>Ga0214917_10000145_pt1 | contig 83600 bp, 76 predicted proteins | sample LL_1208_BB_MetaG_FD_177983 | JGI IMG/M metagenome (GOLD analysis project Ga0214917, IMG submission 177983) | Freshwater microbial communities from Lake Lanier, Atlanta, Georgia, United States - LL_1208_BB | ecosystem: Environmental > Aquatic > Freshwater > Lake | place: USA: Georgia | collected... | reverse complement strand
AGTTACTGCAGAAATTGAAGACGGCGGTTGGTGCACACGCTGCGGGATCCACATCACCGCGGCGCAGGAATTCGTAGATGCCCGTGTGGAATTCAGGATGTCCCGATGCGCCGGCTCGGCGCGGCCGCCCTTCCTTCGTGAACCCGTGGAGCATATCAATCGTGACCGTGCCGATGGTGACTGTGAGCCAGCGTCGGATCTCCGTCACGATATCGGCCGGTAGAAACGCATCCAGTGGAAAGTAACAGTGAATGCAAAACAGGAGCTGTGCAATGTCGCGCCCGCTCTTGCAACAGAGTTCTCCTAGAGGAAACCACGAGCCCGCTTGAAACACCGTGTTGGGCACGCGCGGTGGTGGGCAGCCCACGCAGGCAAATCCAAAGTCAATCAGCACGAGTTCATAGTCCGTTTTCACAGATGCCGCTCCCCCCGGCAACACCAACAGTTTGGGATCACGGGGGTGTCGGCTGACGAGTATATTGTTGACCTTCACATCCCGATGATTGAGCTGGAGCTGGTGCTGTAAGTGAAACAGGATATACGCGAGCTGTGCCAGAATCTCTGCCAGCAGCCGCGCGTTTGCGGTCTTTGTCTCGGGCTGCCAGTGCTTGCCGAAAAACGAATACAGTGTCCGCCCTCGCACATACGACATGCACAGCGACATGGACTTCCACGCGCCGGCGCCGTCCCCGTCACCAAACACCTCATACGGGCGAGGTACGCCGCGAGGCACAACAGTTTTCTGCAGTGTCTGCCAGGCCAGCACATGCAGAAGTGCTTCGGAGACGTGCGCCTGAACATCTTCCGCGGGCAGCTGCGATGCGCCAGTCGGAGGTTCCGTCTGTTTGACAACGACCTCCGTGGGAGATGACGTGACATCAAACAGCCCGTCTGCCCGACGTTGCACAATCATCCGGTACGCGCGGTAGATTTTCCCGTAAGTGCCTTCACGAAAGAGTTCGGCCAAGTACCAGCCAACATGCGTTCCCGGTTCAGCTAATGATCGCTGCAGAAATCGCCATGGCTGGCCCTGTATGGTTTGGGGCTGGCCGAGACGTGCAATTTCACGAGCCTGTGGTACGACCTCACAGATATTGTGATAATCTTCGGCGAGCGTCACATCCATGAATCCATGTTCAGATAATGACATATTAGCGTGTCCTCTATTTTCGCCTAGAAAGTTAGAATGGCACTCGGTGGTCGGTTCCTTCAGGATATGCTCAAGGCTGAGTCAGAGGGTCGCCCTTTCCTGTGGGGTAACATAGCGAATATGTCCAACAGTTTCGTGAATAAGGTGGGTCTCAGCAATGCGTTCCGCGAGGTTCGCGAGCCCTATGTGTCCGAACACCGTGCTTCCAGCGGCATGTCAAACCGTATGACCCGCAAGGAGCGCAAGGCGCATTACGTGCGCAAGGGCATTCTGGAACGCGAGAAGGAGGAGGCCCGCCGCCGCAAGTTCAAGTACTACAACCCGGATGCCAGTGAGAGCAAGTGGCTGGCGCAGGAGGCTGCACGTAAGAATCGCAAGGCAGCCGAACGCGCTACCCGCAAGGCGGGAAAGCGTAGGGGCAGTCGCAGCAGCTCCAAGCGCAACTCACGCCGTCACTAAACTTGACCCGCCCCAACATTCGCATACAAGCTTGAGTATCATGCTCGTATACGGAATTCGTTGCGCACCTCTGGATCTCAACTATCTCGGGAATGCCACCGGCGCCAATGCCGACTATTATCTGGACTACGGCCTGCTCGTGTTTAATGACTTCACGACTGCCACCACCATCAAGAGTCATGGCCGCCTGACCCCGAGCTTCTGGGAACGTGTCGGCCGGATTCTAGCAGCACCCGCACGTGTCCAACAGATGGATATGGAGCATCCCTGCATCAGCGATGAGCAAGCGGCCGTGGTGACTGCGCTTCGCACTGCATTTCCGCGCCTAGAGGCCGGCTGGTATCACGTTCCCCGTGTGCTGCAGCTGCCTTCGGATCTACCGGCTATTCAAGTGTCAGACCTGTCTTGAGCACACGATTGAGTGAGTTGAGCTGCGCAGGGGCAGGGCCGATCTGGTATGACTCCAGCTTATTCGTTGTATTCGGTGGAAAAGCCAGTTGCTGATCCAGCTGTTTTTGTGTCAGTTTGTTCGTCCGACGGTACTCCACGATTTTGGTCACGGATTCCCTACTCAGCAACTTCGGCTTGGTCGGCGGATCAGGATTCTCGGCCAACTTCGCCAGACGTGCCGCTTCTCCGCCGTCTCTGCGGGGCTGAATCACTGCGGGTCGGGACACCGCACTTCGTCCACCACCAATCACAACTTTCAGCCAATCCTGGTGACTCATTTGTCTGCAGCAACGATTACCCCTGGCCAGCCGTTCCGCGTCCACCTCCACCGCCCCCGACAACTCCTGCACCAGAGGTTGCCCCTTTTTGTCGGTCACAGTCCGACAGTTCTCCACGCTGCATGGCGGCCTGTTTGTCATCAACGGGCTTGAGATACTGACGCTGCTGCTGCTGAATGGTCGCCCGCACGGTTGCCAGGCGGGACTGTAAGTCGGTCAGGGTCGTGGAATCGTCAAATGACTCACAGGTCTGCGATGCCTTGAGTGCCTGCTGGAATGCAGGAGCCGTAAACCCGTTGAGAGTTACCTCCATCCGGGCAATACGATTCTCGGCATCACTCAGCGTACCGTTTGGTTCGTCACCACCAGAGGTTGTACAGTCTGTGAGTTGCCCCCCTGCCTTATCGCGGGCCTGCTGCTGGGCCGACGCCACAAGTTGTGGATTATCATGTCCTGGCTGTCCCACCTGATTCTGAATGAAGTTGTCGGCACGAGTCATCAGTGTGCAGATGTCCTTTTCGGTCTCTACAATGCCTGTCCAGAGGGATGAGAGCGACGCACTCGCATCCTGGAAGCGTTCTACGGGTCGGATATTCAGGCAAAAGAGGTGTACGATAAGAAAGATGGCAAGAATACCTACAGCGATCGTGATGAGACCATCAGTAACTTCATCCAGATCATGAAACGTCAGTTTGCCAAGCATAAACAGAAGAATCACAGTTCCATTGGCGATGGCAATGACAATAAAGGGAATCAACGGTATGACACCTGCGGAACCATTCTCCATTGTCCTCTGTCTTGTACGCGGTTTTCCCCGATACTGGTTTCCGCACCCCCATCAAGGGATGTGCGATATGCTCCAATCGCAGATGGTCGGTGACCACACCAGTGTCAATCTACGTCGCCTCGTTGATTGCATTTCACGTCAGGCTGCTGCGGCTTCTGCTTCTGCTTCTGCTTCTGCTTCTTCCACCTCCTGTCCGTGCGAACCGACAATTGTGGATCATCGTGCGGCGGTTCCCAAAACTTCCGACTTACTCTTGCGGCAGATCTTCACATGCAAGACGCCCACAGGCGAAACACAATCGCGTCCGTTTACAACCTTCAACCCGGCTGTAACGTCCTGTGCGGCCAATCGTTCCCAGACGACCCGCACCTATCCCATACAGTCGCGGATAGAGACAATCTGTCAAACGAATCAACGGCCTGCGGCTTCTGTGCGGACTGCTGCTCTGCGCCAGCAGGCCGCTGCGGTCCAGATCTACCGCGCTCACGAGCGACCGGTGGCGACACCACCGTGTCCTCCCTTACCGCCGGCTCCGCAACCAGGAGTACCTCGTGCCCGCTGTCGGTTAACGAGTGCCTTACAGTAAAAGCGGGACGGAAAACAGAGAATGTCCGTTTCTAGCAGTGAACTCCTGCGGCGGCGGCTGGAGTCAATGCCCAAAGTGATTGCGCCGCGGCCGCTGGGAGATGCCTCTATGGTGACGCAGAAGCGCAAGTTCGCGGCCTGTGCAGGGCAATCCTACGGTACGCGTTCCGATGGCTCGGGGGTCATTCCTTCCACGGAGTCTATTCTGCTAGCGCGTGCCGGCTGCTCTGTCTGTAACGATGCGCCGCAGGTTACAACAACAGTGGACTGCTGCCAATACCCAGTGCCTGATCCAAAGACAAAGCCGTTGGCGCTGCAGGGCACAATGGCGTGCCCGTGTCCCACATTTCAGGCAGCCAAACCGGCACCGCTGCCAGAGTGTTGCGACGGTGGGTATTCAAGTTATGAAGAAGGCTATTCAAATACTCTGCGAGCAAACCATATTCGCTCACGGCCGCCTGGAGGTTGGCCAATGTATCCTACACAGAGAAAGCCACGTTGCCAACAGAAACCAACGGAACCTTGCTTCCCTCCCGAAAGTAACGATGGTGGATACAATGTACTGTATTGGGATACTGTGGCAGCTGTGAATGAGCAGCCACAGTCAAATCCCTGTGGATCGTGTTAACTTACTTCTTCGCCATACGCATCGGCATCTTGGAAGGCTTGACGATAGCTTTCTTTCCAAGCTGCGGGCTCATGGAGGTCGCGAACCCTTCTCTCCCTGCAAGCAGGTAGCTTGGGGTAAGCCTCGTCTGGCCAGACGAGGCGAACCCTTCAATCGGAGCAAAATCAGAGCTGAACGAGGCCTGGGGCTCCATATTGTTGTTCATGACGCAACCCGCGCAGAAACCCCGGGCACCGCAGGTGCACAGAGAGCCGGCGGGCTGCGTACCCATGACGGCCGCACAGTCACCATCATTGGCACACTTGACCGCGAAACTTTCCGCAAGACCACTGCCGAGCTTCTTGGCCATATGACCGGCGAACTTCTCCGCCGGGCGCAGTGCAGAGCGGCACACCCAGAACTGCATGAGGCTCAGCAAGACACTGAGACCACCGGACAGGAGCAGAGCAATGACCACCGTAGTCACGGGAACAACCTTCTTCACGAGGGCCGGCAGAGTGAACACACGGTAGATGGCGTAGACACCGTAGGCCGCAATGATCGCCGCCACGACAAAATAGTACCAACAGAAGTCATAGGCCCAGCTTGGGACCTGTACAACGGCGTTGAAGGCGTCCATTATAATCGTAACGCAGATTTCTGTGAAGAGCACAGAACACCAAAATGGTTGGTCCAAGGGAGATTTGAACTCCCGTTCCAGGATTCAAAGTCCTGTGTCCTTACCGACTAGACGATTGGACCACTGCTCTGTCTCCCATCAGAGCAAACGATTTTGGTTGCGCTGCGCGCCTCTTAAGCCTTCTTGGCAACGCCGACCTTCTTCACCACCTTCTTGGGAACCGGCACGGGCTCGGCGACCTGCTCCTCCTCAAACGCGACTGCAGCAGCCTTGGCGGGCGCAGGGGCCGGTGCAGGAGCAGCAGCAACCTTCTTAGGAGGGAGCACCGCTGCCACGACCTCATCCTCGGCATCCTCATCCTCCTCATTATCCCCAGGCGCCGATGCGGCCGCAGCAAGTGACTTGGAGACATAGGCGCGGATGTCAGGCGCATCCGACTTGAATGCGGGCCCACGGATCTGCTCGGGCTGGCTGTCCACGCGGATCTGCACCGCCTTCCAGGTCGTGCCGAACTTGCCACCCGCGAACCAGACACCCGTGCACTGGATGATGCACGTTGCCTGCGAGCGCTTCACGAGGATCTGCTCAATCGGAGTATCCTTCGGGAAGACCGCGAGAGGCTTCGTGCTGCCGTCATAGAAGTCGGTCTCAAAGTTCACACCGTCCTTCTTCTTGCGCAGCGCCAGCTTGAAGGTGGGCGGATACGGCTTGGGATTGCCCGCCGCGTCACGGCTGACCTTCACAAGCGGAGTGTAGAACGCCTTGATGACCTCGCGATTGGGGTTCGTCATCTTGAACCACTTGCCGGCATTCTCCACACCGGCGTCAATCATCCGCTCATCAAACGCCTCCAGGAACTCCTGGAGGGCGCGCACCTGCTCGTTGTCCTCCGCCCCACCGAGACTGAGGTCCACCGAGAACTTGGGGGGCGCACCCGGCGTCTTGTCAAAGACATTCACGCCATAGGGTACACGGAGGCTGGGGGTCTCAATCATGAGATTGCGACCCTCGTAGCGGAGATTCACGGACTTTCCACCATTGTCCATGATCTTCACGGGGCTGAACTCAATCTTGCTCACGGTCACGTCGCTGGGGCTCTGAATCATGCTGCTCATCGTACTGCCGGTTATCGTGGGGGGGCGGCCAGTCAACTTTGGCGGCTGGCGGCCAAAACTGTGGCTCACGTCGCGCAAAGAGTGTACGGAGAGACTCGTACACTGCCGTCGCCGGTGGATCTTCGTCGTACCAGTCCACGGCCGCCGCGACCGCCGCCTCACGAATCGCAAAGACCTCGGCGTCACTGATGTCGCTGGCCCGACCACACCGACGCAGTTCTCACACACGTGTTAGTTCAGATCGGGGAGTCCTAGAAGGCCATGTCAGATCCATCAGAGCGTAGCCGAGCATAAGCAGATCCTGTCGCCAGCTGCGATGCGGCTTATCGGGCTCGGCACCCGTGCCGACATAATACCAGTAGTAATCCGCATCCCTTTTATTTGCAGGGTGCTTATCTATCTTCTCAACCATCTCATAGTCACTTACAGCAATGTCGGCGGCCTTCACATCCACGAGTATATTACGCAGAGTAATATCCTGGTGAACAAGACGATAGTTCCCGCGTAGATCCTCTAGGAATGTGAGCACAGCACGGGCAATCTCTGCATAGCGAGGCCGGCACCAGTCGCTGAGTTGGCTGACACTACCACTGTAAAGTCGCATGGCGTGTACCATTTGCGGCCAAACGCATGGGAAGGAGGCAGTTCAATAATATCGTAATCCATACCATTCAGCTGCGTTTTTGTTAAGATGGGTACAGTGTCATAAATTCAGCACTCTTCTGTAGATTGTCAGGCCCGGCAGACACGAGTAATGAAGAGCGTATTCGCCGACTGAAGGCCAAGGCAATTGCGGTGTCCTAGCGAACGGGGTGCCGCTACCCAATGGTGCGGGATTTGATACTTTGGAGGCTCTGCGGTTCGGTCGCGCCAATGGTTGTGGATGCTACTTGGATATTAAGTGTGTGACTGCTTCCGAGACCCCTCCTCCCCTTATATTATATCAGGTTGCGGATATTCCCGACCTACTACGATTCCAGGCGTCTCCGTGCGTAAGCCTCTACATTGCGGCGTGTGGTCCAAGTCTAGACCAGCCGGCCTTATGGACATACTCTGTTACGAGTTCAGGATCAGTGACACTGTCTATCGCTGCATTGGATGCGGCACTGCGGCAACTTGATGCACTCTATCCCACGCAGATAGAGGTATCAAGTGTGCGTAGCGTGCACAAAAAAGTGGTAATTATTAGAATGCCAGGCCCGGCAGACACAAGCAACGAGGAGCGTATTCGCCGACTGAAGGCCAAGGCAATTGCGGTGTCCGTGGCGAACGGCACGCCACTGCCCAATGGTGCGGGATTTGATACCCTGGAGTCTCTGCGGTTTGGACGCGCTGCATACACTGCGGAGACGGCATCAGGCCCCGTGACCGAGCCCGGTTGTGGTTGCTCTGACTCTGGATCTGGTTCTCGTGTTTAAGTCTGCGGCAAAAATACAATTACGATCCAAAATGCATCTGAGCTTACATGGACTGTAGGGGCGAACGGCACGCTCAGTTACGAAGTGTTTGCCACACCAACCTCAGGTAGTTTAATGCCCCATTGAAACATCTCAAACTATGAACGTTGCACAAGGCGACATCATTACATTTCCGTCAGATACGATAACCACCCCTGATTGTATCTATCCACTTACCGTCAATTATACTCTGACTTGTTAGTAACCTAGCACCGACGGATGGAGTACCTGAATCTGCCCCGCCGGTCCGATGTTGGTGACCCGCCCCGGCGCAAACATCTCGCTCAACCACGGATACGCAGTACCGGCACCCGCCGACACAATACAGAGTCCCCCGAGGCAATACATCACACCCGTTTGCTTGTCTGCGCGAGCCGAAGCCGCAGAGACAAGTGACCGACAGGTAACTAACAGAAGCTGCTGCAGAGGTCGGCGCTGCATGACAATTGCCGCGGCAGTCGGGACGGGAAAGGAGTGTGCCGGCGGAGGTACAATCCGCGCACGCTCGGTCGGCGACAGTCCCGCACGGTGATACCAGATATCCGCGAGCTCCAGATACAGACGCTGGAGATCGGTGCGAGAGAGATCCAGAAACCAGGCGGGGTCCGTGTAGTAGCCGAGGTCCTCAATACAGCGGAAGAGATCCGTGACAGCCAGGCTCATCCGCTGCTCCTCCGTCTGCGGCTTGAGCTGTTCCTGTTGGTTCACGCGGCCGTGACGGGCCACGCGGCGCAGAAAGCTCTGCGGCAGCGGATCACGGTTGAACGGATTCAGAGCAACCTCACCGTTGGTTTTGGCGTGCTCCAGAAGACTAACAGCGGATGCAATGTCCATCGCGTAGCCCTTGCCCTTGGTGTCCACATAACTGACAAAGGAGCCGATGGGGATGGATGTTACGGGGTCGGCGCTGAAGAAGTCATAGGGATTGTTGGCGGTCTCACGGGCCCAGAGAAGGGGGCCCGCGCGCCGTGCCAGATGGCGGCGCCAGACGCGCAGAAGTGTGGGGCCGCTGCGTGCGCACTCCTCAGCGGAGGGAAGGCTGCGGCCTGTGGCGCGAGGAGGGTGACGAGGAGGTGATGGCGGATCGCCTGCTCCTACTCTCGCATGACTGATGGTGTCTCCGGCTCCTGCTCCTGCTCCTGCTCCTGCTCCTGCCCCTGCTCCTGCAGAAACAGGCGCCACGAATCGCTGCTGTGTTGTCTTGTGCTTGCCGCACCACTCGGTTCCCGCCCGGGCTCTGTTGGTGCATCGTCCCCCCGGAACACCTTTGCTTCGGATACTAACACATTGTGCACTCATTCCTACTGTGGTCGTCGTCATTTCAACTGAAAAGTCGGCTGAGCGCCTACGCCAACCCGGCAACTTTGGGGGTTGGTGGACCAAACTTGACGCGTCTCCGTCACAACCCCGGTGAAGGTATCCGCGTTCCATGTCTTCCAATACTTCCTCCGAGACTAGCAACAAGATGAGCACCGCCGCAAAGTCTTCCAGCAAGAAGAGCACCAAGACTGCTGAGCCTGTCGCTGTAGCCGCCGTCGCCGCCCCTGCCCCCGCGAAGGAAGTCAAGGCCAAGGCGACCAAGGCCGCGAAGGCCGAGACTGCCGCTGCCCCTGCACCGGTCGCTGCTCCTGCGCCGGCCCCTGTGGCGGATGCGACTCCTGCGGTTGCCCCTGCCTCTGCCCCCGCGGTCGCTGAGGAGGATGTCAGCGCAGCGCTGACGGCGTCCATCGCCCAGCTCCACGAGCAGCTGGCGGGCCTGAAGACGGCCTTCGCCACTGCCGCGGCTACCCTGAAGACCATTGAGAAGCAGGCCACCCGCGTGGTCAAGAAGGCCGAGCGTCGCCGCAAGCGCAAGACGGATGGCGCTGCTGGCAGCGAGTCCAAGAAGACCTGCATCTTCGTCAAGCCGGTGAAGATCTCGGATGAGCTCTGCGCCTTCCTGGGCAAGCCCAAGGGTACGGAGATCAGCCGCTCTGAGGTCACCAAGGCGGTGATGGCCTACGCGTACTCCCACAACCTGATGGACAAGCAGCAGATCAAGGCGGATGCGTCTCTGCGCAAGCTCCTGACGGTGACGGAGAACGACAAGGTCACCATCCTGAACCTGCAGAAGTACCTGAACCGCCACTACATCAAGCCCGCGCCCATGGCTGCGTAAAGCTGTAGGACCGAATTCCTTCGCAACCAGACCGGTTACTGGGTTACGGATGGTTACAGAGATACCTCCTATTTCGGTGCCTACAGCTGCGCTGCAGGCAACCATAATGCAGGTTTGTCCGAGTGGTTAAGGAGGAGGTCTTAAGAACCTCTGGAGAAATCCGCGTGGGTTCGAACCCCACAGCCTGCACCAAACTCGCTTAGCTCAGTCGGTAGAGCATCGGCCTTTTAAGCCGATAGTCGCGGGTTCGACCCCCGCAGCGAGTATTTTGGCTCGGGGTTTTGGTGCAAATGACAATGGTTCCTTAGCATAGTGGTTATTGCACTCGGCTGTTATAGATAATCTCTACATGAGACCGAGAAGTCGTGGGTTCAAATCCCACAGGGACCGCATTCAGTGATCTACTAGATCTGTGAATACGGTAACAAAAAGAGTTTATAGGATAATTATATTACTGGGTCTCTGAAACAGCAGCTGCTGGCTGCTTCTCTGCCTCCAGCCGCCCCCGTGCCAACGTAACATAGTCGGCATTCAGCTCCATCCCCACAAACGGCAGCCCCAGCCGTGACGCCGCTACACACTCAGATCCCGAACCCGCGAACGGAACCAACACAATCCCCGCCGTCGCCGGTTGTGCACATGAACGCAGAAGACGCTCGCAGAGCGCCAGCGGCTTTTGCGTGGGATGATCCACCCGCTCCTTGGCCCCTGCACCACCCGCGAGAGCCGGCACCTTGATGACGTCACGGGGCAGCGCACCCGCAGGATGGGCCGTATACGTCGTCGTCTGCTCACCCTTGCTGAAGCGTCCCTTGGTTGCCGCTCGCTTTCGCCCCGCCGCACCATTCAGAAATCCCTCCGTATACGGCTCACGCACCGCGTCACGGTGAAACACGGGCTCGGCCTTCCAGAGGACAAGAATGCTCTCGTGCGAACGCTGCCAGAAGTTGAGCGACGCTACATTCTTGTTCGTGTAGTGCCAGATCAACCAGCGTCGGTTGACGGCGGGCGGCACACGAGCCAGAATGAGCGCCAGGATCTCGCTGAAGCCGAAGATAAACATCGTCCCATTCGGTGCTAGGACACGCAGACACTCGGTAATCCATCTGTCAGTCCACTCCAGGTACTGCTCCATCGGCTGCTTGTCGCTGTCGTTGCCGAAGTCCTTGCCAATATTGTACGGCGGATCTGCGAGCACAATCTGTGCGGATCCGGTCGCCAACTCAGGCAGAAGCGCCAGCGCATCACCATGCAGAATCTCCTGACGCAGAGGCGCCGCGACACCGACATGCTCAATGGTGTCTGTTGGTTCTGAAGCAGCAGCCAAGAGAGCGAGAAGATCCGCCCGCGGCTTACCACTGAACCCCCGAATGCCCTTGGAGCGACAGAGTCGCGCAATTCTTTGACTGTAAGCCCATCCATTGCCGGTCACTGATGCCAAGGCGACACCCTGCAAGCTTTATTGCCGGTCTAAATCACCCGAATACAGAAGCCTGTTAGCAAAATGACGAGTTTTGAAACACTACCCTATGTTCGGCGGTACATCCGTCGCGGTAGTTACGATGAGGGTATTGGACATATACTTGTATTAATTTTGCTACTTATCCTCGTCCTACAGTTTGTGTGGCGCGGCCAACCATATCCCCATCTCCGCACAGAACTGTAAGCCATTCCCGTGGCCATCTTCCGCATCGTGTTGAGGCTGCTGCAACCGTTGCGGGTTCACGAGGCGGCAACGATGCTGCTGTAAACCGTGCCAGCTCTTTCTCTGATAGGAGTGATCGCAGAGTTACATCATCACCGCGCAGCCGTGCCACTGCATCCTTATTTGTACATTCGCGACCCAGCCGTGCAGCGCGAAAGGCCTCCACCGGTTGCATCGTACCTTCTACATAGTCCGATCCCATAAACTGACACGCGTGCAGAAACTGTCCGTATGTGAGTCCCGTCAGTCGCAGAAGTGCCGATAGCGAATGTTCAATCAGAACCGTGCCATCCTCTGTCTCGGGGATAACAAGACGCTCTACGCCCCGTGCAAGCAGATCCGTGTCAGTTGACAGCACACCGGTCAGAAACCCCTGGCGCACGAGCCATGCCAACAGATCATCGGCCTCACCAGCAGCTGTGCAAAACCGCACACCGGCCGCCCACAGGAATTGCTTGATCTGATCCCGATCTGATGCCGTAACGCTGGGTGCCTTCCTCTGCAGGGTATCCATGCGCGCCTGAAGTGATGTGCGTTCTTTTTCGGAACCCGCGTGGCTGACCGCCGTATCCAGCGCCCGCATTTCTGCCTGTGCGGCTTGACGGGCCTGACGACGTTCCTCCAGCACATGGGTCTTGGCCTGTGGCGGCTTCCCATCCAGAACAACGACGATATCTGCACCCGCCTTGCGAAACCGCACGAGTAGACCCGCCAGCACAGTAAGCGGATTCAGACCTGCCCCTGCTGCTCGGTAGAGCAGACAGGAAATATCTAATCCCCACAGGCTGCCCGCGGGAATCTTGAAAGCACAACGTGTCTGTGGATTCTGCTTACAGAATTTTGTGAGTCCGCGGATGCCCATTGAATGTGTATATGTTCCGTAGCGGTGACCGGCGATTGCTTCATTTTTGGCCGCAATAAGTAGAAATGTCTGAACGTCGTGGCGGTGACGATCGCAAAACACGGAAGCAGAAGAAGCGGGGGGCTACAGGCAAGCCTCTGGGTCGCATGGCACTCACAGCCATTGCGAAGAATGACGAGTTCGTGGAGGACTGGATTGATGATCTGGCCGCTGATGGGAAGACAGAGGGTACCGATATGGCCAGGGTCGTCAAGCAATTCGGTCTGGAGTTTGACGTTGATGTCTATGGTGTAGGTATTCGGCGTGCGACACTGCGCGGGCTCTTTGCGTCCAAGGGCGCGTTCAAGGCACCCGACGCCACGACAAAGGTTCATCCCGGTGGATGGGTCATTGTCTCTGATCTGGGCCTCGGTGACATGTCACGCGGCACCTCCATGCAGATCGTGGGTATCATGAATCCCGAGCAGGCGCACCGTGCGAAGCGGTATCTGCACATCCCTGGATCGGGCGCGAAAAGTTCCAGCGGCAGCAACGTATTTGAGTTTGATCGTGAAATGGCAAATATGGAGGAGCGTGCGCGTCACGAAGCTGAGATCGCTGCCCGTCGGCGAAATCTGGCGAGTCTGCGCCGCGGTCACACCCTGCGTCGTAGCAGCTCTGGCAAGGAGGCGTGGTCTTCCGAAACCAGCGTTAGCAGCGAGCCGAACTGGGCCAAGCTATCCGAGGAGCGCAAGGCTGAAGCAAAGCGGGCGAAGCTGACCCGCCGCAAGGATCGTCGCCGTGCAAAGAAGGCAGCGGCCGGTGGAGCAGGAGGGGGAGGTGGATCGGCGTGGGCCTGGTTTCGCTTTTGAGGGCAGGTGGAGGGGTGGGGGCGAAGTTGACACGGCCTGAAGCCACCCCCGTCGCCTGATAGGGCCCCCCACCCTTCTGTTACAACTCTCCACTCAACTAACACGATGTTCCGCTCTACGATGACAACTCGCCGCGCAGCTGTTCCTGAGGCCAATGCCAAGCCCGAGCCCCGCCCCCCGACATTGACCCGTACACCGGCAAGCCTGACTGGTCGCGCTACAATGCGACTGTTGTCGGCAATATCCCGGCGACCCACACGCGCAGCTGCTGGGCCGCCCATGCAGCTGGCCTGTCCTGTTCTTCTTGTACACCTGGCTACAAGGAGCCCGTCTACCAGATGGTCTCCTTCGCGGCCAAGCGCGAGTACAAGGACGATGACGATGGCTGAACGCATGTCCAGTACCGTCGTGGCAAGAGCAAGAAGAACCGCAAGTGGCGCGGCATGTCGGCCGAGGAGCCTACCCTCCAGGTTCTAGATAACTATGATGAGGCTTAAACCAAGGGATCATCGCAAATCAACACCACAAGTCATTCCCAAATGCAGATTGTGTTCCTCGGACACAGCCTGCATTTTGGCCAACGACGTCAGCCGTGGCAGCGCGGATCGCCACCAGGCCAACCAGTGACCAACCGAACCATCGGCCGCCAACAGAACGGCGCCTTCGTGCTGCATGAGCACCCATTTCAGCACATAGTACGCAAAGACATTCGTATCCTCGGCGCCCCGCTGATCCCATGTGCGAGCCCAGATCTGTCCTGCTTGCCGTTCGGCACAGGCGCGCTGGTGGGCCCATCGCGCAGCCGCATCCCGCAGACTCCGAGCCCCCGCGACGGACCACAGCCACTCTGCAAAAAATTCCGTGAAGGCCTCGCCCAGATGCGGCCACAGCTGGCGCCCCAGATCCGCCTCCAAGGCTGCGCGTACAGGATCCACGGCGGGCCTTGGAACATCCAGGGATAGCGCATGGATGCTTTCGTGGAGCAACACCTTGTGGGCCTCCTCCCGTCGGTACACATGGACTTCGGGTACTCCTACGACAGCCCAGCCCCCATTGAGATGATCCCGTGACGGCACGCTGCCCGCCGGCACCTCACGAACCCACGGCTGATCCCACCAGTACCAGGTCAGAGTACGCGGTGACATCCAGGCCAGCAGGCGGAGCCCCAGCGCCAGATCTGCTGTTAGTTCCCCGAAGGCGCGATCCGAAACACAGTGCACCGTATGTCCCGTTCGGCTATCGCGAACCGCACGCCACGTGGCGCTGTCACCGAGAGTGCGGAGCCACGCCAGTGTTCGCCCTCCATCAAAAGATGGTCCACTGACACGGGCCAACAGCTGCGCCTTGGAGGGCGGAATCTCTTCCAACTGCGGCTTCTCAGTCTGTGACCAGGACCGCCAGTGTAGATCGCGAACTAATACATCCGTCATTGATCTCTCCCTTACTCCGTATTTTGTTAATAATCTATCTGCTGTTGCTGTTGCTGCGTGCGAACGACCCGTCACTCAGGCGTAGCCAGACGACTGTACGACTGAGGCGCGGCGAGGTCTCGGTGGCCACCCATTCCTCCACCTCCGCACCCGCGACACAGCAGGCCCGCATGGCAGCATCAAATGTCCGATAGAGTACGGCATCAGAAATTTGCGGCTTCCTCAGAATCCAGATCCGAAACAGTGTGTCAGCAGGAAGTGACATGGTGACTCCTCTACTCCTTCCGAGGAATAAGAGCCTCATAGACGGATGACACAATGAGTTCCAGCATGACCGGTGTACGATAGCTCGGGACCCACCGGCTTCGGGCTAACACATCTAGCACTGCCTTGGCTCTCGGTGTATCCAGTGAACCCGCCGCCGCCAGACGCACCGTGGCCCACGTCAGACTACTTACAAGATCGGTACCGGTGATCATGAGGCCCAGGAGATCATAGATGCGCGCACGAATCCACGTGGCCGCAGCCAAGCACGGCGGACCTTCGTCAAGCGCCGTGACCATCTGGCGCAACATCTCACTCACATAGGTCTGAATCGTCGGTACCGTGACCACCGAGCCACCAACAGCAGCCGCGACGCTGCGCCGATCCGCAGAGGAGGTCGCTGCGGCAGGTACGCGTCGGTACACGAAGCCGTCGTGGAGACTCAGAACTACCGCATTTGCAACACGCGCCGTCATCCATATCATCGCCGGGGCGCCCGCGGACCACACGAGCTCCTCCAGGCAAGCGCGGATGCGAGCGGCGGCCGGTGGTGACATGGCGTGCACACGTCGCAGAATCATGAGTTTGCGCCCCGTGCCGCGGACATCGCGCGTGGAGAGCAGTTTGTAGAGAAGCTCGGGAAGGATCTCCTTGTCCTTCATGGACAGATCCTGAACATCAATCTCCATGTGTGTCGGAAACTCCCAATAGCGCGCTGTATAGTCGTCAAAGTCCATGGTTTGAAGTCGCGCCTCTGCCGCGGTTGCGCCGAGTGCCGTCCGTGCCGCATGGAGCTTTCCACTGCCTGCCGGACCAATCCAGAGTATCGGCAGATCCATTCCTTGCTAGCCCACTCGCGCGAGTTGCTTAGCCCGTCACCTGGCCCGCCACGAGATTCCGGGTATTCTGCACAGAGGTGACATTCATGGCCGTCGCCGCGATTGTGGCCGGCAGCACAACGAGGAACAACAGATGCGTGTTCAGCCACACAAGGCTCGCAGGGTCCTTCGCATAAAAGTAGAGCACAATGGTCCACGCAATGAGAGCCAGCGCATAGGAGACGCCCATGATCAGAGATACACCTGTTATTGCGGGCACTGTATCCAGGGGAATCAGAAAGGCGAAGCTCACAACGGCGACAAGAGCACCGACAACCACGACGAAACCGTGAATCCACAGATTGCCCGTTGTTAGTGTGAGCAGATCCGCAAACATTCTCTAACGGCGGCGGCTGATTTTCGTAGCGTGACTTGTCTCGCCAAGCTCTCCACCCACCATAATCCCCTCAAGCACTGTATCCTGTGTTAGTACACCACCCAAGAACAGAACAATCAGAAAGAGACCCCACAGTGGCACTGTCCAAGACCACAGGGCTGAAAAGTCAAGATCCATTTTCCCTACCGAACATAGGGAAAATGCCACATCCGCCGCATCGTGATTTCAATCTGACACAATGCAATCCCGCAACCCTCAAACATACACGGACCACGTGCTTGCCTGACCAGATGCTGGAAACCCTACGCGCGGAGTGGAATCGCCGTCACCCCCAAGACGCCATTCCCACCGCCGTAAAGCGCAAAGAGAGCCTCTGGGCAGCCCTCCGTGATCGTATGCGCCGCGAATTCAAGTGTGAATCCGAGTACTGTGCCGTGAAGGAACTCGGTGGTGCGGCCGAGCAGGCGGCTGCTGCCAGTTTTTTCCGCCCCGAGAAACCGGATGCCTGGGAGAAGAATCCACGTGACTGGCACGACACACTTACCATTGCGGCCGTGATGGAACAATATGAGAAGGCCTTCCCCCAGTTTGAGTTCATCGGTCCCGTACCGATGGACTTTGATGCCCAGCTCGGCATGGGTCGCTGTGTCGTGGGCGAGCTCTGTAAGTTAGATCTGGCGGCTATCCGTGCTGCGGGCGACACCCACATCGGCATTGTGTTCAATCTAGATCCTCACACGAAACCCGGAAGCCACTGGGTCTGTGCGTTTATTGATCTGCTGCGCGGAGCCGCCTATTATTATGATTCCTACGGATATCCACCTCCGCCTGAAGTGCGACGTCTGCTGCGCCGTTGTCGTGACCAGGGCTGTCGGCACATCTACTGGAACGATATTCGTCACCAACGGAAACAGAGTGAGTGCGGCACCTACTGCATGTATGTTCTGCTCTCACTGCTGTCGGGGCGCAGCTTCAACGACATCTGCAAGAAACCCGTGCCTGATGATACGATGAATGCACTTCGTGATATTCTCTATGCCACAGAGCGTCCCCGTGATCTCGCCATGCATGCGGCTATGAAGCTGCTGCGATTATAGCCGCAAACAGTAATGGACGGAGACGCTGGGCCCTATCAGCGCATGGTAACCTCCCTACGGCAGACATTTACGCAGCGCCTGCCCGCGGGCCTCACGCCCGCCGCTGATGCTCGTCTTGCGCGGACGGTATCTCATTATCTGCGTGAAGTGCTGGGTGCAAAGGGTGTCATAGATGAACAGGAGATCCTCCGGGAGTCCTATGACTCTATGGCGGGTTGGTTCCGTCGCAATACCGAACATCTGAGCCCCGCCACCGAGTCATTTGCTGATCCGCTGCAATCCTCCTCCCAACGACCGCTTCGGACAATACCCGTCCCCTCCCCGCATTCTATGCCAGAGCTTCAGCCCATTGAAACCCGTGCTCCCGCTGAACGGACAGGTCAGACCCCCGCTGTTCTCCAGAAGCAGGAGGATGTGATCAAGTTCCGCGACACCGAGTTCAATCTTATTATCTCTTCCAAGGACCGTGACTGGCTCAACGGGCCGACGACTCAGAATCGCTATAATTTCTCGGTGCAGTTTGATACGACACGGCCGCAAAAAACGGCCGTGATGCCAACTCTGATGCAGAAGCTGCGAAACATTGTGCGCGTGGAGTTCGTCAAGGCCATCTTACCTGTTGAGTCCCTGCGCCCCGTGCTGCCCCGCGTGTGCAGTGGCACCGCGGGCACCTGCCAGGTTACTGGCACGAACTCTTTCTACTCCATTCTATCACAACCCACTGTCTCTGTGCTGATGGGCGAGTATACGGGTAACAACGTGGGTACGGCAAACGCGATTGATCGTGCCTTGGCCGTTTGTCAATATGATGCGACGTGGCGGTCGGATCACGGCGCCACGAACGCGAGCCGCGGATTTGCTGTAGTGATTCCGAAATTCCTCAAGGCCCAGCGCACGTATGCTCCCACACCACTGGCCAATTTTCAGCGTCTGAGTTTCCAGCTGTTGGATGCCAATGACCAACAATTGTCCACATGCCCCGACAGTAACCGTCTTGCGTCTGTCCTCTGGGGTTGGGATGTATCAGGATCCTGCTATGCGGACCCCTCGGGTTCCTATCTGTTTCTGCAAACCAAGGAATACTTTCCTGTGTGGGCCTACAGTCTCTTGGACAACGTTCTGGTGGATGGTTGGACCGCGCCGTCGGTGCCTGGTGTACGTGAGCTGCGGGAGTGGCTCCAGCAACCCGCGGGACACGTTGTTGTGGGTGTTGGATACGGTGAGTATGAGGGGGCGGGCGCAACACCGATCGTTATCAGCGACGGTGGTAACAGCTGCGGCTATGCGAATTTCGTGATTGTGCGGAACCGGTTTCTGGATCCAACGGGAGGGGGCTGTGCGCTGAACCCTTTTACAGACGATGATCACGCCTTTGCGACAACGGTACGCGAGATCTCACAGCTAGAGCAGGGGGGGGGACTGCTCAACCTGAGTCGGCAGGTCCAACTAACTCTGCGCGTGATCACGCGCGATTTTGACTCGGCCTCCAATCTGCGGCCCGACAATGTCTGAGCCTGGGTTAGAGGACCATGATTCCATGGATGATTGCAGCAGGAGTACTGTTAGTTCTCGTGCTGCTCGCGTGGGTGGGCAGCCGAGGTACAAAAGAAAGCTTTCTTACACTGGATGCACCTACGGCTCTTGCACAGCGTCAGATGCTCCAGATGGAAGGAGAGCACCGCTACAATGACTTCGGTCGTCTGCAGTCCACATTGGCACTGCTCCCGGAAGCACAGATTGAGGCCGCACTGCAGCAGAGTGTACCTGTTCCCACGACCAACGCACCGTCACTGCTGAGTCTTCTGGGGGCGAAGAGCCATACGGGTCAAGATGACGGTAGCAACAAGGCCGGTGCCGGTGTGGAGCAAACGGGCATGGTTCAGGCCAAGATCAACTTCTGTGAGTCCATCACGACGGTGAACTGCGGTATGCTCAACGATCCCCGGATGGCCGAGTGTGGCTTCTGTCACCGCGACGGTACCGACAGTCGCGGCAAGGGACACCGTGGCGGCATGTACATCTCGGCGGATAACCAGATCCGTGCGAACGAGGTGTCCAATGCCAGCGGCGCGGCGGCTCAGTACCAGCCGACTATCGGATCTTGTGCGCCCCAGAACTTCACGCTAATGGCGGAGAACTGTCAGGCCCGTGAGCTGCAGCTCCAATGCCAAGCAGCGGGTGCGCCCACGTCGGCTAACCCTTGCGGTCAGTGTTACGGATCACCTGCGGCGAATGCGACGGGTCTTCTCTACATGGGTGGGAAGCCGCTGACATATCAGGCCTATCTGTTTGTGTCGCATCCTGGTTCACAGAGCACTGGTCTCGTGGTCAACAACACCACGGCGGGCTGGACTCTGTCTCTGCCACGCTCTTCTGCGGTTGTCCTGGACCAGCAGGTCCTGCCCATGCCACTAACAGAAGGTGACCAGCTGACGATTACGATCCAGGGTGCGCCGGCCGTGTGGGCCGCGTGGATCTCCAATAAGCCGACCTGGGACCCGAGCGATGCTACTGCGCGCATTGTATCGCTGGATATCGGTATTACAGCCATGACGCCTGCGGGTGCACTGGAGATCGCGGGCGATGCGAATTCGGGCCCCGTTGTCGCAGCGTTCGGTGGCACCGCCCCCTCTGCGCCGCGTACGGTGCTCTGGTACATGCGCCGCGACGAGGTGCTGAACGGAAGCATCAAGAGCGCGTGGTACGGCACCACGCTGCCCACTGCGAGTAACCCCATCGGCATGGATGTCACCGATATTGTCAAGCAGGCGACACAGGATATCCAGGTCAGCAACAACACAGCAGGCGGCGACCCCAACTTCGGCTTCCCGAAGACGCTCTACGTATTCTTTGACAACGGGTACAATGTCAGCGCCGGCGAGAATCAGACTCTACCGTATTCGCTGCTCCAGCGCCAAGTCGTACTCAACGTTACAGTGCCAGCCACACTTATGGATCCGCCGATCTCTGCGGATGTGCTGGATTGCCCCAGCGGCCCGATCGTTGCCACCGAGGTGGGTGCGGGTCTCTTCGGATCCCACAGCTGCTTCAAAGCGGATGGCTCCTTCAACCCGAGCCAGTATTGTATGCAGGAGCTCTTCCAGAGCGCCGGTGGATCCCAACAGGGATCGCTATGGCCGAACTCGGATGCGAATGTGACGGCGATTCTGCAGCTGGCGGGCACGAACGCCGGCAAGGATCCGAGCGCCGTGGGCCTGGATGATGTCACCGCTGTGCTGAACAATCTGGCATCCATCGCCAACTATGGAACTGATACAACCGGTCGTGATCCTGGATTCGCAGCGTACAAGGCGGCGTGTCAGTACATGCTGGGCTTCGTACCGCTGAACCCGTGCCAGGGGCCGAATGCCGCGACGGGGCCGCATACGCCCGAGTGTCTGGACTATCTGTACCGCACCAGCGGTGACCCGAGCATGGATGGTACGAGTGTGGACCCGACGACGCTGCCCTATGCGTACTGCACTCCTGGTGGATCCATGGCGCCCCTGGCCGCCGATGGGTCAGTCAATCAGGGGAATGTCTCCTGGGCGAACAGCTTGGGTGCCCTCGCCAACATCCGTGCGGCGTACCAGGGAGTCTACAATCAATTGCAGGACTCATCGGATTTCTACAAGCAGGCGGCTGCGTTCAAGCAGTGCACAGGTACCACGCTGGAGGCGCCCGTGACGCCGCCCGATGCGTGCCCGCCACCGGCGTCCGACGAGTGGCAGTGCATGGGTCCCGATCAGTGGCAGTTCCCTGAGGTCTTCCAGGTCTCGCCTGGCGGTTACACGGTCGCACAACAGGATGCGGCGAACACATGTGCGATGTACGGGGCGCAGGTAGCATCGTCAGCGCAGGTCGCCCAGGCCCAGCAGCAGGGTGCCGACTGGTGCTCTACGGGCTGGGTATCGGATAGCAACACGCCCATATATCCAATCACAACAAGTACAGGGCCTGGCTGTGGCGGAGGTGGTACGGGCGTCATGCAGTATCTGCCACCGACAAATCTCGCTGCCGTCAACTGCTTCGGCCCGCGCCCTCCCATGGGCACGCCTGATATTCTCCCTTTCAACCAGTCAGGCTATTACAACCCCATGGCGAGTCCCACATGGGTCGTGCGCTCGGTGGCCCGTCAGAACAACCAGGCGGGTGCGAATGGACCTGCGGCCGCCCAGTGCCTCAGCACGAACGGTGCGCAGTGCATTGAGCTCGGTGATCCCACCACTTGTAAGAACTATCTGGCTGGCGGCGACACGATGACCTTCAACGGTGCCAACACCATGCCGATCCAGATTACAACGACGCCTTGGAATCAGCGGGTGGATCAGGTCATCGCGTCACGTCTGTAAGTCTACGACGAAAACCCAGAAAAGGGATAGAGGTATGTCATTTGATGACCAGCAACGCGGCTACTATCTTCGTGAGATCAACCGAGCGCTTCCATTAGCGTCAGCGACAGCTGCTATCCCGGATGATCCCACGATCGCGCTTGCCCTCGGTAACGTGGACCCCGTGATGCCCGGCGCTGCACGCACACCCTATGCTGCCCAGCAGTTTCTATCCAGCTTTGGTTCCAGCGCGGCAGCGCGTGCTTCTGATGCAGCGTGTCGGCAGATCGTAGATCCTGGCCAGATGCGTTCAGACCCCGCGGCGCGAACGGGCTGCGGCTGGTTCTTTCGGCCGAATCCTGCCACACCTTCCACTGCAGCATACGGCACGCGGCGCGGACCCATGTCACCGACGCTGGATCAGGCGGGTCAGGGTCAGTGGATCTGGGATCCTGTGGAGGCGGCGATGCTGGAGGGTACGAAGCAGGCGACACAGATCACGAGCTGTCCTGCGATTCAGTACTCGGCGTTTCCGAATATGGGGTGGTGCCCTTCTACGAACTCGGCGGTAGCTACGGATGGATTTGGGAATCCGCGGTTTCCGCGTGCGCCTGGCGGTGACTGTCCCGGTGGCGGTATCATTACCAACGCGGCCCAGTGCACTGCGCCTCCTAGCGCGGGCGGAGGTGGAGGTGGTGCTGGCGGCTCAGCTGCGGGTGGAGGCGGCGGTGATCCCTGCACACCGAATCCCGATGGTTCACTGTCGGCTGCCTGCCTCGCGATGCTGGCGCAGAGCGCGGGCTTCAGCACAAACGGTTCGCTGATTCAGGGGTTCAATACGGGCAACTGGTCGGCCTACAATGCCATCATGCCGATTGTCAGCCAGGCCACGGGGCAAACCCTTCTGGCGCAGGGGCAAACCGTGCAGAACTGGCTCTCCGCCTGTCAGCTCTACAAGCAGTATGCCGATACACTGCAGGGACGCGCGGGCGCCGCGGCGCAGAACATCGTCTATGGTACACCATTTGACCCCTGCGCTCTACAGGCAACCGACCAGGGCCCGTTTGACCCCGATTGTATCACGCGCCTGGGTCTTTCCAAGGGGTATAAGGCAGCCGGCGCGGTCTTGCCTGCACAGATAGGAACGGGATATTGGAATCAGAATACGAAGACGTGGGGCGATGTTGGTTCTCTCCTGGATTATTGGAAACAAACAGCAGACACCCCTCAGTCCAATCCCGCGGATCAGAAGAATGCTATCTGGAATGTCTACGGTACGCAGATACAGTATCCGAAGACAGACTGTAACAACACTGGTGTGATGCTCTACCGCTATTTCTTCCCGCCGACCTGGAATTGGGCCCTCATGCCACCACAGGGTCCGCAGACGCATTACCTCGGTCGCTACATCTTCAAACAGGGCCTGCCCTCAACGGAGAGCGGTACGTCTATGCCGTTCAGCTGGAGTACGATGAAGGATCAGGCCCCCAGTGGCGGAAACCTCACCGAGGCCCATCGCCTAGAGTGCAACTTCCAGGTTCAGCAGTCTGATACGCATCAGTTCCAGATTCAGACCGACGACTTCTGCAACATGTATATTGACGATGACCCTACTCCGTATATGTCGGTGGGGTGCTGTGGTGTCCTGACGAATGGGCCGGTGCTAAACTGGAATGCAGGGGATACGCATAAACTCACATGGATCTATGTGAATGGCGGTGGGCCGTGGTCATTTGGGTGCCATCTCTCTGTCGGTGGACAGCCTTTCAATATCATCCCTGCGGCGCAGACATATATGACACAGGATCGTCGAAAGCCGACACTGGGGCTTGAGTTTGCCCGGATTGCAGCCGGTACGTCACCCATTTCTGATACAAACGGTGTACTCACGAACTGGGAGTTCATTAACAACTGTCAGATCGGTCAGGCATATGGCCAAAACTGTATGGTCTTCACGAATGGTGGAGGGCTTCATAACTTCCACACCTATGCACAGGGCATCGGTAGCCACGCGCTGAAATCTATGACATGCCGTCTCATCGTAGATAGCGTCACGCTGGGCAACTCTGGTATCTGGCCCTCCATCTGGTCCTTTGCCAATTTCAGCGGGTCACAGCCGGCAGCCAACCCGCGTCAGGGTCCTGCGCCAGAGAGCTGGGATTTCCGCTATCGGACAGATGACCTCTCTATGGTTGCAAATCCGAATGGCCTTGTGGCGTACGGGGCAATGAGCAACCAACTTGGTCTGCCCTGGCAGACTACGCAGTATGCAAATATACCGATGAAGCAGTGGTTCCATATAGCACTTGTGTGGGATGATGACTGGCAGGGATTTGCGATGTATATTAACGGTCAGCTCGCAGATCACATGCGGTTATCTGCGCCAGTAGCAAGCGTGCTGCTTGAGCAGATATGTATCGGTGGTGACGCTACGGATGATGGTGCATCCTGGACAGGCGGCATGGCCTGGTGGCGAGGATTTGACTACCGGCTGAGCACGGATCAGATTGCACTGGATATGAACGATAATTGGAGTTCGCTCTATTAACTGGCTTCACTGCTCCACTGCGACGGCAGATAGTCCATCGCTTCATTGCGAACATACGAGGCTAGATCTGGTTCTTCGCGATCAGGGTCCAGGCGCTTTGCCGGCTTATTAAGCTTGGCTTCCTCAATGGCCTGACGTAGACGATAGGAGACCATGTCACCTCCTTCACCCTCGGGTGCCGGTTCGCCGCGCATGGTCTTCGTGATTCCCTTACAGAGTTCGGGTAGCATCGGATAAATGATATCTGTGAGCCAGGAGCGCCGATCCTTGTGCTCCATATCAATCTCTTCCATGTCTTCCCAGGTTTGAACCACACAGTCACGCCAGAATGTCCAGGGTTCTGTCGCGCCTTCTTCCAACTCTAGCTTCTTGCGGAGCCGCGCCATTGTTGCCGGCACACGCGCCTGCAGAATCTGTGTCGGTCGCATCTTCATCACACAGTTCTCGTCGTAACCGATGAGCACGTTGGCCATGCGAACCATGAATCCGTTTGTGCAGTGCGCCGCTGCATCCACAATTTCATCGCAAAACCGTGCAATCACCTCTTCGCGCATCTCACCCTCAAAATCCATAATGCGCAGCCAGAGACGGTCCACGATCTCAGCGGGCATTACTCCGTGCATAACATACGGCAGGGCGCAGCGAATGCGGAGCTCTCCCACGACCTTGGCAACGAGAGGTCCACTGTAGCCCTGAGCTGCCGTGATATCTCGTTGCAGAATACCCATATTTGCTGCGATACTGTGACAAAAGGCGGGGATGAATCTCTGGAGCCGTGGTGTCTTGGTATTCAAGTAGGCCTTGATATCTTTCAGAAACCGCTTGTTCGGTGGTACTTCGGGCTTGTAGTTCGCCAGATACGCCAGATTCGCCTTCGTGGAATCCTGAATGCCCGAGTCGTGGACACTGTGGTCGTTCTTGTAGGGGTTGACCTCACGAGCGTCGATAACTGCGTGAGCGGTGAGGACACGTGCGACGACACGTGGTGCAGCCGTCGCCGCAACCCACGCCGGCACGGCGGATGGAGGCTTCACAGGTGTCGGCTGAGGAGGCTGCGCGGCAGCAGCGGCACGAACAGCAGCCTGGTACCGCCGTTCCTCATTCCGCAGAGTCTCCTCCAGGCCAGGATTGTTATGAAACTGTGCATTGGCCAGTGTGGCCGGTCGTGCGCATCGTACTTCCTTCAGCGCATTGGAATCCAGATTCAGGCGAGCCAGAGTTGGAGGTAACGGAGCTGTCAGAGAGACCAGACGATTATCGGGCATCTCAATCACAATGAGGTTCATGTAGGCCGACAGATCAGGGAATGTGAAGAAGTCACAGGCCGCCGCGTAAAATTCATGGATGCCCAACGGCAGGTGCTCGGGCCACGTGCGCTGACGACATCCATCCAAGCGCAAAATCTGCAGCGTGTCTGGCAGAGGTCCGCGCATTGCCGCTTCGTGCACGGGATGACCCTCATGCTGTCGGAGCCCCATCGGCCTTGATCCGCTGCGGATCACGGTGAAGGGTCAGCTCAACGACCGGCTGGGCGGGGTCAGGGGGCACGTCACTGGTCTGTACTGGTCGTCCTGCACATCTCCATGAAAACAATGGTGTGTTAGTCGGCATCGTTGTACAATACCATAACTCCGCACGTCTAGTTTAGATCGCGGCGGACGTTGCAGAGTTTAGCCTCACAGCGGAAGTATGCTGCCTGATTCCGAACGATCTCTGCCAGTGCAAAGTCAACATCTTCAGGCGATGCCCATACTCGGATAGGATGCAGCTCGCGATTATCGCTGAGCCAGATATCTGCAGCCCACATGCAGCGCGGACTCTGAAGGTGCCGCGGCCGCCGAACCTGTAGCACATCCAGAGTCTCAAGATGTGCTGTAAGTTCCTGTGGGTCACTCGTATCAAAGATTAGGCGGATGCCTGTGGAATCCCACGTCACGTGTTCTAAGGTCATGTGTACCGGTCGTCACGGCAGCCGCCCCCCCGTCAAGCTTAGGCCTTGCCTGCACCCACTAACGCGATCTCCCGCCCCAGGTCAGGATGGTACATGAACATCGGCCGCTTGCCCTCAGGGTAACGGAAGCAGTGCGCCACCGCACCGTGCTCCAACCTGTGAACCTCGCAGTCAATCGCAGCATCCTGAGCGATCTCAAAGAGACCATCCGCCAGCTTCTGTTTGGCCTCTGCGAGCTCAAAAATAATCTCATCGGTCGTCTTGGACTGATCGGCCATCATCACGGCCTTCGCCCCCTCAGCCTTTTGTTCCGTGCTGAAGACTGACAGATAGGTGAAGACATCCACCGTGCGATCCTCCCATGGCAGATTCATGTGCGAGCACAGGCGAATCGCACGACCGATGACCTGCTGGATACGCACATTGTTCCAGTACGGCTCCATGACGTGCACCTGGCGGGTATTGAAGAGCGAGATACCCTCGGCGCCTGACTGCGTAATCATGAAGACGCGGCAGATGCGACCATCACGGTTATCGGGCGCGCCGGCCAGGAGCCCCGCACACTGCACCGACAGCTTGGGCGGCAGACCTGTCACATCCGCGTTGTAGAGCTGCAGAAGCAGACGACGCTTCTCCAGATCCTGGTCGCCCGTGTACAGAATGTAGCGAGGATGCGCGGGATCCATCAGCGGTGCGGGAATCTCCCATTCGCCGTCGCCACCCTTCTGGATATCCAGTGGCAGGAACTTCTCATCGGCTGCGCGCAGGGCCGCGGCAAAGATACCGAGACCTTCCAGTGTCTTGAACTGACTGTAGACGAGTACAGGACCAGGGCTAGCACGGATGCGACCCAGAATCTCGGCGTACTTGGGCGAGAACTGGACGAGTCCCTTGTTGAGCACATCGTCGGCCTTTGCCTCTAGGCCCGACATGAGCGTACCAAGGATACCCTCTAGTGTCGCATCCAGTGCCGTCTTTGCCGGTGCGACAGCCTCAGGTGCATCAGGCATCGCCGCAGCCGCCTCTGCCTCCGCTTGCTCGGCGTCCTCACCACCCGCCGCTGCTGCGGGTACAAGCGCTGCACCACCCTCTTCCAGATCCGCATCAGTGTCCACCGCAAGATCCGCCGCAATGACCTTGTCCTGCTCCATGCCCAACAGCTGGGTCTGCTGTTTCACTGACAGGGTCGGACGTGGGATGTCCTCCGGAAAGACCCAGTTACAGGCAGCACGCGAGAGGGCCAGGAATCCCGTCTGGGTAGACTTGGTCGCCTGGGCGTAGAGGTCCATTTCGGCCGCCGTCGCACCACGACGCTTCTTCTTGCCCGCCCCACCACCGGCGCCACCATCGTCATCGCCTTCCTTCGGTCCACTCTTACTACGATCCTCCATCTCCAGCTCCACCATACGCGCACGGGTGTACTCCTGGAACATGTAGGTGGACATTGGCACACGAACCACCTCGTTACGCGTAGTACGGGGCATGAGCTCCTCGGAGCCGCCGCGGTAAAACGAGATGAGACCGGTTGCGCGCGCCCGCAGCAGCTCTCCGTGCTTTATCTTGAGCGTGTTGCGATCCACAAACGTATTCACGAACGGCTTGGCTCCGTCGTAGAGGAGCGGACCCACGAGAATACGGAAGGTCGCGCCAGCTGGCGGAATAGCAGGCGGCTTGGATCCCCACGGTCCAGGAGCCGCTGCTGCTGCCTCTGCCTCCGCCGCCGCACCGGCACCCGCCTTGAGAATTCCGCGGCTCTCCAGATCCTTGATTAACCGGACAGCCCATGCCGTCATGTTCCGCTCAGGGCTCGCCGCCACGGGCTGCAAACGCGCATCAGGCAGCCGCACGAACCCGCGTACCGTCGTCTTCGGCGCACCCTTCTTGAGCACCTTGGCGTATCCGTAGGGCACAGGCGACACTGTAAGTACTGTACGACGACCACCGCCAGGGGCCGGGCCCTCCTCCACGGCCCAGAAGTCAATATCGGCGCGCTCATCCAGGCACCAGGCTTCCAGGAGAGCCAGAGTGGCGGGGTCACGTGCCATGCCGGCCAGCGAGATTTCGGCCATGCGCTGTTCGCCGCCCACGAGATTCATGAGAATGCCGAACTCCTGTGCGTAGTTGATCATCGGCGTCGCAGAGAGCGCGATGATCTTGCTGCCGACCGCGTTGGTCAACAGCCGGTACAGCGTGTAGCCACGGGGATACCGATATCCTTCACGCTGCTGACGAACAGGCAGAGACCACGTGGGTTCACGGGGCTCAATCTTCTCAATGAAGTCAGAGAGCGGTACGGAGCCAATCTGCGTACCGTTGATAGTGCGCACCAGATTGTGAACCTCATCAATGATGACAACCGCGTTGTCAAAGGGGCTCTCTCCTGCGCGGTAACCGGCCTCGGCGAGCGCCGCCAGCGCCGGCGGCGACACACCATTGTAATGGATGAACTTGAAGCGGAAGTTCAGATGTGCGTTCATCTGTGTGTTGATGGAGGCCTGCGATTCGGCGCTCAGGGTCCGCCAGTTGCTGGGCTTGAGCGGATTCGGGATCCATGCACCACCTTGCTTGCGCACGAGATCCTCGGGCAGACCCATGATATTGTAGAGAAAGAAGCCCATGGTCGCCGACGGCGCCCCACCTTCTAGACGATAGAAGGACCACTCATTCTCACGGCGGAGCGGAAAGTATCCGCACTTGCCGAGCTCACGACGATAGTTGTTACTCAGAGTCGCCGGTGTCAGTACGAAAATGCGGCGCTGACCTCCCCAGTAGAGCGCTTCGGCGGCGGCAATGGACGTACAGGTCTTGCCCGTACCGAGGCCGTGATAGACCAGCGTGCCGCGATACGGCGCAGCCTTGAGCATATAGTCGCGCACGAGCTTCTGATAGTAGAAGGTCTCCACCTTGTTGGGATCACGGCGCTTACAGGCATCCTTGTCGGGTTCCTTCGCTGCGAGCGCGTCGGTCACAGGGCGACCGGATTTGGCGGCTTCTTCAAGGAGGCTGTAGAACGGGCTGTAACGAGCAAAGGTCTGTACCATGAAATCAGGAAAAGAGGCCGAGCGCACGGGTGTGTACTCGCCACCAGGAGGCGCCACTTCGGGCTTTACAGTGGCCTGGAGCGCGGTCTTCCAGGCGACATCCTTCTTGAATGCGGCTTCATCCAGAAGCGGTGCATCGGCGGGAGCGGGCTCGGCACGGACGGAGGCGCTGATACCGCGCAGACGCTTTTGGAACTCGGCGAGAGCAGCGGCGGCTGCGGCGGCCTCATCGGCAGCGGGAGGGGCTTCCTCCACAACAACGGGTGCCTCTGCAGCAGCCGCTTCACCGACCTCTTCAATGGCGAGAGCCGGTAGTTCCTCTGCTGCTGCGGGTTCGGCAAACCGTACCGCTTTCTTTGGAGCAGGCGCGGCAACAGGAAGAGCAGGCGCAGGAAGAGCAGCAGCAGGTTTTGCGACTACAGCCTTCTTGATAGCAGGCCCCAGTGTCTCGTTGCGCGCCGCTGCTGCGACTCCGGCATCTCCTTTGTCTTTTGCTGTTGCCGCAGCTGCTGCAACCTTCGGTTTCGGTGCCGCCGACGTTGCATACTTGGAGGCCGCGTACGTTACAGCAACACCCTTCGGCGCCGCGAACCGGCGAGCCCCGATCGGTGCTTCGTCACTGTTTGATGACATCCTCTACCCGATCAAGCGAAAACCTACGCTGCCAGCTGCCCGAGCTGCACAAGGGCAAGCCGGGATGCCTCTTGCTCTGCTTCCTTCTTGTTCTTCGCCGTCGCAGTTGTGAGCACAGAACCGTCGGGCAGCAGCACACCCATCGTAAAGGTGCGATTATGGAGCGGCCCCTCCGTCGCCACCTCCTTGTAACGGGGCGGCTGATGGTACGTCGCCTGGTAGTAGCGCAGGAGCTGATCCTTATAGTTCGTATTATTCGCGATGATCTCGCCAAAGTCCACCCACGTCTCCAGCACTTCCACCATCCACTGCTGCACGTGCCAAAACGCCGTCTTGGCATCCTCCGCCGCACGATCGCGATACATGGCTGCGATCCACGCCTCCAACATGGATCCAAGCATCCGTCGGTTACTGCGGCCGCTGCAGACTTCCTCCATATGACGGGACATGATGAGCCACGGGGCCATGCCGAGCTTGAGGCCCAGCTCACCGAGGTGTTCATTATTCACAAGTTCCGATCGTAGGCTCGTCCAGAATCCCTCACCCTCACCGGGATAGCGTCGCTCCAAGTATTCTCCCACGATTGCATCCAGAATCCCGTCACCGACGAACTCCAGATGCTCATTGTCGGCGGTCTTCAGTGCCATACAGTTATCGGGGCGGGGTGCAATGAGCTGCTGGTCGTGTGCCTCGCGTGCCACAAACGACTTGTGCACACAGGCCTGCCGAAACAGATCAATGCGCTTCGGCGTGTACTTGCAGATACGCGCAATCTCAGCAACCGGTATGTCACGGTTATTAAGATTCCACGGATTGTAGACCTTGGGTTCCATTGCGCCCAGAGACGGAGAAGGGGGTTGCGTGCTCATGGCTACTTAATATATATAGTCATCCCCTTAGATACCGTCCATTGCGAATAATGATGAAGTGTCAAGATAGTTATGGTGCCCCATGCCATATAGTTTACACACTATCATTGACTTGAATTGGCACACGATACGATATTAGACTGTTTGTATATATTCCTATTCGTATGAAATCTAGAATAATGCATTGTTGTTTTGAACTGTTCTTCTCTATATCCAGGGTATGTATCAAGTACTACTTGATTATTAAGTTCCAATTTATTAAATGTGTTTATGAAACTACATTTATCTTTTGGAACAAATTGCGCTAACAGAAGTGGGCCAGTTGGTTGTAGTGAAGATACACCGTAAAATTCATTTTTAACATTAATTATAACCTGTTTAATACAGTTTGCCATAATTATACTTCCTGCTTCTGCAATAATAAACCCATTGGCTACACCGTGTTTCCCTGGTAACCAACTACCTTCCCAATCTAAACAATAATGTTCTTTACTACAGTGTGACGCTAGTGAAAATCCATTTAATGGTACGAATTTAATATCAATATAAACTCCACCGTAATAGTATAGGACGCAATATCTCCATAAATCAGCTTTATACGCACCTGGTATTAGTTTCTCATATGTATAGACTACTTCGGGTGTGAAATATTTCTTTAAAAAAGACAAGCGGTCATCTTCATCAAATAAGAAATGTTCAAAATCTGGGTTTGAATCCTTCATTGTATTCACAGCTGCGTTCATTCCAGGCGGCAGATTCTTTGTTTGCCATGTCTGAAAAATTTTTTTTGGAATAATTCCACGTTGAGGAGGGTCAGGCAGATCAGTAACGCGATATATAGGATATGGTAAATATATATTTTTCTCTTCCCACATAGGGTGATAGTGTTTTAAATTAGAACGAGCAAAACTTACCTTTTGATCAGTGCGATATGTTGCATACGCTTCAAATATGGGTTCATTATTCATATGTTGAATCTTAAAGCCACAGTCGCTGTATTTTGTCCTGAATAAGTTATCTGTAACAAACGGCGCCATCAACTGTGGGCCAGTAGGATTAATTGGGGTTAAACCATAATATTGGAAGCGAACATTATTCACAACCTGCCGAATACACTTTGCAAGAATGGGGCTACCAGCTGCAGCTACAATAAATGCATTATATACTGCCGCACCATCTGAAGTTCTTACAAACTCACGATCTCTGCAGTAACTCTCTCTATCAACAAATGACTTTAATGAGAACCCATTAACAGGTTGGAATTTTATATCAAGGTATACACCTCCATAATAGTATAATACGCAATATCTCCATAAGTCTGCTTTGTATGCACCCGGAACAAGTGACTCATATGCACATACAATTTGGATTGGAAAGTTTCTTTCTAAAAATTCCAGACAATCACTATTATCATATAGATAATGCTTAAAGTCAGGATTTGCAGCTTTTAGGGAGCTAACTGCTGCCAGCATACCTGGTGGTAGATCCTTTGTTTTCCATGTTTGAAAGATCTGTTTAGGAATCACACCTAGTTCGGGTGGAACAGGTAGCTCAAATGTAAATGCATCAATCATACTTGGTGGTTTAGAGTCGGTATCTGTGACACCCCCTGATACTGTTTCCGATACAGTTGACTGTTGTAGAGCATTACGTGCAAGGTGATATCTCGGTATCAATCTCGGATTCCTGCCCTTAACAAGCAGCAAAATACGCTTCATCCTTACCCTTCAGCGAATTATTATGTAACCGCATAAAACACGATGCTTCTTACCGGAGAATTATAACACGGCGGAGCGTGCATGCAATGCAGTATGCATTGTCATAGCCAATTTTTCTCCAAGGCGTTTACCACCAGCTACTAGATTCGTAAGTTGTTCAACCGTAAGTATAGAAAGATCTGCCACTGATCGTTCGGCCAGCAGAGCCTCCACACGTTTCCCGCCGAGGCCAGGGATTCCACTGAGCATTGCGGTTGCTGCCCCCGCAGCGGTCTTGTTACCTTTCTTGTTTACCGACAGTGCTGCCGTCATGGTTGTCATCGCCGCCGCCGTGGCCGTGGCCATGTCCCCCTCGGGCTGAAAGACAGTCGCGTCATCACGGAGTTGCGCAAGGAGCGTACGACACCAGGCGGCCGTACCTACGAGCCCATCGCTCTCCAGCACAGGCATGCCGTAGCGAAGCACGAGGCGCGACAGGAGTCGCCTGAGCTGCCCCTCGGTGCATCGTGTGTGACCTACACGCCGGTCATCATCGCCGCTCCAGCGCCCCTCTAGCACGTAGAGAACTGCGACACCGCTGCCGCGCACGGCCATGAGTCGCGCCCGCTGCTCACGATAGCGTCCGTCCTGGTTGCTCGCAGCAAAATCAACGTGGCTCTTGCGTTCGGCGACTAGCAGTGGCTCACCCCCTGGTGCCTGGATCATGAAGTCACCGGCATCCAGCTGAGCGGTTGTGTAAGACACTCCGAGACTCGTGAGAGCTGCGGCTAGCCCGTGTTCACGAACATCCAGCACTAGGTGAGGCGCCGAAGTAGCTACCGTAGTCATTTGCAACACTCTCTGTCGGCTGCTTTAGCTCGGAAGCCTGATGCTCGGGGCACGCCATTACAGGAGGCATGGTCTCCACCGGCTCTGCGGGCCCCAGCGGCGCATGCCACATGGCATTCTTTGCCTCATGGATCGCCGCGTACTGGCGCTCCAGTGCAGGCACATCGCGCGTCTCCATGAAGGTTGCCAGGCAATCCGCGAATGCGGCGTTCACATCCACGCGCACGGTCTCGCTGCCGTCGTACTCCTCCACCTCCCAGTAGTGCGCAAAGAGATCAGGGATCTCGCGGACCTCCAGGGCAGAGTGTGGGCCCGAACACCACTCGCTGCCGCGCTCTGCAAAGATCGCATGAGCAACGGGGTCACAGCGAATAGAGTTCGGGCCTGCGCGGAAGAGAGCCTTGTAGGTGTCAAGAGTAAGACCCGTGCGAACCTTGTACTCGGCCAGAAAGGCCGCCGAGAAGTTGAAGCCACCGTAGCAATCGTTGTAGAGAACCTTGAGTGTCATCGTACCTATGTACACCCGGTAAGCACCGCACCGTCAAGTTTGTGAGCCGCCTAAACAGATTCCTCTGTATCTGGCAACAAGAATGCGTATTGCTGGTCTCCTTGCTCTTGCCTGTGCTGCAATCACTGGTGCTACAATTAGTGACTGTGACACCAGTTCCCTATTCCGCCCCACAGAGCTCGCGGTCACGCCCGATCCGCCGGTTGCTGGCCAGCCTGTTGCCATGACGGTCAAGTTCAACAATCCCGGCCCCGTAGTCACTGACGGTACTGTCACGACATCCGTTACTCTGAACTTCATCCCCTTCCAGCCAACGGAGGAGCCCCTGTGCACCAACACGGCATGTCCCATCCCTTCTGGCGCAGCCGATCGCAGCACGAGCTCCACATGGCCCGACAATGTGAGTGGTCTCATCGTGTCCAAATCAGTCTGGACTGGGGTGAACGGCGAGAGCCTGCTGTGCGTGCAGACGAAGTTTGCGGTCGGCTCTGCAAGGAGTGCGCTACGCGGGACCTCCGCCAATGAGACACAGGCGGCGGCTGCGGCTGCGGTCACCGAGGCGCTATGGCACGACGATCTGTCAGTCAAACAGGTAGCCCCATGGTTTCCGGCAGATAATGAGACGTACGCCGTGTTCTAAGCGGTTGGGCGAATCGGCGGAGGGCGACCAGCCGACAGGTCCAGCAAAGAGATATCTTTGTGATTAATCATTATATTCATATTCTTGGAATGCGTGAACAGTGGCTCATCCCTTGACAGCAAATCCGAACTCGTTTGTGTTGACATACCAGAGCTGAATCACACTAGTATAGTCACCGCTCTTCACGAGTCGTTTAAAACACTCCAAGGCCGATTCAAACACACGATGAATTGCGATGACTCGCCGCCGTTCATCGGGTGGACGATCATACAGTATAAAATATCTCTGCGTAGCTTGCCGAGTGCGGTGATCCAACATGAGGTGCGTAGTGTTCATTGGTAGTAACTCTGTACGATCGCTCTAGTTGGGTGTCTCGGGTACCATCAGAGGGTGCGGGCCCGCGGGCTCCGCCGGCACAAGCCAGCTCGCGCGGTCAAACGTTGGTCCCATCATGCGCTCCATGCCAGGCACGGGTCCATACCACGGATCGCGGGAGTATCGCTCCGTCCGCCAAGGCAGCTCCCCTTCACTGGTCGGATCGGCAGGGAAATAGGGATCAATCGCAGCACGGTTCACGCGATCCTGTTCGTACTTGAACTCGGTGCGCACACGCTCTTTCGCAGGATCAAGGATACGATTGTCCGTCTCCCGTGCATAGTCCTCTACCTTACGGTGACGGGGCTTGAGTTCGTTAACCTCCCAGTGATTCGGCCCGACCTTGGTAATGACAGGCTCATAGTCGGGTTCGTTCGCATACGCCTTCTCCACCATCGCAGCAACCTCACGGGCCTCACGACTGAGCTTGCACTCTACATCCTGATCATCCTCGCGCGTGTGCGCCCGCTCGCCGTAACGGGCAGCGGCTTCTTTGGCAGGATCCGTGGCTGCTGAGAGCATTCCGTTCGCGGTGAAACCCTCCCGCAGACCCGCATAGACAGCACGGCGTGACTCGGCAGAGACAGGAAGATCCGCCCAGTCAAACTGACGGTCCTCCAGCAGCACGTTGAAGTTCTGCTTCTCTATGACCATGTGTCCGTCGCGCTCATTCCCGAAAATGCGCGAGAACTCGTAGTCATCCACCTTGTAGATCGGTGTGCGGGCCGACGTATTCTCTAGTGGCCAGCCACCGCTCGCCGTTTCGCTGGAGTTGGGGCCCGTCTCCAGAACCTGGCGTTCACGGCGAGCTCCTGTTAGTAACGGCAGCGGGCAGTGTGCAATCTCACCGGATGAGTTGAACCATTGCTCAAACTCATTCATGTTAGAAAATGTCTTGCCGGTGCCCACCAAACTCAGATGCCCATCCTCGTGACGATGAAGTTCCTTCGGGCAGCTGCTCTTGCGTGAAGGCCACATCGTGTAAGCTGCAACTACTAGAACTGCTAGGACCACGAGTGTCACAACGACAGCAACGCCACCCCGCGGTTTGAGGTTACTTATGGCTTCGCTCGCCGAGCCTGCTGTAAAGGAATTCGGCATCTCTCTGTTAGCGGCGGCCAATAATTCCATGCTACCTGGTAGAGGATGTCCGGTCGCGGAAGCACACGTCGTCGGACTAGCAGTGCTCAGCGCAGCGCCACCAGGCGCAGCAGCTCTGGAAGAATTCTGCGGATGAGCAGTCCGTCGCAGGCGCGTATGATGGAGCGTATGATCTCGCGCGGCCCCATGACGATCATTCTGGTGTTTAGCCCGAGCTGCCCCCACTGTCACACGTACATGCCGCTGTGGAAGAAGCTGGAGCGGCAGCGGGCGCGCAAGGCGAACATGATCAGTGTGCGGGCGGATATCTACGACAAAACACCGCTTTCGGAGCGCAAGCCCGTTTCCAGCGTACCGACGGTTCTGTTCGTGGACAAGGAGGGTCAGATCTCAGAGGCGGAGGAGCCGCGTAACCTCCCCGTCATGAGCAATGCGGTTCGCACGGGATCTTCGGAGGCCGAGGCAGCACTGGCCACAACAACGCAAACCAACACGAGAATGAATGAGAAACTAACAGAGGAGGTACGCGCAGCAGTCGCCAAACGGGAGAGTGAGATGCCGATGTCGGCACCCATCCGACCTGTACTGCCGGGCACCACCGTTTCTGAAAACCCGCTGTCGGCTATGCCGGCCACGCCGATCAGTGAGGTCAGCGATGAACCCATGGTCAACCAAATGGGCGGTGCATACCATCAGGAGGGTGGCAGTCCATGGGTCGCGTTCCTACTTGCAGCGCGGCAGGCTGCACCGGCGGCTGCACTCTTGGGTGCCCACGCGGCTCTCCCGCACCGTCGCAGTAGCGGTCTCTCTGCACCTAGCCGTCCCGTTCACCGCCGTCGTGTTTCCTTCCGCCGCAGCCGGTAAACTTGCCCGCCGCCGCACCGCCGCCTAACCGGCCCGTACGATGACATCCCAGATGACCGCGTCACCCGCCTCCGCCAACCTACAGTTTCAGATCCTTGGTGCCACCACGAAGGATCTGAAGCACGAAGATGGCGCGCCCGACGACTATCGCATCACGCTCTTCGGAGCAACCGCCGCAGGCAAGTCCGTGAGTCTGGACGTAACGGGCTTTGAGCCGTATTTCTATGTGGAACTACCCGATGATTGGGGTCGCCGCGAGGTCACCGCATACCAGGAGTGGCTGCTTGCGCACGTGGCGGAGCGCGATCACGGGCGCATTCGCATCACAGAAGAGAGCCACCGCAGCTTCTGGGACTTTACGAACAATCGCCTCTTCAACTTCTTGCGGCTTTCTGCACCGACAAAGCGCATCTGGATGGCCCTGCGCGATGCCTGTCAGGACAAGGAGACTGCGCTGCCGATCCCGCTACCGGCGCAGGTTGTGCGCCGCGGTGCACCCGCGGGCAGCACGGTCACGCTGCGTGTCTACGAGGCCAATATTGATCCCATGCTCCGCTTTTTCCATCTGCGGGAGCTCAAACCCGCCGGCTGGGCAGCCGTGCCTGCCGACTGTTGGGATGAGGCGGAGGATGCCACAACCACGGCAGCGATTCAGGCCACCGCACACTGGGAGCATGTGGAACCCGCACCTGACGCCGTGCAACTGACGGCTGCTCCCCTAAAGATCATGTCGTGGGATATTGAGTGTACTAGCAGCCACGGTGACTTCCCGCTGGCGAACAAGACATGGAGGAAGCCCGCGCGTGAAATCGTGGCAGCCGGCCTGGCCGAATGGCCCGCAGTGCGCGCGGCAATTGAGACTGCCTGCCAGCCCGATGGGGAGGGTCCACTGAGCCGCGTTTATCTCGGTAGCGGTGCGGCGGCCACGACAATGGCCCGCGAACTGGCCCTCGGTCTCGCCACGATTGAGCGCAACGGAGCCTGGCGGCCCGGCCCCTATGATGCTGAAGACGCGATTGATCGCGTGGACAAAATCCTCAGTGATGCGCTGCCGCCGCCTGAGGGTGACCCCATCATCCAGATCGGCAGCGTCATCTACGTGAATGGCCGGCCGACGCGCAAGGATATCTTCGTCCTCGGCAGTTGCACGCGGCTGCCTGAGCAGGGCGGAGCACCCACGTTCACGCACCCGTGCACGAACGAGGCAGCACTCATTCGTGGCTGGTGTAAGTTGATCTCGGAGCTGGATCCCGACATCATGATGGGCTACAACATCTTCGGCTTTGACGAAAAGTACCTCTGGGATCGTGCGGCTGTGAATCGCTGTACGGGTGCCCTGCGGTCCTTCAGCCGCGTCACGGATCGCGGAGTGCGCCTTCAGGAGAAGCGTCTGAGCTCATCGGCCATGGGTGACAATCTGTTCTATGTGATTAGCGGTGACGGTCGTCTCCACATTGATCTGCTGGCCTACGTTCGTCGCAACGCTGTGCTGGACTCGTACAGCCTGGATAACGTGACCGCGACCTACATGAGCGGGAGTGTCGGTGGCGTCACGGCCATGGCAGGCACCACCGACACGTGGACCATCAAAACGAAGTCAACGAAGGGAACCACTGTCGGTCGTTACGTGGTGCTCATGGACGAGGAGAATGACGTAATCGGAGACAAGTTGGAGGTGATCGGCGTGGCACCCAAGGAACTCACAGTTCGCAGCGCTGATCTCGGTGAGGCTCTGCGTGACCATGGTCCTCCGCCGGTCCGCTGGAGTCAGAGCAAGGACGATGTGAGCCCCAAGGACATCTTTGCTTTGCATGCGGGTGGCCCCGCAGATCGTGCTCGTGTTGCCAAGTATTGTATTCAGGATTGTGATCTCGTGATGGAGCTCTTCAAGAAGCTGGAGGTGCTCAACAATGCGGTGGCCATGGCGAATGTCTGCTGGGTGCCGGTAGAGTTCATCTTCACGCGCGGCCAGGGCATCAAGTCCGAGTCGCTCGTGTTCTACGAGTGCCGCAAGGAGGATCAGCTCATTCCCGTGCTGCCGGCACCCCCGCGAGCCCGCGAAGAGGGGGACACACCCGACGGTGCAGAGCAGCCCGAGGTCATCACGGGCGACGACAACGAGGGCTATGAGGGTGCGATCGTGCTCAATCCCCTCAGCGGTATCTATCTGGACGATGAGCCAGTTGCCGCGCTGGACTTCAGCTCACTCTACCCTTCCTCCATCATTAGTGAGAACCTCAGCCACGACAGCCTTGTATGGGTCAAGGATTACGACATGGCGGGCAACTTCGTGCGGCTCAAGGAAGGGTCCGACGCCTACGACAATCTGCCCGATTGGGATTATCTGGAGGTGGACTACGATATCTTGAAGCCCGATCCAGCAGAGGCACATAAGAAGCACCCACGGCTCGTAGCCGCCGGTCGTCGTATCTGTCGGTATGCACAGCCCCGTGACATCAAGCAGAAGTCCACGTTGCCGAAGATCCTCATGAAGCTGCTGAGCCAGCGCAAGGCAACACGGAAGCTCGCCGAGAAGGAGACCGACGATTTCCGTCGCGATCTGTTGGATGCTCAGCAGCTGGCGTACAAGCTCACGGCGAACTCACTCTATGGTCAGCTGGGGTCCAACACGTCCAAGATTCGCCGCAAGTGCGTGGCGGCATCCACTACCGGTCACGGGCGTCAGCAGCTCCTGTTCAGCAAGGCATGCATTGAGCAGGCCTATGGACCCGACGCGGGCGATCCCCGCTGCGCAGCGGTCTGTGTCTACGGTGACACGGATTCCGTGTTCATCTCATTCCGGCCACGCGATCCCGTTACTGGAGAGCGTCTGACGGGCCGCCCCGCTCAGGAAGCGGCCAAGGCGCTCGCCGAGGAGGCCGGTCACAAGATCTCAGGCGCGTTGAAGCCGCCGCACGACTTTGAGTTTGACAAGATGTTCCGTTGCTTCTGTCTGCTGAGCAAGAAGCGCTACGTCGGTGACATGACGGAGGGCGGGCTGGAGGACTCGGATTATCACCGTAAGAGCATGGGTATTGTGATGAAGCGACGGGACAATGCGCCGATCGTAAAATTCGTGTACGGGGGTGCGATTGAGCGCATTCTGAACCAACGGGATATTGGTGCGGCCTTCACCTTCGTACGCGAGGCGGCCAAGGACCTCCTAGCCGGTAAGTTTCCGATGAAGCGCCTTACGATTACGAAGAGCCTGCGGGCAGAGTACAAGTCCGTGCCTGCGCACAAGATTCTGGCGGATCGCATGGGCAAACGCGATCCCGGTAACAAGCCGGCGAGCAACGATCGCATTCCGTTCGTCTACATCGCGCCGCCCAAGGGTCGCCCCGCTCCGACGAATCAGGGTGACCGCATTGAGACGCCGGCCTTTATTCGTGAGACTGATCTGAAGCCCGACTATGCCTTCTACATCACGAACCAGATCGCCAAGCCCGTGGCGCAGGTGTTCGGCCTGGTGGTGGAGCAGCTGCCTGGATTCAAGGCCCACCGACTCGCCGCGAGCAAGAAGCGCGATCCCGTGGAAGCACGCGAGGCACTCGCAGAGGAGCTTCTGTTCGGTGACCTGCTGGCCGAGGCTGAGAAGAAGACCAAGGGGCAGCAGGACCTGCGTAAGTGGTTTGGCGGCGGAGCAGCAGCGCCAGCTAAAGTGTAATGAACAAGTTCTACCCAGAATGCTTCGTGCGGCAAATATTTTGACGACGCTCCTGCATGTGGCACTGAACCCGAATCTGTCAACCCTGTATAATTTGCTAATTGTGGCCAGCACCTTCGCGTCAGCTGCGTGGCACGCCAGCAACGAACAGAACCTGGACATTGGTGAAATGGACTATCTTCTTGCGGGCCTGTGGTTCACAGCAGACACATATGCAAGCGGCTATACACTACCCCTGAATTTGGCCGTCGCGGCTGCGCACTTTGCAGCTACGTGCGAACAGCATCCCGCATGGCACCTCCTGTCAGCCGCCAAAGCCGCCTTCGTTTCGCATTATCTCCTGACAGGATAGGGCCATGTTAGATCTCGTTTTCTCAGGTCGCAACGTGTTCATTTTGTATCTGGTGCTCGCGGGTAGCTTCCTGCAGTCGCTCTTTCCGTGTCACTCCACGCGTCTCATCGGCAACTCTATGCTTATCCGGCACATCCTCGGGTTCCTGACACTCATCTTCTTCGTCGTCGTGACGGATACCGAGATTGATGACTACATGCCGCTGGGCACCATTCTGGCGGTAGCCACCGCGATTTACGCATGGTTTATTGTTAGTTCCCGTATGTCCGCATACTGGTGGGTCGGGCTCGTGTTCCTTCTGGCCGCACTCTATCTCGTGGACCTCTACGAATCCCGTCAGAAAAAGCTGGCGCCCGATACGGAGCTCTGGCTGGAGCGCACCAAAACAGGGTTGATTGGAACAGCGCTGGCCACGACACTGATCGGCTTTCTGATCTACGTGGGTGAGAAGAAGCTGGAGTTCCGCGGTGACTTCAACTGGTTGACCTTCTTCCTGGGCAAGGAGAAATGCGGGGATACGCCATCGGCAATTCCGTACATGCAGGCCCTTGCAGCGGCATTCAAGACACCCGCCGAGTTGTGAGGTAAGGACACCGTAGCTGACTGCGCCACTTGGTTGCCGCCAGAGGTACCAACACAGGTGTCCATGGACCTAGCAGAGCGCAGACAGTATTCTACAATATGGGTTGTCGTGGGTGGGAACGTGTATCGCGTATCTGCCGCACAGTGAGCCCAACCAATGACACTCCCGTGTGTGGCTCCTGCTATGGCTCCACAGACCGCAGTTGTGAAGAAGTATCGCTGCATCGTACTTGTTACGCAGCAACAGGTAGACCCATTTCATTTTAAGGCACATCCTCCGTAGAGGACCGCCGCCATGAAATTCTTGCGGAACAGTGTGTACATTGTCGGTCTCATAGGTATTATTCTGCTCTGCGCTTACAGTGCCGAGGTAATTGGTATCTTTCACTACGAAGAAAATGGTCACTTGCATCTCTATGATCTCTTTCACACCTATCTGCCAGATCTCCATCGGCACTAGTGGATGATTAATCTGATTCCCCTGGCGCTCGTTCTTTTCGCACTCGTTCAGTCCCGTGGCTCCACTATCCTGCGAAAGACCCTGCTGATGCTGTTAGTTGTCTTGGCCATTCGCGCCCTGACAATTACAACCACCGCGTTACCCAAACATGCAGAATGTGCTTCTGGTCCGAGTCTCATGTCGCTTATTCTCAGTGGCGGCGGGCTGCTACGACAAGATCTTCAGCGGACATACATCCTTTGTCACACTGGCGACACTGAATCTGTTGGATGCACGCGCCATCTCTGTCCCTGTATTCTGGTCTATCAACGTACTCAATGCCGCCCTCATTCTTCTGACACGTGCGCATCACACTGTGGATGTTATTCTGGGGTTCGTGATCTCTTATCTGGTCTTTGATGGAGAGTACCGGCTGTTTGGGGGGGCGCCCACTGGTAAAAAGGTGAGCCTGCGGCCGGCGGCAGTGTGCGCGGGGTACGATGACAAGCCAACACGGACTCGCCAACGTGGGGAACACCTGCTATCTGAACTCCGCGTTTCAGGCCTTGCGCCATACACGCGTCTTCTCCGAATATCTGGGAACAGATGCTTGGGGGCGACACCGACACCCCGAACGCAAGGGCGCACAGCTCACAGAGGAGGCCGCCGGCCTGACCCGTGCACTCATGGCACCCGGTGATAAGGCAGTTGTGCCTCACTCCTTTGTCCGTGCATTCATCGCATTCGGGCGCGAATTCAATGACGAGATTCGCTTTGGTGCGCAGGCGGATGCGGCGGAGGCCATCCAAATTCTATTGGACGGCCTTCACACGCAGCTCAGTCGTGAGGTTCACATGAATATTACCGGCCGCGCAGCAACGCCTGATCAGGAGGAATACATGAAAAGTCTGGAGAGCTGGTCCTCCTTTTTCCGCAAGGAGTATTCACCGCTAGTGGATGCCTTCTATGGCCAAACACAGATCAAGGTTCAGTGTAACGGCTGTGCCGCCACTTCCACGCGGTACGAGCCCTGGAGTGTTCACAAGCTGCCCATTCCCGGTGGAGAGAAAGCCGGTGCGCCGGCCCCTACGCTCCAGGAGTGCCTCCGCGCCTCCTTCGCAAAGGAGGAGCTGGATGACTACGCCTGTGACAGCTGCGAGAGCCGCGGAAAGGCCACCCTCAAGCACGCCATTTCACGCTTCCCTCACAATCTGATTGTCAGCCTCAAGCGATTCACAAACACGGGCGCAAAGGTTCGTGCAAGGATCCCCTACGACGAGAACCTTATTGATCTGGCAGAGTTCCGGGCATGGACAACGATTCATCCAGCCGCAACCGCACAGTATCGCGTCATCGCCACAGTGGAGCACATGGGCAGCAGTCGCGGCGGTCATTACATTATGCGCGCCCGTGTTGGTACGAAATGGCTCTGCTTTGACGATGGAACGGTTACGGCGGCGGATGGCGGCGGCGCGGCGGAGCCTGATACATATGTCCTCATCCTGGAGCGCTGCTGAAAATCGTGGTACTGCTCAGAGATGAATGCACCAGTGGTGACACAGCCCCGGATGAACTCTATGCGGGCTAGCAACATCGCGCCATCGCGAAACCTATCCGTTGCTTCCACAAGCCTTTTGGGTTCTAACACAGGTTCCGCCCCCTCTGTGTCGGTAAATGTGGGCGGATTTCTGCGGAGCTGGGGCGGCCTCCTTTTGGTGCTCGTGCTTCTGATCGTTCTCTTTGCGGTCTACTACAAGACGGTGGGTTACTACATTCAGCTGGGCTGGCGCAAGCTCGGTCTCTCTCACGATGCCGGTGAAAGTGTAGAGATTGGCATTCCTGGTGGCCCGTCAGCAACACTGACACCGGCACTAGCCCCAGCACCAAACCAAGGCGGAGGCGGCTCTGATATTGGCGCCTCTCTGGAGGGTGCTGTCCAGCGCCTGGAGTCCGATGTCGAGACGGCACTCGGCGTTGTTGGTAGTGGCGCCGGTAGAAAGCAGGTCTTCAACGTCGCGCGTAACGTGTACACGTACGGCGATGCGGAACCGCTGTGCCGCGCATTCGGCGCAGAACTGGCCACCTACGATCAGGTCAAGGACGCCTATGCCGCGGGTGCGGATTGGTGCAACTACGGCTGGGTGAAGGGTCAACTGGCTGTCTATCCAACTCAGAAGTCCACCTACGAGAAACTCCAACACGGCCCTGAGCACGAACGGATGTCCTGTGGTGTCCCTGGTGTCAACGGCGGTTACTTTCCCAATGCGGATCAGCGCTTCGGCGTGAACTGCTACGGTGCACGGCCTGCCGAGTCAGCTCTAGATGAGCGTCTGCAGATGGAGGCAAAGACAGACACGAGCTACGATCGTGAAGTCAACCACTTCAAGGCAGAGTTAGACAGCATTGCTGTGAACCCGTGGAGCGCAAAGCAATGGTCTCAGTAAGCCCCTTCCCTATTGATCAAACGTTCGCACTCCCTTAATGCGGCGACCCCGCCGCCCGTGCTCCAACAGATATGGATCTATCTTCGCATTGCGTGGATCCGTATCTTCAGGCTCGGGATCCGGTAGCGGCGTGGGATCAATCTCCGCAAAGCGTGCCGTGCTACGCGCAATCCACGTCGGCAGGAACGTAAACACCTCATCGCGCCATCCCTCTGCTCCGATCTCCCACTGACGTTCGTCGGTGCCAAACACCGGCCTCATGACAGCCTGCTGCCAATCAGAAAACTCAAACACATGATGGATCCAATCCACCCAGATACGTTCATTCGCCGCGGTCCACCCCGCAGGTACGGTTCGCTCATGCTGCGGCAACGAGATTTCACTCCAGTGGTGCGACCGCCGCATCGTTACATACGTCGCGAGCTGGCGCGTCAGTCGCTCTTCTGTAAGTTCCAGTGAGACCTTTCCGCGACTCACAAAGGCAGCAATGCGGTCAGCCACCGCCGCGAGATCCTCTATTGCGGGCCATTTATCATACGGCATCGTGTCAAAAAGCGACGACATGAGAGGTACCGAGGATGTGACTTACTACTCCGATTGCTGCATGCCACCCTTAGATCCCTTCTTGAGATACTCTGTTTCACGGATATCACGATGCTTTTGGAGCCAATCCAGCAGCGATGCGGCCTGTGTTGGTTTTAGACCGGCCGCCGTCGCCCATGCCGGTACTTCGCGCTCTAGGTAGCCCCATGTCAGCGGACCAGGTGTCTTTTTCTGTGCGAGCTGTAGTGTACCACCCGAGACCTTGATAACCGACTGCTGGAGTCCGATCTGCTTCATGAGCCCGATGACATCCGCCTCGTGTTTGTTCCGTAACTCACGCGCATTTGTCGCCTGCGCATTGAAGTTTTCCACCATGTTGTCCATGTGTACGTACTGACGAACAGCAACCACCAGACGTTGACGCGGATCTGCCGAAACCAGTTGATTAGGCGGTGCGGCCATAACTCTGATGCTGCCGGTGACTTCTGTTAGGCAATCACAGACGCAGCCGCTGCGGCTGCGGTTACTGTTGCCGATGAAAAGGCCGATCCCCGAAGGACAATCACACACGTCACCACAGTGCAGACTAACAGAATCAGGAAAAAGATCACTGTGCCGACGATCCACGGAAAGATACTATTCAGAATGTGATGAACCACAGGGTCAATGAGCTTCTGTAGAACGAGCTGCATCGTCGGTCGTTTTTCCAACCCGGATGCCCACTTATCCGCAATCTGCAGTGCAACATCATGAAGTGCCGCCTTTGCACGTGATTCGCGATCCATTACGACTTCTTGCGGTATTTAACGCACACGCAGACCGCAGTCTCCACTAAGCAAATGGCACTGCAAGGTCCGCGTAAGACTCCGGCGGGCTATTTCCTGAAACTAACACCGTCTGTTGCGGCACCCGAGGTCCGCTGGGCCGACGGCGCGTGGGTCATTGCCGAGGATTGGGTGACATGGGCAGCAGGAGAGCGCGAAGCACGTCTTGCCGAGCTGCTCGCACACCCACAGTGGTTTTCACGCCCGCCGCGCCAAGATATTCTTGGTCCGATATTTGGCCCTTGGGCGGGAACGAATATGAGCGGCAAGCAGGTCTTTACCGTTGACTTGCCCGAAGTTCCCGGTAACGGACAGTCCGGCAAGGCCACGTGGCTGCTGGATGGACTGATGATGACCTCCGTGGCCATTAAGCCGATTTTCACTGTGGAAACGGCGGTCCCCGATGCGGATAGCGATCGGATCTCGCTGTTCGGCGACGGTGAGACCGTGGCCTCAGAGGAGAGTGATGCCGACGGCGGCGAGACCCGTGAGATCCAGTTTGAAGAGATTGAGCTCGGATCTCCGGCTGGATCCGCTCCGACCAAGCTACGGAGTCGCGAGTGGGAGGCCCGTAAGTTTCTGGCCAAGGAGAGAGTTCGCGAGGCCCGACTGAAGGCCCAGATTGCGGCTCGTCTGGCCGATAAGGAGGAACGGCGCTACTACGCCCAATTCGGTGAACTGGATGACAGCGAGTCTCATTTCAGTGACTATGATCTTACGGACGATGAAGCGGCCTCCGAAGCGGGATCTTCGGCCGATGCGTGAGTGCGTCCGACAATTTTCACGTGACCAAGCAGAATATGTTTGACCAGAACCTCGTGATCGGTCTCGTAGTCCTGGCAGTCGTTGTTCTGGCCGTCTATACCTACGCCCCCCGCTTCCGCACCATGTTTTCCGGTGCAGAGGGCTTTGAGAGCAAGGCAGCAAACGCCCCGAAGAAGCTCATCCCCAACGTGCAGTCCGGTGGCACGGCGGGTGGCTCCAAGAACCCCACCGGCACGGCTGCGGGTGTCAAGGCCATGAATCCCCACGTTGCTCCTGCGCCGGCGGCCAAGGCCACGGAGCAGTTTGCGGACTACGCGAGCGTCGGTGAGGAGCTCGGCCCCGTCCCGATGGCCGGTGCGGCCAAGCCCCAGGGCTGCTACCCCCGTCAGCAGCTGGCTGCGGCGGAGCTGCTTCCCCACGACGGTGCGAGTGCGTGGGCAGCCGCGAACCCCGTCGGTGCCGGTGACCTGCAGGGCAAGAACTTTCTGTCCGCCGGTGCCCTGATCGGCATCAACACGGTGGGGCAGAGCCTGCGCAACGCGAACCGTCAGCTCCGCGCCGAGCCGCCGAACCCGCAGGTGCAGGTCGGCCCCTGGCAGCAGAGCACCATTGAGCCGGACCTCCAGCGCCGGCCTCTGGAGTAAATGCCCAAAGCACAAGTACAGACACAGACACAGACACAGCGGCAACCTCTTAGATCATAAACAAGTGCAAATCAGCTCTTAATTTATGATAGATCTGTAGGGAAACATGAGCGCCACGAGTCCATACGCGTTAGTTCTCGGAGTCCTGGGCGCCGGCCTCGCCGCAATGGCACTCAAACAGACGAATCACGACATGGCTCTCGTGCAGAGCCCCGTGGATGGGCAACGCTACCTCGTGCGGAATCTGGCCGATAAGCAGCAGGCCGCCGATTGTCTGGCACGCGTCCGCGGAAAGCTCCTCCGCCTCATGCGCGATCTCCAACAGTCCGATCCCGAGAAGCCCTTTGTGAAACAGATGATCCGCAATTTTGATGCGGATCCGTCACGCTTCAGTGAATCGGCGCCCGATGCCAGCTACACGAGCTATTCGGTCAACAAGGGCGAAAAGATCTACATGTGCCTCCGTCAACGCAATGAACGGGAGGAACTCGTAGATGAGAACATCGTGACTTTCGTGAGTCTCCACGAGCTCAGTCACATTGGCACTGCCGACGTGGGTCACACACCGAACTTCTGGAACAACTTCGGCTGGCTCCTCAAGCGGGCTGAAGAGCTGCAGATCTATCAGTTCCAGGATTTTGCGGCGCATCCCGTGGAATACTGCGGTATTCGCATCACGGATAAGCCCACGTACGATAAGTCCAAAGACGCGGATGCCAAGTAGCTGCCGCAGATAGAGGAGAATGAGCATCACAACTGTACCCCTGCTCGTGGACCTGAAAGGTCCTTGGTCAGAGTTTCGTATAGAGTTTGTGGGCCCTGGTGCACCAGCGGAACCCACACCCATTCGTGACGTCTATCCCTTTACGAGCGTCAATGATCTCAAGCGTCTCGTGTGGAATCAGCTCGGCGGTGATCCCCGGTGGGCACCTGAGCGTGTTTTCCTCGGTGTTCGCAGCAGCACAGGCGGCGCACTCCGCCCCGTGGAGTTCTACTGGCCCGTGTCAGTCACGAACGGCGCTATTGATCTGCCAGATCCAACGCCAACAGCGGCCCGTGTGCCGTCGCCGGCTCTCGTGGATGAAACGGGCAATCGCCGTGCGGTCTCACCGACCCTAGTTGGCAGCTTGGTGCTTGAGACTGCGCTCAGCCCCGAGATTCAGGCCACGGGCTCAATCCCCACCGTGACTGCCATCGCACTCGCCGCCCTGCAGCCCGAATATCCCGCTGCGCTCAATGCACAGCTCTTCAGCGGATTCTATCAGCTCTACTATCCCTGGTTAACCGCACCGGCGCAGATCGCTGAAGCAGCAGCGGCGGCTGCTGCAGCCAAGGATCGCGATGCGTTCACGTCGTTCAAGCCCTATCTGGAAGATCGCACCCGTCGTATCGACGCAGTAGAACGGGTTCTGAGTGAACGGTTTCGCGGCAGTCAGGCACTTCTTCAAACGGTCGTTCGTCTGCGCTGGACGATGCCACCCCCAAGCGCGAAGCCCGAAAGCCTGGAAAAAACCTTTTATGGACTTACAGCATCCCCTGCGCTGCCATTTCTGCGCTTCTTTCCCGTTGGTGGACGCGGTGCGCCTCTGCTAAAACTCGCCCTGAAGCCCGATGGATCTCCTCTCATTGATGACAGCAAGGTACTGGCAACTCATCTGAGTATTCCCGCACCGGCCACCAAGGCTGCTGTGATTCTGGCCCGTGTGCCTCTGACATCGGCAGCGGCCGCGGCTGCATTCACACTCTACATGTTTGAGGATGGCACCAGCGACGTGACCCTGGAAGTGCCCGCGCGGGGCATGAAGTATCTGAGTGGAGTAGCCGCGGAAGCAGAACGCGCACTCGCAACTGTTATGCGCAGCATCGGCTTTCCTCCCGAAGTACGACCCACGTTGCGGGATATTCACGCGACCTACAGATGGACACACCCCGATCCCCGTCGTTCTGCGCCCCTCACTGTGGGTGCTCTACAGCGCCGCGTGACTGCGCTGACGCCATTTCTGGACACGGTGCCGCAGATTTCACAGGATGCAACCACGGCCACGACCGCACTGGCGACATTCAAGTGGCGAGCTGTGAGTAACTATGAGAGTGAATCCGCGCAGTTCACATTCATTACACAGCTCGTTCTGGCGGCTGAAGGCGAGGCAATGGAAGCCGAGGGTGCCGCTGCGCTGCTGCAGCACGTGGCGGCCCTACAGGGGCGGTTTGGTATGACGCACGACGCCGCGGTGGCTACGCTGGAACGGTGGGCCGAACGCCGCCAGGAAGCCGTGGCGCCGGCTGCGGGGCCGCTGGCTGGTTCTCTAGCAGTGCCGAAACACAGTACGGGAACCTTTGTGACAGTGGGTGGTGCGCATCCCGAGTACACCATTGAGATTCAGGGAGCAGATTCGCTGGAAGACGTTCAGCGTATTCTGAGCGTCACCGCGGTCCTCGTGGGTTCAAAGGAACTTACAGTAACTCCCCCGCCACCGGTTGTAGAGGCCGCTGTCGCCGAGATCGCTGTGGCGGATGCCGCAGTGGAGGCTGCTGTGGGTCCAGGTGCGGATGTTGCTGAACTGGATCCTGATATGGCAGCACTTGTGGGTGACATTGATTTCGGGCTGGATGATTTCGGCGAGGATTTTGGTGTTGCAGAGGCCGAGGTCCCCGCTCTTGTTGTTGCCGAAGTGGCGGTGGCCGAACCTCCTGTAGCGGCTGCTGTGCCTGCTGGGGTGGCGGCTGCTGCTCCCGATTTGGAGGCCGTGGCTGCCGCGGTGGATGAAGAATGCCGCGGGGCGCGTTGGCAGCCAGGCGAACCCCCCCTCACCGTTCCCGCGGATTACTACATGGTTCGTCTGAAGCGTGCGGATCCCGAGCTCTTCGGTTACTCTATCAAAGTCGGTGGGCGCCCCAAGGGCTACAGCAAGACCTGTCAGCGCCAGGATGAACGCCAGCCGAATATCATGACGTTGGCCGAATATGCGCGGGTTCGCCGGTGCTACCGTGACCGTGTGCGGTTCGTAGATCTTCCACCTCGGTCCGCGGCAGATCTGCCCGTGATGCCCGGTTTCAATCCCAAGAAGAAGAAACTCCAGCCCGACGAGTACTACATGACGGACCCCACTACGGGCCGACCGATGTGGACGGTATACGGTTACGAGAGCAAAACGACACCCGGCGAATTCCGTTATCTCATGTGCGCGGATCTCTGGTGCGAGCGCGACAATCTGCCGCTCGTGCGGGCTGAGTTTGAGGGTACAGAGGGTCGTGGATTCGTCAAGCCGGCCAACACATGTCCCTTCTGCGGCGGCGGCCCCATCCAGACACTGGATGCCCCACGGCCCGGTGAATCCGTCATTGTTCGTCTGCCGAAAGAGGCTACGGGCAAGGTCCACAACTTCGTCGGCACGATCCAGGTATCCAACAAGCACCCCAAGGGCTACCCGCTGCCCTGCTGCGACACGACACCGCGACTTCTCAAGCGCTATCTGGAAGCGCAATTCTACGGCACTCTTGTGTATGGACGGGATCTCGCTGCACTGGACGATGAAGGCGTAGGCGCGGGAGCAGGAGCGGTTGCCGCCAACGCGGAGGCGGAAGAGTTTGCGGAGCCACCTCCTGAACTGGAAGCGCCCCCCGTGGCCGGCGGTGCGCCCGATGAGATTGATGTGGACTACGTGAATAAAATCCTGGGAGCGATGCCGACCCAGTATATTCTCGGTGGTGACAAGACCCTGGATGCCGGCAAACTCGGTCTCCTGCCGGCCCATCTGGATGCCTTCTTCGGTCAGGACAGCAGTCGCAGCATTGAACGTCGCGGCATCCGTCAGACCTTTACGGAAGGTGCGCGCCTCTTTGTCCGCGTCGGCGTTGACAATCGCATTCGTACGCCAGGTCTGAATCTGTTCGCGGCTCTCGCACCTCTGATGGGCTATCACAGCGCCGCCCACGCCCGCCGCGAGATTCTGAAGTCACCGTTCGTCCGTGCATTTGAGTCCGCCAACTACGGCACTCTCGTGCAAGAGTTCGCCGCCCGCTCTATCCTGACAGATCGCGAAGCGGAGTCGAGTCTGGCGGCCTTCGCCGGTGAATACGGCTACGAGCTCGGTCCGAATCGCGCGCACGTCCTGCGCCTCTACAAGGCATGGGTGACCTATCTGGACTACCTCAACGACGAGAAGCGGCCGAAGCAGCTGCGCCATCTGGAGCACGTGCTGGCCCAGCCCGGCGTGCTGTCACCCCGCGGTGTTCTCTTCGTCGTGCTCCAGTACAACAAGAGCACCGAGGCCGTGGAGGTCGTGTGCCCAAGCTTCGGTATTCCGCCGGCCTCCGTCTTCGGCGATGTGCCCGTAGCCTTCCTTGTTCACAACGTGACGGACGAGTCATGGGAACCGTTAGTTCTGTACAACGGCTTGCGGGATGCCGTGCGCTTCTTCGGCGAACGTTCAGCGGAGCTGGAGCTGCTGCCGCCCCCACTGCGGACGAGCTTGGCGCGCTGGCTCCGTGACTGGCGCAGCAGCAGCCTGGGGTGCGGCCGCCCCGCCCCGCCACCGCATGTGTGGACACCCGATCGCGACACAACGCCTCTGCCGCGTCTCAGTCAGTTCCGCACCGGCGCGGTTGCCGGTACCACCATCGCAAAGCTCGTGCGCGATCGCAGCAACCGTCTGGCAGGTGTGCTCCTGAGTATGGGCAAGGGCTCTACGGCAGCGCCACTGTTTGTTCCGTGCCTGGATGATGGGCATCTCATGGCCACCGTACCCCGCGTCTTTGAGGCCGAGATGATCCCACCGGCACCCCTGGATGCATACCTGACCTTTTACCGTGAGCTCGCCAAGACATATCCCGCTCTGGCTCCCACAGAACTCCTGGCGCGTCTAACAGATGCCACGCAGATCGTTGGATTCCGCACACAGGTCGGCACCGCAGTGCCTGTCGCAGCGGGTCCCGTGGCCGCCGCGGATCTCCCCATTCAGCAGCTGGATGCCTTCCCCTGGGAACGCGATGCGCTCATTCTCAAGGCGCCCGATGCACCCGTGACAGCCAGTGCGGCTCTGGAAGAGTCCACTGCATCGGCGGAAGAGCAGCTCGCAGAGGCATATCAGATTCTGCGGCTGGGGTTCAGCCGTTGGCTAGTGCGCGACCCCCGTGGACCCGAGCAACGGTCGGCCATTGCCCGGTTGATACAGAGTACTCTGCCGCTCTTTGAAAAGCGGAAACGGATGGATATTCTGCTGGAACCGTTAGTTCGTGAATGGGTTGCCGCGGTTCAAACCGAAGAGCGCCGGCCTCTGCCGCTTCTGCGTACAGACTGTATTGCCATCGCCGCGGAAGGTGATTGCAAGGATACCTGTCGGTGGAGTGGCGGGCGCTGCATGATTCATGCACCATTCCGTAAGGAGGGTACGGATCCCGTGCGCATTCTAACAGCACGTCTGAGTGACGAACTGTTGCGCTATCCGGCTCGGCGACGCGAGGTGCTGGATGCTGCTGTGTCAGTTATCCGCGCACCCCGCGGTGTGCTTCGTGTCGGCGACGAGCTCTATATGTCTACACAGTCGAAGGAGGGGCCCGCTGCCATTCTGGGGCGCCTTGGATTCACGGGCGAAATGACACTGACATTCCCCGAAGAGATGTTGCGGTTTGAGGGCATGGAAGAGGACGAAGAGGTGGCAGCAATGGCGGCACCCACTCTTGAAGAGGCTGCAGCTGCGGCTGCTGCAGCACAGAAGCCAGCAGGTCTGCCTGCGAGCTGGAAAGAGACAGGCCTGGACATACCGACACCTTCTCCCGCACTCTCCGTTGATGAAGCGCGTCGTTTGGCATTTGCGGCCGGTACGAACATTGATATTGAGACATGGGAGAGCTATGTGAAGAAACGGCGGGTAACCTACGCGCTCCCTGGTGACGCCGATCGTCCTCTGCAGTTCAGTGTCCAGGATCTGTACGTCATTGCGCGCATTGCGTCGTGCAATATACTGTTTGTTCATGCGGAAGCCGATGGACGTATCGTGGTAGATCGCTGGATTGCACCGAGTGACTCGGCCAAGGCGGTCAGCTACGCAATCTTCTGGGGAGCCCAGCAGCTGCTGGTTACAAAAGGTAAGGCATACCGCTTTTTGGCGCGTGACTTACCTGCTGATTTACTGCCAGCGCTGGATGGTGCGGCTCCAGTGCCCGAGGCGGCAGCAAAGGGGTTTGTGAATGAGCCGCCGGTTGCTGTTGCGGCACCGGTGGCAGAGGCAGAGGAGGCGCCCGTAGAAGAGGTACCTGCTCAAGGCATGGCACAGGCAGAGCAGGGAGTAGCAGCCGGTGAAGGCGACGCTGCAGTGCCGGCCTTAGTTGTAGAGGAAGGCGTGTGAGTCTGCTGACGGAGCCATCCCGCTATATGGTCTTTCCTCTTGAAGCCCTGATAGCCTGCGTCGATACTAGGCGCAAAAAAGAGCACTGGCACATGCCAATACTTCTCCTCTGAGATTGCCCACGCCAGCCCCGCACCCAAAAGAATGCTCCGTCCGAATGTGTACAAACGGACAATGTGATGGATCCGTTGTGCCGCTATCTCCTTTAACTTCTCTGACAGAGCGGTCCAAGACATTTCTGTCAGTGATTTACGGTCACCGCGTTTAGGTGCGACCGAAGAGCGGCACGCCCCGCGGTACTGCCGGCTCTGCCTCTTCCTCGGTGTCCTCCTCGTTGTCGGCACCGACGGCCTCAAAGGCGACCACCGGCGCGGAACCATCGTTACCAGGCATCGCGAGCGCCCGCGCCCGTGCCTCCATCATGCCTGCCACCTCATCATCCATGAAGTTCAGACGCGCGACCTGCCAACCCGAGTTCTCAGGATGCAGCACAACGAGTGCGAGTTCCGATACGACACAACCGTAGTACTTCTGGAGGATATATCGGTAGACGTTGAGCTGTAGCGAATAGTGCCAATAGTTCGTGTCAGGCAGATGTGACACCGGCCCAAGGCCACTCTGAAACTTGTTCTCTGTCTTCAGCCCCTCTGTGCGCTTCCAATCGTAAATGGCCAGAGTGCCATCGGGCTTCATGTAGACCATATCAATGGAACCGGCCACCTTGTGCTCCTCATCAAAGACGAGCCACTCAGTACGGAACGGTACAAACTTTGATCCGTGACGGCGCTGATAGTCCTGGAAGTACTCCCACTCGGCACCGGCCGCAGGTGTCCACTGGTCCACCGCCATGCCCGCCCAGCCATCCTCCATAGACCATGCGCACGCGTCACGCGGCTTCGCTGTGCGCTGATTCTCGTGGACGAGTTCGTGGGGCATCGCATTGTAAAAGTGCTCAATGTCCAAGTGCATTCGCGTACCGGCCTCAGAGGCCGTCTTACCCTTGTCACTCCACTGCTTCTTGATCGCATCGGCCGTCATGCCAAAGTACTTGGACTCGTACCACTTCGGTGACTTCATCATCTTCGCGATGACGGCGTCGGCGTCAAAGTGACCGAAGAAGTTGTGCAGAAAACCGGTGCAGCTCGTCCAGCCCTTGCGTGCACCATCAATCGTGTAGGTGTGGGACTCCTCCTCAAACTGAATGCGCTCATCGCGGGGATGGGCATTCAGGACAGCCAGGCGCTGCCAGCTCAGGGCTCCGTCAGTAATGGAAAGGGGCATCGTACCGGTATGCTGTGCCACCGCACAGTGGCGCCTCACCTTTTGCTAAAAGTGGACTATGTGGCGACCCGTGCGGGCAGCACGGTACGATGCTGGATGAAGTCATTACAGGAGGCTACGCATTCGGAAGTCTGGCTCACGTCGCTCTTCGCTACCAGGATATGATGCTCAACAACAAGGGCATCGGTCAGACAGCCGAAAAGGTCATGGGTGTGGAGCTCTATGTGCAGAAGGATCGCTACCATCCACCTGTCTACATTGGTACCGGTGGTTCTGGAGCCGGTATCGGCATTCCTGTGGGTGGCGGAACGGAGACCGAGTTCGTGCGTCTTCATAGCAAGTTCACTGATGCCGGCGGTGCCCTAGTATACAAACTACTGGGCGCCCTCGCAACCAGGTCAGATCTCTTGGATCAACACGGCCGATCAGTTGACGAACGTGGCGAACCAACATAATCTTAATCTGAGTGCGTTTCCTGTCCAGCTGCCTATGCGCATGCACACGCACGTGTGGCAGGGGGCAGCGTGGTGCGATCAGCGCTCGGCGCGCATCAGCCCCGTCAAAGCCGAGGTAGCGCGTGCTGCCGTATTGGCACGGCGCTGGCCTCTCACCGTCACAATGGGTGCGGCAGCGCTCTTGACGGTGGTGTTCGCACGTTAACGGTGACCACCTCCACTGCCGTGACCGCCACCTCCTCCCATGCCACCGAGACCACCACCATGGCCACCACCGACACCACCAAAACTGTGACCACCGAAACCGCCGCTACCTGCGTGGAATGTACCACCGGGGCCTAGTAGGTGTCCACCAGGTGCGGGGCCAGGCGGTCCAGGAGGATGCGGATGCGGGCCAGGATGCGGCGGATGCGGGCCAGGATGCGGCGGATGCGGGTGGTGACCACCATGCCACCATCCGCCACCCGTAGACCAGCTGCTACCACCACCACCACTCCACCACCACGGTCCCCACCACGGTCCCCACCAGTCACCCACAACCTCCACAACACGATCTTCACGGCTCGCAACACGCGCAGCTGCCTCCTTTTGTGCGTACCAGATCAGAAATACAACCGCGGCCAGAGCAACAAGGCCGATGAGTAGAGCACCCCCCATTTTCTACTTTATAGAGAGAAATGGATACCGTCCAGTGCCAAACTTAAGTACGTAGCGAAGCGAAGTACGTACCGTCCAGTGCCAAACTTAAGTACAGTACCCGCCCGAGGCAGGTACAACACTTGAAGACGGCACTGTGACGTTAACGATGAAGTGCCAAACAATTATGGCGCGGAGCGTCATGCTCTTAACTTTGGCACTTCACGGTACTTTGGCGGTTTCTTGCTAGAAGTGCTAAAAGTTAAGCTGACCGACTGAAAGGAGGTGGGCTTAACTTTGGCACTTCACGGTACCCTCAGACCGCGTTCTCAAGCACTGGAAGATTCACTCCTGAACCGGCGCGTTTTTGCCGCCCACGCTGTAGCCAATTTGCTGCCATGCACACCAACGCAATAAATGATTCCCAGAGCAATCATCGCATATACACCAAAATAAAGTGTCCCAATGATTCCTAGAGGATTATCATGGAGCCAGAGCATTGCACCAATGGCAGTGCACAGCAAACAGAGTAGCAGCATAGTCACTATTGCCCACTATTTTGTCCACGCCAATACTAACACAACAAATGCATAATCGTCGTGTTAGGGGGTATCATTGCCTTGCGTTCGTGTTTTGTCTCTACGTTTAGACGGTGCCTAGACCCATCATGATCTTGCCGATTTTGTTCTCACCGCCGACCACCGAGCCATCCACACGGACACCCACACCGAGCTCGTTGACCTCCGTACCGTTGGCTAACAGAATCTCACCACCGCGGGCCTTGATCGCATCAACCATCGCACGGAAGCGCGCGTCGCTGCCGTAACGCTGCGTTAGATAGTCGCGGTAAACATCCAGCTTCTGCGCATCCCACGCGTCCTTATTCCAGGCGGCCTTGTAGGCCTTCATCTTGTTTACACTGGATGCCACACGAACATCGGCGACCTCATCATCCACCGCCTTTGCCACAGCGGCTTCGTTACCATCCGCGCGGTAGCGCGTGCGTTCGGCCTCACGCTTCTGATGGATCGCACCCTCCACACGGAACAGCTGCGGGCCGAGCTCGGGCTTGTCTGTTGCGCGCTGGTACTTGGCGGCTGCGACAGCTGCCTCTACGCTGGGATACTTGGTCGTCGGCGTCACTAGATCCGTAATCTCCACCTGCGTACCGAGGGACATGTAACGGGGCCAGTCCGCTAGATCTGCACCGAGGCGCTCATCGGCCACCTTGTTGGCGGGGTTGACGACATAGGGAGCAGGAGGCGCAGCAGCAGCCGGCTCACCGAGCTCAATGACGTCAACCGCGGGGCCTTCTGCGGCTGCGGCCTCAACAGTAGCCACAGCAGTGGGAGGCACGGCAGCCACAACCACCGGCGCGGATACCGGTGCACCTGGAGGCGCCGGCCGCCGGTCGCTCCGCCGTGTGAAGATGAACCAACGGTGCATATCCGCCCATGCCCGCACCGCCGGCGTCATCTCATAGGCGTCACCCGCCGCCGCAGCCACGGCGATCGTCTCACCGAACATCTGTGTTGACGCCGGTAGACCGAGAGCTGCGCACTCATCTGCTGTCAGTAGATCCAGGCCGCACTCGGAAAACTGCTGCTGCAGATACGGCCAGGACACGAGGAACTCTGTCTTGGAGGTACCCGCCGCGGTAAAGTCCACGTCTACCGCGAGACCCAGACCCGCTGCCGAGGGCGGCACAGAGGAGCCGATGGCGGATCCATACCGGCGAACCATGCTCCAGACCTCCTGCATACCGTCGCGACCCACGGCTGTCGGCTCACGGAAGACCGCACGTGCCACGGCGTCACCGTCCAGGCCCCAGCCAACCACGTAGCCGCCGACCTTGGTCGTGTCGGCCAGATTAACGAGGAAGCCTGCCAGGGCATTCTCATCGCGGCAGGCATCACCAACGGTGCCGCGCGGTGCTACAACGACGTCAAAGCCGGCCGCTGCGGGACCGCTGAACGCAGCGCGGAGCAGACCCTGGTCCTCGGCCGTAACACCGGCCTCTCCCGCACTCAGACGACGCAGAGCATCGGCCTGGGCGAAGACCATGGGAGGTACGGATCCGCGACCGCCCAACGCAATCATCTTATCCAGGACACGCCTGTAAGCGCCCTCCACAGGATCGTTCAGATTCGCAGCATTCTGCGTGATGCCGAGCACGAAACCGACCCCTGTGGCCAACCAGCGGTTGAGATCACCACCTGTCTCCATCGCGAGGTCCAGCAGGCTGCCACCCGCGGGCACCGTCTTACCAAAGAGGAAGCGCCGCTTGATCCAATCATCCACGAAGTTGTGCAGGCACTGCACACGGAGAACATCACGCGTCGGTGCGCGACGACCACGACCCGCGGCAACGGCCGGTGGTGCCACACAGTACTCCACCGCACCTGTGCGCACGGCCTTCTCCGTGACGGGATTGTGAATGGAGTTCCAGATGGAGTTTGCCACCCAGTCCGCATTCATCGTGCCGCCCTTGCGACCGCCCTGTGCCTGCTGTGCGAGCCAGCGCTCCGTCTTATCGTGACGAACACGCAGAGGCTCCCAGCGCCACCCCGCGGCCCGCTCTGGATAGTAAGCCATCTCCACGATCATGTTGCTCTGGATGACATCGCCGTTGCGCGCACGCAGGATCTCCGCATCAGGGTCCAGTGCCACTGCCGCCGGTGCCGCACCCGCAGGGTCCCCCGCGCCCTCACCGATGGCCACGTAACAGACTGACGCGGAGGGGTCCCGCGGATCCGTGGGGCGGAACTCCACCTCGCGCCACTCACCCTCCTCCAGTGACATCGGCAGAGGCACCGATGGATCCATGACCGTCGTGCGCGGATCGGCCAGTGCGACATCCTTGGACGAACCCACAAAGAGACGCAGAGTCTTGAAACGCACCGTGTGGCCCGTATCCTCGCGGTACTTGGTTCCCACAGCCTCCACGCCGGTGGGCGCACCCGCCTTGTCACGCTCCCGCTCTACGAGGACCAGAAAGTCAATCGTGTTCTCTGCGGCCGGCTTCCACTTGAGCTGCTCGGCCCAGGTACCACGTCCAATGGGGAGCGGCGCCGCATTCGGCGTGAAGATGAGACCGTCAGTACTGTACGGCGCAGCCTTGGCGGCCTCCAGCACGGATGCAGCGGCATCACGGAAGATGCCAGCACCCGCACCATCTCCGACAGCGCGAAAGGTCTTGGTATTGATCTGTAGGTTCTGTGCAGGCGGCATACCACGAACGGTCTGGACCGCAGCAGAGAGTTCGGCCACCGCCGCCGCCATCACAGCCTGACGGGAGTTTGCGGCCGCCGCGGAGCCCAACATCGCACCCGCCACAAGGAACGGTAGGCCCGCAACAGCGAGATCACCCCCACGGCCCGCGAGAACATCAAAGGCGTAGTAGTGCGAGACCGGCTTGCCGCTGCGATCCCGGCGAATCCACTCGCCATCCAACACAAGGCCCGCGAGCTCACGCTTCGTCTCGCGTCCCGTGGCGTACACGCGACCGCCCGCGTCCACCAGGAACACGCGACCATTGTCACTGACGAAGAGCGCGCAGCGAAGCCCGTCGGCCTTGTCGGTCACATTGTACCCACCCGGCATGCTGCGAAGATTCGGCACACCCGGTTCGGGGGCAACCAGGATATTTCGGCGCTCCAGCGTGGCCGGCTGCGGGCCAGGATAGCGGAAGCTCTGCGGCTGCGGCCCCGCACGATTACGGTTGCTGCCCGCACGGCCGCCCCGCGGCCCACCGAGGACCGGCGCGAAGATGCGGTCCAGCGACTCACGCACGTAGTCCGCCGCGGGATTGCTGACGAGGACAAACGACCGCTGGCGACCCTGTAGGAGCCACGAAACGCCTCGCACGAGGAACCGCGTGGCCGCCTCTGCATCCGTCGCCTCACGCGCCGCCGTGAGTTCGGCCTCCACCTCGTAACGGGGCGCCGTACCAGTGATGCGCGCCTCCTGGAAGGTCCGCGTGGGGCGCCCCGCGTTCTCGCGCACGAGCGACACGTCAAAGCGCAGCGGTACGCCACCCGGTGCCACAAACTCAAAGCGCTGAATGTTGCGGAAGTGCTTGCCGAGGCGATCCCAGTTGGCAATCGCCTCCTTCACGCGGGCATCATCGGCAGCCAACGGCAGCTCCCGCTTGAGCTTGGCCTTGACCGAATAGGAGCCCAGCGTCACAGGCCCCGCATCGGCAATGGTCTCCTTGAGCATCGCCGTGAACGGCTTATCGGCGATTCGGTTGTCCCGACAGTAGGCCTGAATGGCCCCCGCCCCCTCCAGCGTAAAGCGGATATCGTTGCTGAGACAGATATTGAGTTTCACAATCTGCGGATTCTCGCGCATCCCGAGGCTCCGGAGATACTGGATTACGTCCTGCCATGCCGTCAGATCCACACCCGTCAGCATGGCCTCGTACTCTGCACCCGGCGTGCTCTTCCAGAGAGCGCCCAGGCGATTCAGCCCATCAAGATCACTGCGTCGTAGCTCCATCGTACTCTACCTGGTGCGGCGACTTGTCGCCCCGTCACCTTTAGGCGGCCCGCCGCCCCCACCCCAGCATAAAATTATGTCACGCCATACTAATCAGGCATTGGCCGCCACCGCACGCCCCGTCGTCACCTTCACGCTCACGCGTATTCCCTTCGCAATCATTGCGGAGCATCTCCGACGGGCAGCCGGTAGGACTCCATCCCCCGAGCTGGGTGCCATTCCATGGATCTACCTCAGCGGTTTCTACGCTGCACCGTCCGCTCCTCGCGGTCTTGCAACAGCAACACCCAAACGTGCTTTATCTACTCTGCCGCAGCCCTCCATCCTCTGCTGCGAACCCCTTCTCGGCAGTGACCCCCGGTCGGTCACCGCATGGACCGATCATATGACTGACACAGAGCGCAGCGCGAGTCTCTGTCAGTATTATCAACGATCGTTTGGTCTCCGCGGATCTATCCCCACCGACTGTACGCTCATGACGAGTCTACGGGGGTGGGGCCATCGCTGGCATGGGGAGCGTCAGTTTCTATGGGGTCTGGTAGACCCTTAAGAGATCGCAGAAGACGTGCCCAGTTATACCTGGTCCACAACTGTTGCCGCCCGCCTGTCTTAATCGCGTCAGGTTGGAGCGCCATCAATGCCTCCTGAATCTGTGCGACTGTCATCGCCGACATGGAGGGCGCCGAGGCGGCGGGAGCCCACGTCATGTCCACGGCCCCCGTCACCAGCGTCGGCCAATCCGCGGCAGCGACCTTCCATCCCTGCGACCCCATCATAACGCGACCCGACGTGCAGTTGATATTCACGACTGTTGACCCCACTCCGATGACCGTGACAGCATGATGCTCCGGCCACCAGAGAGCAACACGCAGATCTCGCATCACACAAATGTAATCAATGAGCGTGGCTGCCCGACGCACTGTGCGGGCATTCTCCCAGGCATCAGGAGCGGGATCGGCACCTGCTGACCGCGCACGCAAATCCTCCTCCAGATGCTTGCGAACCCATCCGCGCGTGCGTCCACTCTTCTCTTTCCACGCCTTCTCCGATGCATTTAGCAAACCCGAAGCGAGCTCCCTCTCAAGCTGTCGACGCACACCCACTGACGCACCGCGATACATCGGATCCTGCGCCCAGAGGACCAACGAAACTGTGTCCGCCACCACCATGCTGCTGTCCTCGTTCCAACCCGGCAACCAGGACAGTGGCCTCTCTTGCGGTATCATCGCAGCGGCGGTTGCGGTCGCCTTGGACAGCAACCGCTGGCCGCGCGCAGGATTGGCCTGAATGGCCGCGCTCATCTGATCCCATGACACGGATGCGGCGAGATTGCGTTCCTTGCCCATTACTCTCTTATCGTGACGCAACCCTTAGGCTGCGCTGCGACAGCTCCAGTTCATTCTGCTTAATGAACTCGTGTAAGCGTAAGAGGTCGGCAAAGACATCATCAGACACCTTCGTCAGATCAAAAAAGATTCCGCTGCGATTTTCCGAATACGTGACCTCGTGTTTCCTCAGAATCCGTGCAATCTCAATATGCTCTGCACGACCAAACTCCTTGACCGTCTCCGTAAACACACGACGGCGCTCATACTCCGCAGCATCCAGGGCAGGTGTTTGCATCTTAGAATCTCGGGAGGGTTCCGCCCATGATCTGGACCGCGACTTACAGCAGATAGGGCGATTTAGATAGCGTGGCATCCCGAATTACAAACACGATATTCATGAGACCCCGATTGCCCGTATAGAGTCGCACAACAACAGCCCCCTCTATCTTTTCGGCGATCAGTCGGGAGTGGGTCGTCGCCGACGCCATGCGCAGATAGTCAAACCGGAATTCGTCCACCACGGGGATAGGCCGCGTAAGTTCAATGCGGTACCACTCACCATCGGGGAGATCAATCCGTTGACCTCGCGCGTAACAGACTTCACCTCCACTCTGAAACTCGTAGGTCCGTGGCACGGCATCGTCAACCCAACGACGTCCTACAATGCCGGCCCACGGAAAATGCTGATTCAGGAGCTTGTTGGTATTCACAAAATCCTGAATGAACAAGTCTAAAGCAATTGTATCAGACATCCTGCCTTACGATGCGGTCTCCTTATGCAGTCGTTGCCGCAGCCGCAGCCGCAGCCGCAGCCACCTCAGCAACTCCCTCTGTCGGTGGCACCGCCGGCTGGAGTGCTGCTGCTACCTCGGCCTCTGCCTCAGCCGCGTGAGCATCCGCCGCCGGGGCGAGCCCCTCAAACATGCCGACCGCGTTAATGAAAGCGTCATTGGTCTGGTAACGGAAACTCAGGATCCGAATATGTAGACCCTGGCCCGCCTTGAGAGCATCAAACTCTGCGTTGCCCTCGTGATAGTCGCGCGGAAGCAGAATGCGCGCGGCCTCCAGCAGTCGCCCCTGATCCACAACGAGCACATATGCGCCCAGCTTATTGGCTGTCAGAACTCGCGCATCCACCATCATGTTCGCGTGCGGCTCAAAGCAGAGCATCTTGATCTTGCACTGAAAGAGGAAGTCGGCCGTAAATCGCCCGTGCTCGGCCTGCCCCATGCTCCGCGCAAGAATCTGGACAGAACCGGGGCGAACCCAGCCGTGAGTGTTACACTTACCCTCCAGCTGTTTGCGGAGCTTCTTCACCAAGAATCCATCCATATCATCGGCCGCTGCCCGAAACTCCGTGGGTGAGAGTGCAACACGCTGGTCAATATACACCGGCTTGAACAAGCTCATTCGTGCTTTCACAACAGCCATTCCCTACACGATTGTCATATTTACAGCCACGGGGTACCAACGCGAGCACTCACTTCTTGCCCTTTAGACCGGCCGTTGCCGCCGTCGCCGCCGTCAAAAACCACCGACGGTCACCCACACGCCGAGCATCCAGAATGCGACACAGGAACTCCATGTACAGACAAAGCGGCTGGTGAGTAATGTCCTTCATGTGTTCGGGACGTCCCGAACGTTTGCGAGCTTCGGCACCCTCTGCGATCCATGTGTCATCAGAATCCGGTAACATCAGCGCCGCCAAGTCACTATCACGACCGTTCGCTTGAAGAATGCGCACACGGGGGTGATGAACCGACAGATTGGATGTGTTGCCGCACTCCGCGCCAACCGAAGAGGGCTTGATGGGCTGCGTCTTATCCAGAGTTTTGAAGACCGTATCGTTCTTTTTGGCTGCCAGGAATCCGAAGAGAGGACCTGTGCTGGTCATGGGGTCCACAGGCGGCTTGTTGAGTTCGCGCTCCACGATCTCGGCGATCTTGGATGTACATGTGCCGAACTCTCCTTCTCCTGTGAGAGGCCGACAGTAGTACTCCACCGCCATTGTCTCGGGATTGTAAACTCTGTAGGCGATGATCTGTTTGGAGCGGAAGATGTCCATGGCGACCGTAGTGGCCAGATCTGCCATGGCGCTTCCTGCGGCTTCTTCTGTTGGCACGGTACTTGCAATCGCCAGAAGTGCCCGTTGATCGGCGTAGCGGCAGCGATCAAACCACCAGCGCAACGCAACACGCCGTGCTTCGGGAACCGCCGCATAACGCTCTAGGATCCAGGTCCACAGCCGCGCAGAGCTCCCCCCAGAAGAAGGTAGAGCTGCGGCTGAGGCTGCGCCGGCGGTAACCCACGCATGCCACTCAATCCATCTGGAGAGGGCTTCTGCTCCTGCTCCTGCTCCTGCTCCTGCAGCTGCGGCAGCAACAGGGACAGCAGCCGCATCTTCTACCGCTGCAGCATTTGCAGGCGCAGGCCCAGGTGCAGGTCCAGGAGCAGGGCCGCCGGCAACAGGGCCGCCGGCAACAGGTCTCGCGACGGCCGGTGCGACCTCTTCCGCGCGACCAAACACAGACAGCACAGGCGTCATGAACTGGCGACGAAGCTGGAAGGCCCGTGCATAGCGAAGAGACTGCGGAATCTCCGAATCGCGAATCTTGAGCGGCTGGAACACCAAGTAACCGGCTTTCTTGACCAAGAATCCCTCTACACCGTCGGGCCGTGTCAGTCGGAATCGGCGTCCATCTAGGAGCTCCATAAGTGCCTCCGAAGCGATTTCCCACGGCAGATCACCAAACACATCCTGAACGACGGTTTCGGGCACCATGATCTGATCTTCAAACAGCCGCCGCACGAATTCCTGCTTGGCCAGAATGAGGCGACGTGCATCTGAGACACTGAACGTGCTAGCATCCAGATGCAGCCCCTCCGCTTCTGTGCGCGCGACCGTCACTGCACACTCATGTCTGCACCGTTCGTAATCGCAGTACGTCGTATAGTCCACATCATTCGGTGAGTATCCGCCCATATCCTCACCGGCTTCATTGCGAGAACGCCGCTCGTTACCCTGTGCATCAATCTGGCGCCGCGGCGGCAGACCCGTGAAGGTGATGGCCTCCAACTCCAGATTGCAATCCCATGCATGACGCTTCAGGAGACGCTGCACGCGACCCACAGCCAACGCCTTGCCGATCGCCAGACGATAGGCGTACATATCCGCTGTTTCAAAATCGGGCACGCGGAGTGCATGGAGGTAGATCAGCGTGTTGTTGTAGGTCAGTGGAGGCACACCATCACGTGTTTCAACGGCCCGCAGCGGCGAATGCGAACAGTAACGAATGGCACGACCAATAATCTGGTCCGTGCGATTCAAGTGGTACCAGGAGTCCAGCACGTGCATCTCGCGAATGCACTTCAAATCCAGACCCTCAGAGGCCACCTGGGAGCCCAACACAACCTTAACCTTGCCACCGACAGCGCCCCATTCGTCGTCGCCCCAGTAGGCCGCCTGGCGCACGAGACCCGCGAACTTGGGTGAGATGTCCTCCTCAGAGGTCAGCAGTACATAGCAGGCGGGGCGGAACGGATGACCCGCGGCCCCGTGACCGGCACCACCGCGGTCACCGCAGATTGCGCACACAGGGGCCACCGCAGGCACGCCCGTCAACAGCGGCGCCAGACTCCCATCCGCTAGGCGACGCTGGAACCCCGCCCGCTCCAGAGCCACGGCCATCGGCAACGCACCGCCCTTGATGTACCGACTGTAAGCAAAACAAATGCCCCGCGCGGACTTGATACTCTCCACAATCGCGTGAATCTTGGGCGCATGGAGGCGCAGACCCTCACCGGCAAAGACACTGTCCGCATCAAACGCGCCCTCTGGTTGCGGCTTCGGTGTAAACTGACGGAGACGGTTTTCGCCGCCGCGTGTGACTGAGCTGACGAAATAGTTCTCCCACCCCGCACTGCCGTACATCTCATTGGGATATGTGATATTCGCCATCTGCATACGGAGATCCAGCATGACGTCGCGGATCTTGCCACCCTCTTCGCCTCCGGCCGCATCACCAGGGGCCTGCAGAGCCCGCGATGTGCTGGCACGCAGCACACGTTCCGGTGGAGACCCCACCGCCGGTTCTGTGAGTACTAACGGAAGCGCATTGAGCGCCGCTGTCTCATGCTCAGAGAGCACCACGGGATTCTTCGTGGCCGACACGGCGGGCCACAGCGCCGCGGGTGCCTCGGGCGCAGTCAGAGGACGCATTCGCAGCGGGAACGTGAACGGATTCTCACCGCGCATGTAACTGACATAATTCCTTGCGAGCGCCTCCAGAACACGTTCGCGACCAGGACGCAGATCACCTTCTTTGGTGAAATAGTCCCCCACTTTGAGTGCGGCACTCTCACGCTTGGTATCGTTGAGCAGCAGGTAGTTCAGCAGCAGAATGATCTCTGGCGCCGAGTTGTACATGGGCGTGGCCGTCATGAGGACGAGACGCATGCCCTCGGTTACCAGGCAGATTCGCCGCAGATAGGGATTCAGAGCCTTGCCCGCGGCGTTTTCAGCGGCATCGGCACCTCCCGCTGGCCCCTCCGCATCGGTGGCGTCTGGCGCGGGTCCTCCTGCGGTTGCGTCGGCAGCCGAATCGCGGAGATTGTGCGCCTCGTCAATAATGATGAGATGATCGCTGAAGAGCCGACGTAAGATCTCATCTTCCGCAGCACGCCGCGCCGCCGCATCCGTTAGACTCGCGGGCAGGCTCTGCCGCAGCGTTCGTTCAATCCAGTTGGCAAACGCCTGGTAGCCCGTAATGGTGTATCGGCTGCGACGATCCTCCTCCACCTTGTAGGTTACCGCCCGCAGATCCGCAGTCTCTGTCAGACCCAGACGATCCAGATAGGAGGTGCCCGTACACTGTCGCGTCTGCCATCGCCCTTCTGCTGCATTCCAGCGCAGAGCATCAGGGTTGAACACGGTGCGCTTGAAGTTTTCCTTGAGTGCCTGCGGCACGAGGACAATCACTTTGTTCTGTGGGTTCACGGCAAGAAACTGTTCGGCAATCGTGACGGCGCTACATGTCTTACCCACACCAACACCGTGAAACAGGAGCAGACCCATGTACGGTGTCAGTGGATGCATGAAGCGCGAGACGATGCGCTGAACCGGTGTGAGTTCAAACACACGTTCGGCTGCGCTGCTCGAACATGGGTCTACGAGCCCCTCGGCTACAGCCGCCGCAATGGCGCGGGCTTCATAGAACTCACGCTTGCTGAAGAGGCGTGCGGCAAACTGGGGATCTGCAGGATCCGGGTACAGGCCCGCCATCTCTTCGCGTGCTGCGGATGGGCCACTGGGCCACGCTGCAGCATCGGTAGCGCGGGACTTCATCTGCAGCAAAATCTCTTCGCGCAGCTTCGGTTCCGTGACCTTGTCCCATGCTTCTGAGATAAGCTGGGGCGTGGTCATCGCCCGATAGATCTGCTTGTAGTTTGTGGCCGCTGCTACGCCTCCTGCCTCACTCATTGCCTCTAACTCCGCGCACCATTTTAACTGCCCTTGAATCATCGCAAGCTGTTAGTCATCTGTGAATTCCGCTGAACCAGTTCGCGGACCTGCCAGCCGGTCAAATCCGATATGCGCTTGTACATTTCTCTCCTTGCTGCGTTATACACTCCATAATAGTCATCCCATTCTTTCCTAGAAACAGGGTTAGTCTTGAAATCACGGGCAGAATTCATATCTGGAGATTCGGGCAGCGTGACACGCAACGATGAAATAGTAATGCTTCCAAGCATAACACAGGGTGTACCAGGCGTGAATTCCAGGTAGAACGCGCGGTCCCACCCCTCCTCCTCAAAATAGACACGTGGTGAATCGTCGGTGGATTCCATAATGCGGGATAGCTCACAAATGGCTATGATGTACTCCATCGTAAGATACCCATCAATTTGGTGTCATCCCAGTATTTCGCAGCAAGCTCCTCGAGTGTCTCGGGTTCACGTGCTTCCCCCAACATCCCTCCAGAAGCCAGTGTTGTTTGATCTTCACAGGATCCGCGAGTTCCCAGCGAATTCGCGTTCCCGCTGCATTGTTGCGACTGCCTATATACCAACTGTAGTTGCCCATCGAACTGTTGGTTGACCTGTTCCCCATCAGCTGTCAACTTTGCGCAATGGCCGCTGCAGCCGCGTAAAGTACGGCCCGTTTCTCCGTATTGTAATCGCGAATGAGCGCAGCGGCCTCTTCCACAGTACACCAACGGACATCACTAATCTCGCGGTTCTGATCCGTATTCATGGGATCCACACGGACCTCCAGAGCAGCCGGCGCCTCCGCCAGCCAGTAGCGGTGACGGTACTGAATACCATTAGAACCAACATATTCCTCCAAGAGTGGATTCTTGTCAACGATGCGCAGATGTTTGCTGGCCACGCCGGCCTCTTCGTAGGTTTCCCGGAGTGCGCAGGCAATCTCCGACTCGGAAGATGAGCGTCGCCCTTTGGGAAAGCCCCACTCGGGCTCGGTCCAGGCCGTTTTGGATGCAGCGACGGCTGCGGCCAGCGCTCCGCGAGAACGCAGAACTTCAAACTTCGCCTTGGCCTGTTCATATTCGGCCATATACCGTCGCGTAGCCGTGCCGTTCCACAGATCACGCCACAGATCCGGAAACGGCCGCGTCATGAGCTGCTGGCGCTCGGCAACAGTCGCCTGGTCCACAAGCGCCTGAATCCCCGTGAGATCCCAATTTTCGTACTTTCCACGCATAATCTCAATGAAACCGATACTCACACGACGGCGGACTAACAGAAACTGAAGTGTCCGATCACTTTCACGATGCCGGTACGCCACAATCCCCAGTGACGTTATCGGCTCCGTGCATTCGCGGAAGAAATGTCCAGCACGCCCACAGTTACTGCATACACTGCTCATGGCCCCTTACGGGGTCATGACCAGTGTCGTTTAGGTGATCATGTTTTGCATCACTCCCCCTGAATAGAGGATATGCATATACCACCGGAAATCTGGGGACCCATATTCTGGTGCACCATGCACATTGTGAGCATGGGCTATCCCGACGAACCCAGTTACTCCGAGAAGAAGGCGGCCAAGGAGTGGTTCAATGCTCTACCGTATTTGCTACCGTGCACAGTTTGCCGCGAGCACTTTCGCGAAGTTGTACTAGCCATGCCTGTGGAAACCTGGTTGGATAATCGCAAGAGTCTGATCTCGTGGGTCTGGCAGGTTCACAACAAGGTCAACGAGCGTCTGGGCAAGCCTGGTGTCACAGAGGCCGAGTTCTACAAGCGCTATCAGGAGATGGCCGATCGCGGTCTGCCCATTCCACCTGCGGCACCGACCTCCGAAATCGCCGACGCGAAACTGACAGAATCCTATGCGCAGGGTGCCGTTCACGCGGGAACTGCGATTGCGATCACCGCCGTTGTCGTGGGACTTCTGTGGTATTCGTACCGGCACAAGGGCGCCTAGGGCGAATCACGATCGTCCTCATCACTCTCATCCTCATTGGACGCCGGCGGGCTCAGGCAGCGCCGTCGCCCGCGCCTCCTCGGCACGCCATGGGCGCGGCCACGACCAACAGGTGGACAGGCACGATCTCCGTCAACGCCTGTAGGTTACGCTGGAGTGAAGTGACCTGAATCAAAATGGTAGGATATCCAGGAATAAAGAACTGGACTGACGCAAAGGGATCCTCATCCAGACCCAGAAGGAAGGAAATACGATACAGATACGCCTGTTAGTTGCTGATAGGTCATTATCAGCGTATCAACAAGAACACCGTAGCCCGATTTCTCCGTATACACGCATCGCACGGAATTCTCACCGAGTTTCTTGATTGAAAGAGTATCATCCGTATTGGGATTGCTGCGAGCCAAGCCGTTCGTCCCCCGTCGCAAGAATCGCAGCAGAATCTCGTGATGCTGGGGCATACTGTTGCGCTTCAGATGGGGCGGGCGCCTTAATCCGTGGATTCTCTCTTCGCTCTTCTCTCTGTCCAAAGCAGAGTACCATGCCCCGCAGAGCCATTCGTGAGATTGAAGTCCACGCACTGGAGTCCGATGCCGAGTTCGCGAAGAACGAAGGCAAATTCTTTGAAGTCCAGAAGGACACTACCGTCTTCAACGAAGACGTAGATGTCTATGGTATTGCGCATCCCGATGACGTGGCCGCTGGCAAACCGCGGCGCAAACTGTTGGCCAAGTTCCGCAAGGGGGTCTTCAGCCCCGAACAGGTTCAGATCGGCTGGGATGCCTTTCGTCTTCTGGCGATTCCGAGCCGTAACCGCGGCGCGGCTGCGGGTCCTATTGATCTCAAGGGCACCTACTGGAGCCGTCGTAAGCCCGTGGAGACGACGGGGTGGTCCACCCGCTACATGCAGAACGGCAAGGTCTCAAAGATGCGCGTCAACAATGTGGTTGCCAGCGGCGTCATCGGCAACTATGAGCGCACACCCTTTCTGGGCCAGCCGTGTCGCATGACGGGCTACACCCGCCGTGGCCTCAAACAGTACCTGCACGGCGTCCCCTTCATTGAGGCCATTGACGAGAAATTCAAGGAACTCGTCCCCGACGCCTGGCGCAAGCAGCACGCACTGGCCGCCAAGAAACCCATGTATCAGATCGGCGACACGGCTTTCAGTACTCTCACGGTCAACATGAATTTTCGCACGGCGCTCCACAAGGATGCCGGCGATTACAGCGAGGGGTTCGGCAATCTGTCGGTCATTGAATGGGGCAAGTATCATGGGGCTGAGACGCTGTTTCCCCGTTTTGGTGTCGCCTTTAATCTGCGCACGGGTGACTTTGTTGCTATGGATGTCCACGAATGGCATTGCAACGGCCCTATCCTAGAAACAAAGGAGGATGCTGCATTCAACAAGAGTCTACCCGACATTCGTACCCGCGATGCAGAGACGGGTGTCGTTGGCAGCCAGGAGCTCTATCAGCGTATCAGTTTCGTGTGCTATTACCGCGAGAAGCTGACAGAGTGTATTGAAAAGGACACACGAGATTATTATCAGAAGATTGATTTCAACCTCAAGGAGGAAACGGCCAAGGCCCGTCGCGCATCGCTGCCCATTCTGCCGATTCCTGGTGTCACGGGGACTCTAGAAGACGCACAGGAGGCCATGGCCGCAGCTGGCAAGGGCGGCAAAGCTCGCGAGACCCGCAAAGCCCGTCGCCGTAACAAGACCGAGAGCGTCCGCCGGCGCAGCCATTTCCTCTAAGCAGTTAGATGGAACCGCCACTGCAACAGAGCAGCGATGCCGGCTGGGCCGAACGGTGGGGATGGGAGATTCTGTTAGTTGTCGCAGCTGCGGGCTGGATTCTCTATGAGATCTGCGGTCGCGCAGCCTTAGAGTGGCTCAGCCAGTACACGCTCTACATTCGTATTGCCGGCGGTCTCCTGCTGCTACTCTATGTCTGGTGGCAGTTCCGCCAGCAGTCACCTCAGGCGCGTGATACGCTAGATCTCGTGAAGCAGATGATGTTGGAACGGAGCACAGGGGGCACAACCCGCGAGAAACGTAACGTGAGCAATCTCATGAAAAAGAAGGTCGCCGCTGCACAGAGCTGGAAATGCGGTGCCTGCGGTTCCATGCTAGATGAAACCTTTGAGGTGGATCACAAGCTCGCACTCTTCAAGGGTGGCTCCAACGACGAAAGCAATCTGGTGGCCCTGTGTCCCCACTGCCATCGCAAGAAAACCGTTGAAGAAAGATTAGCCTGAGGCGTTAGAGGATGAACGCAGCAGTTCCCGAATCCACTGGTCTTTTCGGTGCTGTGACACAGCGCCTGGAAGGTGCCGCCGCGATGGCGGGTCCTGTACAGTACGCGATCTGGGCCGTCGTGCTGGGTATCGTGATTGCCCTCGTGTTACTAACAGTGGATTACTTCTATCCCTTTCTGCCGATGAATCCCGTCACGGGGCCGTCCGCCATCGCACGTGCAGGACAGCGCTTCTGGAAGAAGGTGGATGCCGACACCGAGAACCTCGTGGTGCCCGCCGACGAGTCACCGACGAAGGCGTCTGGTCAGTACTCGGTGTCCTTCCAGCTCGCCATTGCGGATAGTCGCACACCGAGCCCCGGCAAGTTCCGTCACATCGTGCACCGTGGATCCAATCCTGTAGGTCTCTCTGCCAGCACTGCGGGGAGCACGGGGCACGCGGGTATCCAACCCGCCGATCTGCCGCAACCCGGTGAACCGACCTACACGGATCTGGGACTGCCGCAGGTCATGAATCCTGGTATCTTCTTGGATAAGTACAAGAACGATATTCACGTGTTTGTACATACGAAGGGCAAGGAGGAGGGCATGGAGGTCCTCTATCTGGAGAGCGCAACAGTGGAAGATGTGCCCATGAATACGCCGATGAACCTCGGTATTGTCTGCATGGGACGTTCTCTGGAGATCTATGTGAACTGCCGTCTCTACAGTACGTTGCTGCTCCGCGGTGCGCCTTACATGCCAAAGGCGGATAACCAGTGGTTTGGCCGCTATGGCGCCTATCCGTTTACGGGCGTAGTCAAGAATCTGACGCTGTGGGGTGCACCGTTGGGTTCCAGTGACTACATGCAGATGTGCAGCGGTGCAGGGTCGCTGGGTGACATGCCGCAGACCTGTTCTGCGCCTTCTTCCTAAATGCGTGCCTCAGAGTAAGGGATGAGCTTCAACGCAACCGCAGCAAAAGAATTCGTGTTAGGTGGTGCAAAGTCGGCAGCGATTGCTCTCGGCAGTGCGGCCCAGACGCCGTATCTGATGCCCGTGTTTGTTGGCGTCGGCGTTCTCGTGATTATAGCGATCATTGTCTTTGTCGCGCTTCAGTACGCAAAGAGTGGTGCCGCCGCGCATACGTTGGGTCCGATTGATCTCTGGCAGCCAGGATCCAGCACAGTCGTGTCACGCACAGACACCAAAAAGTACATGACGGGTACTTGGACCCTATCGTTCTATGTGCGCATTGATGCCGTGCCCGACATGCGCGCCGAAATCCCCTTTTTGACGTGGCCAGGCACATGGGCCATCCATTACAATCCGGCCCAGGAGCAACTCGTATGGCTCATCTCACCGACGCCCGATGGTAGCTTCGGTGCCAGCAGTCAAGCCATTCCCATTCCAGATGTGCCGCTTCAGCGCTGGACGCAGGTCACGTTAGTTCAAGAGGGACGTTCGCTGGACATGTACGTCAACGGCGTGCTCAAGAAATCGGATCAACTCGCGAATCTACCGAAAGGGGCGGCGGGTTCCATAACTATCGTGCCGAACAACATCATGGGGCAGGCCGCACTTATCCAACTCTGGAATCGTCGCCTCAATGGTGGCGACATTGCGGCCAACTATGCGGCAACCTCTGATTCACAGGGACGCCCGCTCTTGGGCCCCGGTTTCCTGCAAGCGCTCAAAGGCGTTTCTATTCCGAATCTCTTTTGCCCCTCGGGCAACTGCTCTGGCACCAGCCCATCGGCGCAACCTTCACAGACATGGGAGTTTCCCTATGCGTAAATCGTTGTCCCGGTTAGAAGATGGATCAGGTCACCGAGTTTGTAAAGCAGAACAGCAGCACGATAAGCACAGTCGTACTGCTGATCGCCTGCATTGCGGTTCTGTACTACGTGTACCAGTACCTCTATCCTGCGGAGGATCCGACCTACACTGCGTTCCTCAAGGGTGAGGCCGATGCGCGCAAGGGGGTTCCCGTCAAGGGCAAGGTACCCGCCATCTACACCGGCGGTGACTTTACACTGAGCTTCTGGATCTATGTGGACGACTTCAACTACCGTGCGAGCAACTACAAGCATCTTTTCAGCATCCAGCCCACGCTAATCACCAACACGTCGGTCTGCCCTATCGTCGGTGTGCTGACGCCGCTCCAGAACAATCTCATGGTTCGTGCCAACACGGTGTCCAGTGGTTCTGCTGGTGCTGCCCCTGCACCCGGTGTCGTGTCGCCCGCCGCCGGCGGCGCCGGCCCCGACATCACGGTGTTCCAGAATCTGACACAGCTGCTGGGCGGGCAGACCTCTATCTCCATGTTCCAGAGCCCGACGGAGGCCCCCTGCGACGTGCGCGAGGTGCCGCTCCAGCGCTGGGTCTGCGTGACCATCGTCAGCAGCGGACGTGTTCTGGATATCTACATGGATGGCAAGCTCAGCCGCAGCTGTGTGCTGGACAGCGCGGTAAATGTCCCCCGAGGCCAGCTGGAGCTGCGAATGTGCGAAGCCGGCGGGTTCGGTGGCCGCGTCTCCTCTGTGCAGATGTGGGGCGCGCAGCTGACCCCCGATGTCATCTACGGCATCTACATGATGGGGCCGACACAGGCGCAGCACAACATCTTCACGGATGTGGCCAAGTGGCTGAATCTGAATGTTAGCTTCACCGGTTCGGCACCCGGTCAGCCGGTGACCCCGCAGGCTCCCACGAATCCCTTCCAGAGCATGTACCAGCAGGGTTCCGCTGGACTCCAGTCGGTGGAACAGAGCGCCTCGTCACTGATGTCGCGCTTCTGAGCGAAAATCGCGCCGGCCGTTAGAGGATGGACGTAGCCAAACAGCTATACAACTGGGTACTCGGTACTTCGGCTCTGGCCCAGATCATTCAGACCGCACTGTTGGTCGTTGTTGCTTACACCGTGCTAATCATGGGTAACGGTGTCATGAATGCGGCAGAGACATATGCACAATCTACAACATCGCTGCTGCCCTATCTGTACGATGGTCCGCAGGTCATCTACCAAGACCCGAATCAGAAGGGCGCCATCACGATCTATCCGTCAGTGAATGCACCGACGGGCCTGGAGTTCTCGTACAGCTGCTTTCTCTTCATCAACAAGTCCACGTTCCAGACGGGCACCAAGGGTCTGAAGCACATCTTTCACAAGGGCAGCCCCGTCTATAAGCCGCTGATGTGTCCTGGCGTTTTTGTAAAGAGTAACGATAACGTGCTGGTGGTCTACATGAATGAGGCGGAGACCTGGAACACATACTGCGAGATCCCGAATATTCCGATCGGCAAGTTCTTCCACCTGGCCATTGTGGTTCGCAACATGAATGTGGATATCTACATCAACGGTAACATCGTGCACCGCATGACGCTCAAGAGTGTCCCCCGTCAAAACTTCGGCGATGTCTACGTATTCAAGACAGAGTCCTTCAGTGATGCAAATACGAACAAGGATGATCCGCTGATTGTGAATGGTGCCGCTACGGGTCTGATCTCTACTCTGCAGTACGCTGGCTACGCGCTGAACTACGAGCAGATTGACAAAATGGTCCGCGCGGGCCCGTCCACAAAGCTGGTGTCAGCCTCGCAGAATCTGCCGCCGTATCTGGCGGATAACTGGTGGGTAACGTATTATAAGGCGTAAGCGCAGCCTAGGCGTACAATGCCTGGTATTGGGTGTCGCATGGCGCATGGCCTATGCGCAGCCCTGGGCCTCCCGAATCACCATTGCCTTATGACCTGTGCGGTCTCATAAGGCAGTGTTGAAACACACGCAGACGGTAGAGGTATGCCAGGTGGCGGTCAGTTAGCACTGGTTTCTGTCGGCGCACAGAATACGAATTTTAACGGAAACCCCGAAGAAACTCGGTTCTATAAGGTGTTCAAGCGCCATACGCACTTTGCACAGGAGAATATCACAATTCAGGTGGACGGCCCCAATGAACTCCAGATGGACTCACAGATCCGTGTGCGTGCCAAGCTGCCTCGTAACGCCGATCTGCTCACGAATCTCACCTACGCGTTTGAACTGCCCGCGATTTACAGCAAGATATATGCGGATGCCAGTGGTAATCCACGAATTCCCGCGTTTCGCTGGATTCATCAGATCGGCGCTCACTGCATCGCGAATGTAGGTATCTACATCGGCGGCACCAAGGTCCAAGAGTTTCCAGGAGAATGGATCGCCGTACGCGCCACGGTAGACTATCCTGCAGATCAGTACCTCAAGTGGCGCCAGCTCGTCGGCGATGTACCTGAGCTCTGTGAGCCTGAGTGGGGCATCTACGGCCGCTCGCCGAATTACCCGTTCCAGGCCGGCGAATATCCCCACTGCGTCTATGACCCTACGCAACCACAGGCCACGCTGGCACCGAGTATTCCCGCTGCTACGATCCGTGTACCACTGCCTTTCTGGTTCAGTGACGCGCTCGGCAAGGCACTTCCGTTGGTTGCGCTGCAGCTCCACGAGGTTGAAGTCCAGATTACTCTGCGGTCACTGCGTGAGCTCTATCGCATCACAGAAACCGCATACAATCAGGAGCCTGCACGCCCTGGTCGCACGATCCTGCCCGACGGGGAGTTTCCAGACAACTATGATAAGTCGCCTCCCCTGCCGCCGCCGAATTGGAATCTCACGCTCCAGAACCAGTATATTTCCACCGACAGTGACCCCGTGTACTCTATCCGTAACTACTTCACGCCGCCGACCTCTACTCCTGCAGTCGCACTGACGGCAGGCAATGAAGGCTTCGTCATGAATCCACGCCTAGAGGGCAACTACATCTACGTCACTGAAAAGGAGCAGGCCATGTTCGCCAGTCGTGCCCTACAGTTCCTCGTCCATCAGGTCCAGTACTTTCATTTCCCAACTGTAGTCAGCCGTACAAGGTTTGATCTGGAAATGTACGGCCTGGCTACACGCGCACTCTTCTTCGCGCGCCGCAGCGATGCGCTAGAGAGTCGCAACGACTACGTGAACTTCAGCAACTGGAAGAGCCGGTCCCAGGCGCCCTTTGCGCCTCTGGACGCTGCAGTGGCGACCCCCAACGCGGGTCTACTGGTGCCCTACTACAGTCACCCCGCGTGTCTCTCTTCTGCGCGGCTTCTGCTGGCCGGTAACGAATACTACGAAGAGAAGCCGGCAGAGTTCTTCGGTGTTCAAGTCCCGTTCGTGAATGCGACAGGACAGGGATTCGCTGCAGGTCTCGGTGGTCTCCGCCCCAGTGATGTCATGGGGCCCATCTATCAGTTTCCCCTGGCCCTGGACCCCAGTGACCACGTGCAGCCCTCTGGTAGCATCAACGTCAGCCGTGTTCGCGAGGTTCAGCTGGAAGTTGCACCGACCCCTACAGATCCCAATGGTCAGTATGTCTATGACTATACAGTCTATGTAGAAACCATGAATCTCCTACTCATCCAGAACGGCATGGGTGGTATGGCGTGGGCGATCTAATGCGTCACCGGCTAAACGGCATGGGCCACCTGCCTAGCAAGATGCAGACACCCCGAATCTCTTACTGTTCACCGCTCATGAACCGACATTGGCAGCTACGCGAAACCCTGGCTGCCAATCTCCGTTGCGTGGCGGCCTTTAAGGGTGCCGTTGACTGGGTCATTGTCAATATTCGGCGGGCCGATGATGTCAGTGGTACGGACTGGCAGGCGAGTCACGATCTTATTCTCAGCGAGGGTGCTGTCGCACTAGCTGCCGGTCATCTGCTGTACTATACTACGGTGCTGCCTGAGTGGAATCCGTCATGGGGCAAAAATCTGGGTCTCTTCCTGGGTCGCGGCGACTTTCTGATCAATCTGGACATTGACAACTTCATTTCCATCAAGGATACTGCCAAGTTGCTGGGTCTAGACCTAGATCGTATGATCTACCACGGATTTGATGGTACGTATGGAAATGGAACACACGGGATGGTAGGCACACCACGGTCACTCTTCTTCGCTGTGGGTGGCTACAAGGAGGATCTCATCGGCTATGGTGGAGATGATTGGGATTTTCTGACACGCGCCCACATGGTGGGGCGCCTGCCGGTGCAGACCTTCGCTACGCGCAAGACTATCCAGAATGATGCAGATCAACGAACTGCTAACATTCGGTGCACTACGCTGCCACTGGAAGAGCAGAATCGTCTCAATGTGGAGAGAGCCCGCGCCGCAATCGCAGCAGGTCAGATGACGTGCGAAAACTCTGTAACTCGCCAGTGTGTGATTCACGATCACCAGGGAACCCGAGTTGCCCTAAATTCTGCGTAGAACACAGGGGAAGAAATGCCATCGGTGAGGAAGACACACAAGGCACCGAAGCTGCTGCTGCAGACATTCTGGACGGGCAAGCCGCTGTCGCGCCTGGAGCGTGCGGCTCTCCAGTCCTATACGAATCAGGGCTACACGGTGCACGTTTACACGTATAATCCACTGGCCGAGTTCAAGCGTAACGTGCCGCGCGACCCGCGCATCGTTGTGCACGATGCCCGTGAGATTCTGCCTGAGGCGCAGCTCTTTCAGTACGCCGGTCGTGCTGCCGTCGGCAAGCGCGACGATGCCTACAGTTACCTGCCGTTCTCGGATCTCTTCCGCTTCACAATGCTCGCCAAAAACGGCGGTGCCTGGATGGACCTGGACATCTTTCTGACACGGCGGATTCCTGCGTCGGTTCTCAAAAAGCCCTATGTCTTCAGCAGCGAGCGCACGATCCAGGCCGGTGCGTACAAGATGAAAGTGCCCGAGATTGTGGACATGGGATTCATCAAAGTGCCTGGGCCAAACTCGCCGTTGATGCGCTGGATTCTGGAGCACGTGCCCACGGGTCTTCTGGATCTCAAGACACCGTTTGACTATATGAATCTGTACCGCAAAGGTATAGCAGCGCTCGGCTTGGAGCGCTACGTGTTACCTGCAGAGGCCTTCCTGCCGCTGAACTTCTGGGATGTGAAGGACAGCTTCGGTGTGGGCGCCGGCGAGGCGGGTGTCTGCTACCGAGCCAAGTACGGCACTGCACCTTTCTGTGTAGATGATCTGCGGAAACCCGGTGTATACGGAGTGCACTGGTTCCGTGCGATTCTGCGCAAGAAGAATCTGCCCTATGAGCGCGCGGCAAACCGCACCACAACTGACAATCTCTACGAGCGCATGATTCAGCAAATTGAAGACGATGCCGGCCTTGCGCGGAACGCGCTCTAACGCATCTGAGTCTGTGCAAGAACATTGTGGAGCCGCTCATCAGCTGTCTGTGTCAAACGAAGGATGAGAGTACGTTGATCCGTATTCTCATCAATCGTGAAGTAGCCATTCCAGTCACCGGCCTGGAGAACCACGTACTTCTCGCGGATCGGCCCGAAGAGGATATAGTGATCCTCAAGTGCCCGGCTCAACGCAGCCTCTGTAATGCCGTACCCCATGAGATCTCTGCGATACTTTACGCGGAATTCTAGCGGTGTCTGCGCATGGGGTGCGCGATAGTGATAGAGACGGCCAGGAGCAGTATGTTGGTACGGGAAGTCCTGACGTGACATGAGAAACAGATGTGACGGTGGTGCTGCTGCTGCTGGTGGTGTATATGCTACACCCCCTCCCAGAAGCGCGGTGATAGATGTGCCAATCGCTGCCAGAGTACTGCGGATCATCGTACTATTCTATAGGGGGTACAGGCCACCCGTCACGTTTAGTCATCACACCCCTCCTGCACCGTAGGCAGCGGAGTATTCAGCCAGCCTTTGTACCCAGCTGCTGTCAGCCGCCCGAGGACACCAGGCGCCCATGTTGCCGCAAACTCGCTCAGATTCCGCGCGAGCACAAACAGGGTCAACCGAAAGGGGTCTGACACCACACTGTATGCATACTCATTGCCCGTGACTGGTTCGAGCTCAAAGATCCAATAGGGTGCCCCGAAGTTGCCCGTGTTCTGCAGATGTACCGTGCTCCGAGCCATTGACAGAGTACTGGCGCTCGCGATTCCATACAGAGATCGTACCATTGCTATTCAGGCCATAGTCAGCGGTGACGCAAGTACTCGCGTTTTCAAACGTGGCGACCACGGCCAGATCACTGTAGGCCTGGTACCAGCTGCCCCTGGTTTAGACTGACAGGGCAAAATCGTGTCCGATCGGTAGAGAATGCAGAACGGTCGTCTGAATCTGAGCAACATGCGTCCATCTGTGTCGGGTTCCATTGATGGTCTGCCCGGCTTCGGTCACCGTACGCAAGTTGCGCCTACCGAGGCAGCGGACCAGATTCGCGGCAACATGCTGGCAGATCCGCTGAATCAGGCCTATTTCAGTCCCGCCAATGTTCAGATTATGCAGAACAAGATCCGCTACGAGGTCTACGAGCGGTCCAAGGGCGAGTTTCTCATTGACCCCCAGTCAGCTGATGAACTCCTGACCGTCATGCGTGCCATGTATCTCCAGTATGCACGTCATCGCCCCGATGACATTGCAGGGCAGATTACAGAACTCAATCAGCTCGTGGCGGATTGGGCGGTTCCCAAGATTCTGGCGGAGTGCTCCATGCATCGGCATTATCTGCGGGACATTACGACGCTGCCGATTCCTCTGGAGCACCCCGTGAAGATGACAATGTCGGGTTCCAAGAGTCAGTCGCTGGATCGGTTCTTTTAGTCGCCGCGATCGGTAGAGTATGGCAGCTGCTCCAGGAGGTGGCGCAGCAGCAGCAGGAGGTGGTGGACCACCCCTACAATCCGCGGTGCGCGCAGCACCGAAACTTATGCTGTATAAGCCGTGGTCAAACGCAGAGGAGCGGGATCAAATTCTAGGAGAGGCGCAGGCACTTCTGTCAGTTGTAACGGAGACCGCCACGAATGCGGCATCGGTCGCCGGTGGCAGAGCTTCTCGTTTCAAATAGAGGATAATGAGCACCAAGAGTTCATTGTTCTCCGTGCACGCGGCAATGCAACTCTGCTAGATCGTCTTCGTTCAGCAGCCTTCCGACGGGGGTGGAATCCGCTTGTGGGTCGGCAGAATCCTACTCGGCGGGAGGTCAACACAGCGGGGACAACGACAAATGTGGCACACCCGGCCGATGTGAATGTGGCCGCTGCGGCTGCCCCTCAACTCGGTACGGTTGCTAGTGCAGCGGCAACAAGCGCGCGCAGTCAGATGCATCTCTCTATGGCAGCGCGTGCCTCCTCACGTCGTCGTGGGCACGGTCGCACCGACTTCATCTCGGCTGCAGAAGGCGCAGCTGTGGGTATTCTCCAGCGGACAACTCCTCCTAATGTAGCCGCGGCTCGGGCAGAGGTCAGGCGGATTATTCACGCAGCAAATCCGGCGCTATCCGCAGTGGATCTGCGTAGGTTTACAGATTATGTTATGAAGCGCGCTCTGCAACATGGAGGTGCCCGGCGCCGATGCGTAACTCGCCGCAGGAAGTAAATGGTGTGGCCACTCGGACTTTTTGGATTACTACTTGTCATTGTAGCAATCCAAGCTGTTACTGCGCGCGAGACATTCGCCGCCACGTCACCTGGTACACTAACACAGCTCGTGACATCCCGGCCCGTGTATTATCTAGCTGTCCAATAGAGATATGGCTTCTGCCCGCCCTACTGTTGATGTCCAGGCTGCCCTGAAGCGGGCTACAGAGAGCATGTTGCTGCTCAATGGGGCAGTTGGTAACCCTCCCCCTGCTGGCGTATCCATTACGAGCACGCCTGCGGGGCCGGCTGTTGTAGCGGCGCCTGGTGGTGGGCAGCCCATTCTAATTGTGAAAGAAGTGATTGGAACTGGCGGTACATATAATACCCTCTTCAGCCCTTTCACTCAATTTGATATTGGAGGCCAGACATTTTCTGCACCCATGTCGTATTTTGCAAAGATAGCATCTCCACCTACGGTGCTATCCACTTGGCAGAAAGATGTACGCAATGAAGTGCGTAAACATTTTGAAGGCCTTGTAACTATTGTGCGTGATGAACAGAAACGTCTGAAGGCTGCGGTAGCTGCTTCCCCCAGTGAGACAGAGATGAAAGATGCATACACCGAGTTTCTAAGTGATTTACTTGTAGATCTGGCTAAACCGTCTGTTATTACAAGTATTACAGATGCAGCGCTTCAGTATTTTGGTATGTCAGGTTCAAGCAAGACGAAAGTAACCTTACAGGATGCATATAATGTGGCATTTCAGGACTCTCTAAAGGCGGCTCTTGAGGCAACGACTACTATCTATGATCATCAGTGTAACGTGAGTTCTGCTCCTGCTGCTGGTTCTGCCGCGACCGCGGGTGGCAAGGCTCCTGCTGCTACTGGTTCTGCTCCTGCTGCCGCGACCGCGGGTGGCAAGGCTCCTGCTGCTACTGGTTCTGCTCCTGCTGCCGCGACCGCGGGTGGCAAGGCTCCTGCTGCTACTGGTTCTGCTCCTGCTGCCGCGACCGCTGGTGGCAAACCTCCTGCAGGTGCGGGAGCCCTCCCCAAACCTCCTGCTGCTACCGTGGGTATGGCGCCTGGCGGATTCAAAGCGGCACAGGCAGCACTTGGAGGCCTTGCATTAAGACCACCTTCTGCAGCTATACTAGCTGATGCAGCGACTGCTGCAGCTACAGCAGCCTCAGAAGCTGAAAGAAGAGCAAAAGCGGGTAACCTTGGAGCTATTGCTGTTCTAAAGAAATCAGCAGATAGTGGTGTTCCCCGTGCAAAGGCAGCAATGCGTACATTACTAGCAGGCGGGGCAGGTGTTCCTGATGCCGTACGGGATGAGGCAGTTCGCCTTGCCGCTGACCAGACATATGTTGGTGGTGCGCGTACTCGTCGCCGCAACCGCAAAAACCAAAAGTCACGTAAAAGTAGAAAATGAGCGACATCGTCCACATGCGCCTTTCCAACTTCGTAAAGGGTCGTGTTCAGAAGTATGAGAAGATAGAGAAGGGCCTGATGTATGACCCCAACAGCCCTTCCGCCGCGCGCCGCGCCGAGACTATGGCCAAGCGTGCGCGTAACCTCGGTGTAGACTATATTGTGGAGGACCATGGCTCGCACCGCAAAATAGTGTTTCGCGGCCCCCGCCGCCTTGTTCGTCGTGTCCTAGATCCTACCTACACATCCACTCGTCGCAGCAGTTCGCACAAGCGTAACAGCACACGTCGCAACCGCTCGTCTCGGCGCAGCTAACCCCTCACGCCTTCTTAGCCCGCACAACCTTCTTCTTCGGCGCGGCAGCCGCTGACTCCGCAGCTGCTGCAGCTCGCCCCGCCTCGCGCTCCGCCTGGAAACGCTCATAGCTCTCGCTGAACACAGCCAGATCTGCGAGCCACAGGTCCTCCGGCGTCTTACCAGCCAGGGCCGTGCGCGCAGCGCGCACAGCAGCGAGCTCCTCCTCCAGCTCCATCACCGCCTTTGCCTTGAGCCGGTCCACACGCATCCGCAGCAGATACTCGTAGCCGCGGAGGTCATCTGCGTCACCAGAGAGCGCCGGCAGCCCCAGCCCCTTGAGACCCGCGAGCAGTGCGGTATCCTCTGCGTTCGCAATCACGAGCTTGCCCTCCACAACTGCCCGCACGAAACGCGCCCGCGCATCCAGCTCCACGATCTCACTGTCCAGGCGCGCGAGCTCATTCGCCTTGCGCGACACGTAACCGCCGATGCGCCGCATGTAGAACGTCTCCAGGATCTCACCCGCCGATCCGAACTTACGGATGCGCCCATCGCAGTCAAACGCCGTCATGTTCGCCAGAGAGACAGTGCCGGTCAGCTTGAACTTCTTCTCAAACTCGGCAGGGAACGTCTTGGCCTCGTAGTAGTACTCAGGATCCAGCGTCAGTGTGAAGTCCACCTCTACGTCACTGGATGCGGCCACGTAGGACTTGAGCAGACGCGCAGAAGAGCCACCGTCGCCCGTCTTACCCGCAGTGGCCTCACCCGATGCGAGCTCATCCAGGAATGCCTTGTAGTCCTGCGTCCACGTGCCCACCGGCAGCTCCGTGATCCGCACACGGTGGTTCTCATCGTCCACAAAGGTGTAGATGCCCCGCGTCGTTACACGGCGCCCATCTGCAGAGGCTGATACCATGCCGCGGAAGCCATCCCACCAGGGAAGCAGCTCCTCGGTGCTGAGATCCGCGATCGCACCCGTCAGACGCCGGCGGAGGGCACCAACGATCTCGCGCGGCGAGTGCGGCGGCACCTCTGTAGAGTAGCCCGTGCCAATCCCGATCGCGCCGTTTACGAGGAGCAGCGGCAGCACCGGCATGTAGTACTCCGGCTCCACACGCTGGCCGTCATCCTCCACCCAGGTCAGCGCAGGATCATCCGCCTTGGAGAGGATTGTGGCCTGCACCGGCTCCAGCGCCGTGAAGATGTACCTCGGGGCGGCCGAGTCCTCGCCGCCCTGGAGTCGCGTACCGAACTGACCGTTGGGCGCCAGGAGGTTGATGTTGTTGGAACCGACGAAGTTCTGTGCCATGCCGACGATAGCGCCCATCAGAGAGATCTCGCCGTGGTGGTATGCAGCGTTCTCCGAGACGTAACCCGCCAGCTGCGCGACCTTGATCTCCGAGACCAAGTTGCGCTTCCGTGCGGCCCACAAGATCTTCCGCTGGCTGGGCTTGAGGCCGTCC
>Ga0214917_10000144_pt1 | contig 83612 bp, 80 predicted proteins | sample LL_1208_BB_MetaG_FD_177983 | JGI IMG/M metagenome (GOLD analysis project Ga0214917, IMG submission 177983) | Freshwater microbial communities from Lake Lanier, Atlanta, Georgia, United States - LL_1208_BB | ecosystem: Environmental > Aquatic > Freshwater > Lake | place: USA: Georgia | collected... | reverse complement strand
GTGGTACGCGAGCTGGGTTTAGAACGTCGTGAGACAGTTCGGTCCCTATCTGCTGTGGGCGTAGGAAATTTGAGAGGATCTGTCCTTAGTACGAGAGGACCGGGATGGACAGACCGCTGGTGTTCCAATTGTCCCGCCAGGGGCACTGTTGGGTAGCTAAGTCTGGAATGGATAACCGCTGAAAGAATCTAAGTGGGAAACCATCCTCAAGAAAAGATTTCCCTGGGAGAAATCCCCTAAAGGCCACTCAGAGACTATGAGATTAATAGGCCGGGTGTGTAAGCGTAGTAATACGTGTAGCTAACCGGTACTAATTGGCCGTGAGGCTTAACTTATCATTTATACAGACGTCGCGTCGTTGATGAATCAAAAGCAATTCTCTATGCATTGTCGAAACAATTAGCTGTGAGGGATAAAACCCTCACAGCTCCAAGTTTAAAGTCGGTAGTAAGACTATCGATGAAAGTTTGGGGCGTTTATAGAGAGAGGGTCACACCTGTTCCCATTCCGAACACAGAAGTTAAGCCTCTCATCGGTGATGATACTGCGCGGGTCGCTGCGTGGGAAAGTAGCACGATGCCCCATTATATTTTGCCCGGTTAGAGATTAGAGTTAGACTAGTCCTAACCGGGCTTTTTTATTTTTTCACATGGCCGAAACCAAGACTCAAACTGATTCAGCAAAGGCTGGTTCCCAAGATTTGATGAGAACCTTAATCTGGAGCGTTCTAGCTTTGGTGATCATCCGTTCTTTTGTTTTTGAATCATTCAAAATTCCCTCCAGCAGTATGGTGCCGACGCTCCTCATAGGGGATCATATTTTTGTTTCAAAATTTGATTACGGTCTCAATATTCCTTTCACCAAAATGGAGTTGGCTCGCTGGGGACAGCCAAAGCGTGGGGATGTAATCGTGTTCCTCTACCCAAAGGACGAATCTCTACATTATGTAAAACGAGTGATTGGGGTTCCTGGAGATACTATCGAGTTTCGGGGCCGGGAACTGTTTGTGAACAATACAAAAGTCCCTCAAGAACCAGTAACCAACAACCAAAAGATTGAAGAAGCGTATTCGGGTGAGCCTGCTTCGGGTGAACTTTATCAGGAAGTGATTGATGGACGCGCCCATTGGGTCAGGTTTCTCCCTCTTTCGGAAGCCGGTTTTGTGGATATGAGACAAAAGGAAGTGATTCCACCGGATAAGTTTTTTGTGGTCGGTGATAATCGGGACCAATCTTATGACAGCCGGTCTTGGGGATTTGTCTCCCGTGAAAATATCAAAGGGCGTGCGCGTGTTATTTGGCTTTCGCTGATGCCCAGTGCGGATTGGATGTCTCCGCGACAAGTGGTCTGGCAGCGTTTGGGCGAGCTAATTCGATAAAACCTAGAGATATTCCTTTACCAATAGGGCAGCTCCAAGAGAGCCACTGAGATTTTTGAACTGAGTTGTTCTGATGGATACTTTAGCCCCTACTGCCGGAAAAGCGTGTTTTTTCACATGTTCACTGATTTCATCCAAGTAAATAGCCATTCCATCTGTGACTGCTCCCCCGAGGAGAATTAATTCGGGATCAAAAATATTGGCTATTCCAACAAGAGCAACCTGAAAATTAAAAATAAATGAATCAATAATTGTTCGATACTCGGGAATGATAGCTGCTTTGGAAAAAACCTCCTTGGGAGAAACTCCTTTAGCCTGATTCTTTACGGCAGTAGCCGAGCAATACCGTTCAAAACAACCCTGGCTGCCACAAGGGCAAGGCAATCCTGCTGTGTGAATACTCAAATGTCCTAGTTCTCCAGCAGTCCCAGTAGCCCCTCGAAAGAGCTTACCATCCAAGATCAAACCGCCTCCAATGCCCGTCCCCAGCGTGAGCAGTACCAAATTGTTGAAGCCCTTCCCTGCTCCCATTTTCCATTCAGAATAAACAGCACATTTCGCATCATTCTCCACAGCTACAGGAACTTTAAAATCGTCTTGGATCCAGTCTCTCAGAGGAACATTGGACCAGTGGGCGAAATTAGGAGAATTTCTTACTACTCCGGCATGGTGATCGACCGAGCCGGCACACCCCACTCCAATCCCAGCATAATGAATTCCTGACTGCTGAAAAAGGCCAACAGCTTCCTGAACTGCCTTTCTGACAAAATCAGGACCTCGGTCTGCTTGGGAGGAAATAGACAATTCCTTGAGGATTTCATTTGTCGGTGAAAGCGCAATGGCTTTTAGTTTTGTTCCACCGATATCGATTCCTACTGTGATAGGGGCTTTGGTAACCATCTTTAGGTTGGTATACTCCAGGGGTGATACTTGAAGTCAACAATCTTGAAGTTTGTTATGGCCTTAAAAAAGCCGTGAAGAGGGTCTCCTTCGCTATGGGCCCTGGCGAGAGCGTGGGCCTATTAGGTGCAAATGGGGCCGGCAAGTCCAGCACCTTAAAAGCCATTTTGGGAATGATCCGACCGTCCAAGGGAGAAATACGGACTTTAAACAAACGACCTGGTTCTTTTGCCAGTTTCGAAAAGCTTGGTTTTGCCCCCGAGGAAGGGAGCCCTCCGGACTATTTAACTGGCAAAGAATATCTGGATTTTGTTTCGGCTCTGAAGATGCCTATGAGGCAGAAGGGCTTTCTTGAAGTAGATGAGTTGCTCGGATGGTTTGAGCTTGAGCCCAAAAAACCCATTCGGGATTATTCGAAAGGAATGAAGAGGCGTTTGATCCTGGCCCAAGCTTTTTTGGGAAATCCGGAACTGATTATCTTGGATGAGCCCTTGAATGGTCTAGACCCTTTGATGATCATCAAGCTTCGAACCAAGCTTAACGAGCAAAAAGAAAAAGGAACCTCTATTCTCTATTCGTCACACATTCTTTCCGAAGTCGAGAAGTGTTGCTCCAGGGCATTGATACTAAAGGAGGGAGAACTGGTATTGGATGCTTCTCTGGAAACAATCATGGCGGATTATGGTGGCATTGAGAGCGCATTTGCCAAAAAGGTGGCAGAGAAATGAAGTTTTGGATTCTTTTAAGAGAAACTCTCCGCTACATCGTTCGCTCAAGACTCTTGTTTCTTCTTTTGGTGTTTTCTTTCTTGCTTCACTACGTGGGCCTTTCCTTCATGAAGCAAGCAACTGTTTCCATCCAAGGCTTTGTCTCTTCCATTGGCCCCCGGGAAGGAATGTTTGTCTCGGTTTATTTATCTCTTTTTATGGGGCTTTTTCTTTCGGCAATTTACGGGATTTGGATGGTCCCCTACCTCCATCAGGGAGAAAGAAGTCTCCTTACTTTTGTTTTGCCAGTGTCGAAGTGGCTTTATCCAGCAGTCTATTTTTTGAGTTTTTTGATTCTCATTTTGCTCGAGTTTGGAATTCTTTTAGGTTCTTTCACATGGATCTTTGGAAAAGAGGCCCTGTTAACACCACGTTTTTCTTGGGGAGCTCTGGGCACTTGTCTTCTGATTGAGACTCTGGCGTTTGAATTTCTTCTATTCTTTTTTAGCATTCTGTCGATGAGTGTGGGGCATGTAATGACTTTGTTTTTTGCGGCAGGGAGTTTCATTTTCTTGCAAGTCATTGGCACTCTGTTTCGATTTGGTTTCGACCAATTTGCACAGGAAGCTGGGGGGAATTGGTTAATTGCTCTTCGAATTTATAGTTATTTGCCACCTCTGGGGGAATTGATTTTCAACCTGAAGCAGACTTTTAGCCAAGGGGGCTTTCCTACAGGCCATCTTATTCTCTGGAGTGTGTGGTTTTTACTGGGCTTTCTCTTCTTCCGTTTCCTCCTGCGCGTTCCAAGATAGGTACGGCTTTACTTTTGTTGGCGCAGCTGCGGCAACTCCTCAAAGAAAACAGGTGGCCTGCCAGTATTTCTATTTATCGGAATCTTGAAATGGCGGTGCTTCAGTGCTGTCCGAACATAATCACTTAATCCGTGGGGATAGGGAGTATTCAGCCAATCAAGAATGGCCCGGTGATCTCCCCATTTTATCCAATCTCCTGCCCACTTCCATTGGGTAATGGGAAATGGGAAGTTCTCAGGGTGAACAAGTGCAGATAAAGTAGAGTAAGGATAATCCTCAACACGACCGCAAATCTGAGCATTCACTGGGTTTCTGTAGATATACTTCAGACAGTGTAAATAGTAGCTCGTTTTTGTAATCAATGACCATTTATAAGGCCCCCCAAAGACATGGTTGATCCTGTTGGCTCTCTTGTTTACTTCGCGACAAGTTTCCCTCAACAAGTATCTCATGGGTTCATCCAGTTTGCCGTCCACCGAGGATGCCAGCAGATGGAAATGGTTGGACATGAGAACCAAAGCATGTACTCGAAGTTTAGAAATCACAGGCTCTCGAGACATAACCTCCAAGGTAACAGCCCAAAATTCTTGGAGAGGGATATAAAACCATTCTTTATTATTTGAGCGGCAAACGATGTGGTAGGGGTGCTGATCCGTCCGAATGAGGGGTGCTCGTGGCATCGGACACAAAAACCAAGCAAAACAGAAGCCAAGATGCGAAAGTGTTCCCCTACAAAAGTAAAGCCGTACCTTTTATTTTAGCGGACGGGGGTGGGGAGGGCTTTGGTGAGGTTGAGGATTTCGGAGACCGAGGCGGTCCAGTTCATTGCGTACTCGCCGGCGGTGGCTGTGCGATAAGCCCCAAGGAAATCAAGAAACGTTTTGTATTCCGGATTTCCAAGAATTTTTTGGGAAAAAATCAATCGAAGGGTCAAGTTGATTTGAGTCTGCTCTGGTGTGAGTCCTAGCTTGGCATCTCCCGTGATACTTCCGCTCAGATCCGTGTTTGGATTTCCCAATTTGAAACTCGAAATGGACATAACCCCATCGGTAAACTTCATTTTTACATCGAGATCCCCCGCTTCAAGCTCCGGAATCTGAAAAGGGGGACCCAACATTGGGTTGTTTACAAGGATCGGGGGCGTTTTGATTCCCGAACCCTTCAATTCAATGGCACCCTTGGTGTCTGAAAAGAGGGCGCCGTTATATTTTAAGTCTACATCTGCATTGAGCTTTCCGCTGATGCTTTGACCCAGTCCTGGGATTGAAATCTGACCCAAATTGAAAGCTTCGGATTCGAGAGCCATTAAGGTGGTGGCTCCTCGCTGGCCAAACTTTAAAAAGAGGTCTCCTCCTCCTTTTAATTCACTGAAAGAAAGCGAAACGGATGGGATGAAAAAAGCGCTCAAGCGCGCTCTTGCCGTCATCATTTTGCTCGCCAACTCGATATCATCTGTACCGACGGGAAGAGTCACATTGACGTTGTGGATTTGGATCCCTGGCCACCCCAAAAAAGACGGGTGAATTTCCTCGGCAACAATCAAAACGCCAGTACTTTGAAAGATTTTCTGAAAGACCATCCCCTTCAGATTCTGAATAGGAAAAAACAAAATGAATCCTAGAAAAAAGACTACGAGACAAAGGAAAACAGTGCTCTTTGTAGGCTTAGCCATAAATTAAGGCTCCTCAGGCGGAAAAAGATAAGCCATGACTTGAACTTCGACATTCATGTAGCCCCGCATTTTCTCATCGCGCTTGATCTTCAAGCTCGAAACATTGAGGCTGCTACTCTCTGTGTTTCGTAAGAAATTCACTATTTGAGGAAGCGTTACTTTATCGAGGGTTATACTAGCCTGTTTGATTTTTACTTCGGTCGAAGGTTTACCTTCTTCACTTCGGGCCGAAGCTTCCCCACTTTCATTGGCCGACATCATTCTGGGCGAAATTCCGGTCTGTCGTCCCAAATCGAGCAAGCGTTGCTTGAGTTGTCCTGGGCCCGCCAAAAGGGAATTCCCTTCGAGTTTTGCAATGTCTTGGCTCTTGTCTCTCTTGATTTTTTGATACTGCTGTAGAAGCGCCCCCATTGAGACTGCATTCTTGCTCTGGGAACTGATACTCCAAAGTGTGTAATAGGCCACAAGCAGGTACAGCGTAATGCTGACAAAGATCGCTCCGATGACACTAAAGATCAAGCGGCGCTGCTGGGTGGCAGGAAGGCTTGCGAACCGGTCATAGGCCATGCCGACATATTTGTTTTCGTAGAGCAAAGTGAGCATGGGGACTTGCTCTTTTATCCAAGATTTAATTTTCCCTGTTTGTTCCATATTATCTCCCCAACACTTTTCCACTGATTTCAAACCTCTGACCGGTTACCGTGTGAGTAAGATCAGAAAAGTAATGGCTTGCTTTCAAAGTTTCAGTCACTTGGTTCAAGTCGCCTTGATAAATCGTCCCTCGCATCAGCAGACGTTTTTCGTCAATTTCCAGAACGTGGACATCCACTCTCACGGTCTGTGGAAAAGCCGCTGAGACTTTCTTGAAAAGTGTACCCATGGCAACATGGCTCTTTGAGGCCAACTGGATTTTCTGTTCGAGCTCCTTGGCCTTCTGGTCGACAAACTTTTTCAAGTCGGAGGGTTTGCCGATCAATCCCTCACGGACTTTTTGTGGAACCGAACGGAAAGTATCCTGAAAGACTTTCGTCAAACTATCTGCAGCAACTTTTTGTTGTCGAGATGCCAGGATTGTGGAGGCTGTTACATGGATAAACAAAATGGTTGCGAAGATGGCTGAGAACTGTAGGAGTTTAACCAGGTGCGGATTCTTAAAAACATTTCCGACATCATCAAGAGAAGTGTGCTTAGCCAACTCCCTTTTTCTAAAATTAAAAAGGAGGGGTGATTTTCGAGCGAAAACTTGTGCCCGCCCCCAGCTTTCAGTAAAGCGGTAGGAATTCTTCTGTTTCAGTTCCTCTTTTACAGGGTTTTTTGAAAACGGAGAGTACCGTACTGTGTTCAGGCCAGTGGCTTCGGTTAGAAAGGTGTCCAGACCCCGAAGCTCGGAGCCACCGCCCGTCAGATAAAGAGTTGCAACCTCTCTTTTTGTCGAGGCTTTGTAAGCAGAAACTGTGTGGCTGATATCATTGACCAAGCCCTTCAGAATCTGTGTGATTCCCTCGCTGGTTTCACCCCCAACGCCTCCAAAATCATCCGACAAAAGATCGAGTTTTTTGTGCTTGGTCTCTTCAGCGTCCTCTAGGGCTTGAGCCCAAGTGTCTGCAATGAGTTCCGTGATTTTAAAAGAGCCCCAGTTGAAGGTTCTGAAGAGAGTCAGGTTATTGCCTTCTAAAATCGCAAGTTGAGTTTTGCTGTGACCGATATCACAAAGCACGTGGCTACCTGGTTTGTCCCCAGGAGATTTATCCGGCGGAGAAGCTAGGAATAAGTTGACCGCTCCCATCCCTTCAAAGCAAAGCCAGTCAGGATCTGCACCAACGCTCTGGTACCACTCCAGCTGGGATTTAACAAAACGCTTGGGAGCTACTGCGGCAAACACCAGACTGCCCCTGCCATCTGGAGAGATTCGGTGCTCGAGAACGGAGTCTTCAAGCTTGAACGGAAGGCCATCTTCCAATTCAAATTGGTACATTTGCTCCACTTTTTTTCTGCTCGGGATGGGAATTCTTAGAAAACGGAGCGCTATTTTATCGCAAGAGAGGGAGGTTACGATTTTGTCGGGGTGGCTTGGAAGAGAAGCCAGTAATTGTTGGAGGGCAGACTGGTACATGGGGACGGGCTCTTGAAGCTGAAGGGGCATTCTTACTTCATGGAAATCGAGGATCTCAATCCGGCGCCATTTCGATTCCATTTCGACGGCCTTAATACTCCACGACCCAAAATCCAATCCTAGAATTCGCATAACGTGTCCTCTGCTTTCATGATTCTACCCAGCTGTAAATTTTAAGTCCTCCCCAAAGAGGGGCTGCATTCTGAGCCCTTTTTGGGAACTGAAAACAAGGCCCGATTCCATCATCACGAAGAGCTTGGCAGCTGGTATCCCCTGGGCACAAAGTCAGGCCTTCGTTTTGACATTCTTGGGCATCAAAGGGAGGGTGCACACAGGCACCCCCTAGCCAAACGCCTCTGTTGTATTTCTCCTGTGCATTCTCGCACAGGCCTTTCTCAGCGTATTGGGGAAAAGGGGTTCGGTATCTCGGAGGATCAAAAGCCACTGCAACAGTTAAGTTGCTTTCGATGGTACTGCCACTCTTTTTGATGGAGCCCTTGGATTTGATCACAAAAAGCGCGCTCTCGACAGTGAAAAAATCATCCCGGACGGCCACTGGATAATCCGATGCGCTGGCCTGATCCACACTGCCTAGAGCCTGGAAGAAATTTGCGACAGAGCCCCAACCAAGTCCACCGGAGGACATGATTTTGGCGTATTGTTCGTTTATTAATTTCAAAGCGTACTCAGAAAGTCTGGGAAAATAGAGCTGTAATTTTCCGCCTTGAGTGGCTTCGTTTAAATTCACTTTTCCCTCTTCAGAAAATACTGTGATGTAGGGTTTTAATTTTAGAAACAGGGCTGGGCTCATGTCTTTGACGAGCTTCACTTCATCCAAAGTGAAAAATCGCCCATGCTTTGGTTTGTAGGGAGGATCTTGTCGCTCATACCAGCCAGTATTGTCCCGGACTGAAGATTTTCCGGGGGGCGATATCCACTCCAGAATGTTTTCGACAATTTCTTCCGGCTTTACGTTGCCGAACTCGTCCACAGGGCTTTCGGATTCCCGGAAAATCTGATTGATTTTCTGGTTTAAAACAAAGCCAATAAAACCGCCCAAAGCGCCGGGGCCTTGTCCTGGAAGGCTTCTAAACCCGGTCCCAGCTGCGTCCGACAGAAGATTGAGATTGAGTTTTGAGGTCTCCGAGCTGATCGAATATGAGAAACTCCCCGAAGTGATTCGAGTATCCTTGAGCGCTTCAATTTGTTCGGCTTTTTCCTGAAGAGAAAGCTTGTCCAAAGCGGAACGGTCAGGAGGATAGGAAGGGAACGGGATATTCCAAATCAGATCGAAGAAGCTTTTATAGGCTGAAAGAGAACCAGGGTTTTTTGTAAGTTTTCCATAAGCTCCAAGCCGAAGGAGGCCCAAACGCACTCCGGATTTTGCCAAATAGTAAGTTTGGATCTTGTTCAGGTCATTATACGCCAGCTTTCGTTCCACCAACGACGTGTACTGTAGTTCCAAAGTCATTAAGCTAATCAATAAAAGGGCCACCAACACAGTAAGAAGGGCGGCTCCTTTGGAATCTGAAAGCTTTAATGAGGATGAAAGCACTTTCATGGAAAAGCCACCATGTAATCTGTGTTGTTAGGAAACCCGATCTTGAACGTGGTCTCTATCGAAACCTCTTTTCCTGATTTGGGATCCACCGTTGCCACTCGCATTTTAACGGCCTTTGGGAAAGTGTCTCGTGTGGTGCCCGCATCCGAATTCCAATCCTCAGTCCACTTCAAGAGCTTGTCGTCCCAGTATTTAAATTCGAGTTGGGAGACTTCGTCCAAGAGCGTATAGAGGGATCCCCCTTCGAAAAGGTTTCCATCAATAATGGGGCTCTCCCGTTTCATTAGAGTGCTCAATCCATTACGAGGGCTCGCCTGTAAAAAATAGGAAATCTCAGCCTGCTGGCCGTCTTTTCGAGTAGCGTAGAAATTACGGTGGCTGAGGCTCGTAAAAATCAGCTGGTTGCTCCGTCCGTCGAAAAGAGTGTGGGGTGCTGGTTCACTCCTTTGAACTCTTCGTTGCAAGTCTCCACCCAAATCGCGGTACCGTTTGTGATACGCTTGACCCAAGTCATCTCGAATCACTGCGATAGCTGAGCGGACCCCGTCAAATTGTTCAATTTGCGCCAAAGCGGACTCTTTAGTGTTTCGGATGACATTAATCTGGTTGGAAGTGGTGAGCGCTATCATGCTGAAAATAGCAAGTGCCAACAGGACTTCCAAAAGTGTAAAGCCAGATTGTAGTCGTCGTTTCATCATATGGCCGGTAGAGGTAAATCGTAATTTACAAAATGGGTTGTCACGTCGATAGAGCGGGAAGTTTTTCCTTGCAACCACGTTACTTCCACATGGATTTCCCGTGAAGCTTGGGACATGTATTTGCTCATGGAGTCTAGAATCCGCTTTTTGATCAAGTTGACTGTTTCAGCTCCTTTTGAAGAGTCCTCAGCGCCTTCGCCCAAAAGCTTGCTCGCTTCTTCAGAGAGCCTGAAGTCTATTTCCGAGCAGTAAGTCACATAACTGAACTTTTCATAAGGGGCCTCAAACTTTCCCTCTTTTTTCTTCTCGCATGCCTTGTCAATCCCTTCGCTCTCAAGCCGTGTCTCGATCTCGACCATTACTTTTTGCAAAAGCCAAGTTGCTACTGTGACGTCCTGAGCGTCCTTAACAGCTCTTACGGAACCACGAGCGAGATCCATTGCAGCAAGAGCCGCCAAAACGAAGATCACCGTTGCAATCATGACCTCGATAAACGTGAAACCCGAGTTATTGCCTTTTAGTATCTTCAAAGCTCTGCACCCTGCGGTTGAAAACTTCGATTTTTCCATTTGCGGGACGGATATAGAGCGAATAGCCCCCCGTCTCGACCCCCTGCTTGTTCAAGTAAACAACAGATTGCTCTGCATACCCGCTCGGAAAAAAATGGACATAAACCATTCCTGATCTGAGAAGCCCATCTTTTTCCGTTAAAACACCGTCGAAAACGACCCCTCCCGGGAGTTCCCGAGGCTTCGTTCCGTACTTATCCGCAATATTGAAACCAGAGGCTGGCTGGGGGTTTTTCGGATCGACAGGCTTTTGTCCCTGACTCTCACTACCCAAAAGCTCGAGCTTTGACTGCTTCTCAATCCACCAGGTCTGTTTTTCAAAATCAATTGCCAGGCGGTAAATGCGATTTAAAAGAATCGCATCATTTCTGACGGATCTCAGCACACCCACAAACCGACGAGTGGTTCCCGCCACTCTTTGGTATGTAAGTCTGCCCACCGCTGGAATCCCAATGGAAGTAACCATGGCAATGATTGCCAGCACGAGCAGAATTTCAATCAGCGTGAAACCGCGGTTGCGAAAAGCTCTACTCCGACTTGATATCGTCCGCACTGCCTTCTTGCCCGTCTGGTCCAGCCGATGTGATTGTGAAGTTTTGTCCATCTTCGCAAGCATAACGGTAATCATTTCCCCAAGGATCCTTTGGGACTTCTTTTTTGCCTAAGTAACCGCCCTCTGGATAATTTTCTGGAATCTTCCCGACAGAAGGTTTGGAAATCAGCGATTGAAGGCCCTGTGCGGTCGTTGGGTAGTAGCTATGAGCAAGGTAGTAAGCCTGAAGGGCTTGTCCAAAACCCGCAATCTGAGTTCGCGCAATGTCCTGTTTGCCTTTATTGAACATTCCGATCAGCTTGACCCCTGCATAGCTGCCCAACATCACGACCAAAGCAAGCACAATCATGATTTCCACAAGAGTGAATCCTTTTTCTCGTTTACGGTCTTTTCGTTGTCGGTTCTTCATAGTTCTCCTTGGTTGTTTATCTGTTTAGCCTGGGCCTCCCGCAAGGTTGTTGAGCTCGAGAAGAGGCATGAAAATGGACAGGGCGACTAGCCCGATAATACCCCCCATGAGTGCAATCATAAGAGGCTCCAAAAGTCTTGTCATGGCTTTGATGGCGTTATCCACTTGGCTGTCATAAGCATCTGAAACCACATTCAGCATTTCTTCCAATTCCCCCGTGCGTTCACCCACAGCGATCATATGAGTGAGCATGGGCGGGAATTCACCGCTTGCCCGCAAGGGGCCGGCAATGGAGTGCCCCTCACTGATGCTGGCCTTGGATTGCTCCAATGCTTTTTTGATGACGGTGTTATCAACCACTTCTTTCACCACATCAATGGCATCCAAAAGTTGTACACCGCTGCCCAACATGGTGCTTAAGGTTCTTGCAAAGCGCGAAACCGCAACCATACGTTTAAATTTACCATAAGCCGGGAGTCGCAAAGAAAGTTGATCCCACCAAGCTCGTCCCTTTTCCGTGCTCGTATACCATTTGAAAAAAGACACGCTTCCAACCAAGGCCAAAATAACAAAGAGCCAGTGTGCAGCCATGAAATCACTGATCTTTAGCATGATGACTGTCAGGGTGGGCAGGGCCATGTTCGATCCTGCAAACACCTCGGTAATTTTAGGTACGGCAAAAGCGAACAAGAAAATCGTGATGGCTGCTCCGGCTACCATCATGAACATGGGATAAGCTAGAGCTCCCAAAATTTTATTCCGCATTTCCATTTGGCTCTCAGAAAAAGTGGCCAAGCGAACCAACACCAAATCGAGCTTACCGCTGGCTTCACCCACTCGGATCATGGACACGAAAATGGGAGTGAAGACTTTCGGGAACACCGCACAAGCATCTGCCAAACTCTTTCCTTCGTTCACACTGGCTTTTACTTGGGACATCACTGACTTGAGTTTGGGATCATCGGTCTGATCCACGACTGCTGATAAAGCTTCATCGAGTGGGATCCGGGCTTTGACCATGGTGGCCAGCTGGCGAATCATCAGGGTCAAGTTCTTCAATTTGACCGTGGTGTTGGCGCCGAGTGCGCCCCCACGGGCGCTTCCTGCTACGCCAGATCGTGCATCCAAGCCACGTTCTTTTAATTCGGTCGTGTAAATCCCCCGGGTCTTGAGCTTTGTGCGAGCAGTCTTGGCCGAGTCGGCATCGACAGTGCCTTTGACCTGTTTTCCTTCGGGACTGACCCCTTTGTATTCAAAAATAGGCATACGTTATTACTCTTGTGTGACCGCCACGAGTTCAATGGGTGTGGAGACCTTGTCCAAAACCTTCTGAATGCCGGCATTGCGAAGAGAAATCATCCCCTTGGAGACAGCTTCCTTCTTGATGATGCTCGAATCTGCTTTGTTCATAATCAGAGTTCGGATTTCATCATCGATCATCATGAGTTCGTGGACGACCATCCGGCCCTTGTAGCCGGTACCGCCGCACTCAACACAGCCGCGTGTTCGAAGAATCTTTTTTCCGCCGAAAACGTTGGGATCGAGGCCTAGATTATCCAATTCCGCAGCTGAGGGCAGGTATTCTTCGCGGCAATTGGTACAAGCTTTTCGCATAAGGCGTTGGGCTAGTACTGCCATCAAAGAGGAGGCCACCAAAAAGGGCTCGACTCCCATGTCAATCAGACGAGTGATGGCACCGGGGGCATCGTTTGTATGGATAGTTGCAAAAACCAAGTGACCCGTTAATGAAGCTTGAATAGCGATTTCTGCGGTTTCTTTATCCCGGATTTCCCCCACCATGATCACATCTGGATCTTGACGGAGAATTGCTCTCAAACCCGAAGCAAAGCTGAGCCCGATTTTTGGGTTTACTTGAATCTGTGCCACGCCTTTCAAATCATATTCAATAGGATCTTCTACAGTGATGATGTTCCGCTCGATCGAATTGATTCGAGTAATACAAGAATAGAGGGAAGTCGTCTTACCACTTCCGGTAGGTCCAGTGACCAGAATAATTCCATGTTTTCTGTGGATAAGCTGGTTGATGTGCTTGATGGTTTCTTCATCAAATCCCAGAATGGCAAGATCCAGTCGGACACTGCTCTTGTCCAAAATACGAAGAACCAATCTCTCTCCATGGGCCGTGGGAATCACTGAAAGACGCAAGTCCACGTCCTTGCCTGCAATTTTGATCTTGATGCGACCATCTTGTGGCAGTCGTTTCTCTGCGATGTCCAGTTCGCCCATCAACTTGATACGAGAAGCAATCCCCGCATGAAGACCTTTGGGTGGCCGGGCGACATCGTAGAGAACGCCGTCGATGCGCAAGCGAACAACCATGTCTTTTTCGTAAGGTTCGATGTGAATATCGGAAGCTTTGTCTTTGATGGCCCTAAAAAGCAGGTTGTTTACAAAACGGATGACCGGAGCATCGTTTTCAGACGCTTCAAGAAGATCCACTGGTTCTTCAAGGTCATATTGAAATTCTTCTGATTCCTCTTCGCTAATCTCAGACATGATGTTTTGGCGGACCCGTTCATAGACCCGGTTGATTCCATCAGAAATCACACGGCTCTCGCAGAGAACAGGACGGACTTCCCGTTGGAAGAGCACCCTCAGGTCATCAATTTGCTGGAAATTGAACGGGTCAGAGATTGCAATCGTAACTGCTTGGTCATCCATTGCGATCGGGAGCACTTCCATCTGCCTCGCGTAGGAAATGGGAATGTCCTGGACCCATTCCGGATTGATTGCGTTGACTTCGATTTCTTTCAAATAGGGAATGCCGACTTGAAGACTCAAAGCAACGGTAATCTCATGAGCTTGAAGAAACTTCTTCTGAATGAGGATTTCTCCGAGCTTGCCGCCCTTTTCCTTTTGGATGGCAAGGGCTTCACGAAGCTGGTCTTCCGTCAGTGAAGTCTGACTGAGAAGGATTTCCCCAATCTTGGCTTCTTGTCTCAGTTTTTGTGCTGTTGTTAGTCCCTTTTGCATTTTTAACCTTTTAAGAACTGGGCTTGTTCTCCACCGTTGGGAGAGCTGGAGCCCCTTCTTGTTTTTCAAGTTTTTGGTGAGAAGATTGGTCTTCGTCTTCTGATTCTTCGTTGTTTCGATAACGATCAAAGGGTTCAGCGGAGTTTGACTCCATTTGTTCCCCGACCTTCTTCTCTATCTCGGTAGCTCCAACGGACACATCGTCCCGTCCCCCGAGGTTTTCCTCGATGAATTCGCGCCTTTTCTGGAGCTTTTCTTGTATCACATTTGCTGCCGCCAAGCTTGTCCCAATTACTTTGGGTTTCAAGAGAATGATCAAGTTGGTTTTGGTCGTTTTGAAAGTTTTACTTTTGAAGAGCCAGCCCAAAATCGGAATATCTCCAATGAGTGGGACTTTAGAAACCGTTTCGTCGACTTTATCCGACATGAGTCCGCCCATCATGAGGTAGTCCCCGTCTTTGACTACGACTGAAGTATTGGTCACGCGGGATGTAAGGGCTCTCTGGGTACCTTGCAGAGCCGCGGGAACGTCTTCCAACTGCCTGAAGCTGTCGATTTTCTGTTCAAGCTCCAGGCGAATGGTTCTGGAAGCCGCATTTACATGGGGAGTTAATTTAATCGTGATTCCGGTCTTCAACCGCTCCACGTTTACTGTTGGCAAGGCTCCAGTGGATCCAGTTGCAGCTGAAACCACAGTAGAGGAGACCACCGGGGTATCGTCCAGCACTTGAAGCTCGGCCTTCTCATTGTCGAGAGCAATGATTTGAGGAGTGGAAAGAACTGTTGCATTCCCATCTTTTGCCAGAAGGTTTAGAAGCCCATTGAGACTTCCCAGACCATTAAGGGTCACGTCTCCCAGTTTTCCGGAAACTAAATTACCCGCTTGAAAGGGAATCGTGGCCCCATCCGGAAGCCCGCCCGTGAAAAAGTCTTTTAAAGTAGTGACATCTCCAATGAATCCACCCGCGAAAGCCTTTCCTCCAGAAGCAACTGTGATATTGGATCCCGTCTGGGTCTTGTTGTTGACGTTCACTTCTAAAATAGCCGTCTCCACAAAAACCTGTAATCGGGGAATATCCAGTTTTTTAAGCACTTTTCGGAGGGTTTTGTAGTCGTTGGAATTGGCTGTAATCACAAGTGAGTTGGTAGCTGCATCTGAAGTGATTTTAGCGCCCCCTTCGAGTTCAGCGCTCACAGGACCTGAACTTCCTCCTGCAGCAGGGGCTCCCCCCGCTGCTCCTGCGGTTCCAGTGGCACTGGTGCGTCGGGCTCCAGAGCGGCCTGCGCTACTTCCGCCCCCAGCTAAAGAGGCCAATGTGTTAGCCAAGTCCTCAGCTTTGGCATGTTCGCAGTAATAAACTCGGATTTTGCCGGAAGAAGCTTTGACATCCAAACGGGACACAAGAGATTTTAAACTTTCAAACCCTGCCTTATTTGCAAGAACCAGCAAACTATTGGTGGTTTCATCTGGTATGACTTTACTGATGACTCCGCCTCCACGAGTCCGCTCCATCGTGGTCTTTCGGAAAGTTCGGGGTTGGCCTGGTTTTGCTTTTTCATCCCCGTAAATTTCACCCAACATGTCCGCAACCGCCTTGGCTGAATTGTTCTTGATGGGCAGAACATGCAAAGTGGTTTCGTAGGTTTTCACGTCCAGAGAATCCAAAATGCCGCGGATCCTTTGGATGTTTGAGCCTGTGTCGGTGATGATGATGGAGTTTGTGGGTTCGTATGCAAAAAGTTTTCCCTGTCGAGTGACTAAATCCCGAAACTCTCTTTGGACCTCGTCTGCATTGATGTATTTGAGTTGGAAAATTCGCGTAATGTATTGGTCGTCGGTGGGAGCATATTCTCCCGAGAAGGTTTGAACGGGAGCACGTCTCGCTTCAGCTGATTCGATAATCCGAATGAACTTTCCTGCTTGAACAGTCGTTAAACCATTCGCATCCAATGCGGACAGAAATGCCTGATACGCTTCCTGAAGACTCACTTGGCTGGGGCCCAGAATGGTGATTTTGCCTCTGACTTTTGAGTCGAGGATGAAATTTTTTCCAGTCCATTTACTGATCAGAGTAACGACGTCTTTCAGGTCCTTGTCTGGCAAATCGAAATTTTTTACTTCCAAGCCCTTCACTGAGGAATCCAATTCCAAATAATCGGCCAGTTTGGGGGCGGCAGGTGGAGTCTTCCCTTTGGCCGGTGGAGTGGGGGACTTTGCACTGGGCGCAGGGGGAGTAGGCTGAGAGACTACCGGAGGTCGCGGAGCTGGAATATTGGGACGTGCATTTGAGGGGGGCTGTTGAACCGGAGCGGGAGCAAGAGCGGGCGGGTTTCCCGGCATCGGAGGCTGGCTGAAGCCTTCCATATTGTTTCCTGGAGGATTTAAGAACCCGTCGTCTTCCTGGAAATCGGGATCCACTGGTGGAGGGGGTTCCATGCCGCCAGCAAACGGGTTTTCAGTAGGGGGCTCTTCACTGATACCCACTGGGTTTATCCCCAGACTGATCTGGAGTATCAGAATCAAGGTTAGGAGTTTTTTTGTTTTCATAATTGCCGCCTTATTTCACTTCATACGAAAGAACCTGATCTTGCCCGCCTCGGGTCACAGTGAGTTCGATCTTTCTGGAACCTTTTAACGCCGTGAATGCTTCCAAACCTTTTCCTGCATTATCCAAGACAATGCCGTTTACTTCTTTCAGCACATCGCCGGCCCCCAGACCAAGCGAGGCAAAGACAGAATCTTCTTCGATGGACTGGATGAGAAAGCCTTTCATTTTGCCGCCTTCAATCGCTGGAACGGCTTTGGCTGTCTGAAGGATATTGGAAAGATCATTGAGTTGGGCATCCAGAAAGTTTTGTTGAATTTGGTAACGATTTTCACCCATTGCGGAAATTCCCTCTCGCGCACCCGCTCCGGTACTGAGGCCTCCTGCCATCATTCCCCCTTCTTCGGGGATTTGGATAAATTCAAATTCCTGAGTGGACTTCACTTGGTAGCAGACTCGTTTCCGATCAATTTTCAGGACCTGCAATCGGTTATCTGCAAAAAGCTCATCTTTTTTTACGGCTTGTTTTTGAGAGTTTGCTTGATTCTCAATCAATGCGACAGAAAGGGATTCATCATTCATGACGATGGTCCCCAACAGGCTCAAGCGTTGAGTAGAGGGGCGGGCTTGGCTCCAGCAATCCAGCATTCCCTGGTCGAAAGGTTCAGGGATGATGTTTTCATTATCAAAAATATTTCTTTGCTCAATCAGGCTGAGATCTTCCGAAGGAGTGGGTTCTCTTTGAACTAACAAAGGTTTGGGAGGGATTGGGGTATAAGTCGGCTTGATGAGCAGTGAAGCTATCCGGCCCGCTAGAGCACTTGCCAGAAGTACGGAGAGAATGAGTAATCCAAGGCTAAATTTTTTCTGGTGTTCTGAAATAGATTCGAGGCGAATCTTTTCCGGATCGAATTTGATATTTTTAATTTTAGAAGCCCATTCGCCGCGTGCCCGTTTGCGCGTGACTGTTACCGTCTTTGGCGGTTTTTTCGAAAAAAGATTTTTAAAAAACTTCTTCATGTAAGTCCTGAAAAATAACTCAGCGCATTTTTAAACGGAGAAATCCGAACCATGTTTCTGCAACTCATGGGCCAGAAAGAGACATAAAAATTCACGCTCAAAAAAAGAGGTTTAGAGGTTTGGGAAACAACCACAAACGGCAAAAAGTCAAAATGGTTCTGAGCAGAGAGTCGAGCAATGACATTTTGGCAACAAGGTGGGGAAGGTTTTTGTGACATGACGAATGGTGGAAGCTTGGTTAAAGTGAGCACACATGTTAGATGAGCGATTTCAAAAGGCTTGTGAGCATTTTGACCAAGGCGAATATTTTGAAGCCCACGAGGAGTGGGAAGAGCTCTGGAATGAAGCTCATGGGGCTCGACATGCATTTCTTCAATGTTTAATACAGGTTGCCGTGGCGCTTCATCATGGACGAAATGGCAATTGGAACGGAGCGAGAAAACTCTGTGCTAGCGCTCTGGGCTATTTGGAAAAAGGAAAGTCTGAAGCCAAAGAAGTCGATTTAGAGCAATTGCGAGAGCATATTTTAGAATTGGAGCTCTCGATTCAAAGACAGATGGCTGGAGAATCTAGCGAACTGATTTTTTTTAAACTCCCACGGAAATGAAACACGATCACAAGCACGACCATTCGAAATCCTCCTACCGGAATCTCTGGTGGGTTTTCGCTCTTTCAGTCACTTACATGGTTGCTGAAATCCTTGGAGGAATCTGGAGTGAGTCTCTTGCTCTATTGGCAGATGCAGGGCATATGGCCATTGATTCAGCCGGTATTGGTCTTGGTCTCTTTGCTGCTTGGATTTCTTCAAAGCCCCCGACAGATAAAAAAACATTTGGGTATTATCGAGCTGAGATTCTAGCAGCTTTTGTGAATGGAATGTTTTTAATAGGCGGCTCTCTTTGGATCTTTGTAGAAGCATGGAACCGGTTTTCCGATCCCCGGGAAATCAAAGGGGAGTGGATGTCCGTGGTGGCTCTGGGCGGCCTGATCGTGAATTTGGTGGGAGTAAAACTTTTACACCGCCACACGCACGACAATCTCAACTTAAAAGGGGTCTGGCTTCATTTAATCTCTGATCTGATGGGTTCGGTGTCGGCGATTGTAGCTGGAATTTGTGTTTGGAAATTGGGATGGCTCTGGGCGGATCCCGTTAGCTCCGTATTGATTGCACTTTTAATTTTAGTGGGTGCTTGGAGACTGGTGAGCGAAGCGGTCCATGTTCTTTTGGAAGGAGTTCCCCACCGAATCGAAACCTCAAAAATAAAAGATGCTTTTGAGAAAGTGCCTGGGGTTAAGGGAGTGTTCGATTTACATGTTTGGGGAGTTGGCAGTGGAGTCCATGCGTTTAGTTGCCACGTTACTATCGCTGAAAGTGTGGTTCATGCTTCCATGTTGGAGAAGCTCAATGAGATTTTGGAACACGAGTTTTCCATTACCCATAGCACGATTCAGCTTGAGCCCGAAGGCTTCCACCGTGAGGGCCATCACCCAGACCACTGCGAATTGAAGTAAAAAGGTACGGCTTTACTTTTGTCGGGACGAAATACCCCTACAAAAGTAAAGCCGTACCTTTTGTATGGTGCGCCGCCCCAGAGTCGAACTGGGGGCCCGCTGATTAAGAGTCAGCTGCTCTACCAACTGAGCTAGCGGCGCATCTTAGAAGCAACAAGGCCTTCGTTCTTACCCGGTCTGTGAGAGAATAACAAGATGTTTGAAAAATGGAGAAGCTTCCGAAATCAGGTCGATTTTTTAATCCGTTCCAAGCTCCAGTTTGAGCGCTCTCTTCCGGAGGGGTTTGAAATTCCGGAGTCCGAATTGAAATTCCAGAAAGAACTCAGGGAGTTTTTTGACCTGTTGGGGGTTAAGGACCTGTTGATCAATCCCAAACCCCATTGGGTGGTCTGTGACGTGGGCACGAAAAACTTTTCCATCGCGCCTGTCATCGACCGGCTCTTTATTGAAAAAAACCACGCTGTAAAAATCCATGGAATTGAAATCGATGGATACCGAAGGCTTCGAAACTTCTACACGCGAGCTGATTACGCCCGGTATTTTGCCCAAAAAGCCCGGGAAGCTGCTTTTCACCCAATGGATTTTTTGGAGTTTACGGAAAAAGTGGATGCAGTATTTCTGCTAAACCCTTTTGTCACCAAAGAGCCCCTGCTTGCTTGGGGGCTGCCCCTTGGTCTTTTGAAACCGGCTGAAATGTTTTCACATGCCTATGGGCTACTGAAAGAAAAAAAAGGATTTATGGTCCTGGGCTGTCCCAGCGAAGAGGAAATGGAAGTGGCTTCTCAGTATGCTCTAAAAGCGGGATTCCTCTTGGGGGAAATCAAAGTGTGGAAAGCCAACTCTGTCACCGCCCAAAAAAAGTCCCGCTTTGGAAGAATTTGTTATTCCACCGTTGAGAATGTTTCCGATTCAGGCAAACGGGGCATCGTTTGATTGGGAAACTTCCCAGTGGTTGATTTCAAAAATTCGACGATGTCCGCGACTTGGGCATCGGTCAGATCTTTGTTCAATTGAACTTTTGCCATCACTCGAACCGCCTCGGGCAGAGTCTTGACTGAACCATTGTGGAAATAAGGCGCTGTCAAAGCGACATTTCTCCAAGTGGGTACCCTCCAGAAGTGGTCTTCAGATTCATCTTTTGTGACTCCGGAGCGGCCTTTGTCATCGAGGAAACCATACTTTTTCACGTACTCATTGTCTGTGAAAGTTGGAAACTTCTGGTAGTTACCCTGTCCGGGCTCCAAATTTGCCCCATTCAAATTAACACCCGTATGGCAAGCAACACAGCCCACTTCCATGACGGTCTTCATTCCGCGAACAGCTTGTGCTGACATCGCCTTTTCATTTCCCTTCAAGTACCGGTCGAAGGGGCTGTCGGGAGTTAGAAGAGTACGCTCATAAGCCGCAATCGCTTTTGCCAGATTATCAATCGTCATTCCTTCTTTACCGAAAACTTTTTCAAACCGGGTCATGTACCCAGGGATGGTTTTGAGTCGGTCAATGACTGCTTGATGGCTCGGCATTCCCATCTCGCCGGGATTAACAAGCGGCCCTTTGGCTTGTTCTTCTAAAGAAGCGGCTCTTCCATCCCAAAATTGGACAGAGTGCAAAGCCGAGTTCCAAACCGTGGGAGCGGAACGGCCTCCCAATTGGCCCTTGATCCCCACGGAGACGGGTCGGTTATCTGTCCCGTTGCTCATGACATTGTGACAAGAATTACAGGAAACAGTGCCGTCCTTGGAAAGACGAGGATCGAAGTAAAGCAGTTTTCCCAGCTCCACTTTTTCGGCAGTGGTGGGATTGTCCTTCGGAGCAGGGGCTTTTGAAGGCAGTGGCAGAAACGGGGTTTCCATGATTTTTGCGACAGCTGGTTGGTGAATCAGAACGAGAGTTAACAGAGTGAGAATGGTTTTCATTGGGTGGACTCCTTAAACTATTATTTTATCGTTCAGCTTCGATGCGGTAAAGTTAGACAAGTTTAAAAGAGGACAAAATGCATCGCACAAAACTTTTTCTCGCCACCGTCTACTTTTTGACGCTTTTTTCGACAAAACTGTTCCCGTCACCTCAGGTTCTCAATTTGGGAAACGGCTCGGAACCAAAAGACTTGGATCCTCATACCGTCACTGGCATTCCAGAATTTCAGATCATTCAGAATTTATTTGAGGGCTTGGTGGGAAAAGATCCCAAAACGCTGGAGCCCTCTCCTGGAGTTGCAGAGAGTTGGAAACTTTCCAAAGATGGGAAAGTCTACACTTTCAAATTGAGAAAAAATGCCAAATGGAGCAATGGGGAACCCGTTACTGCTTCAGATTTTATTTATTCGTGGAAGCGGCTCTTGGATCCCAAAACTGCTTCTGAGTATGCCTACCAAGGGTACTACCTCAAGGGCGGCAGGGATTTTAATCAGGGGAAAATGAAGGATCCGGGGCAATTGGGGATAAAAAGTACAGACCCTCTTACGTTGGAAGTCACTCTGGAAAATCCCACCCCCTATTTTCTCTCGCTTTTGTATCACCACTCTCTCTACCCCGTTCATCAGGCTACTGTTGAAAAACACGGTATGCGTTGGACCCGCCCCGAGAATCTAGTGAGCAATGGCCCTTTTCGTTTGAAAAAGTGGCAAATGAATCAAGTGATCACGCTCGAGCGAAATCCTGAATACTGGGATGCTTCAAATGTGAAACTCGAAGCGGTCAACTTTTTTGCAGTTGAAAAAGTTGAGACAGAAGAAAAAATGTTTCTCGTTAAAAAACTCCATGCGACTGCGAGTATTCCCACAGAGAAAGTCCCCTTTTGGATGAAAGATACTTCGGGTGTTTTTAGAAGACATCCCTATTTGGGAACCTACTTCTACTGGATCAATGTCAACCGGGCTCCTTTGAATAACCCATTGGTGCGGAAAGCCCTGGCCCTTTCAATCGATCGGGAAAAACTGGCGAAGTTTGTGTTGAAGGGCGGACAGGCCCCTTCTGAAAGCTTTACTCCTCCGGGAACGGGAGGGTTCAAACCTGAAAGCCGGCTGCCAAAAGACCTGAGCCGACTGACAGAAGCTAAAAAACTCCTCGCACAAGCCGGATTTCCTGAGGGAAAGGGGTTGCCGCCCATCGAAATTCTTTACAACACAAGTGAAGGCCACAAAAAAATTGCCGAAGCAATCCAAGAAATGTGGTCTGAAAACCTGGGAGTCAAAGCCACCCTGTACAATCAAGAGTGGAAAGTGTTTTTGGATACCCAACACAGCAAGAACTACATGGTTTCCAGAGCAGGCTGGATTGCTGATTATAATGATCCGAACACTTTTCTCGACATGCTGACTACTGGAAATGGCAACAACCATGCTGGTTGGTCCAACCCTGACTACGATGCTTTGATCCATCAAGCCGCCAAAGAGCTTAAGCCAAAGAAACGGTACGAGCTTTTCCAAAAAGCAGAAGAAATTCTCTTGCGAGAGCTTCCAGTGATTCCCCTTTATGTCTATACGCGGTTGTATTTGCTTTCGCCGGATGTCCAAGGCTGGTTTGAAAACGTGGAGGATATTCATCCACTTAAGTATGTGTGGCTGAAATAAGAATGGGCTTTCAGTACCTTTTTAAAAGACTTGCTATCATGGTGCCCATTTTTTTCCTGGTGGTGACTCTTGTTTTTTTTATGATCCGTTTTGCCCCCGGGGGCCCCTTCAGCTCAGAGAAAAGTGTCAGTCCCGCCATTTTGAAGAATCTCGAAGCGAAATACCACATGGATGAGCCCTTGGTGAGCCAGTACATTCGGTATTGGAAAGACCTTCTTCGTGGCGATTTGGGACCTTCGTTCAAGCACGCAAACCGGACTGTGAATGAAATTATTCAAGAATCCTTGCCAGTTTCGGTTGAATTGGGGCTTCTGGCGCTGGCTTGGGCGGTAATAATTGGAGTCAGCGCGGGGGCGCTGGCCGCTCTGAAACCCAATACGGTTTATGATTATGTCCCAATGGCTTTTTCGCTTTTGGGAATCTGTTTGCCCACGTTTGTGGTGGGACCCGTTCTTGTTTTGGTTTTTGGCCTGTGGCTCCAATGGCTTCCAGTAGCTGGTTGGGAAAGTTGGCAAGATCGGGTTTTGCCCTCTCTTACTTTGGGATTCGCTTACGCTGCCTACATATCCCGATTGACGCGCGGAGGACTCATTGAAATCCGTGGCCAGGAGTTCATTCGAACTGCGAGATCCAAGGGCCTGACAGAGAGTCAAATCCTCATCAAGCATTCTCTTCGGGGGGGACTCCTTCCGGTAGTGTCTTACTTGGGACCTGCTTTGGCCGGGATCATTACCGGGGCTCTGGTGACTGAGACGATATTCAATATTCCCGGCCTTGGAAGATTCTTCATCGAGAGCGCCGTGAATCGCGACTATACAGTGGTGATGGGAACCTCCCTTCTGTATTTTACTTTGATCTTTCTCTGCAACTTTTTGGTGGATCTTGTTTATGCCATCCTGGATCCGAGATTGAAATATGTCTAACGGCCTTTGGACAGATGCACTCACTCGTCTAAAGAAAAACAAGCTCGCATTGCTGGGCGCCGCTTTTCTCCTGCTTGAAGTGGCTGTTTTTTTTCTGGCACCTCTTTTCTCTCAAACCGGTTACGAAGTTCAGGATTTGGAAATGACTTTTTCAGCGCCCACCCAACTGCACTGGTTCGGGACAGACAGTTTGGGCCGTGACCTTCTTTCCAGAGTTCTATTTGGAGGGCGAGTTTCTCTCACAGTGGGGCTTTTGGCTTCGCTTGTCAGCGCTCTGGTCGGGGTGGTTTATGGATCGCTCTCAGGATTTCTTGGGGGAAAAACAGACAATGTCATGATGAGAATTGTGGATGTTTTGTATGCTTTGCCCTTCATTTTTCTCGTCATCATTTTGATGGTTTATTTTGGCCGAAACTTTGTGCTTCTGTTTGTGGCCTTGGGATTGACTCAATGGCTCACCATGGCCCGGATTGTGAGGGGGCAAGTCTTGAGTCTCAGACACAAAGAGTTCATCGAAGCAGCTCATTCCTTGGGTATTCGAAAAAGAAAAATCATCCTGAAACACCTCATCCCAAACACTTTGGGCCCTGTGATTGTTTATTTGACTCTGACAGTCCCTTCCGTAATTTTAGAAGAGGCTTTTTTGAGCTATTTGGGCTTGGGGATACAAGCCCCGCTTGCTTCTTGGGGAACTCTGATCAAAGAGGGGGTTGATGTGATGGATTTGGCGCCTTGGACATTGTTTTTCCCTGCTTTTTTCCTCTCGGCCACGCTTTTTTCGCTGAACTTTCTTGGAGATGGACTGAGAGACGCTCTTGATCCGAAAGGAGCTAGAGATTGAGCGCTCTTCTTAAAATAGAAAACTACAAAGCTTACTTTTACACCCGCCGCGGGATCGTAAAAGCTGTGAATGGGATTAGCTATGAAGTGCATCCAGGGCAAACGGTAGCAGTCGTTGGCGAAAGTGGAAGTGGCAAGAGTGTTTCTCAACTCTCTTATTTGGGATTGTTGCCTTCGCCTCCACTTAGGATCTTGGGCGGCCAAGTTGTTTTTGATGGCTCAGATCTTCTGAAAATGCGGGAAGACGAATTGAGAAAAATTCGGGGCGATAAAATTTCAATGATCTTCCAAGAGCCCATGACTTCATTAAACCCCTACTTGAAAATTGGGAGCCAGTTGATTGAGCCTCTTGTGATCCACCGAAAGCAACGTAAAAAAGCGGCTTGGTCGGCTGCCACCCAAGCTCTGGAGCGCGTGGGGATTTCAAGACCGGCACAAGCCATGGAAGCTTACCCGCATGAGTTTAGTGGGGGAATGCGACAAAGGGTCATGATAGCGATGGCTCTCACGACTGAGCCTAAACTCCTCATTGCAGATGAGCCCACCACTGCTTTGGATGTCACAGTTCAAGCTCAGATCTTGGAGCTGCTAAAATCCATCCAAAAAGAAACAAAAATGGCCATGATTCTTATCACTCATGATTTGGGAGTAGTGGCGGGATCAGCAGACGAAGTGGTAGTGATGTATGCAGGCCGGGTATTTGAACGAGGATCGGTGGACGATATTTTTTACCGCTCTCAACACCCCTATACCCAAGCTTTGCTCCGCTCCACGCCGAGAATCGATCAGTTGGAAAAGGAACTCCCGGTGATTCAGGGAAACCCTCCCGATTTGAGTCAGGATTTGGTTGGGTGTCCTTTTACGACCGGTGTGCTTACAAGAAAGAGATTTGCCAATTGAGTTTCCCTGAAGCTTCCGCGGCGGGGCCCAAACATCAACGCTTCTGCCACGCGGAGACTCTTTCCTGATGAAACAGAAAGCTTCTGCATTGCTATCCGCAAAGAACCTAACAGTTCATTACCCGCTCCGCGGAAAAGGCGTTTTAAGAGCAGTGGAGGGCGTTTCGCTGGATCTTTATCCGGGCGAAGTCTTGGGGCTGGTAGGAGAATCGGGATGCGGAAAGACATCCTTGGGGCGGGCCCTGATAAGATTGCAAGAACCCCGCTCGGGAAGCTTGGCTGTCTTGGGCACTGACTTTCTGGCTTTAAAAGGGAATCCGCTTCGAATGTTCCGAAAAAACATTCAGATGGTGTTTCAAGATCCTTATGCTTCTTTAAATCCCCGAATGACTGTGTTTGAAGCGCTTTCGGAACCTCTCCGGGCCCATTTCTCCCTGACTCAAAAAGAAATCACCCGGAAAGTGGCAAAGGCTTTGGAGCAAGTGGGGCTAACGGAAAAAGCAAGCAACAAGTACCCTCATGAATTTTCAGGAGGGCAACGCCAGCGGATTGCTATTGCCCGGGCGTTGGTGTTGGAACCTAAAATTTTAATTGCGGATGAGCCTGTTTCTTCTTTGGATGTTTCCGTCCAAGCCCAAGTTTTGAATCTTTTAAAGAGCATTCAAAAAGATACCGGTCTATCCATGCTTTTCATTTCCCACAATCTCTCTGTCGTAAAATACATCTGCGATCGAATTTCTGTGATGTATTTGGGGAAAATCGTTGAGACCGCTACTCGAGAAGAACTCTTTCAAAAGCCCCAGCACCCGTACACTCAAGCGCTCATATCAGCCGTACCGATTCCTGATCCCAAAATCGAGCGAGAGCGAAAGCGGATTTCCTTGGTAGGAGAGCTTCCTTCGGCAGAGAACCCGCCCAAAGGCTGTGCTTTTCACACAAGGTGCCCCTGGGTGGTTCCCCAGTGCAAAGACGAGCGGCCGTCCCTCCAGCCCATCGGCTCGGGGAATCGGGAAGTCGCTTGTTTTGAGGCGGGAAAACACGCTTGAATCGTTAGACACCCACTGGGTGTAAACACCCTAAAACCCAGCACTATTTGGCCTGTATTCCCCTGTATACAGGTTGGAATCCAGCCTTTTTAAAACCGGAGCTGGGACCCTTTTCGTCACATTTGTCATTCACTTTGGATCTGAACTAGACAGAATACTTTTATCGGAAACAAATTCGCGCGCTCAAACCCGGCGACTTTTTTCGGCACGCGACTTGCTCTATTCCCTCAACAAATTATTTGATTTGTCACGAGGAGTAAGAATGCTAGCTCGAATTCTTGTAGTAGACGACGAAGAAAGCATAAGAGAGTTTTTTCAGATCATGTTGAAGCGTGAAGGCTATGAAGTCATCACAGCTTCAAATGGCCGTGAGGGCTTGGAAGCTTTGAAAAAAGCCCAAGTGGACATGATTATTTCGGACATTCAGATGCCTGAAGTGTCTGGATTGGAGTTTCTGGCCAAAGTAAAGGAACAGGATTCAGAAGCAGTGGTTGTGATGATTACTGCCTTTGGATCTACAGAGACAGCCATCGAAGCCATGAAATTGGGCGCTCACGACTATGTTCAGAAGCCCTTCAAAATTGATGAAGTCAAAATCATCATCAGCAAAGCTTTGGAAAGCCGCAAGCTCAAAATGGAAAACGTCCAGCTGAAGAAAGAGCTTGGGACGAAGTACGCTTTTGACAATATCATTGGGAGCGCTCCTCCGATGCTCCGTATTTATGAAATGGTCAAAAGGGTTGCGAATACGAAGAGCTCAGTGCTGATAACCGGGGAAAGCGGTACTGGTAAGGAATTGATTGCCAGAGCCATTCACTATAATGGCCCTCTTAAAGACAAGCCTTTTGTGACTGTGAACTGCGGTGCGATTCCAGAAAACCTGATGGAAAGTGAAATGTTCGGACACAAGAAGGGGTCTTTCACTGGAGCGATTGCTGACAAGAAGGGGCTCTTTGAAGTGGCCAATGGCGGAACGATCTTCCTGGATGAGCTCGGCGAGCTGCCTTTGCACATGCAAGTGAAGCTTCTGCGCGTGCTCCAAGAAGGTACTTTTAAGCGAGTGGGTGGAACTGAAGATATTCGAGTGGATGTGAGAGTGATTTCGGCGACGAACCGAAACCTGGAAGGGGAAGTCAAACAAGGCAGGTTCCGGGAAGACTTGTTTTACAGAATGAATGTCATTCAAGTGCATTGTCCCCCTCTTCGGGAAAGAAGAGAAGACATCCCCATGCTCTGCAATCATTTCTTGGAAAAGTTTTCAAAGAGCTTGGGCATTCCCTTAAAGCATATCAGCCAGGAAGCTTTGGATACCATCAAGCGGTATCACTACCCTGGAAACGTGCGAGAGCTTGAAAATATCATTGAGCGGACAGTGGCTTTGGAACCTGGGCCGGTTATTTTACCTGAGAGCTTGCCCAAAAACTTGTTGGAGGTCCCAAACCAAGCTCCTGGCCAACTCGATGCCCACACGATTGAAATCGACAAAGAGAAGGGCATTGATCTGGAACGCTTGGTAGCTGATTTCGAAAGAACCCTCTTGGTGAAAGCTCTGGAGCAGACAGGTGGGGTGAAAAAGAAAGCAGCGAAGCTTCTTAATATCAGCTTTAGAAGCATGCGCTACCGCGTGGACAAGTATTCCTTGGGCGCAATGAGCATTGATGATGAAGATGAGAGCGATTCATCTTCTGAAGCGCGCTTAGCGAATTAAATGCACTAAATAAAAGGCCCCGGATCTTTAGGTCTTCTGACCTCGATCCAGGGCCTTTTGTGATTTTAGGCTAGCTCAGCCTTTAAGCATCAAGTTCCGTCTTGTTCGATCTTTACAGTTCTTTGATGATCGATGGTAATGATATCCATTTTTACGTCATTGCCTAAACGCCCGTATAGATTTCCAATGGCCACTGCTTTGTACTTGCAGCCATCTGCAGTGTTGCAGAAAACACCCGATTGCTTAGCCGTTGGAAATGCAGAGGAAGTGTATTCGCTAATATCCGATGTGGTGCCAGCTCCGCCTCCCAGCAGCAAGTTGGTGGCATTCATTTCTCTCACGCTTCCTCCCGAAACAGTAAGAATTGCCTGAAATCCGGTTGCAGGTACCCTATTATCGGTAGTGAGAGAATAGGTTGCTGAGGTTCCAGTTCCAGTTGTGGACACCAGAGGGCTATTGATAGCCGCACCGTTGTAACCAGGGAAGGACGACGGATTATCATTTCCACAACCCACATTAAGTTCGCAGAAGTCTATTTGAGTTGGGATAGCACTGATTGTGCCACTGCTATTGGTCGCCCTGTAAGGGGCGCCGGACGTACCACCCAAGAAACCGATATTATAATTCTTCGGAGCATTTTCAAGTTCAGCTCCAATGCCACCCATGTTGGAACCATAGCCCACATACTCCGCATAGAACGCTGCTTCGGCCGAAGCGATCACACCCAAACCCAAACTGGCTTCCGTTCGCTTAGCTTTTCTTTGAATCTTTCGATATTGAGGTACGCCGACGGAGGCAAGGATTCCAATAATGGCGACCACGGTCATTAACTCTACGAGCGTGAATCCACTCTGGTTTTTTATCCGGTTACGTACTGACATAGTATTTCTCCTTACAATTTGATTTAAATGGCGACTCGAGTTGAGCGACAATCACTTTACTTAGTCTACGCAATCTCTTCGGCATTTTCCAGTCCCGTCTAAAATCTGGTCGCTTCCTAATCAGTGGAAGTATTCATTGCACCGGGACATTTCTCGATTGTGAAATTTTTCAAGTGTGAAGAAGCTGTCAAATTTATGACGCTAACGATTGATTTACCTGCCACTCTTTAAAACGAACAATGAAAACAATTCCGGCAACAAAAGAGAGTCCGTAAAAAAACCAGAACAACCGAGGTCTTTCGTAAATAAGTTTAATCTTCCCTTTTCCGTATCCGATCATTCCACTTGCACCTTCCAAAAACGGAATGAGTTTCCCGTGCTGCTCAAATCGCATTCCTGGGAAAAACGAAAGCTTCACTTTAAACAAAGAAGGTGCGTCGCCGAGAACTTCTATCAAGTACTCTCCGCTTCTGAGCCTTGTGCCGAAAACAGGTGCAACTGAATTAACCAACTTTCCATTTTTCAGTTCATCGAAAAGGGATTTAAATGGGCCATCTTCCATGAGGGCCGTCCGGTCTAAATCGGAATGGCCACTGCAGATTGCATGCAGCTGAAATACCCCTTGTCGATATGACTTCCGATCGGTGCCATCATACCTAATCAACTGGTTCGGTAGAATTGGCTCCACAAACTGGTTGTACCCCGGAGCCGATTTTTTTGGCGTGATTTTAAAATACCTATACCTAGCTTTGTCGATATAAAAACTGGATAACTCCTTAAAGGTGAACTTGTCTGTTCCCTGAGCTAGGGCAGAGTCAAGACAATGAGCCCGTGCTTCACTCAAGCTATCCCTCAATCCTGACTCCGAAAATTCGATGGAGGCCGTTTCCGGGAGAATGAGCCCCTCTAATCCGTTTAAACGAATCAATGAATCAAAAAGACACTTTATTTGCCCACACTGACTAAATACACCCGAAAAAATGGTGCTGTAATAACCAGCACCGAAAATGGAATCTAAGTACGAACTCGTTAAAAGATTGTTTCTAGAGCTCTCAAAAAAAAGGCCGGTATTGAACCGAACATTGTTATTCAAAAGCCCCAAGTACGAGGCTACCGCATGACCCCCCACCGGCTTGTGTTGAAGAACCCAAGTTCGGCTCATCTGGGAATTCGGTGAGTTTGAAATTGGAGCGGCCTTTAAAACCGTATTTAAGGAGTTGCTTGGCTTAAAGGAAAAATACTTCGTGGTGGGAGGGTTCAGGGTCGATGTTAACACAAAAAAACTCAAACCACAGAAGCAGAGTGCTGTGAACCGAACCTTCCTGGTACCCCCAGTCCCCATCGTCTGAGGAATCAAACTTATGGATGTCGCCAGAACAAAAAGTGCTGGCATTGCGAACCTGTAAAAATGAAAAGGTGGCAGCGTGAATCCGGGCCAAATCTTCCACCAGAGAAAACTTTGGCTTTGTGATAAAACGATGGTTCCTAGTAAAACGATTGAAGCGATAAACAGTAAGCGCAGAGTTTGGAACTTTCTAAAGAGAAAAAGCCCTAGAATAGAAAAAACAAAGACAGTTTCATGTCTCGGTTCAATAAGGGTATCCCGGAGAAGGTATTTTCGGTGCCAAATAAGAGGCCCGATAAAAAAAGAAGTGGCTAGTACGCTCCAAAAGAAAGGCCAAAAAAAAACGGCCCGTCTTTTCTCGAGTATTAAGACGCCAGCCAACACAACCACAACCAACCCCATCACAATATGAGATATGACTGCGAGGAATAATAAAACAGCCAAGAAAGGAGCTCTCTGTTTTCCTATCATTTCTGAAACGAAAAGCAGAAAAAATATTCCCCCAAGAAGGTTGGGACTCAGGCCTGCCGCGACCAGGGATTCGTGAGACAGTCCAAGAAGCTGTTCTTTCGAATTGATTAGGATTAATGAGAACGCAATAAACATGCAACGCCCAACATTCGATTGGATTTGCTTGGCGGTGTAAACAACAGAAAAAAAGAAGAGCCCGATTAGGGCACTTAGATAGATTTTAAATGAGAGCAAATAATCCTGCTTTAAAATGAGGTACAGTCGAGATAGTAAGAAGTCTTGAAGTGGGGGGTAAAACAGGTTCTGTACTGAGCCTTGAAAAAAAAGATCCTGATAACCATGAAATCCAACTTGAACAAAGGATTTCGCACTTGCCATGTGACCAGTAAAATCAAATGCTAGAAGATCCAAACCCGTCCACACGATCCAAGTTGCGCACAAAAAATTAATAAGGAGTAGGCCAGTCAAAAAAAGAAAGGGTGGTGTTAGTTGGAAGATCAATTGATTGCGCCTTCTGGGTTCGGTTATTTTTGTTTCCTCAACCGCTTCGCATAACCAAGCTTGTTCTCTTGTTTTGTGCGGCTGAGTGCCAAGGAATCTTCTGGAACATCCTTTGTCAGTGTGCTTCCAGAAGCAACGTAACTGCCCCGTCCCACTGTCAAAGGTGCAACGACTTGAGTATCACTTCCCACAAACACTTCGTCTTGAATCACCGTTTTGTGTTTTTTCTTTCCATCGTAATTGCAAGTGATGAAACCACAGCCGATATTTACGTTCTTTCCAATTTCGGCGTCTCCAATGTAACTCAAGTGCGACGCTTTGGAGTCTTCACCAATGGTACTCTTCTTAACTTCCACGAAATTCCCGATTTTTACGCCGCGACTCAAATGGGATTCGGGCCGCAAGTGCGCATAGGGCCCTACTTTTGTGTCTCTCCCAACCCTACTGCCTTCCAGATAAGAGCCTTGCTTGATGTGGGCTCCCTCTTCAATCCGGCAATCGTGAATTCGACAGGCGCTTTCAATGACAGCGCCTTTGTGAATGTGGCTTTGGCTGATGAGGCATCCAGGGCCAATCACCACATCCGCTGCGATTTCAGATTTTGGATCGACAAGAATAGTCTCTGGCAAGTGAAGCGTGACTCCCGATCGCATCAAACGTTCGTTAGTGCGCTGCTGGAGGATCTTTTCGGCTACGCTCAAAGCAAGCCTGTCATTGACTCCATGGATTTCCCGGTTGTCTGCAAGAGGAAAACCTTCCACCCGTTTTCCTTCTTGAATTAAAATCCCAACCGCATCTGTTAAGTAGTATTCGCTTTGTTTGTTGCCGCTTTTGATTTTATCCAAAGCGGATAAGAGAGCTTCCATTTCGAAACAATAAAGGCCTGCATTGATTTCAGTGATTTTTCTCTGTGCTTCGGTTGCATCCGCTTCTTCTTGAATCCCTGTAACAGACCCCTTTTCGTTTCGAAGAATTCGACCGTAGCCCTTTGGGTTGGGTAAATGGGTCGTCACAAAAGTGAGTGCCGATTTGTTTCCAAAGTGTTCTTCAAGAAGAGCTTCCACAGATTCTTTTCTCAGCAAGCAGACGTCTCCACTCAAAATTAAAACGTGGCCTTTGACTGTTTTTAGGAAATCTTTGGCCACACCCACTGCGTGGGCTGTTCCTTTTTGTTCTTTTTGTTCAAAGAACTGGAGTGTTGGATACCCTTTGCAGGAGCGAATCACTTCTTCTTTTCCGTGGCCCACCACTACCGACACGCTCGAGTGGGGCAGAGAAAAACTCAGATCAACCACATGGTGAAGCATGGGGTGAAACAAAACAGGGTGAAGGACTTTGGGAAGGCTCGAGTGCATCCGCTTTCCCTGACCCGCTGCCAGAATGAGAATGTGTGGTTTCGACATAGAGAGGATTTTAAACTAAAAAGCTTTTCTCGCCACTTCAATATCTTTAGAGATCTGACTTTTTAACTCATCGATTCCGGAAAACTTTTTTTCTTCCCGGATTCTTCCCAAAAAGTGGACGCTCAAAAATTCGTCGTAAATATCCGCTTCGAAATCTAATAAATGCACTTCAATGACAGGGGCCTTTTCTCCCACTGTAAAAGTGGGTCGAACCCCTACATTTGTGACCGCACAAAGCTCTTCCTGCTGCCACTGCACCCGAGTGAAATAAACTCCGTTGGCGGGCAAAGCTTTGTCCTGAGGGCACCTTAGATTAGCTGTTGGAAAGCCGATGGTTCTGCCTCGCTGATCGCCCCGGATGACTTGGCCCGTGACCGTGTAGGGGCGGCCCAAGTGTTGTGCTGCTTTCTCGACCCTGCCTTCCGCCAGGAACTTTCGGATCCCGGAACTGGAGACCCGTTCTCCTTCGGCATTCACTTGTTCTTCCACTTTCAGAAAGATCCCTTCTTTTTGGGAGAGCTCTGCCAAAGTGTGGGTATCTCCCTTTCGGTCTTTTCCAAAAACAAAATTGAACCCCACATGAATGGACCGGGCGCGAAGCCCCTCTTTTAGAAAGCGTTCAAAAAATAGGTCAGGAGGCAAATGAGACAGGGATTCATCAAAACGAGCCACCAAGACTTGCTCGACTCCCTGTTTTTCCAAAAGCTCCAATTTTTCAGCAGTCGTCGTCAACCGCTCCAGCTTCTTATGGGGCTTCAAAACTTCAACCGGGTGAGGGTAAAAAGTTAGAATTGTGGGGCGAAGTTTTTCAGCCCGCGCGGTTGCGAGCATCGAAGCCAAGAGCGCTTGGTGGCCCAAGTGAACGCCATCAAAATTTCCAATAGCCACACTAGTGCTCCCAGTGCGAGCGGCAATGTCTTTTAATTCGTGAAAGACCAACACGGCCAATTACGCAGTCGTCGCTGTCTTCTGTGCGGCTTTTTTTCGAGTTGGTCGTTTTTTTTGGGGCTTTTTGGCCGGCTGTGCTGCCGAAAGAAGTTTGTTCAGAAACCCGTTTACGCGTTTGTTGAGCTTTTTGGTTTCTTTATCCACCAAAGTTTGGACTCTGGTTTCCACTTCTTTGCGCGTGCTTTTGATGGTTTTGGAAACGGTTTTTTCGTATTCTCGGAGCTGTTTTCTAAGTCCTTCCAAACGGTCTACAGCCTCTTTGGGCAGCTTGTCTTTAAAGGCCGAAAGCTTTTTTAAATCGGTTTCTAATTTTGTTCGAATGCTCATGAGAAAACCCCTTTCGCAGCGCGTTTAATGAGTTTTAGCTCAGGTTCCAATGGCCCGCAAGTCTTTTAAAACTGGCAGAAATTATCCGGGTTGATGGCACCGGTAAAATAGGAAGTCGTGTAAGTCGAGTTTGAATCAGACAAGTAGAGCGTCCCCTTCTTGGACTTATCAAACTGGTAAGAATAATGGTGAACAGTGGCTCCTGCTGACGTTTGGTTGTTTAGCCCAGACCCGCTCTGACAAATCGTGCGCAAAGTTTCTTTGGAAGTCCGGGCATCATAATCGATGCAAACTTTTCCCTCTGAAGTGACTGCGTAATTAAAGGGTTTTTCGCTGATAGTTGCATTGTTCTTGATGGTCTTTAAAACCCCGTCAAAAGTGGGGTTAAATTTCCAAATCACATAGTTTTGGTTGTTAATATTAAGGGGTTCGCCGACCACACTCCGTAAAGCCCATTCCTGTTCAGTCAGGCTTTGTGGGACAGCGGGAAGATTGGGCTGGCAGAGTTTCTTTCCGCATCCCAGACTCCCTGTGAAGAGAACCAGTCCTACCAAGATGATTTGTATTCCTTGTGTGCGCATGTTGTTTACACCTTGCTGCTCGCCTTCTTGCGTAACTCAGTTGCTTCACCCGAATCAATTGCAACCTACAGGCCAAGCAAAGATCAATGTTTTTAGGGGTTTAAACTAAGTTCCCACCCCAGCGATTTTGCCCACTCTTTGCCCCTGCGTCAGAACGCGACTGTATTTATCAAGAAATTTCGATGATTTAGCCTGCCTAATTGTGAAACACTCTCCATGAAAGGTTCCTAAAGAAAGTGGTTCCCAAAGCCGTTTGTAAGCTTGTAGTTGATAAAAAAACAGTTATCAGGTCCACGGAACAAGGACATGGGATAAGGCTTAGATCATGCGTGGACCAAAAAACCAAAAAGATCCTCTTCAACAACTTTTCGAACACCACTTGTTAAACCGTTCCTATGACGATGCAGGGGCTTTCTCAAAAGAAGTAGCCAAAGAGTATTTGGGGTATATCGATGCGACTCTCGCTCACGTTCCCATTCACTTGAGAGCTTCCATTTTGGAAGACCTTCAGACCGAGACTCATGAAATGCTGATTAAAAAAATGTATGGAGTGGAAAATCTTCCTGAGTCCACCAATTTTGGAAAAGTTATTTTGGTTGAGCCCAAGAACAAAAGTTTGAAGCCCATCCAAATCTACTTGGCTCCTACTCCTGAGTCCAATCCAGACAGCAGCGAAGAACGCTGATTATTGCAAGGTCAAAGCTTCTTGATAAGAGCTGGGGCGTTGCGTGAGTTCTTGATGGTTTCCCCGCTCCACCAACTTTCCCCCCTCAAAAACCAAAATCTGATCCGCATTTCGAATCGTTGAAAGTCGGTGCGCAATGGTGAGCGTGGTTCTCCCTGCGGCTAGTTGCTGGAGAGCTTCTTGAACAATGGCTTCTGATTTTAGATCCAAATTGGAAGTGGCCTCGTCGAGAATCAAAATCGGGGCATTCCGGAGAAAGGCCCTTGCAATAGCGACCCGTTGGCGTTCGCCACCGCTCAACATGACTCCTCTGTCTCCCACCACGGTCTGTAATCCCTGAGGAAGGTTCTTGATGAAATCCGTACAGTGGGCCAATTCACAAGCACGCTCAACGTCCTCGGGAGTCGCTTTTGGATCTCCGTAAAGGACATTATTGTAAATGCTGTCGTGAAATAAAAAAGTATCCTGAGTGACAAATGCAAATTGCTTTCTCAAGTCTTCCGTTTCAATGGTTTGAATGGGCACTCCGTCCATGCGGATGGTTCCCGATGTCGCTTCATAGAGCCTTGGCAAAAGATTGACCACGCTGGTTTTTCCGCTGCCGCTCTGACCCACCAAAGCCGTTGTTTGGCCCTTTTTTATTTCAAATGAGATCTGGTGCAGTACGTTCTTGGTCCCATAAGAAAGCGATACATTTTCAAAAGTAATGGAATTCGAAAACGTTCCAAAAGGACTCAGTCCTGTTCGGATTTGAGAAGCCTCATTTTCATCCAAAACGCGGTAGAGTCTCTCCGCTCCCGCTTCCGCATTCTTCAATTTTAAATAAGTGTTGTTGAGTTCTTTGATGGGCATTTGAGCAAGCCCAATCGCGATAATAAAAGCAACCAATTTGCCGGAGGTCATATTTCCATGGGCTGTGGCAAATCCAGCATAAGTAACGATTCCAGCCATCAAAAGGGCTCCTACAAATTCCACCAACGGCGTTGCAAGCTCCTGAACGCGGATAGATTTGAAAACGGTTTTTAAAAACCGACTTTGGATCTCCTGAAACCGCTTGATCAAAATGGACTCAAGGCCGAAAGCTTTCACTACTCTAGCTCCCACCAAACTCTCTTGTGTCAGAGCCATCAAATCCGAAAAATTTTCCATGTTTCTGGCTGAATATCTTTTAACGGCGCTGCCCGTTTTTGAAAAAAGAAGAGCCACTATGGGAGCCACTGTCAGAGTGGCCAAGGTCAGTCGCCAATCACAATAAAAAGCGACCCCCATCAAACCCAAGAAAGTAAAAGGCTCTTTCAAAACCACTGAAAAGGTTTCAATCCCAACGTGCATTTGGGCCAGATCGTTTTGGAGGCCCGAGAGCATTTCCCCGGTCCTTTTTTTATCAAGAGTGGATAGCGGCAGAGCCAAATATTTTCGAAAAAGCTCCTCCCGGTAACCGGAAATAATTTGCTCAGCCAATGTCCTTCGAAGCGTGTTGTAGAAATATTTTGAAAGCCCACTCACTAAAAAAATCAAAATCAAAGTGCTGGGAATCCAGTTGAATAAGGAAGTATCAATGTCAGTCCCTTTTTGGAGTTCGGAAATGAGGCGTTCTGTGATTTTTACGCTGAGTGGCTGAATCGAGGAAACCACAAGCCCCAACCCCAAGACGGCTGCCACTCGCAGCTTGTACTGGGAAAAACATTTGGCAAGTCTCGACAGTGCCGGAAACTCACGCTTCACTTTCGACAACATAGGGGCTGAGCATAGCCGAAAAGAGGTGACCGAGGTAGTGATTTGACAAAGGGCGGAGGGGCTTAATTGGCTAAGAAAGCAGCTCTGCGTTGGATCCTGTCTTGGTCGGAAATCCTAACAATCTCGCCTTGCTCGACGGTTAAGGCGTGGCGGATCTGCTCCTGTTCAAAGACCCTGTCCAATCGGGCTGAAATGCCTTTGAAGGGTTCACTGAGGTTTCTCAGCATGACAAAGAGGGTATCAGGCCCTTGAAGAAAACAAAGATCCGTCACTCGAATTTCTGTGTTGATCCTGGCCTCCAGCCGCTTCAAAGTCTGCAGGGGAATCAACCCGCCTTTGGGGTGGCTCAATTTATACTTCAAATAGTAGACACTTTTTCCTTGGTCCAAGTGGGAAAAATACCCTTGTAGTCTTTGCTTCGAAGTCTTTTCGACCAGAACAATCAGAAGCGAGACTGTCAAAGTATGAGTGATACAAACCATGGGAGCCAACCAACCGGAAGAGACGTTAAGATTGTGAGTGAGGGCCATTGCGACGAAAACGCCCAACAACTCAATGACACCCATGACCAGCAAAATATAGCGGAGGGGAAGGGAAGACTGCAGCAAGCGGTGATGTAAATGGCCTTTGTCGGCTTGAAAAGGGGATCTCCGGCTGCCAATCCGATAAACAAGGACTGTCGCTGCGTCGGCAATCGGAACTAAAAAACAAAGTCCCGGAAGAGCCAAGCGTGAAATGATATTCGAAGATTCAAGGGGAATTGAAAGGTGCTGGACTGCCAGCAAGTAACTTAGAGTGTAACTGCCGACATTTCCCAAGAAACCTTTTCTCTGAATCACGTTAAAGTAGAGAAAAGGCACGAGCATTCCCATGAGAAGCCCGCCATAGATTCCTGTTCCCTTGGATTCAGGGTGGCCCGAAGTAAAAAGGTACAAAGCTAATCCACCAAAAAACAGAACAGAACCGGCAAGTCCATCAATCCCGTCGATGAAGTTGATGGAGTTCATTAAACCCAAAATGAAGAAGATTGCCCAAAAAGTTCCCCAAGGTCCGTAAGCTTGGGAAATAGCTTTCTGTAAGCCAGGATCAAAAAGAACCACACAAACGACACAGAAAATTTGAATGAGCATTTTATCGAGTGCGGGCCGCGGGTAGAGATCATCAAAGAATCCCATAGCTCCAATCAGAAAAGTGCTGGCGACAAAAAACCCGCTGACTTTTCCATACCAAGCCATCGTTGCGAGATACACAAACGAACCCAAAACCAAAGACAATCCCACAATCGGCACTTGATCTTCCGAGAGCCCTCTGGCCTTGGGCCAGTCGACCCACCCAAGACGCGGCGCAATTTTTATGTTGATCACCAAAAAAGGAAGGGCAAGGCTCATCCCTAACGCAACGTAGAGTGCTAGATTAAAATTTTCAGGGATTGAAAGTGTCATGGAGAGTTGGAATTGATTCTCAGATGGCTTATCGACTCAATTGCGGTTAAACTTTAATAGTTGCTTCACAGTTCATTCATCTTTTAACCAATCAGATATGCCGCACCGACCAAAAATCATTTTAGGGATCAGCTTTGGCCATGGAGACTCTTCTGCAGCTCTTGTCGTCGATGGAAAATTAATAGCTGCTGCTGAAGAAGAGCGATTCAACCGAATCAAGCATTACGCAGGGTTTCCCACAGAAGCGACTCGATACTGTTTAGCCGAAGCGGGGATTAGCGCTGACAAAGTGGGGGTGGTTGCCGTTGCGAGAAACCCCTGGAATCAATGGATGCGCAAAGCTGGGTTGGCGCTCTCGGAACCGCATTTGATTTTTAGACTTCCGGCGAGAAAGCCCAAGTCTCCGCAAACATTTTCGCAGTGGCTTTCAGAAATGGGATTGGGCTATGCGGGTAAACACACTTGCGAACACCACAAAGCTCACATGCTGAGTGCTCGCTATTTATCGGATTCAGATAACCAAGCCATTCTGTCTTTTGATGGATTGGGAGATTTTGTTTCAACCGCTATTGGAAAAACGACTGATCAAGGAGTCAAGATCCTGGATCGAGTCACTTATCCCCATTCTCTCGGATTTTTCTATACGGCAATGACTCAGTATCTGGGGTTTCCCTATTTTGGAGATGAGTTCAAAGTGATGGGACTTTCGAGTTTGGGAAAACCCACTTTTATTTCCCAGATGAGAAATCTGGTCCGAGACGTGGAGCCCTTCGGATTTCGAATCAACTTGGAAGCATTCCCGGTTCTCAGAAAGAGAGAAATTTTTTCTGTTTCCAATTCCCAGCCTGTGGTTGCTCCTCTATTCAACGCCCCCTACTTAACTGCTATTTTAGGAATTCCCCCTCGAAAGCCCAAAGACCATCTCAGTGAAGACTATTGGAACTTGGCGAAATCTGTTCAAGTGCGCTTTGAAGAAGTAGCCAACCATCTTCTCGAATATTTGGGATCGCGGGTAGAGAGCGATACTTTAGCGCTTGCAGGCGGTTGCGCCCATAACAGCGTTTGGGTGGGTAAAATCCCACAAAATTCCAAATTCAAAGATATCTTTGTGGCTCCTGCTTCTCATGATGCGGGAATCGCAGTGGGTGCAGCCATTTCTGCTCATGGAACTGCGGTTTCCACTGTATCGGATCACTCAAGCTGGGCCCTACTGGGTCCAAAAACGGATTACAGAAACCCGCTCCAGTCACAGGAGTCCTTGGAAGAAATCACTTTTGCAAAAGAGAATCAACTTTTGGATTTTTTGGCGAAGGAACTCAGCGAAGGAAAAATTATTGGAGTGGCGAGAGATCGTTTGGAGTTCGGCCCCCGGGCTCTGGGGAATCGAAGTATTCTTGCCGATCCCAGACAAGCAGGAATGAAGGACCGCTTGAATGCCAGAGTCAAACACCGGGAAAGTTTCCGCCCCTTTGCTGCTTCCGTTTTGATGGAACACCAGAACCACTGGTTTGAAAACGCTTTCCATGCGCCAACCATGGAAGCTGTTTTTCAAGTGAGGCCCTCCATGCAGTCAAAAATTGCGGGAGTTGTTCATGCGGATGGCTCGTGCCGCATTCAATCCGTAAACCAAAAAACTCAGCCATTCTATTGGAATCTGATTGAAGCTTTCCGGAAAAAAACCGGGATTCCGATGTTGATCAACACTTCTTTCAACGACAGTGAACCCATCGTTCTTACCAGTGAAGACGCCATTCGGTGTTTTCTCACCACTGAAATGGATTATTTACTCTTGGAAAACAGGCTCTTTATCAGGAAAGCCCAGAGCCTCTCACTTGCCGGGTAATTTCTTAAGCCAAATCTCCAAAGCATGCGCCAATGCACTGTTTGAATGCTCGGTGACGGCCTCAAACTTTTCCAGAAGCTCCGGTACTGCGTCTCCCACAACCAAAGGGTTTTCAGCCCAACCCAGGAGCTGAAGATCGTTGTAATCGTTCCCTAAAGCAAAAGTCGTGGCTTTTGGGAGCAAGTGGCGGGTTCGAATCCAATCTGCTGCATTCGCTTTTGAAGCTTTCGAGTGAAAAATTTCAATCCACACAGATTGCCCATCTATAGGAGATGTTGCCCGGACTACGTTGTATTGATCCCCCAAATCCTGCCGCATTTTTTCGAAGACTTGGCTGCCTGTTTCCTTGGGCTGCACAATAATGAATTCACTGGCTGACTGGGGGAGATTTTTCCGATTGAGCGGAGCCCCGTGATTCTGGTGGTATTTTAACCGGGCGACAAAGTCAGAGTTTGACGGGTTTTCTGGAGAAAACACAAACCGATGGGAGTGGGGTGCTTCAAGCTGGATGGTAAAATCCAGAGCAGGCTTAAGGGTTGAAAAGCTTTCAAGATAGTGGAAAACCTCTTCCACTTGAGGTGTATTGAGAGAGTATTGGTGGAGCAGGTTCTTTTTTTGCCAATCGTAGATTCCAGACCCTGAGGAAAAAATCAGATAATCGATCGGAAAACCGGGATCCAAATCCTCTGTTACTCCGAAAAGACTTCTCCCAGTAGCGATGGCGCAGATCCCGCCCAAGCTCCGAGCCTTTTCGAAACTTTGTCGATTCCTGTCTGAGAGAGGGATCTTTTTGCTGAGTAAGGTTCCATCCAAATCTGACACGATGAGCATGGGGTCAATGTACCTGAGCGCCCGATTAAAAAAAAGCAAATCCCAACTCCGGGAGATCGGTATAATTCAGAAGGAGGAGACGACTTTGAAAAAAATGACTGCCCTTTTTTTGTTTCTTTCCGTTGTTTGCAAGGGATATCCCATTGAAGACAAGAGCGTTCGGTGGGGATACAAACTGGTCTATCTTTCGAATCTGAAAACGGAAGCTATCAGGACCCTTCGAAAAACTTTGAAGGCCAAGGGCGTGTCAGTGCTGTACCCCACAGACCAGCATTGGAATTTACCCACGGGATTTCTCAGCGTCTCCAGTCATTTGGATGAACAGGAAATCAAAAGCCTTAGCCCTGTGATTACAACAGTAGAGTCCGCAGAAAAAACGCATGTTCTGAAACTCAAGCTGAAAGCCCATTTGTCTGCTGGAGAAGTGAAGAAATTACTGGCTCTCTTTCCGAATTACAAAATTCAAGTCCGTGATCGCGAAGAGGCAGGAGGCTCGACGACGCTAACCGTGAAAACGACTTTGGGAAAGGGCCAGATCAAATCGATCCCCGCGTTTCAAGAAACCTTCCATGAGATTGAAGAAGAAAGCTAAGTGGCGCACCCGGGAGGATTCGAACCACCGACCCTCAGATTCGTAGTCTGATGCTCTATCCAACTGAGCTACGGGTGCGCATCGTTTAGGAGCGGCTACAATAGACTAAAAAAGCCTAAAATCAAGGTGCGACTGGGATCGGGGGAATAACAGGAGCCTTTTCAATAATAAATTCCAGTGGAAGCACTTCCCCTGACACGAGCGTGTACTTTTCATCTAGAAAATGAACGATTTTGTTTCGGTGTTCCCAACGAAAGTATCTGGGAGTCCCTTTCTCCAGAATTTCCAGCGTATAGAGAACATCATTTTCCTCTTTTTTCAGCCGATAAACCCGGGTGCTGTCCAAGGGAAACGATCTAAAACCGGGATCACAGACTCCCCCGCTTTCATGGCAGTAAGGGAATACCAGAAGGCCCTCTGAACCCTCGATTGAGACTGATCCAAACTTGTTATCTTCTTTGGGAACCTGGGTTCCTGCGATGATGATTTGGTAATCTCCTTGGAAAGTATTAAAAAACTCACTCACCGGCATTTCAGAACCCAAATCCTCGGGTATTTCCCCCTCAGATGCACGAATTGGGGTTAAAGAAAGGGCCAAGCCCAAAAACAAAAACAGTAAATTTTTCATTCCGTCGCTCCTTTGAGGCTCTTTATTTAACGATACTCTGATTTTCGAAAAAGACGTACCAGTAAGCTCATCTAAGGAATCACAGCTGTTAAGGACTGGAAAAAGCTCTAAATTACAGGGGTTTAATAAAGTGAGCCGCGATGGATTCGAACCATCGACCCCATCCTTAAAAGGGATGTGCTCTACCAACTGAGCTAGCGGCCCCTATAGACGACGAGCGTTAGTATTTATACTGGCGCTACAGCTTTAGGCAAGATCCCTTTTACTTCATGGTAAAATTTTTTCTATGGCCTCTTTTATTAAAAAATTTCTGTTTTATTTCAGCAGCCTTGCGCTAGCCAACCCGGTTTCGGCGCCTTACGAAGTCAGCTTATTTACTGGGATTGGGACCTTGGTCAAGTTGGGGGACCCGGTCTCTTTGACTGTGAAGCAAATTCAGAAAGAGCCTGAAAAACTTGCAGTTTCTGAATCCGAAGAGCTTCGGGCACTTAAGATAGAGGAAGGCCTCTCTTATCGAGAGCTCGGCCTAAAAATCTATTATCGAAACAGTGGGGCCGTTCTCATCATTCTTCAGGAACCTTTTTCCGGCAAAATCCGGGCAAAAAAGACGACTCTGTTTCCCTTTGGGCCTGCCCCTTCCGGAACTTGGGAGCAGTATCTGGTAAGAGACTTGGGAATTCCCGATTTTACAGTCACGGGCGGGCGGCTCAATTCCACGGGGTTATTCTATTCTTGGGGTGATATCAGTTTCAATGCCATGGGTCCCAACCAGTTGGCTCTTTATCGAGAGCCCGCTATCGCAAAATACCGGGAGAAAAATTTTGGAAGAGAGGTTCAGATTATGCCCGCCACAGGGTCCGAACCTAAAAAATCCAATTAAGAAAATTTGATTCGAGCAAATTTTCTTTTTCCACATTGTAGAACGTAGGGTTTTCCTTTTTCGACTTGGAATTTTTCTTCTTTAATCACGGCTTCATTCAATTTAACCGCGCCTTGAGCGACCAGCCTTTTTCCTTCGCTGGTCGTCGCTGCGAACTGAATCTCTTGAAGAAGTTTTGGAATCCAAACCATCCCATCTCCCAGAGCTTTGTCGAATTCGGGCATTTCATCCGGAACTTCTTTTTTGGCAAACACTTTTTCGAAGTTGGCTTCTGCTTGATCGGCCATTGAAGAGGAATGAAAACGGGCGACCATTTCCTTTGCAAAACTGGATTTCACAGCTTTTGGATGCCTTTTTCCGGATTCCAGTTCTGAAAAGATCTTTTCTATTTCCTGGTTTCCGAGTCCGCTCAAGAGGTCGTAATACTTTTTCATCATGGAGTCAGGCAGGCTCAAGAGCTTTCCGTAAATCTGATCCGGAGATTCGTTTACTCCCACATAATTATTGAGGGATTTACTCATCTTTTGAACGCCATCCAACCCTTCTAAAATAGGCATTGTCATGCAAACCTGAGGCTCGAGTTGGTAGTCCTGCATCAACTCCCTTCCCATCAGGAGGTTGAATTTTTGATCCGTGCCACCCAATTCCACATCTGCTTTGAGAGCTACCGAGTCGTAAGCCTGCAGAAGCGGGTAGATAAACTCATGCAGGGAAATACTTTGCCCCTCCTTGTAACGGCGATTGAAGTCTTCGCGTTCCAGCATTCTGGCCACATTGGCGTGTGAAGCCAAACGAACAAAATCATAAGCGGTCAGTTTTTCAAGCCACTCACTGTTGAACCGCACGGACGTCTTTTTCGGATCCAGAATTTTGAAAACTTGAGCTTTGTAGGTCTCGGTATTTTTCAAAACTTCTTCCCGGGTCAGTTGCGGGCGGGTTTTTGATTTTCCGGAAGGATCTCCCACAAGTCCTGTGAAATCGCCAATGAGAAAAACAACGGTGTGGCCCATCTGCTGGAACTGAGCCATTTTCTGGATCAGAACAGTATGTCCCAAATGAATGTCGGGTGCTGTCGGGTCAAATCCCGCTTTTACCGTTAAAGGCTTTCCCGATTTGACGGATTTCTCCAGCTTGGAAAGAAGGTCTCGTTCGGGCAAAATTTCCTGAGTACCCCGCTTTAATTCCTTGAGTTGTTCCTGAGCTGAAATCAATCGAGATCTCCTTCTTGCACATCCAAGCCACGGACTAAAAATCGTTGCCTTTCAATTTGAGTGGCTTTGTGGTGTTCATTGATCGTAATTACAACAAACGAAACCCCGGGATTTTCACTCGATTGCTGGACCATGACTCGTCTCTTGGTCATGAACCGTCGGATCACTTCCTCGGGTTTCATGCCAATCACGGAAGCAAAAGCGCCAGACATGCCGACATCCGTGATATAAGCCGTGCCCCCCGGCAAAATCTGTTCGTCTGCAGTTTGTACATGCGAATGGCTTCCCACAACGGCTGAGACCCGGCCGTTCAAGTGCCAACCCATTGCATATTTCTCACTGGTAGCGTCTGCATGCATGTCCACCAAAATGGGAACAGGGCTTCTTTGTTGAGCTAAAATCCTGTCTACTTCAATAAAAGGGCACTCAATATCATCCATGAAAACCCGGCCCATCAAGTTGATGACCATTAATGAGTGGCCATTTTTTTCGAGCAAAACATGGCCACGGCCGGGGCAACGCTCTCGTGGCGGTTCCGGAAAATTTGCGGGTCTAATCAGTCTGTCCGTGGTTTCGAAAATAGACAGGACTTCTTTATTATCCCAAATGTGGTTGCCTGAGGTCAGAAGATCAAAACCCATTTCGCACATTTCATTGAAAGTCCGTTTGTTGACCCCTTTTCCGCCGGCGAGGTTCTCGGCATTCCCGATGATAAAGTCGGGTTGGTATTTTTCCTTGAGCTCAGGAAGAACGTGCCGGACTGCTTTGCGTCCGGGTTTTCCAAAAATATCCGCAAAAAACAAAACTACCATGCTTACTTCTCAACCTTCTTAGCGGGAAAAAAACCGCGCTCTGTGACGATTGCCCCCATCCTAACATCATGATGCGTATGGGCAAGCTCTTGGTTGCTAATTTGTTGATGGAATCCAATTCCCCAACGGATGGGAAGAGGGTTCTTGGAGAAAAAACGGTCATAGTAACCAGCCCCATGGCCTATCCTGTTTCCAAACAAATCGAAGCCCACTCCGGGAACCAAGATGAGGTCGTGCGAAGTCCATAAGTCTTCTTTATGAGAATCCACTGGCTCCAAGATTCCAAAATTTCCAATTTTTAGCTCAAGTGGTGAACCGATATCGATAAACTTCAAGGTTTTGGTCTGTGGAAAAGTGATGGGGAGGGCAAAGGGACGGTTCGCCAGTGAGAATAAAGAAAGCAAGTCTATCTCAGTCTCTCTGCCGGCAAAAATAGCTATCCGGGGAGCTCTCTTAAATTCATGCTGTTGGAGGAGAAAATGACAAATTTCCCGACTTGCCGTTGCTCTAAAGCCGGGATCCTTGGGGTATGAAGCTTTCCACTGTTCCCGAACTTGGCGTTTGATCTGATTTAGCGGCTCAATCGCAGATCCCATTCGACTTTTTCGAGAAGCTTTTGAGCTTTGGTGAGTACAGCCGCTCTTTGTTCGGACGATTTCTTTTTAGCTTTGATGAGATCGCTGGCCAAATCAAAAGCTGCCAAAATGGAAGCTTTCTGAAGGCTCAGTGTGGGACTCTTCTTTCTCAAGGAGTCCACCCGTCTCCGAACCATCTGAGCTACTTCCTCAAGATGCTCGGATGTCTCGTTGCCTTTGAGTTCATAACGTTGGTTACCAATCAAGATGTCGATGCTGTTCATGGAAAAATTGTATCACTCTTCTCTTCAGGTTCCAATCTTTGCAACTTGGTCGATGGCCCCGAAAACCGATACACCGTTTACAAGACAGTCCATTTTCAAACGATCTCCAGGTTGAAGCCATGGGGTTACGGGTTTTCCTTGATCAATGATTTCTTGGAATCGTTTTTCGGTGAGGCAAGCAAAACCGGAATCCAAAGAGTTGTTGGAAACAGTCCCTGTCCCTACAATGGTTCCTGCAGAGAGTGGCCGAGTCCGATTGGCGTGGGCAACAAGCTCACCAAAAGTGAAATGCATTTCCCGGCCATTGGGGTGGCCGAAAACTTGCCCATTCAGAGTGACAGTGACATCCAAGGAAATTCTCTTTCCATCCCAAGCAGGGCCAAACTCATCCGGAGTGACCACCAAAGGTGCGAAAGCGGAATTGGGCTTGGATTGCAAAAAACCAAATTTTGTTTCGATCTCTTGTTTGACGATTTCCCGATAAGTAATGTCGTTGAACAGACAAAAAAGAGCAAAGTAGGGAGTCATGTTTTGGGCCGAGGTTCCTTTTGGAACATCCTTCAGAATGACCCCAAATTCAGCTTCAAAATCCCCCCCAAATTGAACATCCATCAGGTCAATCGGAGACGACCAAGGCAACATGAAGTCACTGACCCCTTGGTACATCAGAGGGGTTATTTTTGCTGATTCCGGCATCTGATCCCCGCGTGCTTTTCTGGCCCTGACCACATGGGAAAGAAAAGCGCTGCCATCGTAGAAACCATGGCAGTGGGGAAGGGGGCTGATGCACTGGTTTAAATCGAGGGAGAAGCTTGTTTTTGCATTTCCCTGTTTTAGAGAATCCGAAATTGCCCGCAATTTGGGCTCCCAATGGTCCCAGTTTTCCAGAGCGGTCAGAAGACTGATTTTGGGCTCCACTTGGACAGCACGTTTATTGTCCGGAGAAACGACGATCAGTTCTCCATGTCGATTGGATAAATCCGAGCTGCGCACCGTTGCTAATTTCATGGAAACTCCTTTAATAAAAATTGATCAGGCTCATCCAAGCTGCAACTGCCCAAAACAGCTGCATGGACTTTTCTTGCCGATTCTATTTTTTCATTCGAAAGTTCACGGCCGCACCAAGACAAAGCTGACTCACTGAAAATAAAATCTTTTGGATTTTCCGAGCGCAGACAATTTTCAATGTCCTTCAAGGTGAATTCTTGAGAACCGGAAGCAAAGGCAAAATTTACTGCAGTGAAAAAATTCACAAAACCGAATTCCCCAGAGTGAGTGATCGGGTGATGCATTCCTTGGGTGACTTTGATTTTGACTCCATTGGCGGCACACTCGTCAATTGCACGGGCCACTTGTTCTGGTCGAGGTACGTACTTGCCCCCAGTCCTGATCTTAAGTGCAGGTAAAACAGGGCTCTCAGTGTTTTCAGAAAGCCACTCCGACAGGATTCGAGTGACTCCTTCCAGCGTCTCTTCCCATGCTCCTTCCAAGCTTACTTCAAAATAAACATCCATTTCGCCGGGCCAAATAGTTTCAACTTGCTCCAAAGCTGGAAAAATAAACTCGCCAGAAGTTATGGCCTGTCCGGGCGCCGTAATGGTGTCAGGCAATTTAATTTCATAAGCAAGAAGATCCAAACGGGCAGAACTGTGGTAATAGCGTTCTTGGATTCGTCGAATTTCCCTGAAATCCCAGTCAAAGCCTTTTATAAAATCCTTCTCCGAAGAAGAAACACAAGGAGTTCCCAAGACTGAAATGTTCCAAGGGGCTCCGTTTCCGCCACAGTCGTAAAGAAAACGAGGTTCCAGTTTTTTAACTTCAGCCAGTGAAAGCACCAAACGATTTAGCAGCCAAGGGTGCTTCGCTGTGGCTCGAAAAGAAGCGGCCTTTTGCAATGTGGCATTCAGATCCAAGCTTGCAGGTGGAAACATTCCAGCAAAATCTATGGCGCCTGAGAGAAGAGCTATCTTGCTGGAATAATGTGACATCGTGTGAGGCAAAATAACGGAAATCACATCCCTTGACCATGAAAAAAATTCTAATTTCCTTCAAATAAATACCGATAAGAGTAATAGACAGTTTCTTACCTGAAATCAGTAACCCGAAAAATCAAATGAATGAGAAGGAGTTCCAAGCATGAGCAATCCTTACGTATGCGAAGACTTGGACATCAAGGAAAGAGAACCTGAAACACTTCGATCCATTTTTGTGGAGAGCTATGAGAAGTGCAGTTTCTGTGGTTCAAAACTGGTGTTCAGTCACGATCTCAACATCGGCTATCTACAAGTGGTTGAAGTAGCCCGATGTCCAGGGTGCGGGGTGACCATGAACCCCAAAAAGTTTACTCTTCAATAAGGTGCTTCCAGCTTGTCATAAAAAAACATGCTCACGCTTTTTGAGCTGTTTGTGGATTTCCTTCTGTAAGTTCAACCGAATGGCCCGGCTAATTTTAGTCACGTACAAGAGATCATCCGCTTTCTCAGGGTCCTTTTTCAAATAAATCGGTTTTAAAAATTTGATGTGCCACTTGGCCGGCAAGGGAATGACGTTTAAGGGAACTGGAACAATAATTCCCAGAAGCTCCTTGGCCCACCGGATTTGCTTCAATGTGATATGAGTTTCTTCAGCTCCAATCACTATCGCAGGAACAATGGGGGCTCCTGTCCTGAGTGCCAACCGAACAAAGCCCCGCCTGAACTTTCGCAGCCGGTAGCGGTATTTGGTGGGTTTAAAGTTTCCCTCTTCCCCCTCAGGGAAAAGAAGGAGGGGCTGCTTTCTTTCCAAGACCTTTAAGCCATTATCCAAATTGGCCGCAACCAAGCCCATTTTTTTTGCATGGACACTGATTTTGGGGTGTAGAAACCAGAGTTTGTGAGCAATGATTCTCGGAACTCTCTGTGTTGCAAGGTGAATTTGGTGGCCCAACATGAGGGCATCGAACCCCATAAACCCGCTATGGTTCCCAATGACAATAACAGGTCCCGATTTGGGGATGTTTTCTGTTCCCTCAGTCGTAACCCGCAAGTATTTCTGAAAGATCTCAAGAAGGAAGTTTGGCAAAACTTTGTAGGCTAAATCTTCTTTAGTGAGTTCGTTGGCGTCGAGAGCGCGAGTGACAGCTCGCTTAAAAAAAGCTTTCATGGGACTACACTGCTTTTGATGAGGGGGACATGACTTTGATATATCCTGATCTCTTCAAACTGATCAAGCCCTCATACAAATCGATATCCCAATCGGTGCTGAAATCAAGAATATCGGAAACGTGGTGGTACTCCGCAACTTGAACGAGCGTGTAAAAATCTCTGGGAGTGAGCGATGTCTTATCATTCAGAGAACGCGGGACAAAATCAACCCGAAGCTCGGCAGGAGGAATCTCCTTTTGAATCATCTGAAAGCGTCTAGCTTGCTGTATACCTTCATGGACCAAACTAGCCATCTCCATTGGGATCAATTCTTCATTTTCATTTAGCTCGAACTCTTTGCGATTGAAAAGAAATCGGGGAGTGTTCCAACAAAACATGCGGTAAATGGCTTTTAATTGCCTGACTGCCCCTGTTTCTGCATAAGTCACTTTTCCCTGAAGAAGATCGATTTTGCCCTCTTCCCCAGGTTTGTTTCCTCGAATCCAAAGCGTGCCTGTGCGTTCCAAGTCGGACAGAGTCAAAAGGACATCTCCCAATCCTTGAGTTTGAGCAAGAGGAAGAATGGAAGAGTTTGAGTGTGGAGAACCCATAACCAGCTTTTCAACTTTTCCCAGGCCTGTTTTTAATTCCGAAACAATTTCGACTTCCTGATTTTTAGCCTCGAGTTGAAGTACTACTTCCTTCACAGAGTGAAGCAAATGGCCGATTTGGTTTTTTTGGGAACAGGCGGTGTGAGCGCGCGCCAAGAGTTCGAAAATTTTCTTGTCGAATGTTTTTGGATTTTCAATCGTTCCAAGGACCCTGTTTTCAAAGGCAAAAACCAGATCTTCTTTGGAAAAAGATTTTCCAAGCCACAAAATAACGACTTCATGAGGGGAGCCCAACAAAAGGGAAGTGCTGCTTCTGATGGAGGGTCCATTGTCGAGAATGACAATTCGGGCGATTTGCCTGTCAGGTGCTTGGTTGCAAAAGCTTGCAACGCTGCTTTCAAAAGACAGCCGGATCAAATCTTGGGAATTCCATTCGTTGAGCAGTTGTTTTGCCCATGTACTAAAATCCCCGAGCGCGATCACATCGCAGAGAGGGCTTTGCATTGAAATTCTCCTGTCAGGCTTTAGCGGGCGTAGCGGCTGATGAAAAGGCTTCTGAGCTTCTCATTTTCTCTGGCAAGTTTGACAACAAATTCGGCATGATTTGGATAGTAGCCGTTACCAAAAATAAGTTCCGCCGAGGAACCGATCCCCTCTGCACCCAAAGTAACTTTGGTGAAAGAAGTCGCCATGCTAAAGAAAATGATTTTTCCTTTTAAACTGCAGCTGATCAAAGCACTTACTTCAGTATTTGGAACGCTCGCAACATTGATGACTACATCACATAGTTTACCATGCGTTGCCTTCTCGACCATTCTGCGCACCGCCAAAGGGTCCGTAGCATCAACCGACCAGATTTCATCGCAGACTCCCAGCTTTTTGAGGTCCTTGGCCGCTTGGGGGTGAGGCTCGATGGCAAATAGCTTTCCCTTTGGCCCGATTTTTTGGCGTCCAGCCACGCAGCTCAATGCCCCGGCCTTTCCTCCAGCCCCAATCACCAAAAGACTTTGGGCTTTTCGAGCCGTTGCAAATACGAGGGCTGGCGCTCCTGCGACATCAAACAAAGCCATGGCTGCTTTTTCGGGCAAATCCTCTGGCATTTTGGCCGCAATCCCTGTTTCAAACAACACGGCATAACCCGATGCAGCAACTTGGTGGGTTTTGAGATCAACCGACCGGATCTCATCCAGGGCTAGCGGGGTTAGGGTCAGAGAGACCAAAGTGGCAACCCGGTCGCCCACTTTGAGTTTCAACGGGCCTTGGTATTTCGAACCGATTTGCTTTACCCGACCGACCAACATCCCACCTGAGCCTGTGACCCGGTTTTGTTGCTTTCCACGATTGAGGCTATTGTCCAAAATGATTTTTCCAATTTTTTTGGAATTGCCGCTGGTTTGTTTCTCCATTTGAACGAAACTGGCAGCGTCTATATTCAAATGGTCCACTTCAATCAAAATCTCATTGCTGTAGATAGGAAGGCTATTGTCCAAGCGTTCCGCGGATTGGGGTAGAGTGGGGCGGCCATCCAAGACCCGGTGCACTCCAAAAGGATCCGCTTTTTTATTTCGTTCTTTCAGCACGTACACAAATTACTCACTTCCAATTAATACGCCAAGTCGTATTCGAACAGTCAGGAAACTTTGACCTTCTTGCTGGAGCAAAGTAAGAAAAAGCCATGCTGAATTCGAAGCGTTTTATTGTGATCGCTGGCAATATTGGGTCAGGAAAAACCACTCTCACCCAGCTTTTGGCCGAGCGGTACCGTTGGGAGCCTCATTACGAAGTAGTGGCCGAGAATCCCTACTTGGCTGATTTTTACGAAAACATGCCCCGATGGTCGTTGCAGCTTCAAGTCTTTTTTCTTTCAAAGCGCTTTCAGGCCCATCAGAAAATTGTCTACGGACCGAGTTCGGCCATCCAAGATCGGTCGATTTACGAAGACGCCCATATTTTCGCAAGAGCCCTCTATGAAAGTGGGAAAATGGAAAAGCGGGACTATGAAAATTATTATGAATTGTACAGCACGATGACCCAGCTTTTGCCCCCGCCCGACTTGGTTGTTTACATGAGGCGTTCGGTTCCCTGTTTGCAACAGCGGATAGCGCAGAGGGGACGGGATTACGAAAAGAATATTCCGGATTCTTATCTCGATCATTTGAATGTGTGTTACGACGAATGGATTGAGAAGTACCAAATTGGAAAAGTACTCACAGTCCAAGCAGATACGCTGGACTTGAAAAATCGAAAAGAAGATTTTGATTATGTTTGCAGTCGGTTGGAGCAGTCTTTGGAACAGCCGGAACTTTTCTCAGTTTGCTGAATACTTATTCTTCTTCCTCACCGTCCAAGAAATCGGGCATTTCTTTTTTCAAAATGGCTTCGGCCAAAGCCAAATGTTCCGGGGTTCCAATTTTCTTTTCCAATTGTGCCATTTCCAGAGGCCGTTCTTGAGTAGCGTAGCTCTTTTTGAGATTTAAAATCCGTTGGTACGAGACTTCAATGCGTTCTTTTGAAATTTTCTTGTTCTCAACTGCACGCACCAAAGCTTCATAAGCTGCTACTGGAAATCCAGAATCCCCTCGGTAAATGAGCATATCGCAACCAGCTTGAATCGCCATGACAGCGGATTCCTCAACCCCAAAGTTGTCAGTGATAGCTTTCATTTCCATGTCATCTGAAAAAACCACTCTTTGGAATCTGATTTGGGCTCTTAAAATATCATTGATGATTTTGGGTGAAAGAGTCGCGGGGAGATCAGGATCCAAGCTCTTGTTGATCAAATGAGCTGTCATGATGGCTTCCACCCGGCTCCGGATCAGCTTTCGAAAAGGGACAAATTCAATTTTTTCCGAATCAGCCAAACTTCTTTCGACCACTGGCAAGGTCAAATGAGAATCCTCAGAGGTATCCCCGTGTCCTGGAAAGTGTTTTGCAACCGCAGCGACTTTGCTTTTTTGAAGGCCTCGGCAAACTCCCGACCCCATTCTGGCACAAACTTGAGGATCCGATGAAAACGCCCGACCGGACATAATGGGATTTTTGGGATTTGTCAGGACATCGGCCACAGGAGCAAAATCCACGTTTACACCAATAGCAGCTAACTCATCTCCAATTGCCATTCCAAGATGAAAAGCCAACTTGGCTGAACCAATCTCGCCAATCAGATTCATTCCAGGAAACTGAGTGAAGGGTGGGGAAAGACGATTTACTTTTCCACCCTCATGATCAATCGAAATCAGAAGAGGCGGGGAGTCCTTGCGGCGGCAATCCAGCTGCAAGCTGTTGGAGAGCATTGCCAATTGAACCGGGGATTCCGCATTTCGGCGAAAATAAATAGTGCCGCCCAGATTGAATTCTTGGATTGATTTTTTAAACTCTTCCGGGACCGTATACCCGTCAAAACCCACCAAGAAGAGTTGTCCTATTTGCTTCCGAATGTCGTCAGACGTCGCCATAAAGAAGTCTAAATTATAGATTTTTCAGAAGATTAAGGCAAGAAGAGCCGCTTAGTCTTTTTCGTCCTTGGGAGTTCGGATAATGGATCTCTTGTTTGCAGCCAGGACCCGTTTTCGCAAGCGTAAAAAATTCGGAGTGACTTCCACGACTTCATCGTCAGCCAGCCAAGCAATGCACCATTCCAATGTAAGCGGGGGAACGGGAGTGAGAATGATATTCTCATCGCTTCCCGCGGCGCGGATATTGGTTAGTTTCTTTTCCCGGGTAATATCGACATTGATGTCATTGGGGCGATTGTTCTCGCCAATGATCATACCTTCGTAAACTTCAGTGCCTTCCTTCACCAGCATTTTACCGCGATCTTCAAGATTGAAGATTGCATAAGGAGTGGTTTTACCCGGACGATCCGCTACCAAGGCTCCATTGATACGATCAATGATGTGGCCCTTGTGAGGAATGTATCCGTTAAAATAGGAACTCATTAGTCCCAAGCCCCGAGTGTCATTTAAAAATTGAGCTCTAAAACCAATGAGACCACGTGAAGGAATATCAAACTCGAGACGGACTCTGTCGGTACCCATCTTTTGAAGATTGGTCATTTCACCTTTTCGAATTCCCAATTTTTCAGTGACCGCCCCGACACAATTTTCTGGAATATCCATTACCACGTGCTCTAGCGGTTCTTCTAATACTCCATTGATGTCGCGATTGATTACCTTGGGTCTTCCGAGCATGAATTCATAGCCTTCTCGCCGCATTTGTTCGGCCAAAACAGCAAATTGAAGTTCACCGCGGCCTCTCAGAACAATGACGTCACTGGTTTGCCCTCGTTCGGCAAGCAAAGAAACATTGGTTCTCAGTTCTTTTTCAATACGATCCCAAAGAACACGAGATGTCAGGCGGTTTCCATCCCGTCCCGCAGTGGGGGAACCATTGACCAGCATTTCTATCGAAATGGTGGGCTGTTCCACATAAATTCGTTTTAAAGGCTCTGGCTTTCCAGCTTCACAAACAGTGTCTCCAATTTTGAGCTCTTCAATTCCCGCAACGATGGCAATGTCTCCGGCACTGGCTAATTCAACGGGAACGGTCTTAAGACCTTCATAGGCAAAAAGCGCTGTAATTTTTGTTTCAGCGGAGACACCATTTTCCTGGCACAGGATGACTTTGTCTCCAATTTTTACTTTTCCGGAAAAAATTTTCCCGATAGCCAAACGTCCTAAGTAGTCACTGTAGTTTGTGTTGGTGATTAACATTCTCAGCGGTCCCTCTTCAATTTTAGGTCCCGGAATGTGTTCTAGAATCGCGTCAAAAAGTAATGTGAGATCCTTTCCGTTTTCTCTATCTTCAGGATCTTTTACTGCGATTCGCTTTCGAGCATTTGTATAAACAATCGGAAAGTCGATTTGGTGGTCTTTTGCATCCAGATCCAGAAACAACCCATAAATTTCATCCAAAACTTCCTTGGGCCGTGCATCAGGTCGGTCGATTTTATTCATTACGACCACAATCTTTAAGTCGCGCTCCATCGCGTGCTTGAGAACAAAGCGTGTTTGAGGAAGCGGACCTTCGGCGGCATCCACGAGAAGAAGAACGCCATCCACCATTTCCAAACCGCGCTCGACTTCGCCACCAAAATCAGCGTGGCCGGGAGTATCTACTAGGTTTACCCGAACGCCTTTGTAAATAACGGATCCGTTTTTGGCGACCAGAGTAATCCCACGTTCCTTCTCGAGGTCGAGACTATCCATGGCTCTTTCAGCTACTTGCTGATTCTCGCGAAAAGTTCCAGCTTGCCAGAGCAGACCATCCACCAAGGTTGTCTTGCCATGATCAACGTGAGCAATAATGGCAATATTACGAATTTTGTCGTTCGTGTGAGACATGATTTTAAGAACCATGATGTATACCAAAATTCCCAACTTAGCGTTAGCGAAAATTCACCGCCTTTGATACACAGTGACCGCGAAATGAAAACTGAAGCAAAATGCGCTAAGTGCTGGAAAGAACAAGCGAGCTGTATCTGCGCCCAAATTGAGCCTGTTGAAAACGGCATTGAAGTTCTCATTCTCCAGCACCCACAAGAGGCAAAGTCCCCTTTGACCACCAGTCGTTTGGTCTCTTTGGCGCTGGCCCATTGTACCCATCGGGTGGGCTTTTCTTGGGGCTCTTTAAAAGCAGCTCTCAAAAAAGAAGCCAAGCCTGAGAATTGGGTGGTCCTCTTTGTGGGAACTCAAAAGGGTTCGGAAAAAATCCTCAAAAACAAGCCGTTTGAAGTAGTGGATAAAAAAGGCAACCCCGTTTCTTTGGCGGGCATCCAAGGAATCATTGTTTTGGATGGAACTTGGAAACAATCCAAAACTCTTTGGTGGAGGAACCCCTGGCTTTTAAAGTCGAAGCGGATTGTTTTAAACCCATCCGAGCCGTCCCTTTACGGCAATCTAAGAAGAGAGCCCCGTTCGGGCCTTATTTCAACAATCGAAGCAACTGCTTTGGCTTTGGATGCGCTTGGGGAAAAATCCTCAACTGGAAAACACCTGTTTCAAGTTTTTGAAGAGCAGATCAAAGTGTGGAAGAAACTTCCTTGAGAACCGAGTCGATTGTCTCTTGAAGAGATTTTGAAACTTTAGCACCTGCTGCAAATCGGTGACCTCCGCCCCCAAACTTTTTTGCGATTTCGATTACGGGCTGGTTCTTAAGACCCCGAAGGCTCAGTTTGGTTGTTCCGTTGTCTTCCTCTCGAAAAAGAGCCACTACTTTGACTCCTTTGAGAACGGTCAAGTGACCGATAAAGCTTTCGGTATCTTCGACAGTTGCTTTACTCAGTTGTCTGTCTGATTTGCTGATCGTGACCCAGGCAAATTGGCCTTGGCATTCCATCTTCAAACTCTGAAGGGTTTTGCCCAAAAGTCGGACTTTCTCAGCGCTATCTTTTCCAAAAACACTTTGAAAAACCTGCTCCGGCTTTACTCCCAGTCTGAGCAGATCAGCCACGATTTCATGGGTCTCCGGGGAAGTTCTTTGATAACGAAAGTTGCCAGTATCAGTCAGTATGGCGACATAAAGCGCTTGGGCTATTTCAAAATTTAGTTGAGCGCCTTGGCTTTTTAAAAATCGATAAACCAGTTCACCCGATGAGCCAGACTGCTCATCAATCAAGTGATGGGTTGTGTCCTGTAATTCCTTGACGTGATGATCTACAAACAAAACAGGCAGTTTTGATTTCTCAATGGCCCCGGCCAGCGGGCCCAACATTTTTACTTCGTTTGTGTCCACTATGATTACGCAGTCCACCTCAGGAAGTGGATCGCTCTCTTTGAAAACATGGATGATTTTTCCGGGATCCAGCAGTTCAAATTTTTCTGGTGTGGGAGAGGGATTGTAAATCCATGCTTTTTTTCCGGCCCCAAGAAGATAATGGTAGAGTCCGATCTCCGAACCGATTCCATCTCCATCCGGCTGAACATGAGTAGTTATCAGAAACCGTTGATTCCGCCTTAACGTGTCAGCAAAGTGTTTCAAAGGAACTTTATTATAGGCGAAGGAGTTTCTCTTTTAAAGTGAATCAGGAGTGGATAATCTAACCCCATTATGGAAAAACTCATCATCACTGCGGCTATTACGGGCGCTGAGCTCACCAAAGAACAATGCCCGGTTTTGCCCGCCACCCCTGAAGAACAGGCTCAAGCAGCGAAAGAAGCAGTGGAAGCAGGCGCTTCAGTAATTCATCTTCATGTTCGGGATGAATCGGGCCGCCCTTCCCAAAAGCTAGATCATTTTAAAGCGTCTGTTGAAGCGATTCGGAAAGCGTGCAGGGGCAACGAACCAATCATCCAGTTTTCAACTGGCGGAGCAGTGGGAGAAAGTTTGGCAAAACGTTTGGAGCCGTTGAACATCAGACCAGAAATGGCTTCTTTCAATTTGGGAACGATCAATTTTGGAGAAGACATTTTTGTAAATTCCTTCTCTGATATGCGTGCCCTGGCAAAAGCTTGTCATGACAACAAAGTCACACCGGAATTTGAGATTTATGAGGGGGGACATGTTGATAATTTAAAAAAACTGGTGAAAGAAGGGATCTTAAACCCCCCCTTTCATTGCCAATTTGTTCTGGGAGTGCCGGGTGCCTTGTCGGGTGAATTGTCTTCCCTGGTTTTTTTGATTCAAAACCTGCCGCCGCAATCAACTTGGGGAGTAGCTGGAGTCGGTCGATACCAACTTCCTTTAGCCGTCCATTCCATTTTGCTGGGAGGGCACGTTCGGGTGGGGCTTGAAGATAATATTTTTTACTCAAAAGGTGTTCCTGCCAAGAGCAACGCTGAATTGGTAGCGCGAGTGGTTCGAGTTGCAAAGGAAGTAGGGAGGCCTGTCGCAAGCATTTCGGAGGCCCGAAAAAGTCTATTGCACTAGGGAAAGCGCTTTAGCCTCTTTCGCGAGGAGTTCGCAGGCCAAGTCCGGGGTTTCAGTCAAAGAATAAGTGTGAATGGTATAAGCTTTTGGATCTGAAGCTCCCGAGTGGTGGTGATGAGAGCCAGGGCTTAGAGAAGTAAATGAAAAAGGGACTTCTCTCATGGGGATCAGCTTTCGAATCGGGTCGTCCTCCTCGTAAGCCAACATCAAGTAATGCCCGATCAAGTTTTCAAGACCGCTCACTCCATCATTGAAGTCGAATGAAGTCTTGGAAATGCTTAAAGCCCAGCGATCGAAATCAATCCGATTTCCCGATCTTTTTGTCAGAAGATATCGCAGCCTTGCGATTCGCTTCACTTCTTCAGAGCGAAAGCCAAAAAGGTCGGCATGATTCGAAACAAATGCTTCATCCACTTCGAGCTGCTGGACAAGCGCCCGCTTTTTTCTTCCCAAATCCTTCTCCATGAAAAGACAGGTCTCTGCTAAAACCTCCTCAAAATCAGCAGGGTGATCTCTTTTCAGATCCTCCGGTAGGAACGTTTGAATGGTTTTTTCACAGCCCAAAAGCGCGGCTGTAAAAGCCGGTCGATAACGGGCATGCGATTCGGAGGCCAGTAGTTTCTTTGCAATGCGATCCCGGTTTACAAAGCCCAACAGGATCGAAAGAGAAGAGCCCGGACCTATGCCGGCATTCCACAAGTAGTAGCTCTTCAGCCCTTTTTCGTTTTCGCTCTCCACATGGAACGGCCCTGGCAAGAAGCGATAACGGGGCGACTGAGAGTAGGTCTTCAAGAATTCCTCAAAAAAGTGGTGTTCTCTCGTTTGGGGTAAAATCCTGTCGTGGAGGCTTCCAAAAGCCCCAGGCCACAAACTGTAAGGTTCCCAATTCGGTTTAGGGTCGCTTCCATGGCAACGAAGGCAATCCTCGGGATTTATTTCCACGTGGGCGGGCTCTTTTTCTTGGAAATGAATGCTGTAAAAAGAATGAGAAGCCGTATTCGGTTCGTATTCGATCATTTCTATTGTGTGGTAGAAGCTATCGCTGGCCAAACCGGAAAATGCCAAAAGAAGTTTGGCATCAGGACCAAAAAAAATGACTCGCGGGTGGGTTCCGTTGGAGCTGTGATTGCTATGGCTGTTGTATTGGAGAACAAAATAAGTTCGGTACGGTACCGGCAGTTTTTCCAAGAGCTCCTCTACACTCCGGACTTTTGGTTCAGCACCCTTAACCCACGTCAAAATTTCGGAAGCAGTGATAAGTTGTGGCTGGTCGATGGCTGGAGGGACACGAGAAGCCCAGGAAAGCAGCGAAAAAGTAATTAGGCTTAAAAAAAACATCTTTAAGCCTTTGAGGCTTCCACAAATCGTAAACGAACTTCCGCAAGGATATTCTTTATGAGCTCGGCTTCTTCTGGGTTTAGATTTCCCCGGGTTTTCTCTTCAAGTACCGCAAGGATTTCGATGTTCTGTTTTGCGAGTTCAATGTTCTTGTTTTTCTTTCCTGACTGAGGATCCGGAGCTGCTCCCAAGTTCATTAGAGCACTAGTTGCAAATGAAAGTACCAAAGTCGAAAAATCCAACTTATCAGCCATGACTCACTTCCTACGGTTTCTCAACGGTGGCTTTTGCAGCATTGGATGCAGCCACAAGTTCTCTAACGGATTTAACCGCTGTTTCAACAGGGGGCTTGTCGGCTGCTGGAGCTGGAGCTGGAGCCGGGGCCGCCACAGTTGCTGTCGCTGGGGGGGGTTGAGCGGGAGCTGCTGCTGCTGCCGGTTTGGCTGCAGCTGGAGCAGCAGGCTTTGCCTTTGCTTTTGCCTGCGCTTGAGCTTCCAAATCACGCAATTTCTTTCTGCGAACCTGCAATTCGGAATAATCCAATGTAAAAACAGCTGGCTTATCTTCTTCAGCCAGAGGTAACTTGGTGGCGATTTCAGGTTGATTTCCAGTCCCTGAGAAAAGGGACTTCAGTTTAGCTGAAGTAACAGTTTTCATCAGAGTCAGTTCCTCAATCGTTTTTAATTCCAATGTCATAAGAAACTTGTCTTGAGACTTTTGAATGAGTTCAACAAAGCGTTCGGGAATTTTAACCACTTGAGTGAAAGGAGCCGTTTGAGGAGCTTCGTAAGTCACACAAAAGATTCCCTCTTTCTGGGCGCTATAGGGACTGGCGAATCTAAAAATGAGTCGATAAACTTGGACGTTGAATTGGGCAGGGTCCCAAGTCACCCAAACATTCAATGCCCCTCTGACATCTCCGGGTGAGATCCCCATTTTGGGGCTGGCTTTTGCACGCTTTCCACCAACCAATAAAGTAATCCCCGCATAAATTGAAAAAAACAGCCCCGCTGCTGCTACAAAAGCGATGATAAAACTTAATATAACTGGCATCTTGTACCTCTGAGCTTGTCTAACATTCCCCGACCTCTTTTGTCGAGCCCAAGTCCCTTAATGAAGGGGGTTTCCCCGAAGATTATTCAGAACAAACAGGATTCCCGCACAGAAAAAAAGAACTCCGATTAAGAGATTAAATCCATTGTTAAAAGGTTGAATGCTGGCTTTGGGATCCTCTTGGCGTATTTGTTTGATCGTTGTGAGGGTCCGGTAAATAATCCAAGGCCCACCCAAAATGAGCCCGATACCTGCCAGAATCAGCACCCAGTTTCCCCACTCCATTGGGCCTCTCATGATTTACTCCTTGTGCAATGCACTAATTATGCAACTAGATGAGGCCATCTCGCAAGCCTTTCCCATGGTAGAATAATGATTTGGTTCTGATCTATGAGCGCTTCCCTGATTATTTTTGATACCCACCCCATTCAATACCGAGCCCCCGTTTTTCGGGAACTTTTGAAAAAACTCCCTGGGCTCAAAGTCATCTTTTTCAACCCTCAATTTGACGGAAAAAAATGGTGGTTTCAGGAAGTTGATAAAATTCCTAAACAAGATTTTGGGCTGCCTCTGGAAGAGGGCTATCCCAACCAGATCCTAAAAACACAAAGTTTGGGATTTTGGGAAAAAGTAAAAGCCCTTAACCGAATTTTGACGGAAGAAAAGCCAGCAGCTGTTCTCATCTATGGCTACTACCAAATGGAACACTGGATCTTGAGGTTTCTTTGTTCATGGAAAAAAATCCCAATTCTTTTTGTGGGAGAGACTTTCGATTGGAGGGGTTCTGCCCTCAGAAAAAAAATAAAAAAGGTTGTTGTTGGAGTTTTTTTTCAGCGGGTATCGAGTTTCATCGCCATTGGTAAAAAGACTTTTGATTATTATCTCAGCTGGGGAGTCGCTCCTTCTAAGATCATTCCCGCCAAGTATTGCACTGATTTGGCTCCATTTTTTCTCGATGAATCCGAAGCTGCCCAGTGCAGAGAGAGGACCCGGAGAGACTTGGGAATTCCCTTAAACGCTTTCGTTCTGCTGTTTGTTGGGCGTCTTTTTGACCGAAAAAGACCGCAGGACCTTCTTGAGATTCACCGCCAACTGCAAGGCAAGGGGTTGGTGCATACAGTGTTTGTGGGCAATGGCGAGTTGTCAGCGGCTTTGGAAACTGCTGGACAAAAGCTACCAAACCTTCATTGGGTGGGATTTAAAAACCAGAAAGAGATCAAAAGTTTTTATTATGCAGCGGATCTTTTGGTTGTGCCCTCGGATTTTGAAACTTGGGGCTTGGTGGTTAATGAAGCTTTTAGTTGTTCTCTTCCTGCTCTGGTGACCGACCAATGTGGCGTTGCCGGGGACTTGGTTATCAGCGGTCAAACAGGTGAAATTTTCCCGGTGGGTGACTGCGAAATGGCCACAAAAAAAATTCAACCCCTTTTAGCCGACCCCACTATTTCAAGAAAATGGGGCCAGAATGCTCGTGCCAAGGTTCTTGAAAACTACCAACCTGCCCATTTCGCAAGAAGTGTTGTGGAAGCTTTTCAGAAAGCTACTTTAGTTGAAGCGTGAGTGATTGGACTGTGTCCGAAGCCTCAGACTCCAAAATTTTGCCTCCGTGACTCTCGATAATCAGTTTTGCTATCGCTAAAGACAGCCCCAAGTTTTTTTGGTGGTGCATTTCCGATGAGCCGGTTTCAAAGGGTTTGAAAGCATCTGGGTCAAGGGGCTCTCCCGTCCAGAAAGTCGTCAAAAAAAGCTGGCCTCCCTCATTGCATGTTTTTAAAACAACCTCTGTTTTGGGATGGGCGCGATCCACAATCGATGAGAGGATCCGATTTAACGCAAGTTCCATTTTTTCCCAATCCAGTTGTTCCTTTCCCAATCCGCCGGAAATGAAATTCAAGGAAACACTCTTCTTTTGTGCCCCGGATTTCAAATCCTCAACAGCCTTTGCAAGTTGTCTGTCCAAATCGATCTGGCCGAGCTTTAACTTGCCTGCGGATTCAAGCCGCGTGTAAGTCAGAACTTCTGTGACAATTTCAGAAAAACGGTGAACTGCCCCGGAAAGTGCTGAAACCGATTTTTGGAGATCTTTGCTGAGTTCAGCTTGGGATTGCGACAGCAAAGACATGAAAGACTGAAGAACGGTGAGCGGGGTGTTCAGTTCATGAGAAATCAACGACAAGAATCGGGCCTTGGCTTTATCCAAAAGCGAAAGTTCAGAAAGGCTCTTTTCAAGTGCCCGGTTTTTTTCCTCCAGCTCTTTTCTAAGCTGAAAAGCTTCATTGGCTTGTTTCAGGGTCAGTTTGAATTCTTCAGGGTCCCAAGGCTTGGCAATGTAGCGATAAATATGGCCCCGATTGATGGCATCAATCACCGAGTCGATATCGGTATAGCCGGTCAGCAAGATTCGAGTCGAGTGAGGACTCAGTTTCTTGGCTTTTTCGAGAAGTTCCACTCCCGACATGTCTGGCATTCTTTGATCCGAGACAATGACGTGAAACCTCTGATTGCCCATCATTTGCAGGGCTTCCAGAGGAGACGTTGTCGTGGTCACATTGAAAAGACCCCTCAGAAGGCGTTGCAAAGCCTGCAAATTATCTTTTTCGTCATCGACTAAGAGTATGGGATCAAGTATTGGATCCAATTGAGTGTGCTCCATTTTATCTTTAGAATCATAGGGAAACAGAGCCCAGGTTTCAAGGAGAGGTATGGGATCTATCGATACTGTCTTGATTGAATTGAGAACTTTTGAGCCAAGCCGGGCCTTCGCCGCAGAGGCCCATATTGGTAACAAGCTTGAATACGATATTCTTTGGAAACAATCGCAGAAAGATCCAGTCGCGTTTTGGGAGGAGTCCGCTAGAAACATCACTTGGTTTAGCCGGTGGAAAAGGCCCTTTGTTTGGAACGAGCCCTATGCCAAGTGGTTTGAAGGGGGAACAACTAACGCCGCTTACAATTGCCTTGATAAGCATTTAAAAGAGGGCCTCGGTGTAAAAACTGCCCTAGTTTGGGAAGGTGAGGACGGCACAACCCAAGAACTTAGTTACCAGCAGCTTTTTGAAAAGGTCTGTCAGCTTTCAAATGCCCTCGAAAAAAAATTTGGTTTGAAGGCCGGGGACACTGCAGCGATTTATATGCCGCTCATTCCGGAAGCTGTAGTTGCGATGCTTGCTTGTGCCCGGATCGGAGTCACTCACAGTGTGATTTTTGCGGGTTTCAGCGGTCCTGCTATCCGCGATAGGGTTCAAGACGCTGAGTGCAAGGTCATTTTGACTGCGGATTGCGGCTATCGAAGAGGCCATGAAATCGAACTTCTCAAAACGATTGAGTCTGCGATGCCTGAAATGCCAACAGTCCAAAATGTGGTTGTTGTGAAGCGCAAAAAAGAAACGGTTTTGAAGGATCGGTATCACGATTGGGAGTTGTTAACAGCCAAGGAAGAAAAAAATCATTTTCCAAAAGCTTTTGACTCAGAACACCCGCTGTTTTTTCTCTACACAAGCGGCACTACAGGAAAACCTAAAGGGATCATTCACTCGACGGGTGGGTACTTGGTGGGAGTGAGTACGACGGCCAAATGGGTTTTTGATTTGAAATCAACCGATGTGTTTTGGTGTACCGCTGACATTGGCTGGATCACCGGGCATAGTTACGTGGTTTACGGGCTTTTGAGCCATGGAGCGACGGTTGTTCTCTACGAAGGGGCTCCTCTCCATCCACACCCCGGTCGTTTTTGGGAGATCATTGATAAGCACAAGGTTTCAATTCTCTACACGGCGCCAACGGCCATTCGGACTTTTATGAGAGCTGGAATCGAGTACCCGCGGAAGTATCAACTCTCCAGCCTCAGGCTTTTAGGGAGTGTGGGCGAACCTATAAATCCCGAAGCATGGATTTGGTATCACAAGGAAGTGGGAAGAGAACGCTGCCCGATAGTGGATACTTGGTGGCAAACGGAAACAGGTTGTATTTTGATTTCACCTCTACCCGGGGTGACCCCTACCAAACCTGGGTCGGCGACCAAACCGTTTCCGGGAATTGTCGCGGATGTTGTGAACGAAGAGGGAAAATCTTGCTCTGCCAATGAAGGGGGTTACTTGGTTATCAAACACCCTTGGCCCTCAATGCTTCGTGGGATCCATAAAAATCCTGAGCGTTTTAAAGAAAGCTATTGGACCAAGTTTCCAGGAATGTATTTCACCGGAGACAGTGCTCACCGTGATGATCGCGGCTATTTTTGGATTAAGGGCCGGGTCGATGATGTGATCAATGTTTCCGGACACCGTTTGGGAACCATGGAAGTGGAAAGTGCTTTGGTAAGTCACCCTGCAGTGGCAGAAGCTGCAGTCGTGGGGCGGCCTGACAACCTAAAGGGGCAAGCTCTCGTGGCTTTTGTGACTCCCCGGGAAACGGGATCCCAACTGTCAGTCAAAAGCCTGGTTCAAGAACTGAAAGAACATGTCAGCAAAGAAATAGGTGCGATTGCTCGTCCCGATGAAATCAAACTGACGAGAACCCTTCCCAAAACCAGAAGCGGCAAAATCATGCGCCGACTTTTGAAGGATTTGGCCGAGGGCAAGGAACCCACGGGGGATACCACTACATTGGAAAATCCCGGTCTGATTGAGCTAATAGAAGATTAGTTCCTGAGAGCTTTTTCCAAGCGGCTCATGGCATCCAAAAGTTTTTCATTGGGTACTGTAAGCGCCAACCGGAAAAACCCCTCTCCATGCTCTCCAAATCCAATGCCGGGTGTAACCACAAGCCCATGCTTGGAGATGAGCCGTTTTGTAAAATCCATGGAAGATTCTTTTCCCGGAACTCTTGCCCAAACAAAAAAAGTCGCTTTAGGATGGAAGTATTCAATGCCCAATCGTTTCATTTCGTTCAGCACGATTTCTCTTCTTTTAAAGTAAAGCTCTCGAATGGGCTGAGCAAGCCTGTCCGCGTTGGCCAAAGCAAACTCTGCAGCTTTCTGCACAGCGAGGAGTGGACCGGAATCAATGTTCGTTTTTACTCTAAGAAGCCCTGCTATCAATTCTTGATTTCCGACTGCAAAAGCAATTCTCCAGCCGGTCATGTTGAAGGTTTTGGAAAGAGAGTGAAACTCAATAGTGACTTCTTTGGCTCCGGGAATCTCAAGAAAACTGAGTGGCTTGTCTTCTTTGTCAAAATACATTTCGCTGTAAGCGTTATCAGCCACCAAGATGGTCCGGTGCTTACGTGCCAAATTCACCATTTCAGTCATGACTTTTCGTGAGCAGGTCGCGGAAGTGGGATTGCACGGGAAGTTAACCAAAACATATTTTGGCTGGTGGACTAAAAGCAAAGTTTCCAATTCATCCAAATCGGGTTGAAACTGGTTTTCCCATCGGTGGGGCAGGGGAATGGGAATTCCTCCCGCCAACTGGATGGCAGTCGAAAAAATCGGATAGCCCGGTGAAGGGTACAAGCACTTGTCTCCGGGATTTACAAAGGCCAAGGGAAAGTGGGCAATGCCTTCTTTGGAACCAATAAGGGCCAAGACCTCATTCTCAGGATTCAAAGAAACACCAAAACGATTCTGAAACCACTGAGCCACTTGAGTCTTGAAAGAAAGAGTGCCCTCATAGGGGGAGTAAGCGTGATTCAAAGGATCCGCCGAAGCTTTTTGCAGCTCTTGAATAATCGGTTCTGGAGTGGGTTGATCCGGATCTCCAATCGCAAGACTCAACAAATCCACCCCGCGTTTTTGTGCTTCAGCTTTGATATTGTTGATTTCGCTAAAAATATAAGGAGGCAAACTTAAAAGTCTCTGAGATTGTTGAAAACCTTCGTTCATAACTTCTCCATGTCTTTGAAAGAATAAAGCCCGGGTGTTTTTCTGCTTGCGACGAATCTTGCGGCGATTAAAGCACCTTTTGCAAAGACCCTTCGATGGTTGACCCGATGAGTGAGAGTCAGTTCTTCTTCATCTGAAAAAAAAGAAATAGTGTGGGTCCCTTTTTCGTCTCCCACTCTGGCCGACTGAACTTGAATGTTCTTGTTTCCTTGTTCCTGCAAAATTTTCAACAGGGATTTCATAGTCCCACTCGGAGAGTCCTTTTTGCCCCGGTGATGGATTTCCGAGGCCAAAACATCGTAACCCAGAGAAGCGGCTGTGGATGAATGTTCCAACATTTTCATCATGAGGTTCATTCCAGGACTGGTATTCGAAGTCATCAAAACCGGGTGTCGATCCGCGTAGGCTTTTATTTTCTCAATTTGCTTTGGGGTAAAGCCCGTGGTTCCGATGACAATCGGTTCTTGTATGAGTTCCAAAAGGCTCAAAGTAGCTTCCGGCTGGCTGAAATCAATCCATACGTGTACGGGTTCCCGGGGGGGATCCAACAGAGCGCGGGTAGGGATGCTTTCAATTGAGGTGAGAGAGCGTTTGTTGGAAATGGCGTCTGAGAATTCCAAACGATCTTCTCCCAGAACAAAACCGGGCTCCAAGAGAGCGGCGAGTTCCTGGCCCATCCGTCCTGTGGCACCCAATAATCCGACTTTATAAATCACGACAAGAGCTCCAAGTTGACCAGTTCCTGCCGTACTTTCTTCTCGGTCTCAGGCTGAATTGCCACCAAGGGCAGACGAAGCCTGTTCTTTCCCCGCCCCATTTGCGCCAAAGCGTATTTGATTGGAGCTGGATTGGTTTCTAAAAAAAGCGTTCTGATTAAAGGGAATAATTTTTTCTGGAGCAAAAAAGCTTCTTCAAACTTTTTCGTCTGAAGAAGCTGGTCCAATCGGACGAAATGTGCAGGAGCCACGTTGGCAGATGCCGAGATGATTCCCTTGGCACCGAGTGAAAACAGAGTGGCGAAAGCATCATCATCCCCGGCTAAAACCGATTTACCTTCCGAATGAGGAGAGCACATCAAGGAGAGCCACTGGCCATGCATTCCCGTTGCTTCTTTCAAACCGATAATGTTCGGGTGTTCGCAAAGTGTGTTTACAGTTTCCGGGAGTAAATTAACTCCAGTTCGAGAAGGGACGTTATAGAGAACAATCGGCAAGGGGCTGTAATCTGCAAGAAACCGGTAGTGCGCGATGAGGCCCTCTTGGGTCGGGCGATTGTAATAGGGAGTGACGACCAAAGCAGCTTGGGCGCCGGAATCTTTCGCCTCCAAGATCAAATTCAAAACAGTTTGAGTGTTGTTGCCCCCGCAGCCTGCAATTACCCCTTTTTTGTTCTTGGTGCCCAGCTTCACCGCAGAATCCAGTAAAAGGTTTCGTTCTTTCGCCGAAAGCGTGGAGCCTTCACCCGTGGTCCCGCAAGGAACCAACCCCGTTACTCCATTTTCGAAAAGCCAACTGCAATGCTTTTCAAAAGCTTCAAGATCAAGATCGCCTTGCTGATCAAAAAAAGTGGCCGTTGCGACCCAAACTCCACTCAAAATCATAAATTGGGCCTTTTCCCTTGGCTGTAAGGGTAAACTTTTTCGAAGCCGGAACTAATTTCTGGTACCGTGACTGTGAAACAATAAGCAGCTGGCCCTTGCAGGAGTAGCATTTTAGAAACGGGACTGATATCCACCAACAGTTCTCCTCCAGGCACGATTACTTCTATCGGGAGGGGTTGGAGATAAGTTTCGGAATAAACAATGGCAGCTGCAGCAGCACCCGTGCCGCAGGCTAATGTTTCCCCTTCCACTCCCCGCTCAAAAGTAGTCGCTTTGATTCGAGGCCCCACCAAGCGTTGAAAAAAAGTTACATTGGCCCCTTCAGGGCCCATCGCCGAGTGGCTTCTCAGATCTTTGCCTACTTGAAGAATGGGGTAAGTGTCCAAGTCCTTCACTTCGATTACTGCGTGGGGAACACCGGTATTAATCAAGTGAACGTCCAAACTATATTTGTCGGTTGCCACTAATTTTTGTTCGTACTCAAACCGGGTATAACTCTTCGGAGTCAAAGTGACTTCAACCAAACTGGGACCTTTCATTTGCCCTTTTATCACTCCAATTTTGGTCTCAATGCAGATGGGGACATCGTTGGGAAAGTAATTTTCAGCCAAATATCGAATCGCGCATCGAGCCGCATTTCCACACATTTCGGCTTCACTCCCATCGGAGTTATAGAAAATCCACTTCGCATGGTACTGCTCTGATTTGGTCAAGACGACCAAGCCATCTGCACCAATTCCAAAATTTCTATCGCAGAGCCAAGAAACTTCCCGGGGATAAAAGGGGCTGGGTTCGGATTGCATCGAATCCAGAAATAAAAAGTCGTTTCCACAGCCCTGCATTTTTATAAAAGTAAAATCCATGCTTACTTTCCCTTTTGGGTTTCTTTTTGAGTTTCAACATAAGGGGTGGGATTCCCTTTAACGCCACAGCCCCAGAGCAATACAAAACAAATATGTAGAAGGATTACCCAAGTTGTTTTCATGCCCCGGGGTTGTACCACAGGGGCAATGCGGTATCTAGAGGGCCTTTGAAAGCACGGAAATAACCGAATTTATTCCCTGATCCAGAAGCTTCGAATCGATGTTGAGAGGGGGGGCAATTCGAATCACGTGGTCATGGGTTTCTTTGCAAAGAACACCTTTTTCAGCCAAGAGTTCACAGTATTTACGAGCCCCACCAGCCGCAGGCTTCAGTTCAATACCGATCAAGAGGCCTTTGCCCCGAATTTCCTGAACTAACGGGGATTTAATCTCACCCAAGCGCTTCAATATCGAATTTCCCAACTCAAGGGATCTTTTGGATAAATTCTCATCTGTAAGAACTTTTAAGGAGGCCCTGGCGATCGCACAAGCCAGGGGGTTCCCCCCAAAAGTGGACCCATGTTGGCCTGGCTGAATCACTTCCATCACAGAAGTTTTTCCCACGACTGCCGAAATGGGAAGAAGCCCACCCCCCAACGATTTTCCGAGGATGAGGAGGTCAGGCAAAATGTTTTCATGTTGAAAGCAGAAATCTGCCCCAGTTCTTCCGATTCCAGTTTGAATTTCATCCACCATCAACAGGACTTGGTGCTTATCGCAAATCGATCTCAATTTTTTGAGGTAACCTGTCTTGGGTATCAAGATCCCTGCCTCAGCTTGAATAGGCTCTACAAAGACGCCCACTGTGTTTTTATCAATAGCATTTTCTATAGCGTCCGGATCATCAAACGGGACTATTTTAAAGCCCGGAGTGAAAGGTCCGAAACCATCCCGGTAAGAGGGATCTGTGGAAAAGGAAACGATTGTGACCGTTCTTCCATGAAAGTTATTTTCCACACAGATGATATTGGCCTGATTGGCTTCCACACCCTTTTTATCGTAGCCCCACTTTCTGGCAATCTTGATGGCTGTTTCACAGGCTTCCGCCCCGCTGTTCATGGCCAGGACCATTTCAAGGCCCACAAACTTGGCAAGCTCTTCCGAAAAATATCCAAACTCTTCGGAGTAAAAGGCTCGGGAACAAACGGCCAATCTTTGGAGTTGATTGAGCAAAGCTTGAACGAGCTTGGGGTGTTGGTGACCAAAATTCAGAGCGGAGTAGCAGGAAAGAAAATCCAAATATTCCCGACCTTCAACATCCACTACTTTTGCACCTCCTCCTTGTTTCAGCACCAAGGGTAAAGGGTGGTAATTATGAGCTCCAAAAGTCTCCGCTTTCTCGATTAATGTCTGGGTCAATGTCATAAGGGCCGCAATCTAGCACTGTCAGGTTTAGAAGGCCACCCCCCTTGATTTTCAACCCGGTCAATGTAAAAGAGGCCATGGGTTTTTATCTTGAATTGGTGCCCGAACAAACCCGGGGAAAAGAGTTTAAAGAAGCCGCTCCCCCGGTGTCTTACTGGCTCCTGTACGCAATCGGTGTTTTTGCCTTTATTTGCATGGGGACTGCTGCCCACCAGATTTTGGGGGATCTTCTAAACCAAGGGACTGTTTGGGATTGGATGATTTTTTTCATTCTTGGGTTGGTTGTTTTTCTATTTCTGGCTGTGGGTTTTAAAATGGCTGCCCTACGGCGTTTTGTCAGAATTCAGGATACTGAACTTCAAGCCGGCTTTTATTGTTTGGGGTTTCCCCTCATTTTGAGGCAAGTGACCCGAGACGGCGTGACCGACATTGTTCTTGTAAATCAAAAACCGGCTCCGAATATGGCTCCGGAATACCATGACGACCCTCAATACTTTATAAGAGGCCATTGGAGAAGTTTGGTCTATGTGAAGGGAAAAAGAGCGATTCTCATAGACAAGCACGTTGAGAAAGCTGCACTGAAGCCGATACATCAATGGGTCCGGGTTTGGTGGAAGGGCGCCGGCCCTTAACGTTTTCGGGGTTTATCATCCAAATTGATGTTGTAAGAATTAGTGACTCCAGGCTTTACTTCCAATGTACGCACTTCGTTAATATCAAAAATTTCATTAACGAACTGGATGCGGTAACTGCGGTTTGCCGGCAGTCTTTCTATCCTGAAGGGGATGCCGGGCTCCGCTTCCCCAAATTGTTCCGTATCGCTAAATACCTTTACGCGCCGATTGAGTTTGATAACCAAATCACCTCGTTCGATCTTCTTCAAGGACTTTGAGACTGGCCTCATTTTTCCTTTGACGACAATATTTTCTGCAACTGTTTCATAATCTTTCAATTGAAGAGAATAGTTGAAAGAACTATCGCAGGAAACCAAAGCCGTGCCAGGTGTTGAAAGTTTCTCAACGCCATCTATGATCACGAGAGCTCCGGGAGGATCTGTTTCGAAGCGAACTTCACAGTTGTTGATGGTTGAATTCTGGGAAACCGTTGGAGCTACTGTTTGTTTAGTTGTGCAACCTGGGTTCTTTGCTGGATCACAGGATCCGATAATCCGGGGATCTTCGGTTTCGACTTTTACCGGGATCACGGATTGTCCCGACAAGAGAAGGTGATAAAGATAAACAGTTACTCCAATCAGACTCGAAGCTGCTCCGGCTTTTACTAAAGTAGCGAATTGAAAACGGGTTGGCTCTGTGACCTCTGGTTCTTCTTTCTTATTTAAGGAATAGGAGTTCCAGCTTTCTCTCACCGTTTCAGGACGGTGAAGAAAGTCTGTATCCAGCCTGATGCTCTCCCCATTCGTTAAGGCACTTTTTTCTTGGGTCCCTTTTTTGAGATTGTGAGCTCCCCTTGTTTCTTGAACCTTTGGACTCTGGACGGGGGCGGAGCGAGTGGGTGTACGTGGAGTATCCGCTTTTGGGGTTGTCCGCGAAGAGATTATGGTTTTGGCAATCGTCTCCGAAAAGTCGCCCTCTTTCTCTGGATTGGTATCCGACAGAGTTCTCTGTACGGGCTTGGGCTCAACGGTCTTCCTGGTTTTCCCTCCTGTATCCTCCATTTTAAAAATATCTGAAGATTCTTCATCTTGATCGATGAAAGTGATTTGGCTTACCCGGTCCTGATCCGATGCGGTTAATGAGGATTCTTCAATCGAGTTATCTTGTTCCGATTCAAGTTCCGACAGTTCGGAGGCTTCCGGCTTTCCTTGGGAGAAGGGAATGGATTGTCTGCTTAGGATCTCAATGCGTTTTTTCTCGGAATCGATTTCTTCCTTGAAAAGCCGTTGCATCATGTTTGCCAATTCATTTTCTCTGAAGCTGGGGTAATGTTTGTTTAAGTGTTCTTGGATCTGACGTTGCATGGCCCCTGCAGATTGATAGCGTTGAGAAACATTTTTTGACAATGATTTCAGGACGATCCTCTCCAAATCTGGAGTGACTTTGGGATTGAACTGCGATGGCCGGGGAACCACGCAATCTTGGATTAATCTCAGAGTTGAGATATCGTTCTCCCCCGTGAAGAGTCTTCTTCCCGTCAGAAGTTCCCAAAAGATAATCCCGGTGGAAAAAATGTCTGTGAGGTTCGAAATAGGCTCTCCGCCGGCTTGTTCCGGAGACATGTAACCAAACTTGCCCTTGATGACTCCTGATTTAGTCTGCTCAAGTTTGTCTTTCCAGTTGGCGATTCCAAAATCTACAATTTTTACCAACCCATCATAAGACAACATGATGTTTTGGGGGGACATGTCCCTGTGGATGATGTTTTGCGGCTGTCCGGTGAAGTCATCTTTTTTGCTGTGGGCATACTCCAAGCCTTTACAAATTTCGTTGGCAATGAAAATGGCACATTCGAGGGGAAGAGAGTACTGAAGCTTCTTCAACTTGTTGATGACTTGCCTCAGATTTTTTCCGTTCACAAACTCCATCACCAGAAGAAAAGTTTCTCCAAATTTAACGAAATCAAGAATCTGGACAATATTTGAGTGGGTGAGGCTGCTCCCGATCCTTGCTTCTGTCTCAAACATTTTTCGGAAAGAATCATCTTCCAAGTGGTCTGGAAGGATGCGTTTGATTGCCAAATGTTTTTCAAAGCCGCTCGCTCCAGTGGCCTTTGCTCGGTACACTTCCGCCATGCCTCCCGTAGCAAGTCGCTCCAAAAGCAAATACTTGCCCATCTTGTAAGGTCTAAAATCCAATGGGGTGTAGTCCTCCATAAGGGTTTTCGGTATTTTCCGGGGAAAAATTCAACGGAAGCCCTACTTTATGCAGCAATTTAAATGCGTTGCGTTAAATTGAGCCTGAAAAACCCTGAAGATTTAGAGAAATCCTAGTGACTGGTCCAGAATGCCTCAGTATATTTCGGGGACTTAAGTTTAGACTAATCGTGTTACTTTAAGGTATTGGGAGGGTGTCAATGGCAACAGGGAATCCGGTAAAAAATGCCATCAATAGTTTTATGGGGATGTTTTCGAGCGATTTAGCGATCGATTTGGGAACAGCCAATACTCTGGTTTACGCGAAAAACAGAGGGCTAATCATCGATGAGCCTTCTGTCGTTGCGGTTCATAAAAATCCTCGTGGGGGTCCAAGCCGAGTCCTTGCTGTTGGGAGAGAAGCAAAAGAAATGTTGGGAAGAACTCCCGGTAGCATCGTTGCCATCCGCCCGATGAAGGACGGAGTGATTGCGGATTTTGAAGTCACCCAAAGCATGTTGAGATATTTTATCTCCAAATCTCAGGAAAGAATCAGCTTGGTGCGGCCCAGAATCATCATTTGTGTTCCTTTTGGAATTACTCAAGTTGAAAGAAGAGCAGTAAGAGAGTCTGCTCAATCAGCTGGTGCACGCGAAGTCTTTTTGATTGAAGAACCAATGGCCGCCGCCATTGGAGCAGGGCTACCCATTACAGAACCCTCTGGAAACATGATTGTGGATATCGGGGGAGGCACCACCGAAGTGGCAGTCATTTCCTTGGGTGGAATTGTCTATAGTCAATCTGTGAGAGTTGCTGGTGACAAGTTTGACGATGCAATCGTTAACTACATCAAACGCCAATACAACTTGCTGATTGGTGACCGAACTGCAGAACAAATTAAAATTGAAATTGGAAACGCTTTTCCTTTTGATGAAGTCAAATATGCTGAAGTCAAAGGCCGCGACTTGGTGGTTGGAAGTCCCAAAACCATTACTGTGAGCAGCGATGAGATTCGCGAAGCGCTGGTGGATCAAGTGAACATCGTTGTGGATGCAGTGAAACAGGCCTTGGAAAGAACTCCACCTGAACTGGCTGCGGATATTGTGGACAAGGGGATTGTGTTGGCTGGAGGCGGCTCCATGCTGGCAAATTTCGATGTCTTGATCCGTGAAAGAACAGGACTTCCTGTCATGTATGCTGAAGATCCTCTAAAATGTGTGGTCATCGGTTCAGGCAAAGTCTTGGATCAGCTGGATCTCCTGAAATCGCTTACAATCGACTGAGGTTCCAAAAGGATTCCCTACTCAGCGGGGCCCCACTTTGGACTTTTACATTCTTTTCCTTCTGGTGAGATCCGTCTTTTGAGCGCTCCATCGTCTGTCAGAGTGTAAATGGCGTAATTTCCCGTTTCATTGCTGGCAATGGCAAAGTGCCTTCCCGTGGGGGCCCAAGAGGGATTTTCATGATTGATTCTTCTGCTTGTCTGATCTCCAACCGTGATTCTGGAAAGATTGTTTCCACTGGGCTCGATGGAGTAAATGTCAAAATTTCCATTCGGTGCTCTCTGAGCTGCAAACAGAATTTTATCTCCTTTAGGAGACCATGCCGGGGTTGCATTGTATTTCCCGGCAAAAGTTACTTGCCGGGTCAAATTGGAACTCAAATCAGCGATGAAAATCATCGGGCTGCCACTCCGGGCACTGGAGAAAACCAACTCCTTTCCATTCGGAGACCAACTGGCCTCAACTTCGAACAACAAGTTTGGATTCACTGATTGTAGAGCACTCTGGGACAGGGATTTGACCTGCAAATTTCTGCTCAAGGGTTCGGGCTCTGCTCCCCCGTTGGGTGAAATAAAATAAAGTTCAGGTTTTCCGGTGAAGCTCATCGTTACTACGCCACGATTCCCATTTTCACTCCAAGCCGCTCCGCTGTTCATGCCATCTTTAAAATAGAGAACACTTCTCGCACCTGTGGCCAGATTATGTTTCTTTAAAACGGCCCCTCTTTTTCGAACGCCCCTTGAAATCAGAAATTCAAATTGAGTGTAAGAAATGTTTTGGCCATCATTCATCCAAGCAGGACTGAAAGAAAGAGTTTTGTCAGCCGTTAGAGCAAGCAAATTACTTCCATCGGAGTCTGCAATATAAATTTCCTTTGCCGGAGAACGTTTCTGGGACAGGTCATGACAGACCATGAGTATCCGGCTCTTGAATAAACCTTTTTCACCCGTCAGAGCCTTGAGAATGGTTTCCGATAACTCGTGGATCAGTTTGGTACTGTTTCCGGCAGATGCCTGATAGGTCTGCCCGAAAATTCTTTTTTGCCCGGGGATATCGTAAAACTGAGCCTCTAAAACCATTTTGTCCGAGTCCATTCTATAACTGGTGCGTAAGACAAAAGTAGCTCCAGTGGGGCTCCATTTGGAGTAGTCCATGTCGCTTCCCGATTCTTTGTCCGCTGCCAGTGAAACTGAATCAGGTATGAACTCAAATAAATTCATGAATTCCAAATCAGACATGATCTGGCTCCGGATCCGGCTTGTTTGGCCCGTGTCCCCGGAGGATCCCAAGTTTTTAATGTCTCCGACTGCAAGTTTGGCGCGACGGACTCCCGCTCCTGTGACTGATAAATAGATCTCTGAGAAAGAAGTAATTGATAAAAAGACCATTAAAACAGAAATAATTCTCATAATTCTTCCTAAGGTTTAAAGTTTATGGTGATTTCATCTTCAATCAAACCCTTATCTTCGGGAATGGGAAAGGGCTGTGCATCATCGATCGCTTGGAGCACAGCGGAGTCATACATAATATCTCTGGATGGCTTTACAATCTTCCTCCATTTGACCCGGCCGTTCGGTAAGAGCATGAGTTTTACTTCGGCAACGAGGCCTTTTTTTTGCTGCCATGAAAAAATATTGAACTGTTGTTTGATGCTTTCAGTGAGAATCCCCACATATTTATCTTTTGCAGTTCCCACAATTCCCGTACTCGACGTCCCCTGGGACAATATATTTCCCTTTATTTTCCCTCTTCCCTTTTCACCTGACTTCGTTTGAAGCCCCTTTAGAGCCTGTTCTCTGCGCGCTTCTTCCAAAGCTTCTTTGAGCGCATCTTCCTGCTCCTTTTCCCGATTCTGTTTGCTGGCAGATTTATCCTTCTTCGGTTTGGAAAGAAGATCGTCCATGACATCTTTTTGGACTTTTTTTGATTCAACAGGCTGTTGCGCTTTGGTTTCGGGCTTGGAGACCTCTGGCAGCAGGGGGTTTGTTTTGTCCTTTATGAGCTCATCCGGCAACCCAACCACATCTACTTGTACAAAAGACTGAGCCGAAATTTCATTTTTTTTTCCTAAAATCAAATTCGCCAGGGTGAAATCTCCGGCAGCTGTAAAAAAAACAACTGCGGAGGCCATAAGAAAATGAAAAACAAGCGAAACGATCAGAGCGGACTTTGGAATGTGACTGAAAACATCTGAAGCGGTTTCCATTTTATTTGGACTCAACATCCGTCATCAGGCCAATTTTGTTGACTCCGCTATTTTTGACCAAAGCCATGGTCGAAGCCACAACTCCGTAGGGAAGTTCCTTGTCAGCTCGAATGAAAATTTCCTTTTGATCCCGTTTTTTGAAGGAATCCTTCAATTTTGCTTCCAAGGATTCCTTGGAGATTTCGGCTTTTCCAAGGAACAACTTCTTGTCCTTTGTGATTGTCAGAACCACCGGATCAGTCTCCATGGGCAGAGACTTGGTTGCTGCTTTGGGTAACTGAACGGATATTCCTGATTCCAAAAGAGGTGCAGCAACCATGAAAATGATCAAAAGGACCAGCATCACATCCACAAAAGGAGTGATATTGATTTCAGAGAGAGGCTGAGAATCATCTGAACTGGATTTGAAGCCTGCCATAGTTGGGATTTATTGAGCCAAAAAGTTTCGTTTTACAATGTTAAGAAAGTCTCCTGCAAAATTTTCCATTTGAACTTTCTGGTTCCGAATCTTGTTGTTGAAGTAGTTGTAGCCCATCGAAGCAGGAATCGCTGCAAACAATCCCACTGCTGTTGCAATCAACGCTTCAGAGATACTGGGTGCGACCACAGCGAGGCTGGCCCCGCCTTGATTCCCAATGTTTTGAAAAGCGCTCATAATTCCCCAAACAGTTCCAAAAAGACCGATAAAGGGAGCAGAGCTGGCAGTGGTGGCCAAAAAAGTCATTGAGTTTTCCAACTTGATAATTTCATTGCGACTGGCTGTACTGATGGCTCGCTCCAGATTATGGATGGATGATTCAGGGGGGATAATCTCTGAAATGTCGGCCACTCCTTTATTCGTGTCGCCCTTTTGTTTTTGTCTCTCAATGAGCCGTTGGAGTTCCTTGTAACCAGATTGAAATATCTTTGCAGTGGGAGCAGCAGTCAATTTTTTTGACTCTCCGTAAATATAGTCCATGCTTCTTCCGCTCCAAAAAATTTCCAAAAATTCTTCAGATAAAACTGAAAGTCGGCCAAGAGTTTTCCATTTGGTCCAAATAATGGCCCAACTTAATACGGAGAACGAGAGGAGCAAAAGTAAAACGAGTAAAACTACGGGTCCCGTCTGAGCTACCAAATCCCAAGTGCTAAAAGCGGGGGCAGCTTCTTTTGTTGTTTCAGCCAATGCAATTTGAGTCCAAATCATATTTATCTTAGTTGTTTAGAGGATAAAGTTGCGTGATCCTTTTGGAATAGTGTAAGAGACCGTTCTGACAGCGTCAAGGAGTCACGGTGCATCAAAGCAAAAAAGTCATAGTGATTGGTGGAGGAATCGCTGGAAGCGAAGCGAGTTGGCAAATTGCCCAGCAAGGAATTGACGTCGAGCTTTACGAGATGCGGCCAAACCGCCCCACTGCGGCCCATAAAACAGATCAGTTCAGCGAACTGGTTTGTAGTAATAGTTTTGGCAGTGATAATCCGGGCTCTGCGTCTCGAATTCTCAAAGATGAAATCCAGTCTATGGGCTCTTTGACTTTGGAGTTGGCCCGACAAAATGCAGTTCCAGCCGGAGCTTCACTCGCAGTCGATAGAAATCTTTTTGCCAAGTGCATGACAGAAAGGCTGATGGCGCATCCCCGCATTAAGATTCGACGTGAAGAAATCTGCGAAATTCCCATCGAAGGGATCGTCGTCATTGCGACGGGCCCTCTCACATCGGATGCTCTGGGTGCTTCCTTGGGACGACTCTTGGGAGAGAAATCTTTGTATTTCTATGATGCTATTTCGCCAATCGTATCGACGGACAGTTTGGATTTATCTCAAATGTTTTTTGCCAATCGATACGACAAAGGGGAGAGTGCCGACTTTTTGAATATTCCCCTGAACAAGGAACAATATGATTGGTTCATTCAGGAACTGATGCAAGGTGAAGTGGTCCTTCCCCACGACTTTGAAGAGGAAAAATATTTTGAAGGGTGCATGCCTATAGAAGTGATCGCAAGCCGGGGTCATAAAACTTTGGCCTATGGCCCCATGAAGCCCGTTGGGCTGCGCGATCCAAAAACGGGAAGAGAGGGTTATGCAGTGATTCAGCTTCGCGCTGAGAATCGACACCGGACCGCTTACAATTTGGTGGGGTTCCAAACGAAGCTTCGTTACAAAGAGCAGGAGAGAATATTTAGAAAGCTTCCGGGTCTCCAAGAGGCTGAGTTTCTCCGTTTGGGATCCATGCACAGAAATACTTATATTGATTCCCCCAAGCATTTGTTGCCGACCTTGCAGCTTCGGCAGAATCCAAACTTGTTTCTTGCAGGACAAATTACAGGAACAGAAGGTTATTTGGAGTCGTCGGCAGGGGGACTTCTGGCTGGAATGAATGCGGCTAGATTGTTCAAGGGGTTGGATCTCCTGACTTTGCCCGAAACGACGATGCTGGGAGCTCTTTTGGTGTCCATAACAGACCCTCAGCGAAAAAATTTTCAACCTTCGAATGTGAACATGGGATTACTCCCTCCGGATGGGGTTACGGTAAAAAAAGACAAGAAAGCAAAGTATGCCCGGTATGCTTTACGCTCCCAACAAGATCTTCATTCGTGGATGCAGAACCATCATTTGGGCGGGTTGTAAGCTTTTGATGTGATGGAATCTAGTTCTTTAGGGAAGAGTCCCCGGACATTGGTACTCGAAGGGGTCCTCGATGGAGCTGGTTCCGTATGAAGCCTCTTGGGACTGAATTCTGTGTTGGAAGAGGAGTTTGTTTTTTGGAAAGTTTTTGAAATTTCAAATTCAATTTGCATTTGTGTCAGTTCTTCAAGAGTTGCTATGAAAGCTTCTGTGTATTGGCTCAAAAGAGACACTGTGGCTTGGGTTCCCCCTGATGACTCCAGGGTTTTGCTGGCTTTGTTGAGCTCTTCCAAGTAATTCGTTTCCTGTTCAATTTTGGGTAGGGATTTAGTGAAGTCTTTGCTCAGCCCCTCCATTTCTTTTGAAAAACTTTCTCCCATTTTTGTGTAGACATCCGCTACTGCGGGACTGGCGGCCGAGGGAGCACTCGAATTCGAATTACCCGATGAGCCGGACAGGCTGCTCTTGGAAAGTCCGCGGGGTTTGGCAAATTCCGCTTTTCGCTCTTCGGGAGTGACTGCATGGAGCGACACGGTTAGCAAGCTCAAGACTGTGAAAAGGACCCACATTTTTGAAGGATTGACCATGCCCCTTTGAGGTGCAGAAACTCTGCCAAAAAGCGCCTTCCCGCCCCCTCAAAAAAGCTATAAGTATCAATCACTTACAATTGTGACCACTCTGAATACACCAAAAGTTTCACTAACTCTTAAACAGGGGTTAGGAACCTTTGCACAGCCAACCAAATTTTCTCAGGCACTCAGACCAAACGGTCGATAAGAAGGCTAGAGGAAACTATGTTTAGGCTAATCGTTCTTTCTTTATCGTTAGCTTTGGTAGGGGTTCAAGTCAGCTACGCCGGTCCCCAAGAAGCTGAGATCTTGGAGCGGTACAACCAGGATCCCTCATTACTTTTTGATCCGTCCACTTATTTGGACGTCCCTGCTGAGCAGCGTGAACCCGCAAATGTTTCGGAAGCACCAGCCCCTGAAGCTCAAGCGCCTAGTTCCGCAGTGCCTGAGATGCCCCCCATACCGGAAATGGAACTAAAGAAGACTGAAGTCAAAGCGGAGCCCGAATCCATTCCTGAAAAACAGCAACAGGCCAAAGCCGAAGGTGAAAAAGTAGAAGCCGCTCAACCAGCTCCCGTCGTAAAAAAAGAAGAAAAAGTGGAAGCCGCTCAACCAGCTCCCGTTGCAAAAAAAGATGAAAAAGTTGCAGATACCTCCATTGCTCTTGAGTCTGAGAAACAAAGTGTTTCATCAGAATTAGTTGCTCTCCCGGGAGTGTCCGATTTCTCAATTATTTTTTCAGGAGACAAGTTTTACCCGTCGGTTATCCGGATGAAGCAGAATGGAAATAAAAACAGACTTCTTTTTGTTTCTCTGGGCTCCAAACCAGCGGCTCTCGTTTTTGTAAAACCCAGAATTCAACGTTGGATTTCAAACGAATCTGGAAATCAAGCCACCGAAGAATTTCGAGAGGTAAACTCCTCAAAAATTACTGAGATAGAATTCAGTGCAGAACCTGGCAACTACGAATATTACGACGCCTTAAGCGGTGCTCGTGGCGAAATAAAAGTAGAATAAGAAAGAGTCGACCCATGTCTGTTTTTGAAACTTCAGTCCAAGTCTTTTTGAATCCGGTTGCTGCGTTTCTTAAAGATGACTCAGTCACAGAAATCATGATCAACGGCCCAAAGCAGATTTTCATAGAACGTGCGGGTACAGTTGAGATGGTGGATGCAAAGTTTGAAGACGAACAAGCTCTGATGGCCGCAGTCAGAAACATCTCTCAATATGTGGGCCGGCCGATTTCGGAAGAAGCCCCATTTCTGGACGCTCGCTTGCCGGATGGTTCTCGTATCCATGCGGTAGTCCCCCCAGTAGCTAAAAACGGTACTACTGTCTGTATCCGAAAGTTTTCAAAGAACAAACTGGAGCTGAAAGACCTCATTACTCGGGGTGCTTTGACTGCAGATGCGGCCAGGTTCATAGATGTATGCCTCTATTTGAAGAAGAATATCATTGTTTCAGGCGGAACCGGGTCTGGTAAGACCACCATTTTGAATATTCTCGCAAGCCGTTGCCAACCCGAACAGAGAATCGTCGTTCTGGAAGATTCCTCGGAACTCAAAATTCATAACAAACATGTCGTCTATTTCGAAGGGCGACCGGCGAACGAGTTTGGAAAAGGTTCTGTCACTTTGCGGGATCTCGTAAAGTCCTCCCTGAGACTTCGGCCGGATCGAGTCATTGTAGGGGAAGTAAGAGGAGGGGAAGCTCTCGATCTGATCAGCTCGATGAATACCGGTCACTCAGGTTCCATGGGGACCGTCCACTCGAACAATCCAAAAGAATGTCTGACTCGTTTGGAAACTCTCGCATTAATGACTGATTCCGAAGTCCCGGTGCAAGCGGTGCGAGCCCAAGTTGCGGCTGCGATTCAGGTTGTGATTCAATTGTCCCGTCTGCAGGACGGCTCACGAAAAGTAACCCATATTACTGAGTGTTTGGGCATGGACATCCACGGAAACTATCAGACAAATGATATTTATCTCTTCGAACAATGGAGTCGCGACAAAGATGGAAAAGTGATTGGAACTCTGAATCCCACGGGAAATTTACCCACTTTCTTCCGGGAAATGGAAGTGAACCAACTGCCATTTCCCAAAGAAATGTTCCAGAAGAGGCAGAACCCCCCCCAATCGCAAACCCAAGCCGCTTGATGGGTGCTTGCTCAAAATGGGCTCTTAAGCAATCTGTAAAACGTCGTAAGTTCAGAGAGAACTTCTGTTCCCGCCTCGTTCCATGGGTGGAGATGTAGTAAAACTTTGTCCGAGTCCCTTTTAAACTCAACCAACTTCAAGTTCTCCATCAGTTTAAAAGCATTTGAAAAATTCTGCGTTGAAACGCACTCAGTAACGAAACCTTGTTGCTTTTCAACACGTTCAACTGCTTCTCTGACGACCTTTTGAAGAAGCGTCTTCAGCTCCTGGTCTCCAGTGGGTTCACCTCGAATGATTTCAAAAGCAATGAGATAGCTTTCGATAATGTCCCGATTCATTCTCAAAAAAACCGAGAAATCTGGTGAGGTTGGGAGCTGCGAGAAAAACTCGAGGCTGTGTTTGACCTCGTCAATGAAAGTGCTCGAAGGGCTGAAGAAAAACTCAAACTTAAAAATATTCCTAAGACTCAGCGCATGTTTTAACACCACACTCCTGGTTTGTTCGAGTTCCAGATTTGAGTTCTCAGTCCGGGTCCTCTTTTGAGCAAGCAAAGTGATGCTGGGAAGGACAAAGCAGTGGATCGCATTGTTTTTATAGAAAACCATGTTAATCCGTTTTCTATCCTCCAAGTGGAATCGAATTGGAACGCTTGATTCTGCAACGAGGACTTGATTACCCAGCAATTTTTTTACATGACTTTCCAGGGCCCGCTTGAGTTCATGAGGATCTGTTCCGCAGCTTAATTCAGTCTTGGCCCAAGAAGCATAAGTGCCCAGAAGCCCTGAGGCCCTTAGGATTTCCTCAAGGCTGAGAGAGGCACGTTCATGAGATAAAAGAACAGCGGCCAAAATGGATTTTGGGGTCACTGGGGTGACATCATTAATGGACTTGCAAACTTGGAAAGCCAGTTTCTGTAGCACCAAGGTCGGGTCGAGTCCCTGCTGTGAATCCGTCTGAGTCTCAGCCTTGACCGAGATTCCTTGAGAAAATCGGACGTAAACTTTTCCAATGTTTCTTTTGAAAAGCTTTCGGGCTTGGACAAGACCTTTCGCAGATTCTTTCTCCTTATGGGCTCCGCCCAGTTCCTTCACGTAAGATTTTTCTTCGAGCACTTCATCATAGGAAATAGAAATGGGGATGAGCGCCAGATCCTCAACCTGACCCTGGCTGTAGGCGTTCAAAACCATTTTTAGGAGGCCGTAGGCTGGCGGCAACATCTTTCCAGTGCGGCTGCGGGTTCCCTCAATGAAAAATTTGATGTTGATTCGGTTCTTAATGAGCCAGTCGATGTATTTTTGAAGGCATAGGGCGTATAAGGGCTCACCACGGAAGGAACGGCGAATAAAAAAGGCTCCGCCCATTCTGAGAAAGTGGCCAACCGGCCAAAATGCCAAATTCACTCCGGCGGCAATATGAGGGGTTACGATGTCTTGTATGAAAAGAACTCCGGGTACAATCATGTAGTCCAAGTGGCTTCGGTGGCACGAAATGAAAACGGCAGATCGAGTCTTGAGAGTCTCACGCAGGGACTGAACTTGGTTGGGATCGATCACTATTTCTTCAAAAATCTTGCCGAAAAGCCAAGTCAGCATCACGTACATGACTTCGATAAAGCGAAAAGTGTAGTTAGCGGCTATTTCAGTCAGGAAACTATAGGCTTGGCCCATGACTTTTCTTCTATCAATGTTCTGTTCCTGCGAAATTTGGTCGACCAAGTGCAGAAGCTGGGGATCCCGCATGATGTTTTCTTTTATCAAGTACGGCGAGAAATATCTGGGTCCCAAAACAACCCGCATTTCTTGACTCACTTCCACAAGAATTTTTCGGCGTACCATGCGTGCTTTTCGAGTCGCATCAATTCCATCCAAATCATCCGAAGCGTCCGTTGGCTCGGTGGAAGAGAATAAAACCGGAGTGAGAGCTTTAACAGTACTGTCGGTC
>Ga0214917_10000143_pt1 | contig 83693 bp, 72 predicted proteins | sample LL_1208_BB_MetaG_FD_177983 | JGI IMG/M metagenome (GOLD analysis project Ga0214917, IMG submission 177983) | Freshwater microbial communities from Lake Lanier, Atlanta, Georgia, United States - LL_1208_BB | ecosystem: Environmental > Aquatic > Freshwater > Lake | place: USA: Georgia | collected... | reverse complement strand
GTAGATGGAGGCTGGACGGCTTATTAACCTGGTAATTTGTTTTTAGTAAGCTGAATTATCATATCTGATATAAGCCATTTCTCGGCAATATAATACTCGCGAGTACGAGCATCAAAACTAGATTTAATAGAAGTGATCAATCGATCTCTGGATCCTGTAACGACGATCCATTTTTCGTTGATTGAATTTATCAACTCACTACGGACTCTTCTTCGAATAGGCTCACTCTTTTGGGCAACCCCAGCTAGCCTATTGACTTCTTCAATCGTAGTTTTTTTACCCTTTACTGACTTATTAATTAAATAATGAATCAGTTCAATTTCTGTTTCATTCAATATTTTGATCCGCTCACTGAATGAGACAGTAGAATCAGCAATTGCACTAGAAGAGAGATACCTTTTTAATCGATTACGACGTACAAACCAAAAGATTACCCCAGCAACTAAAAGCGAAAAGAAAACAATAACAATCCAATAAAATAAACTAAGAGTCAGAAAACTATTTCTTGAACCGCCATCCTTCAGAAATAATTGCTCTCCGGTAAATACAAAGTTGGAGAGTTGGAGAGGAATGCTGTCAATTGTATTAAGTGAAGGGCTGCCTACATAAATAAAATTATTTGTGTAAAAGAAAACGTCAGGCACTTCATTTTTAAAAAACTTTCGAAATTGAGGCAATAAATCACTTTTACAATAGAGGACCTTATTGTTTTTAAAATCTGCTATGTATGCAGATTCAGGGGATTCGATAATCAAAAGCCCCCAAGGCAATTGAATCGTATAATGCCATCCATATTTATTGAGCTTCCCTAAAGTAGTCCATTGCTTTTTTATGATATCAAGCATACTAACTTGTGCATTGAATTCCGATCGATCAACTACAAGCGAATCAGTCAAGCCTTCATTTATGACATGTTGTGCACCCATGAAAAAAAGCTTGGAAACAGGATCAACCCAAAAAAATGAGGGCGCATAGGTTGTATTGAAATCCTTTAAATCCGGGATTGCACTTGATGCTCTTTTCCAATTAACCCCAGAGGGTCCTTGACAAAAAGTAGATGCCCGTTCATCAAAAAGAGGAATAATATCCCATTCCCTTGAAAAGGGATTATACTGCTTTAATGAACCATTTGTCTTCCAAAATCCATATCCACCGTACGAGTAAACAACCGAATCAAAAGAAAAATTTGCCGCACAAAAATTATTTCCGGCATATAAAGTAGAATCTATCCTTTTTATGTCAAAAACACCTGCAGAAATTGGAATCAACTCATACAATATTCCAGTGCCTGCAAGACCCAGTAAAAGTTGACGATCTGTCTTTACCAAATACTGCTTATTGTAGGGGTATCTCTTGTCGGTTTTGTTCGGAAACAAACCCGTTAATGAAGGAGTGTATATGGAAGCAATGGGTTGGTCAGCATCATAAAGACGTTGTAAAAGTTCGGAGCGTAAGGGTTGCGCTTGAACAATAAACTGCAAAAAAAACAAAAGCAAATAGAGGGCAATTCTAAGGAGCATGGCATGAATTTACAAGAAATCAACAGATGCAAGTCAAATTTGAATAAATTCATAAAAAGAAATCTATGGCAATCAACTTAGCTAAATTTCGCGCACAAAATGTGGACAGAGCCATTCATGGTTTTAAATGTTACAATAACCAGCCTCTTACCTACTGGACAACAGCTTTGGCTGGCGAAGTTGGAGAGCTTTGCAACATGATAAAAAAGCTTCAACGGGTAGAAAAAGGAGGAGTTGATGGTGGCAGTAGTTATAAAGCAAGCCAAATAAATAAAGAAATGCTTGAGGAGGAAGTTGGAGGCATTGCGATTTACCTTGACCTGTTAGCCTCCTTACTTGAAATAGATTTGGAAGAAGCCATTACAAAAACCTTCAATAATAAGTCAGCAGAACTTGGATTTTCTCAGCGAATCTGAGCCCCTTCCACTCCTGCTTTGACCATTCGATTATAGGCTCCTGGAAGTACCCGTCTAAACCGCTCATAGGTAGCTTGGGCAATATTGTTTCTGTCAAATGGCACAAAACGAACATATTGGTTTCCCGAGCCAGCACTTCTGCCATATTTATACGCATAAGTAAACCAGCCATCAGACTGAAGTTTGATTTCACTAAGTTCCAAATTAGGAACTGCTATAAAAAAAGCATCTTGCTGAGGTGATATTGAACCAGTGGAAGCACTTGAACGTTCTGGTAAATTACGCAAAGCCAAATAAGCCTCTTTAGCTGTCTCAATGGCAGGATCGATTAACTCAACTTTAAGGGCAAGTACTCCTCTATAACGATAGCCATTTTCATCTTTAAAATCATATAATTCTTTCAATACAGATGAAATAGTATCCCTCAAAAAAGGATAGTGTGTACAACCTAAAATCAACGTATTTAAAGGTGATGCATAATGCTCTTTTTTCATTTTTTCTAACAATGTAACCAAGTGATATCGCACATAATTCACCGGGTCGTTTAATTGCATTTCGGTGCACTTGCCTTTATCATCATACTCACAAAGCAAACTATTACCCGTAGAAACAAACCGATACACAGAAGTCAAAGCGGGGTCAATTGGATATTTCGTATTGGATAAAGAAGGTCCTTTATAATCTACTCGCGGTTTTGAAACCTGATCCGCCAAAAAGCTCCAATCTCTATCAATACTCTCAGCTAATCCATATCCTCCTTGACTTACAATGGATAATTTACCCATACCCAAGGAAGCCCCAAGCTGTTCTAAAGCTTTTGGATAGCCATTAGAGGCGACAGTACCTACCGTAGCAAAAACACCAATTGTTCCTTTTTCTTTTTGCTGAAAGCGCAAAGCCGCTTTACATCCTGCATCAATAACTCCCACCACAGGAATGGTTGGTCCCATTAAATTTTTTATATCGTTGAGTGCATACGCGGTTGCAGTGTTACAAGCTACCACCAACATCTTAGCGTTCGCCTTTTGATAATTGATATATCTGTCAGCAATTCGCTTTTGATAAAAAGTATCTTTTGCTAAAAAAGTCATGCACTTCAATATCTGTTCTTTCAAAAAATCTGTTTTCCCCTCCGCTGCATAATTCCCATAAGGCATGTTTGCTTGGTCAGCCAGATAATTAAAATGTTCACCACGAAAATCAGGTATTCCATCAGCACCTGGCTTACCTGTTTTGTTGTTAAATGCATCAAGGTTGAGCATAGCTTCTAAAACGGTTAATCCACCAGTTCCTGAATCAAATACTCCAATGGGTTGATGTTGACCCCTTACAACTATAATTTGCAAGCCAAATAGCAATAAAAGCGAAAGTCGAGCTAGTATTTTTATCATACTGGAAAGTTAGGGGATATTTAATATTTTTAACAAATGAGGATTTGTTTATGGGCTATTGGCAAAAGTCATGAACCCTATGTAAAATCGGGCACTGACACATTTACGAAAAGACTCAGCCATTATTTTAAAACTGAATGGACACTCCTACCTGCACCCAAACATTCAGGGATGTTAAGTGAATTGGATATTAGAAAAAGAGAAGCAGATGTAATTCTTGAATGGCTTCAAGCAGATGACTATTTGGTATTACTTGATGAAAAAGGGAAAGAACTCTCTTCACCTGAGTTGGCTAAATTTTTACAAAAGCGAGCAAATGATGGAAATAAAAATGTTGTATTTCTGATTGGCGGAGCATTTGGAGTAGATGCGAGCGTGATGAAAAGAGCCAATTTTACCTGGAGTTTATCCAAACTAGTTTTCCCTCACCAATTAGTACGTCTTATTTTGGCAGAACAACTTTACCGAGCGGCTACAATTTTGAGAAATGAAAAATATCATCACAGCTAATGCTCAGCCACACTCAAATAATAATTTTTATCACAGCAATTGTCAGTATTGTTGCATTTTCAAGTACAACAATAAAAGAACAACTTCTTTTCAAACCGGTTCAAATCCAAAAAAGAAATGAATGGTATCGCTTTTTTACAAGCGGACTAATTCATGCCGATTGGGAACATTTATTATTCAATATGCTCACCCTTTATCTATTTGGAGAGGGACTCGAAGCACAATTCAATAGAGACAATTTATTTGGAGAGAATGGAGTAATCCTCTATTCAACTTTATATATTTCTGCTTTTCCTTTTTCAATGATTACTTCCTATTGGAAACACAAGCAAAACACTCGATATGCAAGTTTGGGTGCTTCAGGAGCAGTTAGCGCTATTTTATTTGCCTCAATACTTCTAAATCCAACCATAAAAATTGGCTTCTTCATTCTGCCGCCCGTAATTCCTGGTTTTGTGTTTGGACCTGCTTACCTACTTCTCTCATCCTACTTGAATAAGAAAGGAAAAGACAATATCAATCATGCCGCACACATTGCCGGAGCTATTTATGGAGTAATTTTTACATTAGCTGCAGCCTACTATTTTAAAAGCCAGACTGCTGTTTTGGATAATTTTATACTACAAGTTGCAGCTTATTTACGCTAAGTCTGAATCCAAAACAACTTGAATCACTTCATTAGTTTGAGTGGTAATCTTAAACCGATCATCTAATCGGATTCCTACAACCCAGCAAATTTTATCACCCGTCGTTAAAACCCAAACCTTTTCCTTTTCGGAAGCAGAAAATTTTAAATCGATTAAGAGTCGGGATACTTTTTTCTTTTTACGCATTCCCAATGGGTAAAAATAGTCCCCCTCTTTCCATTTACGCAACAAGAGAGGAAATTGTAAAAGCTTCGCATCTACAAAAACTTGCTTTTCGTTCCCAAATGTAATCTCACTAGTCTTAGCGGGGAGAAAAGTCAAAACACCTTCTGGGTATTTTATTTCTTCATTGATACTCTCCACCTCGATATAGTCATTTTTTGTGGATAATAAAGGAGCAATGATTAACTGCTTTCGATTTTTTATCAATCGCCATTGTCCAGTTGCAGCCACTAATTGCGCGCCGGTTCTGGCATTCAAAAGAAGAGCTGCCTCCCCCACCTGGCCAGGAGTAAACCCAAAAGGATGCAACAATTCAAATAACAAAGAAGTGTGTTCAAATTTCTTTAATTGAGCAATAGAAAGGTGATATTCATTTTGTTTTTGCAACAAGTACTTCTTTTTAAATTGCTCAACATAAATCTGTAATAATTGATCAGCTTGTTCAATTCTTTTGCCATTATCTAAAAGGTTTTGTTTAACAGTTGGAAACACTTTTTCAATCGCAGGCAGAATCGTATGACGGAAATAATTACGTGTATAATCCTCTTTCAAATTGCTGGAATCTGTCACAAATTCAACATGATGAGCAGCAGCATAATTTTGAATATCGTTATGGCTAACTGTCAATAAAGGACGAATAACGTTGCCTGAACGAGCAGGAATTCCCATTAACCCTCTTAAACCAGTTCCTCTAAAAAAATGCATTGCAATAGTCTCTGCGTTGTCTTCTTGATGATGCGCTGTAAGTACCCAGTTGAGATGTTTAGTAGAGTCAATCAACTCTTGAAACCAATTATAACGAAGTTGCCGAGCTGCCTCCTGAATTGAGAGTTTTTTTTCACTAGCAAAAGATGCCGTGTTAAACTTATTAACGTGCAATGGCACATTCCATTTAGCAGCTAGTGCACGAACAAATTGCTCATCTCGTTCACTCTCCTCATCCCTTAACATAAAATTACAATGGGCTAATTCTATTTTCAATCCAGCTTCGTGACAAAGAAACGCTAGGACGGTAGAATCCATACCTCCACTTGCAGCAATTAAAAACCCATCTCCAGTATTAACTGGAGCTATTGCCGCTATCAATTTTTTAATTTCAATCAATGCTAGCAATTAAAAGGTTAATTCTTCCCAAGCTCCCCGCAGCTCATTATAGGCATGTTGGTCTTGTACTTTCTTTGCCTGTTCCATCCCTTTTTCATAGGTCGCGATAGCTGCAGAAGTATCCCCATTTCGCTCTAGTAACTTTGCCAAATGATAATAACTACCTACATACATGGGGTCAGAACCAAGCAATTCCTCAAAATATCGACGTGCCTTAAGATCGTCTCCCCTCTTTATGAATTCAAGGGCAAGAGCGTGCTGTAAAAAAGAATCTCCGGGCGACTGGGCTAACATTTCCTGAAGTTTCGCGATACGATCCATTAGTTAGTAGTTATACAATAAAAAACACCAGGTAATCCTTTTTTTAAAGCTGCTCCAAAACTTATCTTTGCATAGTTGCAATAACAACTAATTGAACCGTTTAATCTAACACACATGAAGATTCTGGTTTGTATCAGTAAAACGCCGGATACCACGGCAAAAATAGCCTTCACCGATAACAACACGAAATTCGATACCACTGGGGTACAATGGATCGTCAATCCCTGGGATGAATGGTTCGCCCTAGTCAGAGCTATTGAATTAAAAGAGGCCAATCCCGCCGCAACTCTTCATTTGATTACTGTAGGAGAGTCAGATGCAGATCCCATAATCAGAAAGGCTCTTGCATTGGGTGGTGATGAGGCTTTTCGTATCAATGCAGTAGCCACTGATGGGCAGTTTGTGGCAGAACAGATAGCTGCTTTTGCCAAAAATGGGAATTACGACTTATTGTTAACCGGAAAGGAAACTATAGATCATAATGGCTCTGCAATGGGTGGTATACTAGCTGGACTTTTAGATTACCCCTATATCAGTCTTGCCACCAAATTGGATATCCAAAACAATCAGGCAATAGTAACCAGAGAAATTGAGGGTGGAGAGGAAGTATGTGAAGCGCCATTGCCCCTCGTAATTAGCGCACAAAAGGGAATGGCGGAAGCTAGAATCCCTAACATGAGAGGAATCATGGCAGCCAGAACAAAACCGCTACATGTACTAGAACCTGTCTCCACAAACATACTTACTACGATCAAAGAATATCATCTTCCTTCTGCAAAGTCCGGTGTCAAATTGATACCCGCAGACCAACCAGAAGAACTGGTACGTCTTTTACATGAAGAAGCCAAAGTAATTTAAATTCACAAAATTCAATTATGAGTATCCTGGTATATATTGACAGCGCAGATGGAAAAATCAAAAAGTCAGCATTAGAAGTTATTACATATGGCGCTGACCTTGCAAAAATTAAAAACGAGAAACTAGTTGGAGTTGTAATCGGATCCTGCTCGGAAGATCTAAGCCAATTAGGTAACTATGGCTTACAGGAAGTCTATTGGATTAACAAAGGTGAAACGCGTGTTAGTGCACAAGACACAGATGCCAACGCCCTGTGCGAATTAGCAGAACAACTACAAGCCACTACCCTTCTTTTTTCTCATTCACTGAATGGAAAATTACTAGCTCCGCTTACCTCCACACGACTCAAAGCGGGTTTGGTAACGGGGGTAATTGAACTTCCTACTATTGCGCAAGGAATAACAGTAAAGAAATCCGTTTTTTCTGGTAAAGCTTATGCGAGTATTGAAATCAAATCCAGTCGCTGTGTTTTAACTATAAACCCAAATTCAACCAGCATTAAAGAAATAGGTGGTAGTGCGATCGTTACTGAATCAAACATTCAAGTTCCTGCATCCAAAATCAAAAGCAAATCGGTGCAAAAAACAGCTGGCGAACTTTCTCTCACAGAGGCAACTACTGTCGTAAGTGCTGGAAGGGGCTTGAAAGGACCCGAAAATTGGGGAATGGTTGAGGAACTAGCCACTACGCTTCATGCTGCGCTCGCTTGTAGTAGACCCGTTGCTGATGCGCATTGGCGGCCACACCACGAGCATGTCGGTCAAACTGGTATTGCCATTGCACCTAATCTATACATAGCAATAGGAATTTCTGGTGCAATCCAGCATCTGGCCGGGGTAAACAGAAGTAAAGTGATTGTAGTCATCAATAAAGATCCGGAAGCTCCCTTTTTTAAAGCAGCAGACTATGGAATTGTTGGAGATGCTTTTGAAGTGGTCCCAAAAATCACTGCTGCCATCAAAAATTTGAAAGTCAACTAAGGATCCCTTAGAATCCGTTTTATATTTGTTATCCAGATGAAAAAAATTGAACTGGAAATAATTGCAATTTCTCACAGTATCACACAAACACAGTCCTATGCTGTTGTACTGGGTGAGGTAAATGGATCAAGAAGACTCCCAATTGTGATTGGAGGATTTGAAGCGCAAGCCATTGCTGTGGCACTTGAAAAAATGAACCCTTCTCGACCTCTTACCCATGATTTAATGAAGAACTTTTTAATTGCTTTTGGAATTGATTTACATGAAGTAATTATTAATGACTTACAAGAAGGGGTTTTCTATTCTAAACTAGTCTGTTCAAATGAACAGGATACCATTGAAATCGACTCCAGAACATCGGATGCCATCGCGATGGCTGTTCGTTTTGGTTGCCCCATTTATACCTATGAAAATATTCTTCAAAATGCAGGTATTTTGTTGGAGGAAACCGACGAAACTAAGAAAAAGAGAGAGGGTGAAGAATCCTTAGAAGAAGAGATAAAAAAAACGGGAAATGAAGACCTCAAACAAATGACACTTGCAGAGTTAAATAACTTGCTAAATGAGGTGTTAGAAAATGAGGACTATATACGAGCTATTGCTATCCGAGACGAAATAAATAGCAGAAATCAGGAGAACCCCTAGATCAAATTCATGATTGTATTTCCAAATTGTAAAATCAACCTGGGCCTACGTATCCTTCGTAAGCGACAGGATGGTTATCATGACCTGGAAACTATTTTTTTTCCAATTCCTGTTTCTGATATTCTTGAAATAAGAATTTCACCTCAAAAAGATGGAGAAATCAGATTTACACAAACGGGATTTCCGATTGCTGGCGCAACAGAGGAAAACAGCTGTGTTAAAGCGTACCAACTTTTAAAAGATCGTTTTCCCCTATTGAAGAGTATAGATGTACATCTTCATAAAAATATTCCAACTGGCGCAGGTTTAGGAGGTGGTAGTGCAGATAGCGTTTTCATGCTTCAGGGACTAAAAGAACTATTTCAGCTTTCTCTTTCGCAAGACGATTTAGAAGCTTTATCTCTGCAACTCGGAAGCGATTGCCCCTTTTTCTTACTAAATAAACCCACTATCGCAGAGAGTCGAGGGGAAATTTTAAAAGAACTTACACTCTCACTTAAAGGATATCAGTTACTGCTAATTAATCCGGGTGTACCTATTTCTACCGCTGTTGCTTTTAATGGCTGCAAACCTGATTTACAAGGAAGATCACTAGCATCAATCATACAACAACCCATTACCACTTGGAAAGAGGATCTAAAAAATCAATTCGAAGACACCATCTTTGAACAATTCCCAAATTTAGCTTCCATAAAAACAGCGCTTTACGCAGAAGGAGCTATCTATGCTTCAATGAGCGGAAGCGGAAGTACCCTCTATGGCATTTTTCCGGAAAATACCCCCCGGCCTGAAAAGATGATGCAAACCTACCCCTGGAGCAGATGGGTGAAACTTTCTTAATCTGAGGCCTGTGAAGTAACTTACATTTCTATGAAAGGGTCATCGATTTCTACCACAACACTTTTTCACATTGAGCAGGAAAATCAATTTGTAGCGCATAACTACCATCCTCTTCCTGTAGTCCTCTCCAAGGGAAAAGGGGTTTACCTGTGGGATGTTGATGGCAAGAGATATATTGACTTTTTGAGTGGATATTCTGCAGTCAATCAAGGTCATTGTCATCCAAAAATAATTGAAGCATGTCTTCAACAAGTACAGCAATTAACACTCACAAGCCGCGCTTTTCATCATGATAAATTAGGTGGCTTTGCAAAATTCATAACACAATACTTTGGATATGACAAAGTGTTACCTATGAATACCGGAGTAGAAGCCGTAGAGACTGCTATTAAATTGAGTAGAAAATGGGGGTATGAAAAAAAGAAAATCCCGGAGAACCAGGCAAAAATAATTGTGTGTGAAGGCAATTTTCATGGAAGAACAACTGGAGTAGTTTCTTTTAGTAGTGACAAAGATTCAACCTATCATTTTGGACCCTTCCAGCCCGGATTTATTACGATACCTTACAATAACAGCGAAGCTTTAAAATTGGCACTTGCTGATTCGTCCGTAGCAGCATTTTTAGTTGAACCCATTCAAGGAGAAGCGGGTGTAATCGTTCCCGATGACGGTTATCTGAGACAGGCTGCCGAATGGTGCAAAAAAAGCAATGTGCTATTTATTGCAGATGAAATTCAAACTGGCTTAGGCAGGACAGGAAAAAAAATTGCTTGTGCGCATGAAGAAGTAAAACCTGACATTCTAATACTAGGTAAAGCGTTGAGCGGGGGCCTATTCCCTATCAGCGCTGTGTTGGCAGATGATGATATCATGCTTTGTATTCAACCCGGACAACATGGATCTACGTTTGGAGGAAATCCCTTGGCATGTGCAATTGCAGAAACTGCAATATCGGTTATCGAGGATGATAGGCTAGCAGAAAATGCAGCGCATAGAGGAATAGAACTACGAAGGGGAATTCAAGAAATTAATAACCCACATATTGCACTAGTCAGAGGCAAAGGATTATTAAACGCCATCGTAATTAAACATCCCGATCCAAATGCGGCTTGGAATCTTTGCCTGGAAATGATGCAAAACGGACTACTAGCAAAGCCGACACACGGCGATAAAATCAGGTTTGCGCCTCCATTGGTTATTACAAAGGAGCAAATTCAGGAAGCGATAGAGATTATTAAAAAAAGTTTACAAGTGCTCACTTGATCACAGCGATTTTTTTCGAAACGATTCTCCCTTTCTGTTGAACCACTAGCAAATAAGTACCCGACTTAAATTCGGCATTAGAGACGTCAATTTGAATCGCTACCCCCTGAATAAAGTTAGAAAAATGGGTAGTTCTGCCTAAAAAAGTACCTCCGATAGTATACAGATAAAACGTAGCCTCTCCTACAAATGGATAGGTAAAGCAAAATGAGGTAGTTGAAATTTTAAAGTTTGAAGGCTGAGCACTTTTCGTGTCTAAATATTCTCGGAAACAATATCGCACCACTCCCTCATTTACTACACCATCCCAATCAACCTGCAATAATTTATAAAAAAGCGGACCCGCAGGCGGAAATGAATCAATGAATTTATATCGATTCATAAAGCTCATATCATTAGTTACTATAGAAGAAATAAAAGCAATTGGTGTATAATGCGTTCCATCTTGGGAACGACAAATAGTAAATCCTTTACTATTCTGCTCTAACGTAGTTCCCCACTCTAGTTGAACAAATTCAGGAAAAGATGAAATAGTTGAGTACTGCCATTGCACAGGTAAACTCTCTGGCATAACTGTCCCCTCAATTCTTAAATCATCGAGTCGCCAATTTGCAACATTAATAGCAGCAATTCCAACACCATTATAACCATAGAGTCGAAACTCCAAACTAGACTTAGGCTGTATCCCAGTTACAGGCAACTGAACATACTGCCAAACCCCATTGGGCAAAATGGGTTGACTGAGTACCGGAGTATTGAAAGCATCTGCATTAGAAAAGAGTGCACAAACTTGCGGACCTGTTGTCGTAGATCGTATTGCTAGTTGGACTGAAGTCAAATTTAATTTATAACCAGACGCGGCAGTTATGCTGAAGGAGAGATAAGCAGATCCGTTATTGCCTTTTTCCAAAGGTCCTGTACGAGAAGCAAGTGCTGCATTTAGATCTCCGGAGGCTCCTGGATAAGCCCCAGATGAAGTGGAAGAACTATTTAGAAATTGAGTATTTCCAAAATTATTACCAGGCATCAGCTCACTTACTTGAAAATTTGAACCCGTCGATAAAGCTGGCATGGTTGATTGCATGTTCCAATAAACAGAAAACCCGGTTTGCGCAACACTCACGCTCGAAAACAAAAAAATAACTGCCCATAAAAAAGAAGTAAAACAAAGCTCCATACAGCAAGTATGCAGCTATAGAGCTAACGGAACAAGTATCAAAATAGAATTCTCTTGGATTATTTCTCTTTTAGCGAAGGAAATAAGGCAGTAACTAGCATTAAAACGCTTGCGATTGCAACTAAGTATAATCCAATTTGGCGCTCTGGACACTCCCCTCCTCTACAAATTCCAATAATCAAAAAATTTCTGATCATCCAGGATGCATTCAACGCAACAACCAAAATGTTGAATCGTTTTGCCCAAATTTTAGGAATCAAGGTAAATAGAAGATAAAAAGAAAAGAATATTAAGTGGAGAACCCCGGGCTTTCCATAGCTGGTTCCAACTGTTTGCATGCCTGTAATTACCAAATTTTGGGATTCAATAATAACCCAAGGCATCCAACATCCAATAGCCAACAGCAATCCTGCACTAACGCCCAGCCAAGTCAAATTCAGTTTCATTTTGTTGAATTAGTTAACTCTATTTTATTCTTCCAATTGAAATAGGCATACAAAGGTAATCCTGTCAAAACAAAAAGAAGCCCTACTACAGAGTTAATCACAGGTTTTTGTCCAGTAGAAAATAAATAAACATCATTGTAAAGGGTGGCTAGCAAGTAAGCAAAAGAGAATAGAATGAAAAGACCAGTGGTAAAGGGATGAGCCCATACACGATAGGGACGATCTAGATTAGGATTTGTCTTTCTTAACCGAAATACCGCCAATGCAGCAAGTCCGTATACCATCCATGTTACAAAGACATACATGTCTGCAAGCATGTCAAAGGAACCTGATAGAATGAGTACAGAAATCCATCCTCCATGCAGCCATAATGCGGCTGTAGGGCTTCCTGTGGAAGCATCCCTTTTTCCTAAAAATGAAGGAAACACTTTCTCTTTACCCATGGCATACGTAATGCGTGAGCAAGCCATAATGTTTCCATTTAATGCACCTATTGTACAAAAAACTATCAACAATGAAACAAGGCCTGCTGCAATTGGCCCTCTTGCTTCAACTAAAGCCTCCGCAGCTACAACGTGAGTTTGTGCCATTTTTTCGACAGGAAGAATATACAAGTAAGCCTGATTCATCAATAAATAAAGGGTTAAACAAATGAGTACACCCATAAACAACGCACGAGGAATAGTTTTTGAAGGACTATTTACCTCACCAGCAATGGAAACAATATTTATCCATCCATCCAACGCAAAAAATGCACCCGTTAACGCTGCCGCCCATCCCGTAATGGATGGAACAGTAGTCAACATAGATGCGCTGCTATAAAAATGAGTACTACTCCCATTTTTGGATGTAAAAATTAATATAGGAATCAGCAAAAGTATTGCACCATTTATTCCAGCTGCGAACAATTGAAACCGACCACTTGATTGAACACTGCGCGTATTGAGCCAGGTTAATAAGATCACTAAAAATATAGCGAGCAGCTTGACTGTAAAGTCTTTTAGTGGGTACAAACTACCTAGCGGATAAATTGACCAAACAACGGACATTTCAATTTGAGAATCCAACTTTGGAAGTTGAACTAACGTATCAATATAGTAAGCGCAAATGAATGCAATCGCTGCTACAGATGCTGTATTGATTACAGAAAAGGCTGACCAGCCATAAAGAAAACCAGTCTTTTTCCCATAACAATGTGAAAAATGAACAAACAGCCCACCACTGGAAGGCATCATCACACCTAATTCAGCCACCACTAATGTGCCACAAAGAGTAAACAATCCTGCTAAGACCCACACAAGGGTCATCGCAATGGGATGATTCAATTGTGCGGCCATAGAAGCCGGTTTCATAAAAAGGCCAGCTCCAATTATAGACCCTACAATAACAGAAAGGGCAGCTCGAAATGAAAGCCGTCCTTTATGAATTGGTTTACTCATTTAAAATTCAATGCATCCCAAAGATAAGTGGGAAGAAGAATGTTACTACTGCAGCCCAAATTGCATAAACAGGCATGAAAAGTGCAATTGACTTTTCAACAGAATTTACATCAGGAGTCGTACCTCTTAACTGTTTGAGCAACTGAAGTGTGATCAAAACGAGGTTTACAAAAAAGAGGATATTTCCACCTAGTACCGCAGTTCGGTTGGGCGTGAACCCCCAGGAGCCAATACGATAAAGAATGGCAGAAAGTGCAATTGCATTTACAATGATTGTTACAATGGCCAATAAAAAAATTATCCAGAGAGCAAGCTTACTTTCATTTGTACGTTGTAGCTCCACAACAGAAAAGAAAATTATTGCTAACACGCCAATTAATAGCCCATTGAATAAAAGCAAAAACTCTCTGTCGTTATAGGGGTCTTTTTGAGCAATTGCGATTCCGATTAAATATGAAACCAAAGTCACCAACACAACAGGACTGAATATCCTGGCAATAACAGGAGATACTTTATTAACGAGTTGCGGATTGAACCGTATCACATAAGTAGCCATTAAAGGTACTGCGGCTAATTCTGTAATCAGTATCCATTTTGTATAAAAGTCTGCAATTGATAATCCAATCAAACTAAATAATCCAATTGTGATACCAGATAAAATCATAATTCCGCTAACAATCAATGACCCCATTACAAATACATCACCATTGTAGCGAAGAAATTCAGGTCTTTGCTCCCATTGCCGAATCGATCCTCCAGTGTATACAAAACCCAGTAAGGACCACCCTACTAAAGGAAGATGAATACAGCTCAATATCATCGCATCACTCTCGAGACTCAAAGGCATTAAATTTATATAGAGTGCTGCTCCAATAAAAACGGCCAATACAACCAGACATACTTTTAATGGCAGTTTCCGCATCCAGGCGAAATAGGCTGCTAGTGTAGGAAAAACGATGAAGCTAATATTCCTGGGAAAGAAATCATTTTCCGATACAATAAAAAACTCTGGAATTTTTGCAATAAAAGTGGCAAACAAAGAGGCTATCAAGATAAAAATAAGATCAGCTCCTTTTCCCCAGGCAATTGAACTGCTTTCCTCCTGAAAACGTTCATACCAGCAGATAGCCACTGTAGAAGTGGGTCTTGATGGATAAAGCTCCAAAAAAGAACGTTTAAATGCTGTTTTGTTTGAGCGATACAACTCCTCGAGCCGAACTGGATTTTCCAGGTTTTGCAGTATTGATTCTTTCATATTTACAGGCGCTGTTTTAAAAATTCAGCATGGCGAATGTACCCGTTGAACTTTTAAAAGCAAAAACGCTCCTGTAAATTAACAATACATTTCGGTTTTTAACGCTTTCACGCGATCGTCTGCCAAATATTCATCAAAGGTCATCAAGCGGTCAATAACCCCTTTGGGTGTAAGTTCAATTACTCGATTGGCAACAGTTTGCATAAATGTATGGTCATGGCTACTTAAAAGAACAATGCTTTTATAGTCGGTACACTGTTCGTTAAAGCTTTGGATGCTCTCCAAATCAAGATGATCAGTGGGCTGATCCAAAAGAATCACATTGGGGTTCTGCAACATCATCCGGCTCAGCATGCATCGAACTTTTTCTCCTCCACTCAGGACGCCCGTCTTTTTGTTTACATCCTCTCCACTAAACAACATTTTACCCAAAAAACCTCTTAAAAAGGGTTCATCAACATCCTTTACATGCTCTGGCACATACTGACGCAACCAATCCATTAGTGTATGATCGTCAGAAAAATATTTTGAATTTTCTTGCGGTAAATAGGCCCAGGTGATTGTACTACCCCACTCAAATTTTCCTTGATCGGCAGTCGCTTCTCCTGCGATAATGTTGTAAAAAGTCGTAACTGCCAGTGGATCTTGGCTAAGAATTGCGATTTTATCCCCTTTATTGACTGTAAAACTTACTTGATCAAAAAGTGTTCTCCCATCCACCACCTTTTTTAATTTTTCAACGGAAAGGATTTGATTACCCACTTCACGCAAGGGCTGAAATATGATACCGGGATATTTTCGATAACTCGGCTCGATTTCTTCGATGGTCAATTTTTCCAATGCTTTCTTTCGAGAAGTAGCTTGACGGCTCTTTGATGCATTGGCACTAAATCGAGCAATGAAATCAAGTAAGGCCTGTCTCTTTTCCTCTACTTTCTTATTCTTATCACTCAATTGTCTGGCCATTAATTGAGAGGACTCGTACCAAAATGAGTAGTTGCCAGTAAATATTTTTATTTTTTGCCGATCCACGTCTGCAATATGTGTACATACAGCATCCAAAAAGTGACGGTCATGGCTCACTACCAATACGATGTTTTCATAGTCAGCCAAAAAGTTTTCTAACCAACTGATTGTTTCAATATCCAATCCGTTTGTAGGCTCATCTAGTAATAAAATATCTGGATTCCCAAATAGCGCTTGCGCTAACAACACACGAACCTTAAAATTTGTAGGAATGTCTTTCATCAAAGTTTGATGAAATGCTTCCGCTACTCCCAACTCCCCCAACAATGTAGCAGCGTCGCTCTCTGCCGTGTAGCCTCCCATTTCGCCAAATTCAGCTTCTAACTCACCTGCCCTGATACCATCTTCCTCTGTAAATTCAGCCAAGGAGTAGATTGCTTCTCTTTCCTTGGTTACTTGCCATAGTCGGGCATGGCCCATCAAAACCGTATTCAAAACAGTCTCGTTATCAAAAGCGAAATGATTTTGCTTTAGCACCGCCATTCTTTCTCCGGGAGTAATATCAATACGGCCTTTATTTGGCTCTATTTCACCGCTGACTATTTTTAGAAAAGTACTTTTCCCGGCCCCATTGGCTCCAATTACTCCATAGCAATTGCCTTTGGTAAAATTGAGGTTTACTTCTTCAAACAATACTCTCTTTCCGTATGCGAGTTTCAGATCTTTTACACTTATCATAAGGCCTTATTTAGCGGCTGCAAAGGTACCAAAAAAAATCCCGCCTGGTTAACCAGACGGGATTGAAATAATTAGTGAATCGATTACTTATAGACGACCATGCTAATGGTACGACTTACTGCAGGCGATTGCTCATCATTAACAAACAAGAGATGATAAGTTCCAGCAGGTAATTGAGTCATATCCATATTAACAACCTGACCGTAGTATACATTATTTATTTCAACTGTGCGGATCAATTGACCAAGATTATTATAAACCTTCACAGAGAAACGAGTATACAAGTCTGTGTTCACTCTTACACCAAATAAACCAGTATTAGGATTTGGATAAAGCGTCAGTGAAGCAGGATTTGGTAATGGGATCTGGCGTTCCGCACACTGATCAACGATAATGGTACGCGTAGCGGTAGATTGACAACCAGCATTAGATGCAGTGTAGGTTATTGTTTTTGCACCCAATCCAGCAGTACGTGGATTGAATGTTGTACCTGATACTCCAGAGCCACTAAATGTACCTCCAGCAGGTGCAGCACTCAATGTAAGTGGACGATCAGACAAACAAACATCACTAACAGGATTGAAAGAAGTAATGTTTGGATACGTATTTACAGTAAGCGCTACGTTAGTTGAGTAAATAGTACCGCAACTAGTTGTTACTGCAGCACGGAATAAATATCCATTTTGTGTCGCAGGAACATTGGTCTGGCTAAATGTAGTGGTAGTAGCCCCATTTACAGACGCCCAGGTAGTTCCACCATTTGCGCTTGCTTGCCACTGATAAGTTAAGGTTCCAACAGGAGTAGTAGCAGCCACTACAAAGCTGGTAGATCCAAATTCACAGATGGAAGCAGAAGCTACAGGGTTTGAAGTAATAGTAGGTGCAGCACTTAATGTTAGCACAGCAGCTGTAGAGGTTGCTGCAGGGGCACAAGCACCAGAAACAACACAACGATATCTGTTATTATTCTGAGATAATACTGTAGATGCAATGGTGTATGTGGCTGCATTTGCACCGGTAATATCAGCATAGTTGGTGCCGCCATCTGTACTAACCTGCCATTGATAGGTTATTGCACTTCCTGTTGCTCCAACAGAGAAAGAAACAGAGGTTCCAGTACACTGTGCAACGTTCGTGGGCTGTGTAGCAATTGATGGTAATGTATTTACTGTTAAGGTAGCAGCAGAAGATGTTGTAGATCCACACTGACCAGTCACGATACAACGGTAGGTATTGCCACTCATTGCAACAGTAGCACCTGTTACTGTATAAGAAGCACTGGTTGCTCCACTTATATTAGAGAAACCTGCACCTGTATTTACTTGCCACTGATAAGTACCGGTAGAGGCCACAGTAAAGGTGGTATTACTACCGACGCAAGTTGTCTGGTTAGCAGGCTGTGTTGTAATGGTAGGACCATTTCCGGCATTTACAGTAAAGGATAGAACAGCTGTTTGGTTAGGTGAACCGGAGGAAACTCCAGAAACAGTAACAGTGTAAGTGCCAGCATTCAATGTATTTGTTCCGGTCAATGTAACTGTTGTGCTAGAACCAACTGCAACTGTACTTGGCGAGAAACTTACTGTAGTGCCAGCAGGGTTTCCAGATGCACTCAAACTAATATTCCCTGTAAAACCACCATTTGATGCAGTTCCTAAAGTAATGCTCATGCTAGAAGGGGCTGGACATGATGCAGTGGCAGGTGTAGTTGAATTAAAACTGAAGCCAAATGGGGGCGGTATGATAGTCAAATTAGCATTGTTGATATCAAAATACACGTTACCCACTGCCTTTACTTTGAAACGAACAGAAGTAGATGGGGTGTTAGGCACTGTAAAACTCTCCGTACCATCATTAGGTGTGTTTGGAATGAGCAGTGTGAAATTATTACCACCATCCGTAGAAATAAAAATATTAACGTTAGCTGTATTTGTTGGTGCACCAGTTGTTCCATTCACCGACCAAGTTAAGGTCTCAGTAGTACCTGCTGTGAGTGTAGCAGCTGTATTATGAGAAGTGATTAAGAACGGACCTACAGCTGCAGAAACAGTAATGGCAACATCAGCATACGCAGTTTGACCCACCTTGATAGGAGCAGTAGAACTGTAGGGAACATTATCTCTTACTGTTAATCTAAAATTCAACGTACGACCAACACTGCTGAGTGCTTCTGTGTTAGCGATTGCATCTCCACCCGGTAAAGGACCAGTTACTGACAAGCCAGCAAGTATAGTGGAGAGTCTAGGGAAAATTCTTGTTGGACTAGTTGAGGCTGGGAAGCTAAGCCAATTGGGACCAACCAATTTAGTTGGACTTGCAACACTATTCACCCCGGTTACGGTAGAGTTTGCTGCATCATCCTGCTCCCAGCAATATGTCAACACATCATTGGGATTAGCATCTGTTGCGGATCCTGTTAATTCAAATGGAGTTGTGATTGGAATAGTATATGGAGTTAATGCAGCCACCACTGGGGTTGCATTAGTACCAGCAAGTGAAGTGGTAACAGGGCATGTTTTTGTAGCCATGTTAACCTGAATTTGCTGGATTGAGTTTTCGTGGAAAATATCAATGGAATGTGGAGCAACGTCTTGAGCAGTAATACCAGCATATCCCATAATGGTAATACCAGAGCCTACTTCTTTATTGTTGACACCACCTGCCTCAATGCTCATAGAGAAGGTATGGTTACCTCCCAATTGATGACCCACTTCATGGGCTACATAATCAATGTCGAAGTTGTCACCCTGTGGAATACCGTCTGCAGGTGAAGTAATTCCGCTACCTTTTTGCCCGTTTACACAAACGCAACCAATACAACCGGCATTACCACCTCCACCAGAGGCTCCAAACATATGTCCGATATCATAGTTTGCCTCTCCGATCACAGAGGTTAAAGTAGCCTGTAACTGACTATTCCAGTTAGCCATAGTAGTATAAGGGTCAGTAGCAGGATTATAATAAATGACCTGAGTAGTAGTAGGTATAAGATCCAAGTGAATTGCCAGGTCCTTTTCATAGCAACCATTGCAACGGGTAAGTGTGGCATTGTAAGCAGCAAGTACGAGGTTTACCTGCGCTGCGCTAGTCGCACCAAAGTAGTTCGAATACTCACCATTACAAGACTGCGCTAAACGCATTGTCTTTAACTCGCCTGTATTTGATCCTAATCTGTTCATATACACTTGACGGTTAAGTCCAAGGGCCAGTTCTTGATCAGGTGTACTACATAGCCAAGGCAAATCTCCTTTTCGACGAGAAGATAAAAAAACAGCATACGTATTTCCGTCTTGAGAATACTGCTCTAAATATTCATTAGCAGCATCGGCACGAAAAACCATTCCCTGCACTCCTTGAGGTGAATAACTAAGTTTTAATAAGGCAGCGGGATCACTGATTCCTTTTCCAGAGTAAGCTCTGATAGAAGGAAACTGACGTTGAAGCTCCGGCGTAAAATTTGAAGCCTCAACAATTTCATATTGTTCCAACTTACCAGCAGCATTTGGAATTGTAATAACTGTGCTACGGGGAGTTGCATTTTCACCAACAATAGAAAATAATTGTTGACGAAGTGGAGCACTATTCAAGTCAAACAACTTGAATTCTTTAGGGAAAGACTGTCTCGCAACGGCCTTGTGTGTCACAATTCCTTCTTTACTGGGACGCTCGGTCCAATAAAGTTCCTGTGAAAAAGCAGGAAGGCTGACAAAACTAACCACCAAAAGGGTGAGGAAAAACGAGTAAAAATGGCGCATGTGAAATGGTTTGTTTTAATAAATGATTAACAGGTCCTTTCAATAAGGATACCCGAAGTCTAAAAATAAGGATTTTAAGAGTTTGAACAGAAACTGGGGGATAAAAAAAGTCCCGTTTCGAGCCGAAACGGGACTATAAAATTGATTTTGAGGGTACTCTGTAGGTTTAGTAGCCACCCATTCCACCCATATCAGGGGCAGGATGTGCATGAGGCTCTTCCTTTTTTGGCTTGTCCGCTACCACACATTCTGTGGTTAGTAACATACCAGCAATAGAAGCAGCATTTTCAAGGGCAACACGGCTAACCTTTGTAGGATCAATTACACCAGCCTTGAACATATTTTCATAAGTCTCGGTGCGAGCATTGAATCCGAAGTCACCTTTACCTTCTTTAATTTTTTGAACAACGATAGAACCATCGATACCCGCATTGGCAGTCAAAATACGCATAGGCTCTTCCAAAGCGCGACGAACGATAGCCATACCTGTTTGTTCGTCTTCAATTTGACCCTTCACTTTTGCATCGAGAGATTCAACTGCGCGTATGTAAGCTACTCCACCACCAGGCACGATTCCTTCTTCAACTGCAGCACGTGTTGCATGCAACGCGTCATCTACACGATCTTTCTTCTCTTTCATTTCAACTTCAGTAGCAGCACCTACATAAAGAACAGCTACCCCACCGCTTAATTTAGCTAAACGCTCTTGCAACTTCTCCTTATCATAATCAGAAGTTGTAGTTTCAATTTGAGCTTTAATTTGATTTACACGAGCAGTGATATCCTCTTTTTTACCTTTTCCGCCAACAATAGTTGTATTGTCTTTGTCGATAGTTACAGAAGCAGCTTGTCCTAAATAAGTCAAATCTGCATTTTCTAGCTTGAAACCTTGCTCTTCACTTACCACAATACCTTTTGTAAGGATTGCAATGTCTTGTAACATTTCTTTACGACGATCTCCAAAACCAGGAGCTTTAACAGCTGCTACTTTCAGCGTACCACGCAATTTGTTCACTACAAGCGTAGCAAGTGCTTCACCTTCTAGGTCTTCTGCAATGATTAACAAAGGACGACCGCCCTGAGCTACTTTCTCAAGAATATGAAGGATATCCTTCATATTGCTGATTTTTTTATCGTAGATCAAGATGTAAGGGTTCTGCAGTTCTGCTTCCATCTTTTCGCTATTCGTAACGAAATAGGGTGAGACATAACCACGGTCAAATTGCATTCCTTCAACAACATCAACAGTTGTGTCAGTACCTTTTGCTTCTTCGACAGTGATGACTCCTTCTTTACCAACTTTTGCAAAAGCTTCAGCAATCAACTTACCAATTGTTTCATCATTATTAGCAGAGATAGTAGCAACTTGTTGAATTTTTTTGCTATCGCTTCCAACAGTCTGGCTTTGTGACTTCAAGCTTTCTACAACTAGGCTAACTGCCTTGTCAATTCCTCTTTTAAGATCCATTGGGTTGGCACCAGCAGCAACCATTTTCAAACCTTCGCTGATGATCGCCTGCGCTAAAACCGTAGCAGTAGTTGTACCATCACCAGCGATGTCTGCTGTTTTAGATGCAACTTCTTTTACCATTTGCGCACCCATATTCTCGATAGGGTCTTCTAGTTCAATTTCTTTTGCTACACTCACACCGTCTTTTGTTACTTGCGGAGCCCCAAATTTCTTTTCGATAACCACATTACGACCCTTCGGTCCTAATGTTACTTTCACGGCGTTGGCAAGTGTGTCAACCCCTTTTTTCATTCTGTTTCTTGCTTCAATATCAAAGAAAATCTGCTTTGCCATAGTACAGTAGTTTTATTTTTTTTAATGCGTTTGTCTCAACTTAAACGATTGCCAGAATATCAGATTCGCGCATGATTAAATAATCATCTCCATCAATCTGGATTTCTGTTCCCGCGTACTTTCCATAAAGTACAGTATCCCCTGCCTTTACTGTAACTGGCTCATCCTTTTTACCAGGTCCAGCAGCGATAACAGTTCCACGCTGCGGCTTTTCTTTGGCAGTGTCCGGAATAATGATACCACCTGCAGTTTTCTCTTCCGCAGCGGCTGCCTTCACGATCACACGGTCGTGTAGCGGCTTAACATTTACTTTCTTAGCCATAGCTTGTTTTGATTTTTGTTTGTTAATGGTTTCCCACTTATCAACGGGTGGGCGGCGAAATTACCATAAAATGTATGCCAGCCTGTTTTTTTAATAGTCCGCCGTAATTTTTGTCAGTAATTCAACGACAAAACTGCTCATTTTTAGATATTTACACATTAGTTATGTCATTTTTTCAGTGCAACCTATTTGGGTCGATATCTCACGAAAAAGCTATCTTCGCACCCGAATTAGTTCCTTGAGAAATGATCAGTAGACGTAATATTAGAATAAAGGTGATGCAGGTGCTTTATGGCATTACCACATTTGAGGAGAATCCAGCCCCCGCCAAAATTCACGAACTTCTTGACAAACAATTAGCACAGACCCGACAGTTGTTTGTCTATCTTACTTGGTTTCTAACACAGGTTTTACGCTATACTGAGACCTATGCTTTTAAAAAAGCTTCCAAACATTTACCGACGCAGGAAGACCTGAATGTCAACACAAAGCTTGCCGGAAATGAGCTTTTATGGCTTATCATAGAAAAACCTGACTTCCAAAAACAGGTGGCAACCTTAAAACCAGAAAACAGAACAGATGCAGAATTGATTCGAAAAATTCACAGTCAGCTTATTGAGACTGAAACGTATCAAAACTATCTACAAGTCCCTGCCCGGCAAAAAAGAGAAGAAAGAAGCATCATGGAATTCATTTTAAATGATCTTCTACTTGCCAATCCTTCTTTTATTGCACATATAGAGGAGCTATACAGCAATTTTGATGACGATGCGGAATCCGTAGTTCAATTGTTAGGCTCTCTGCTTCAAAAGCCATCCAGCGTTTCGTTTGATACTATCATCGATCCTGAAAAAGAGAAGTTTGCACAGTCACTCCTTAAAACAGTTCTTGAAAAGGATAAACACTTAGAATCCTTGATAATACCAAAGCTGAAGAATTGGGATCCTGATCGAATCGCCTTGTTAGATATGATCATGATGAAAATGGGCGTGGCAGAGTTTTTATATTTTGAGACCATCCCTCCAAAAGTGACACTGAATGAATACATTGACATGGCGAAAGATTATAGCACCACACAAAGTGGTCAATTTGTAAATGGCATTTTAGACAATATTCGAAAAGAATTAGAGGAAGAGGGAAAGTTGCAAAAAACAGATTTCAAAAAGAGTACTAAAGCGACGAAAAACTAATTTTACTTTTAAATGCTGACACCATGAAAAAGATCACAATCATCCTGCTTTCAACGGCTTTCTTGCTTTCATGCAGGGACATCAGCAAACAAAATAATCCTGAAGCAGGCACTGAAGCTCAATTTGCTGAAAAAGCGGCTCTCGAGGACACAACAAAATACACCCAAATTCAATGGATCGATTCTATTGATCGTCAATTAGGTCAATTAAAATCAGGCAAGGAAGTACAAATCACCTGGCGCTTTAAAAATGTAGGTGACAAACCGCTTATCATCGAAGGGGTTTCGGCATCTTGCGGATGCACCGTTCCTGAAAAACCTGAAAAACCACTTTTGCCTGGAGAAGAAGGAGTTATCAAAGCCACATTTAATGGAAGCGGCACAGGTGTAATAGCAAAACAAGTTCATGTTACTGCCAATACTAACCCAACAAAAAATCACACACTTAGCTTTGGAGGAACTATTCCTTCTACCAATTAAACTTTAATAATTATGTATTTACTTCAACAAGCTGCACAACCTGGTTTCGGAGGTTTTCAATTTATTTTTCTTGGACTAATGATCCTTGTTTTTTGGCTATTTTTTATTCGTCCGCAAGCAAAGCGTGCTAAAAGTCAAAAGGAATTTATTGACAACCTTACGAAAGGTGATAAAATTGTAACTATTGCAGGTATTCACGCAACCATCAATAAAGTAAACGAGGATGCTACTTTGCAAATCGAAACCAGCCCTGGTAGTTACCTCAAGATTGAAAAATCTGCAATCAGTATGGACTGGACACAGGCACTAAATAAGCCGGCCTCCACTGATAAAAAATAACATGCTGCGCGTTGGGCTCACAGGAGGAATAGGAAGCGGGAAAACTATTGTTGCCCGCATTTTTGAATTACTTGGCGTCCCTATCTACAATGCAGATGAAGCTGCTAAGCGTATAATGGTAGAGCGCCCTGCCCTCAAAGAGGCTATCATTGACAAGTTTGGCCCTGAGTCGTATTCTAATGGAGAATTGAATCGAGCTCACCTCTCAAAAATTGTTTTTTCTGATAAAGAAAAAATTGATTGGTTAAATGCACTGATTCACCCCGCTACAATTGAGGACGCTAATAAATGGATGCAACAACAAAATGCACCCTATGTCATTAAGGAGGCTGCTCTTTTATTTGAAAGCGGTGCTGCGTCCGAACTAGATTATATCATTGGTGTAACAGCTCCGGAGAATCTGCGTATACAACGTGTCATCAAGCGCGATCACTCAGACCCCTCACAGGTTAAAAAAAGAATTGACCTTCAATTGGAGGAATCACTCAAACAAAAACTGTGTGACTTCACAATCGTAAATGATGAATCATCACCATTGTTATCTCAGATTCTAAAAATTGACCAGGAACTTAAGCATCGCGCAGCGAACCCAAAGCCTGCTGAATTCTCGCCCAACCCTCTTTGATTTTTTCTCGACTATTTGCAAATGAAAAGCGAATACAATTGGGCTCTCCAAATGCATCGCCCATGACGGAAGATACATGAGCTTTATTTAGAAGAAACATGGAAAGATCTGCTGCATTTTTAATCTGTTGTTCCCCGTCCCAGCGACCAAAGTAAGCGCGCATATCAGGAAAAATGTAAAAAGCTCCCTCTGGAGATGGACATTGTATGCCTGGAATTTTTGAGACTAGCTGTAACACCAACTCTCGACGAGCCGCAAACTCTTTTACCATTTCCTGTGTGGGCCTTAGATCTTCCCGAAGGGCTGCAATCGCTGCACGCTGCGCAATAGAGTTTGTTCCACTGGTAAATTGTCCTTGAATTTTTTCGCAAGCTTTTGCAATAGTTTCAGATGCAGCAATATACCCTACCCTCCAACCTGTCATTGCAAAACCCTTACTCAGGCCATTAACGATTGCTACGCGGTCAACTACCGAAGGAAATGAAGCGATACTAACGTGATTGCCAACAAAATTGATATACTCATAGATCTCATCCGAGATAATTGTAATGTCTGGATATTTTTCAAAAACTCTTACCAGCGCTTCTAATTCTTCTTCGTTATAAACTGCACCACTTGGATTACAGGGAGACGAAAACAAGAAAACCCTTGTTTGTGGAGTAATAGCAGCCTCTAATTGAGAAGGGGTGATTTTAAACCCACTTTCTGCACTCGTCCTTATTTCAACAACTTTGCCTCGTGCAATTTTAACGAGCTCGCTATACGTAACCCAATAAGGTGTTGGAATAATTACTTCCTGATTTTCATCAACCAGAGACAGAATCAAATTGGCTAGACTTTGCTTCGCCCCAGTGGAAACCACAATCTGGGTAGGTTTATAGTCCAGCTTATTATCCCGTTTGAGCTTTTCGCATACAGCTTCACGTAAATCCAAAAACCCGGGAACCGGTGTATAGTGACTCCAATTTTCTTCAATAGCACGGATAGCAGCTTGTTTGACATGGTTAGGAGTATCAAAATCAGGCTCGCCCAAACTCAGATCTATTACGTCTACCCCGTTTGCCCTCAATTCGCGGCCCAATTTGGCCATTTTCAGGGTTTCTGGCTCATTAAATCGATTTAAAAGGGAAGATAAGTGTGGCATTTTAATAGGGATGGATGCGGAGCAATATACATCAAACTAATTTTCCAGCAGGGGTAATCCAAGCCTTTTTTATGACTAAAATTCCCTGAAAAAGCTATATTTGCCGTCCTTTAAAATTCAGTAAATCAATACTCATGCAACTGAAAGGTTTGGTTCGCTTTTTTACCGCGCTGTTGATTATCTATTCTTTGTACCAACTATCTTTTACCTGGTTGGTCAAAAATTTTGAACAAAAAGCAGCAGATAAGGCCGCACAATACGTTAGTAAAGCCTATCCGACTCCTTCTGTAAAATATCCTTCTAACAAGGACTCACAGGCAGTTTGGCAAGAATTCTTGGACACTAGAAAACGTGCTTACCAAGACAGCCTGATCAAAGCCAGTGAAAACGAAACAGTAACCTATGGCATCAATGGCGCCATGAGTTATAAAAAGGCGAAAGAAGAGGAGTTAAACTTGGGACTGGATTTGCAAGGGGGAATGAATGTCACCCTTGAAGTAGAGATGTCTGGTTTATTGCGCTCATTATCGAATAACTCAGCTGATCCAAATTTTTTGAATGCCCTAAAAAATGCGGATTTAAGAAAAGCAAACAGTGACGCAGACTTTATCACTCTTTTCATTCAAGAGTACCGCAAATTAGAAACAACACGACCACTTGCTACTTTATTTTCAGGAGCAAGTTCCAATGCAATCAACATAAAATCTACAGATCAGGAAGTTGAAAATTACATCAGAGAGCAAGCAAGAGCTGCGTTTGATCTGACGTTCGACCGTCTTCGCACACGTATTGACCAGTTTGGAGTTGCACAGCCCTCTATCAACCCTATTCCTAATCGCGGATTAATTACCGTTGAATTACCAGGTATTAAGGACAAGGAAAGAGTTCGGAAGTTATTGCAGAGCACAGCCAATCTTCAATTCTGGGAAGTTTACACCCTTAAGAATAACAACTATGCTACTGGCTGGCAAAGAACTATCGAAGCTTTCAATGTAAAATATGGTGGCGCAACAGACACTACAGCTAAGAAAGATTCATCTTCTGTTGCAAAAACAACTGCTGCAACAGAAACAAAAGACACTGGAGCCACTAAGAAACTTTCTGATGCGATAACCAACAAATCAACAGACACGAGCAAGAAGGCAAATACCGCTTCCCTTCCTTCTAATTCTATCACCAACTATATTCAATTTATCCAACCTTACCAGGACGAGAAAGGCACTGTTGTATACCAGGGAGCTACTGCCATGGTTGCAGTAAAAGATACAGCGTTAGTTCGCTCTTATCTGAATGAATTCACAAATAATTTCCCTTCGGATGTTATTTGGGCCTATGGCGTTCCAGATAAAGATGCAAAAGGAGTTTCTGCTTCTATTGTGTCACTTTATGCCTTGAAAACTTATAACAGAACTACTGCCAAGTTAGAAGGCGATGCAATTTCTGATGCACGTCAAGATTTTGATCAATATGGAAAAGTACAAATAGAAATGACCATGCGTCCTGCAGGAGCAGCTATTTGGAAAAGAATGACAGAAGAAAATGTTGGAAATCCAATAGCGATTGTATTGGACAATGTGGTTCAATCTGCCCCCAATGTTATTTCTCCAATCCCTAATGGTGTTTCCTCAATTTCTGGTAATTACTCACAACAGGAAGCTGCGGATCTTGCAAATATTTTGAAAATTGGTAAACTCCCCGCCCCTGCAAAAATTGTACAAGAGCAACAAGTGGGTCCAACACTGGGTGAGGAAGCCATTCATGGTGGCTCTATGAGCTTCATCGTTTCCTTCTTGGTGATTTTTGCACTCATGCTACTTTATTACAACACGAGCGGTTGGATTGCTAACATTGCTCTTATTTTAAACCTTCTTTTCACAGTAGGAATTCTGGCTGGGTTAGGCGCTACATTAACAGCACCTGGTATTGCAGGCTTAGTACTGACCATTGGTATGGCAGTTGATACCAACGTGGTTATTTACGAGCGTATCAAAGAGGAATTAAAGAGAGGAAAAAGTTATTTGACTGCTATTAGTGATGGATATAGTCGTTCTCTCCCTCCTGTACTGGATGGACACATCACTACCCTCCTAACAGCAATTATTCTTTTCTATTTTGGATTAGGACCTGTAAAAGGCTTTGCTACGGCGCAGATTTTAGGATTATTGCTTTCTCTTTTCTGTGGTATCCTGGTTAGCCGCTGGGTAAGTGATTTATTCACGAATAAGAAAAAGCATGTCGAGTATTTTACAGCTGTTTCAACCCGCATATTCCAGCACGCCAAGTATAAGTTTATAGAATATAGAAAAGTTGCTTATGTAATTTCTATTGTAGTGTTGTTAGGAGGCATTGGCTCCTTCTTCAACGGATTCAATTATGGAGTAGAGTTCAATGGTGGTAGAAGCTATACAGTGCAATTCCCCACTAAAGTTGACATGGAATCTGTACGTAAAGATCTTAATCAATCATTTGAAGGAGAAAATACAATCATAAAGACCATTGGTGACAACTCAAAATTAGAAATCACTACATCCTACTTGATTAAAGATACAAGAGGCTCGGTTGCTGATTCTATTGTAGAATACAGGTTGTATGAAGGACTTAAAAAGTACATACCCACCAATCTCTCTTTCCAAGAATTCAAGTCAGAACGATATCTTCCTCAAACTAAAAAGGTATTACCAACCATTTCTGACGACTTAAAAACGGGTGCTGTAAAAGCTACACTCTTTGCCCTTTTGGTAATTTTCCTATACATCTTCATCCGCTTCCGCGACTGGAGATACTCATTAGGTACAATTGTAGCCCTCTTACACGACGTTTTTGTTACTTTAATCGTCTTCTCTTTTGCCAAGGAACTGGTTCCATTCCCATTGGAAATCGACCAGCATTTTATTGCTGCTGTGTTAACGGTGATTGGATTCTCAATGAATGACACCGTTATTGTGTTTGACCGAATTCGTGAAGATTCTAGACTCATGCCAAACGCACCAATGGGCGAGGTTATTAACCGAGCCATCAACGAAACCTTGAGCAGAACGATCATGACTTCGTTGACTGTGTTCTTAACTATTTTGATATTATTCTTGTTAGGTGGTGAAGTAACAAGAGGATTTGCCTTTGCAATGCTCGTAGGTGTTATCACCGGTGTTTACTCTTCCATTTTTGTAGCTGCACCGATCCTGGTAGACTTACAAGGAAAATCGAAGAAAAAGAATAAAGGATAAGTTAAAGAGATCCTACTAAAAAACCGGAAGTAAACACTTCCGGTTTTTTTATGTAAAATGCTTAAGCTATACTACACGGCGAAGCTGGTTCCACAACCACAGGTTTTACTAGCATTAGGATTGGTAAATGTAAACCCCCTATTCTGTAGTCCGTCCTGCCAATCCACCTGCATTCCTTGAAGATAAATCTCGTGAGACTTTTCCATTATGCAGGATATCCCATCAATATTAAAATGCAGATCTTTATCTGTAGCAAAATCAAATTCAAGCACGTACGTCATTCCTGAGCAACCCCCTCCTTTGACTCCAAAGCGAAGATGCTTTTCAGAATTGAAGTCGGGTTCCTCTCTTAACTTTTTGATGGCACTGATGGCCCCCGTTGTTAATGATACGGGCACTGTTTCAATTAATTCCATAATTCAAAATTATAAAAACCTGCTGAATCCATTTACTTTTACATTTTGACAATATCCGCCTCATGCAGTTAGATACACAATTAATTAGTCTAGTTCTCTCTATAATTGGAATCGTGGTGGCCACACTTGCCTTTATCAATTCCCGATCCAGGAATAATTTTCAACCTAGCCAGCCGACCTTCGAAACAACCCCTTTGCGATTACAGGCTTACGAGCGACTCGTGCTTTTAGCGGAAAGGATTTCACTCCCCCAACTAATCAACCGACTTTATCAGCCAAACTACTCGGCACTAGAAATGAAGCAAATTTTGATTGAAAATATCAGACAAGAGTTCGAGTACAATTCCACACAGCAGCTCTATGTGAGCCCTATTGCCTGGGATGCGGTAAAAAATTTAAAGGAGCAAGAGATCTTGTTTATTAACCAACTATTTTCTTCTCTCCCCTCCCATGAAACAGCTTCAGTCTTTACAAGAAAAATCTTAGAGACAGAAATGGCCAGACCCGAAGGACCGCTTTTTGAAATTGTTACTCAAACGTTGAATCGAGAAGCAAAAAAATTGATGTCCACCTAAACTCTTATTATGGACAATTCAAAAAAATTTACAGATTCTGGTATAGAAATAAAAAAAGTGTACGCAGCCACTGATAGTGGATCGGTTAGTCCTGAATTACCCGGTGAGTTCCCCTATACGCGTGGAGTACAGCCAGACATGTACAGAGGTCGGTATTGGACGATGCGGCAATATGCCGGGTTTTCAACAGCAGAAGAAAGCAACCAGCGCTACCATTATCTTTTATCACAAGGCGTAAGTGGATTAAGTGTTGCCTTTGATCTACCGACGCAAATTGGTTACGATAGTGATCACCCTCTATCAGAGGGCGAAGTAGGAAAAGTTGGTGTTGCTATAGACTCCTTAGAAGACATGGAGATCCTGTTCAAAAATATAAAGCTGGACACGATTAGTACGTCCATGACTATTAATGCAACAGGATTCATATTACTGGCGCTTTATGTGGCATTGGCAAAAAAACAAGGTTGTGATCTCAAAGAAATTAACGGTACCATCCAAAATGATATCCTAAAAGAGTATGCAGCACGCGGAACCTATATCTACCCACCGCAGCCCTCTATGCGTATTATCACAGATATTTTTGAATGGTGTAGCGCCGAGTTGCCAAAATGGAATACAATATCCATATCAGGGTATCATATTCGTGAGGCGGGCAGCACAGCTGCACAGGAAATCGCCTTTACACTGAGCAACGGAAGAGCTTATGTAGAAGCTGCATTAAAAAAAGGATTAAACATTGATGTATTTGGAAAAAGGCTTTCTTTTTTCTTCAATGCGCACAATAATCTTTTTGAAGAAATTGCAAAATTCAGAGCAGCCAGAAGAATGTGGGCAAAGATGATGAAAGAGTTGGGCGCTAAAGACCCAAAAGCCATGATGCTTCGCTTTCATACTCAAACCGGCGGTAGTACATTGACAGCGCAACAACCTTTAAACAATATCGCACGTGTAACCATACAGTCCTTAGCCGCTGTTTTGGGTGGCACACAGTCCCTTCACACCAATGGATATGATGAGGCATTAAGTTTACCAACCGAAGAAGCCGCTCGTATCGCACTGCGTACACAGCAAATCATTGCACATGAAAGTGGCGTGCCAGATACAGCAGATCCATTAGCAGGATCCTATTTTATTGAAAGCCTAACCAATGAGATGGAGAAAGAGGCAGGCCAAATCATTGATACGATTCAAAAAATGGGAGGCAGTGTAGCTGCGATTGAACAAGGATACATGCAAGATGAAATTGCAGCCAGCGCTTACCGTTTTCAACAACAATTGGAAAAAAAAGAAAAGATTATTGTAGGCGTCAATCAATTTATTCAAAAAGAGGAATCAAAAATTCCGATACTTAAAATTGATGAGTCCATTCGCAATAAACAAATGGAACGTTTGAATCAGTTAAAAGCAAAGCGAAACAACCAGCAATGCGTTGACAGTCTAGAGCAAATTAAAAAATATGCATTAGACGGAAGTAATTTAATGCCTGCCGTTATCGCTGCTGTAGAAAACTATTGCACACTGGGAGAAATTGCAGATACGTTGAGAAAAGTATTTGGAGAACACCAATAAAGCTTACTTTCCTTTTTCTGGGGTCCATCCATCTTTTAAGCCCACTGTCTTATTGAATACAAGTCGCTGTGCAGTACTTTCTTTATCCAATACAAAATAACCTTTGCGAATAAACTGAAAACGCTCCGCTGGTGACGCCTCCAACAACGAAGGCTCTGCCAAAACAGTGGGCAAAACAGTCAGAGAGCTTGGATTGAGGTAATGCATAAAATCCTGTGATTCATCTGTTGGATCTTCAACACTAAATAAGCGATCATACAACCTTACTTCTACTTGTACAGCCTGTGCTGCACTAACCCAGTGCAAGGTACCCTTCACGTTTATGCCACTTGTGTCTGAACCGCTTTTACTATTGGGGATATAGGTGCAGTGCAATTCAGTTACGTTACCATCTGGATCCTTAATCACTTCATCACACTTGATTATGTAGGCACTTTTTAAACGTACAAGCTGTCCGGGTGCCAGCCTAAAATACTTTTTTGGAGGGTTCTCCATAAAGTCATCGCGTTCTATATAAATCTCTTTGCTAAATGGAATCGGCCTTGTTCCAGTAGTTGGATCTTCGGGGTTATTTTCCGATGATAAAAATTCCTCGCCTTCGTAATTAGTGATCACTACTTTCAAAGGATCAAACACCACCATACGTCGAAGTGAGATTTTATTTAGATGCTCGCGAACACAAAACTCCAATAGCCCCACATCTACCATATTTTCCCGTTTTGCAACGCCAATGCGTTCGCAAAATTCTCGAATACTCTCAGGAGTGTATCCTCTACGACGTAAACCGCTGATCGTTGGCATTCGAGGGTCATCCCAACCTGAAACCTTTTTTTCAGTTACCAATTGTAACAACTTGCGTTTGCTCGTAACAGTGTAGTTAATATTTCGACGTGCAAACTCATATTGATGAGAGGGATAAATAGCCAGTTGCTGAATCAACCAATCATACAGCTCTCGGTGTGGCACAAACTCAAGCGTACAAATAGAATGGGTGATTTTCTCAATAGAATCACTTTGTCCGTGCGCAAAATCATACATGGGATAAATGCACCAGCGACTACCTGTTCTATGATGAGCAGCGTGCTTAATACGATACAAGATGGGATCGCGCATCAACATATTTGAATGCGACATATCTATTTTTGCGCGTAAGGTTTTAGCCCCATCGGGAAATTCCCCATTTTTCATCCGAACAAAAAGATCTTTGTTCTCTGCAATTGAACGGCTTCGATAGGGACTATTGACACCTGGTTCTGTAGGCGTACCTTTTTGTGCAGCTATTTCATCGGCTGTTAAATCATCTACATAGGCCAAGTCTTTATCAATCAGCGCATGTGCATAGTCATACAATTGATCAAAATAGTCGCTGGCATAACGTTCATGCTTCCACTCAAAACCAAGCCAACGAACATCCTCTTTGATGCTTTCAACGTATTCTGTATCCTCCGTAACAGGATTAGTGTCATCAAAACGAAGATTAGTGTAGCCAGGATAACGTTGCGTCAAACCAAAATTTAAACAAATACTAGAGGCATGACCAATATGAAGGTATCCATTAGGCTCTGGAGGAAAGCGTGTAACAATAGAAGTATATTTCCCGTTTTTTAAATCGGATTCAATTATTTCCTCTAAAAAGTTTAAGCTTCTCTCCATGTAAATAGGCTAAAAAGAGGTGCTAAGATAACACAATAAAAATGATGTAAAGCCTAACCCTACTGTCTTGCGCCGAACAATAAGCTCCCAATACGTATCATAGTGCTTCCTTCTTGCAATGCGATCTTGTAATCGCCACTCATTCCCATTGATAAAAAAGGATCAGGAATTAAAAAATAAGACCGATATTGATCAAATAGTTTTTTCAATAACCGAAACTCAGCGCTGACCTGCGAAAGATTTTCCGTAAAACTTGCCATTCCCATTAGTCCAACCACTCGTACATGAGAGTAGCCGGAAAGTGCTGGTAGTACGGCAGAAAGTTCGGCGCTATCAAAACCAAATTTTGACTCTTCTGTTGCGATGTGAACTTGCAATAAACAATCTACCACACGCTCTAATTTTGAAGCCTGTTTGTTGATTTCTTCCAGCAACTCTAACCGATCAACACCCTGTATCAATGTGCAAAACGGAAGAATTGACTTTACCTTATTTCGTTGCAAATGTCCAATGAAATGCCAACGTATATCGTCCGGTAAAAGGGGTTGTTTTTGGAGTAATTCCTGCACATAGTTTTCACCAAAATCGCGTTGTCCTAAATCATAGAGCGCTTTAATTTCCTCTACAGATTTCTTTTTAGACACCGCCACCAGCGTGGCTCCACTAGCATTAATTTCTTCCTTGAGCTTAAAAAAGAGTTCCGGTTGCACTGGCATGCCGCAAAACTACTTTAAAATACCTCTGCTGATCACAATTCGCTGCACCTCGCTGGTACCCTCATAGATCTGTGTGATTTTAGCATCACGCATGAGTCGCTCCACATGGTATTCCTTCACGTAACCATAACCGCCGTGTATTTGAACTGCCTCGGTGGCGGCCCACATGGCTGTTTCAGAGGCAAATACTTTAGCCATGGATGAACTAACCGTATAATCCAGTCCCTGGTCTTTTTCCCAGGCTGACTTTAAGCAAAGTAATCGAGCAGCATCAGTTCGCGTAGCCATATCAGCAAGCTTGAAAGCAATGATTTGGTGATTCATTATTTCTGTCCCAAATGCCTTTCTTGTTTTTGCATACGATTTGGAAAGTTCATATGCCCCACTGGCAATACCGAGTGCTTGCGCAGCAATACCAATTCGTCCACCCGCTAATGTTTTCATAGCGAATGTGAAACCAAAACCATCCGGACCGACTCGATTTTCTTTTGGCACTTTTACATCATTGAATAAAACAGTGTGCGTATCACTGGCGCGTATACCCATCTTATTTTCCTTCGCAGCCACCACTACTCCGGGCCAATCTTTTTCAACAATCAAACAATTAATTCCTCTGGAACCTTTGGAAGGATCCGTTTGTGCAATAACAAGGTATACCGAAGCATTTCCCCCGTTAGTAATCCAGTTTTTGGTCCCATTCAATAAATAATAATCACCCTTATCCTCTGCCGTAGTGCGTTGAGAGGTGGCATCACTGCCCGCCTCAGGTTCACTAAGCATAAATGCACCAATGTATAGCTTACCATCTTTTTTACCCTGGGCAAGTGGTGTTAAATATTTTTGTTTTTGCTCCTCAGTTCCAAATTCCTGCAGCCCATAACAAACCAAACTATTGTTGACGCTCATGCAAACACTGGTGCTAGCATCTACCTTGCTAATCTCCTCCATGGCCAAAACATAACTAACTGTATCAAGTCCTCCACCCCCATAGGCTGGATCTACCATCATCCCCATAAATCCTAAATCGGCTAATTGCATAATCTGTTCATACGGGAATTGCTGTTTTTCATCTCTCTCAATGACACCGGGTAAACATTGATTTTGTGCAAAATCTCTTGCCGCCTGCTGAATCATCAACTGTTCTTCTGATAATTGGAAATTCATGCCTGAAATTTTAATACAAACAAGTGTTAGTTTTGCAAATATAAGAAGGAGCTGGGGAAACTGAAGGGAATTGTTCTGGTTCCCAAAGAGATTAAACTACCTTTGCAACCGAATTTATACTATGAAGAAAATACATCTTGTTCTGCTCATTTTCATTGCCGCATCAATTGGAGTTTTGATCAGCTATACCAATACTGCGAGCACCTATGATACCATTGAAACGGCCATGCAAAAGCCGGGCAAGTTTGTCCACCTGATGGCGAAGCTTGATAAGTCTGTGCCCTTGGAATATGACGCAATTAAAAATCCCAACTATCTCCGATTCACTGCAATCGATTCATTGGGTGCTACAGTACCGGTAGTTTATCATAGTGCAAAACCGGAAAACCTAGAAATGAGCGAGCGAATTGTATTAAAAGGGAAATACCAGAACGGAACTTTTGTATGCGAAGAAATACAAACTAAATGTCCCTCCAAATACAAGGAAGCTGAAGCCAAAGGTTTGAAACACCCAGGCAATGTTCCTGATCCTCGTACACAACCCTAATTGAATTTTATACATGAAATACATTGGTGAACACTTATTGCCAGGCCAGTTAGGTCATTTTTTTATTCTCCTTTTTTTGGTGGGTGCGGCATTAGCCAGTGTGTCTTATTTTCTTTCTCAACGCGCAGCTAGCGATACAGATAAAATTCAATGGAAAAACCTGGGAAGAATTAGCTTCTTTACACAATCTCTGTCTGTTGTAGCCATTTTTGGATTACTTTTTTATATCATACAGAATCACTTGTTCGAGTATCATTATGCTTGGAAACACAGTAGTCGTTCGCTTGAGTTTAAATATTTATTAGCCTGCTTTTGGGAGGGACAAGAAGGCAGCTTTTTACTATGGGGGCTTTGTCAAAGTATTTTAGGTTTATTACTCATTCGTAGTGCAGGCAAATGGGAAGCCCCTGTTATGTCTGTTGTTAGTTTTGCACAATTTGCGCTAGCCACCATGGTGACTGGCATTTACATACTTGGTTGGAAAATGGGTTCAAATCCATTCATGCTACTTCGGGACAGCGGAGTACTTGATAATGCACCAGCCCTTCACTTGAATTTTGATGTTTCTCAACCTTTACGGCCCGACTATCTCAGCTCGATCAAAGACGGGAATGATTTAAATCCTCTGCTACAGAATTACTGGATGGTTATTCACCCTCCTGTTCTTTTTATGGGATTTGCATCAACACTCATTCCCTTTGCCTACGCCATAGCTGCACTTTGGACTAAACAATACCAGGATTGGACCAAATTAACCCTACCCTGGGCCCTTTTCTCTACCGCTGTCTTAGGAGTTGGTATTATGATGGGAGGAATGTGGGCGTATGAATCATTGAGTTTTGGTGGCTACTGGGCATGGGATCCCGTAGAAAATGCATCTCTTGTTCCCTGGATGACAGGCGTTGCTGGCTTGCATACACTCTTAATCTTTAAAGCAACTGGACATTCGTTGCGTGCTACCTTTCTCTTCTTTATTCTGACTTATCTATTTATTCTTTATTCCACTTTCCTTACGCGTAGTGGCATATTGGGTGAAACCTCCGTACATGCTTTTACAGATCTAGGCATGAACTGGCAGCTACTCAGCTTCCTGCTTATTTTTACCCTACCTGCACTTTTTTGGTTTATCAAATCGTACAACCAAATCCCCACTATTAAAAAAGAAGAGGAAACAAGTAGCAGAGAGTTCTGGATGTTCATTGGCTCGCTAGTTATTTTTTTATCAGCCCTAGTTATTATTGGACAAACCTCACTTCCTGTTTTTAATAAATTGTTCAACACAAAATTGGCCCCACCGGCAGATGTTGAATTTTCCTATAACAGTGTACAGATTTATGTTGCAATCATTTTAGCGTTTTTAACAGCGATTAGCCATTACCTAAAATACCGATCAACCCATGCAGCTTATTTCTGGAAAAAAATGTTAGTCCCCCTTGCTATTAGTATTTTGCTGAGCATCGGATTTATTTTATTAGGCGAAGTTGCCTATGACAGAAAAGGGCCTGTATTTCAAGGCTCAATTTGGGTTGCCATCTTGTTAAGTTTCTATACCATCATTGCTAATTTCAGTTATATTTTCATAGGTATAAAAGGAAAACTACAAGAGGCAGGTGGATCAATTGCCCATGTTGGATTTGGTTTAGTTTTAGTTGGGATTTTAATTTCATCTTCCAACAAAGAGATTATTTCAAACAATATAAATGGAATTCCTGCACCACTGGGTAAGGGTGAAAACCCCAGAGAAAATCTCACGCTAGTAAAAAATTTACCCATTGATATGGGTTCCTACACACTCACCTATGAAGGCGATTCTGCCCATCCTAAAAAACAATTATGGTATTATAAAATAAGATTTAAAAAGAAGGATGGAAAAGAAGAATTTGTATTAGAGCCCAATGCATTTGTAAACTACAAAGGAAATCAGGGGTTAATGGCTAACCCCTCTGCAAGACATTATTGGGATCATGATGTATTCACCTATATCACCTCTATTCCTGACCCTGCCAACCAACGCGATACAACTCAGTTCAAATCATATGTTCAAAAAACGGGAGACACTATTTTTTATGCCAATGGATATATGATAGTCGACTCAACTAAAATCAGAAAGGAGCTTCCAAAAGAACTTTTTGGAGAAAACGGAAAACTATACGAAGTCCCCATTAATATTTTCTCAAAAACCGGCAGCAAGTATCTAGTTACTTCCAGAAGTGCTTTTGTAAAAGGACAGTGGATTGCATTACCAGATACGCTCTCCTCCGAGGGATTGATTGTTCTACTAGAGCAAGCAGACGAAATAGGTAAAGTTCAATTGGGTATCAAACAAAGTGACGCAATTCTGAAATATGTTACACTAAAAGCATACAAATACCCCTTTATAAAGTTATTGTGGTACGGAGTTTGGATTACCGCGTTTGGCTTATTGCTGAGCATGTATAACCGAATTAAGAAAAATCGTGTTAAGAGCCAGCCAGCATAAAAAAATTATCCGGCGTATTATTCTTGCTTTTGCGCTCCCCCTGCTTTGGTTATGCCCTTTTAAAGGTCTCACACAGCAGAAACCAATTTTTCCAGAAGCAGACTCGATTAAACCAATCCCCCCACTTTCTGAAATCAGTAAAAGATGGGGGCCCAATGATACCATTTTGGTGCCAGCCATTTGGTATAGAAACGAGATCATGAGTTACCGGGAAGAGGATATGGCTTGGATATCTAATCTCTCTCCCGATAAATTGAAAAAACATATCGAAGAATGGAATCGGCTTCGTAATGCAGTTTATGTCACATACCCCTATGCAAGGGTAGCAGGTGCAACAATCAATGAAATAAATACTAAATTGGAAGGAGTAGATTCAAAAACCATGCGCAAGTCTATTATCAGAAATCGAGAAAGAGAATTGCGGGACCAGTTTACTGAACCATTAACAAATCTGTCCGTATACCAGGGGAAAATTTTAATGAAACTGATTAACCGACAAACTGGTAATAATTGCTATGAAATTGTAAAGGAATTCAAGGGTAGTTTTAATGCCAGACTCTATCAAACGGTAGCTTTTTTCTTTGGTGGCAATTTAAAACAGGACTGGGATTTGGCACAAAACAGAACTGATCGTGATATTGAAAGTATCATCCGTGAAATTGACGGAACCTGGTACAATAACCCCTATAGAAGATAAAACAGAATATTATGCAAGTAGACCTATTAGCTATTGGCGTTCACCCTGATGATGTAGAGCTAAGTTGTTCAGGAACCTTAATAAACGAGATTAAAGCTGGCAAAAAAGTAGCTATCGTTGACTTAACAGAGGGAGAATTGGGAACGCGTGGAAACATACAAACGCGTTACCAGGAGGCAGCTGAAGCCGCTATAATTATGGGTGTTCATGCAAGAGAAAATTTGAAAATGAGAGATGGATTTTTCAAAAATGATGAATCCCATCAACTTCAATTAATAAAAGCGATTCGAAAATATCGCCCCTCCATAGTACTTGCCAATGCATTACATGACAGACACCCAGATCATGGTCGTGCAAGTCAGTTGATTGCAGACAGCTGTTTTTTATCTGGTCTTCAAAAAATTGAAACAAAAGATGAAAACGGAGTGTCTCAAAAAAAATGGAGACCAGCCTACGTGTTTCATTATATCCAAGATCGTTTTCAGGAACCACACTTTATTGTTGACATCTCCTCCGTTTTTGATCAAAAAATGCAAGCGATTAGAGCTTACGCCACTCAGTTTCATAATCCAGCTGATCAAGCAGACGAGCCACAAACGTATATTTCCTCTAAAAATTTCCTGGACTCCATTATCGCAAGGGCACGCTTACTAGGTAAGCGAATTGGCGTTGAGTACGGAGAAGGATTTTTGTCAGCAAAAAATATTGGCATCAAATCGTTAGACGCTCTAATTCATAACGAGACCTAATTTTTACCGATGCAATCCAAACTCTTTCTCTATACATTCACCTTGCAAACGGATAATAAAAAGAAGTATCTGCTAATGCAACGCTTGCTTTTAGTAATCATTGGTACACTAGCTACATTTTCGATTATTTTCTCTTGGCCTGATAAGAAGCGTTTTATTTTTTTATGCGCCCTTATTTTCGGCATTGCAGGTTTGTTTGCTATAAAAAAGATGTACCCACTCTTTTTGGGAAAAGCTCATTTTTTAGAAAAAATAGTGGGCCTCTGTTTTGGAATTAGCTGGATTGCAGTGAGTGGGTATAGCACAGGGTTGATCATTTTAACGCTGACTCTTTTATTTAGTCTCGCCACTGCTGATACTGTCATTAAAATAGGAGAAAATATAATTATCAAAACAGGACTTATCAAAAGAACATACTCCTGGATGGAATTAGAGCAGGTGATCTTAAAAGATGGATTGCTTACCATAGACTTCAAAACAAATCAACTTCTACAACACCCAGTAGGTCAAGATGAAGCTATTGATGAATTAGCATTCAATACATTTTGCCGGGGAAACCTCTAACTATTAGTCGCTATGAAATCACCCTACTTACTCTATTCAGACGGAAAGGGAAATATTTTTGAAGATCAAACTCTTTTTGCGACCGGTCGTACAGGCTGGGATGCACTTCCGGTACCCGAAGATGAATGGATTGAATTACCTTCCGGAGGTAGTTTGTATGAATTACCTGGGCGAAAAGCAATTGGCATTGATGTTGAGAGTGGCGAAATGCGTTTATGCGAAAAAGGATGGGCTGTTGCAGCGTTTATTCCGCCCGCACATACAGGTTACTATTTGGCTGCATACGAGAGCGAGCCAAATGCACCTACCCTGCCCTTGTTTTGTTATACAGCAGCTGGATGGCAAGAAGACAAATTTTGGGTACCAGCCACCCGAATTGAAAAAGATATTCGACAAGACTGCGAAGGATATGATACAAAAAAAATTAGTAAAGGCACGGATCAACTTTTAAAAAACTACCCTCATAATCGACTCGTCAAACACCTAATGGAAAACTGTTGCCAAACGTATAGCTGTCCTGCAGCACGTAATTTTTCATTAGGAAGATGGGAATGTCCGGTACCTGTATCACCAGCGTGCAACGCAAACTGTATTGGTTGCATCTCACTCCAACCAGACGAAGAACCCATTGTGTCTACACAGGATCGATTGAAATTCAAACCATCCGTTGAAGAAATTGTAGAATTTACTGTTCCTCATCTGGAATCAGCTCCTTTCCCCATTATCAGTTTTGGACAGGGCTGTGAAGGAGAACCTTTATTGATGTGGGAAACGATTAGAGATGCGATTTATGAAATTCGAAAACATACCTCTAAAGGCAGTATTAATATCAATACAAACGGATCCTCACCAGATGCAGTTCGCTCACTTTGTAAAGCAGGTTTAAATTCAATACGGGTTAGCACCAATTCGGCAAGGAAAGAAATTTATACTGCCTATTACCGGCCCAACAATTACATTTTTGAGGATATTATAGAGTCCCTGAAGGTTGTAACTGCCTTTGGAGGCTGGACATCCATCAACTATTTTGTTTTTCCAGGTATGACAGATTCAGTTGCCGAATACGAAGCACTAAGAAAACTAATTAAAGACACGCAATTAAAAATGATTCAGTGGAGAAACTTCAATATTGACCCAGATTGGTATCTCGGAAAAATTGGAGTGACTGAAACAGGGGAAGCAATGGGAGTAAGAAAGATGCAAGAATTATTGAAAGAAGAATTCCCTACCCTGCAATATGGCTATTTCAATCCCCCTATCGAGAGAATAAAAGGGAATTTTGAATTAGACTTCGCTCACTAAATTTTAACCAAACATTATAGCACAAAAGGATGCGTAACGAACATTTTTCGTCGTTACCATCAACAGGTTTGAATAATTGGAGAGCGGCTGATAAAAAGGAACGCTTATTTTCGTATCACCGATTTTACCTGCATGACAGTATACACCAATCAATCAACCAGAAACAAAGCATTACTCTACACAACCGTTTTCACGATTGTCATCTTGTTATTACTGTTTTTGCTAAAATGGAAATTACCTGAATTTGAAAAAGAGTCTCCAGCTAATGCTGTTGATGTGGAAGTAAATTGGCCCCCTGACCCCCCAGCCCCTTTTGAAGAAGGAGGAGGCGGTGGTGGAAATGAGGGGAGTTCAATTGCTGAAACTGGCAGCGCAGCCGTTACAGAGCCTATTACAGGTGAGCAAATGAGTTCGAAAGAAGTAGTGGAGGATCCGGCTAGTTCAGCAGCTGCAGTTCCCTCATCTAAAACAGCAATAAAAAAATCCAAATCACTAGCTGTCAATGGCATAAACACTAAACCTCAGAAAAAAATTGAAACCCCAGCTCCCCCTCGCCCAAAGGCCCTAATGGGAAAATCAAACAATGGAAATGGTCAAGGCACGGGTACTTTTAGTGATTTTGAAAGAACTGGAGGACGAGGAAATGGATGGGGCACCGGCAATGGAAATGGTGAAGGTGGAGGAACAGGCGAAGGTACAGGAGGTGGGTCTGGAAGCGGTATCGGAACAGGTGTAGGACCTAGAGTAACTAAGGGTGATCGAAAAATTGTAAAAACATACGCATTTGAAGGCGACCTGAACAGAGCCACTCTTTATGTCAATATTTTAGTTTCCCCCGAAGGGATTGGAAAGTTCGTAAGTTTTGCAAAAGGCTCTACCACTACCAGCGCCTCTTACCGTCAAGCCATTATTCAATACCTGGAAAAAATGCGATTTAATGCAGCTGATCAGGAGTCAATGGTAACAGTGCAGTTTAACTTTCGAATCAACTAATCACTAGGACCCATTCTTTATATGAATTACCAGGAGACTATTGCTTATTTATACGAGAAACTCCCCTTGTTTTCAAGAATTGGCGAAGCGGCTTATAAAAAAGATCTGCACAATACCATAGCCCTCTGCGAAAAAATTCAAAATCCGCACCAAAAAATAAAAACCATTCATATTGCAGGAACAAATGGAAAAGGTTCGGTTAGTCACATGCTTGCCGCAATTTTACAACAGGCGGGATATAAAACAGGACTTTACACCTCTCCTCACCTATATGATTTCAGAGAGAGAATTAAGATAAACGGAGAGATGATTAGTGAAAACGCTGTAATCAATTTCACCCAAGCCATTAATCCCTGGATTGAAGAAATAAGCCCAAGCTTTTTTGAAGTAACCGTAGCGATGGCTTTTGATTATTTCTATAAATCAGAAGTCGACATTGCAGTCATTGAAACCGGCCTGGGTGGAAGATTAGATAGCACCAATGTAATCAATCCTGTACTTTCAATTATTACCAATATTGGCTGGGACCACATGAACTTGCTTGGAAATTCCCTGGAAGCCATATCAAATGAAAAGGCAGGCATAATTAAAGAAAATACGCCAGTAGTTATTGGTAAAAAACAGGAGGAGTCCTGGCCTGTATTTACATTGATTGCCAAACAAAAAAATGCAACAATACAGTTAGCCTCTACCAATTGCCCAGTAAAGGAATATAAGTGGAAAGAAAATCTTTTAGAAGTTGCCATCGAAAAAGAAAATTCCCTCCACTCTTATCAACTAGATTTAACGGGTGTTTATCAAGTAGAAAATATTTCGACTGTTTGTTGCGCCGTTGACCAATTGCGTAAAAATGGTTTTAGTATTTCAGAAGAAAGCCTGATAAAAGGGTTGAGAAATGTTTCTACGATAACTGGGTTTCAGGGGCGTTGGGAAAAAATAGCCAGTAATCCCTCTGTTATCTTGGATGTAGCTCATAACGTAGATGGCATTCGACAAGTATTGCGTCAATTAGAAATGATCGACTACAACCATTTACATATTGTCATTGGAATGGTAAAGGACAAGGAAATTGAAAAAGTACTTTCACTACTCCCCAAAACTGCCACTTATTATTTCACACAGGCACAATTACCTCGCGCATTACCAGCACAAGACTTAGAAGCTATCGCAAAAAAAACAGGACTCACCGGATTTGTTTTCAACGCTGTAAATAGTGCTATTGAGGAAGCACAAAAAAATGCAAGGATCGACGATTTGATTCTAGTCTGTGGTAGTTTATTTATAATCGGAGAAGTTGACAGAGTTAAACTGTCCCTATAAATTAGTAATCCCCTGTTAAGGCATGGCCCGTTAAATGTATAAATACATCTTCAAGATTAGCTGCCTTCATTTCTTTTTTACGTTCAAATCCACTTTCTAGTAATTGATCAATCAGTGAATCGGGTGTGTCCAGGGCGATAATCTTACCCTTCTCCATAATAGCAATACGGTCACACAAATACTCCGCTTCATCCATATAATGTGTAGTCAGCACGATTGTAGTCCCTTGCGCCTGAATCGTTCGAATCAATTCCCAAAGACTTCTTCTGGCTTGGGGATCCAGCCCAGTTGTAGGCTCGTCAAGAAAAATGACTTTTGGTTGATTTACCAAGGTGGTAGCAATTGAGAAACGTTGGCGTTGTCCACCACTTAACTCCTTTACTTTAGCCTTTGACTTTTCCTGTAAATTAACCATTGACAGAATTTGGATCGGGTCAACGGAACAGTTATAAAGACCAGCAAATAACTCAATTAATTGTACCAAATTAAGGCCCGGATAATATCCGCTGCTTTGCAATTGAACACCAATCACTTTTTTGATTAAGGCAGCTTCTTTATCTAGGGAATAACCACAAACCGTTACCTCACCACTTGTTTTTTCCCGAAGTGTTTCAACAATCTCTAACGTAGTAGACTTACCCGCTCCATTTGGACCTAATAAACCAAATATCTCTCCCTTGGATACGGAAAAAGAAATAGAATCTACAGCTGTCAAACTGCCGTATTTCTTAACAAGATTTTTTACTTCAATCACTTGCTCAGTCATTTCTCAAATAATTTTCAAGTTCATCCATCATCAATGAGCTCCCCACAAAAAAAGGACATCGCTCATGCAATGAACGAGGTACAATATCGAGCGTTCGGATTAACCCATTGGTCGCTTTTCCTCCAGCTACTGTAACAATAAATGCAAAGGGGTTACACTCGTAAAGTAGCCGCAGTTTGCCCTCTGGCCTTGAAGAAGTACCTGGATACATAAATATGCCGCCCTTAATCAGGTTTCGATGCACATCCGCAACCATGCTTCCTACATATCGCTGACGCAAAGGACCGCCTTCTGTCGTAGGCCGGGATTGACAGGCTTGAATGTAGGATTGCACACCTTTTTCAAATTCAAAAAAGCTCCCATGGTTAACTGAATAAATTTTTCCTCGATCAGGGCAGCGAAGATTAGGATGACTTAGCGTCCACTCACCTATCGATGGATCAAGTGTAAAACCATTTACACCCCTACGAGTGGCGTAAACTAGCATGGTAGAAGATCCATATACAATATAACCTGCTGCCACTTGTTGACTACCCGCTTGTAAAAAATCTTCCTTGGTAACAACAGTACCAACCGGAGTTACTCTACGGTAAACACCAAAAATTGTTCCTATGGAGACGTTGACATCAATATTGCCACTTCCATCTAAGGGATCAAAAAGGCAAACATATTTGGAGTGTATACTTTTATCATCAGTAAAGGCAACAAAATCATCCAACTCCTCACTTGCAATACCTGCACAACTAATTCCATGTTGTAAAACACGAATGAATTGATCATTTGCGAACACATCTAACTTTTTCACTTTTTCACCCTGTACATTTACAGAACCTGCATCTCCGAGTATATCTACCAAACCAGCTTTGTTCACCTCTACATTTATTCGTTTAGCAGCTAACCCAATATTTCGCAACAAATTTGATAACTCCCCTGTTGCATGAGGAAAGTCTCTAAGCTGTTGGATCGTAAATTCGTCAAGTGTTTGTACAGTACGATTAATTGACATAGGATGAATTAGTTTGGATCGTAAACAATTGCGTAATCTTCTTTGCAACAGGAATATTATTCAACAATGCAGGTTTCCAGACTGGCATACTTTCTAGCTTTTCAATTAAGGCAGTTTGAATTTGAGGAAAGTCTGCAAGCCCGCGTAGTACTTTGAAGTTAACGGGTGTACCATCCCGATCTACAATAAATTCAATAGAAACATTTGACTTCGGAAAACCAGGGTGCAAAATTGATTGCAATGAACGACCTGCATCATCTATAAATTTATTAAGAGAAGATGTACCTCCTGGGTACTGTGGCCACTGATCTACCACTTCAACCACCTTAGCAACTGTTCGAATGCGCCCCGAGGGTACAACCTTTACGATAGACTGCTTGATTTCTTTATTGGGAATAGCGGCAGAAATTGCTATAGGCTTATTTAATGACCCACTGCTTGCATCATTAACATGATAAGAACCATCCTCCGTAATCATCACAATGGGCAACTGCTGCGTACGCTGAAAATAATAGTAAGCCTCAGCTAACTTGTCTGAAAATTGCTTTAAGGCAGGATCGTCCTTGCATAAATCATTTAAATACTCCTTGCTTTTTAGCACATCAAAACGACAGGGAAAAATATGCACGGGAATAAAATCCTGTCCAGCATCCTTAGCAAAAGTGGCCAATACATATAATTCATCAATCTGCTGATCGGTTATTGGTATACACCCGACAGTAACACAACTTCCATGTATATAGATATCGCCACCAGGTTTTATAGAATCACTTAGAATACGATCACTTGCATTGGGATAATTCAATCCAAGTGATAGATAATAATTACTATAAGGGTTAAATTCATTGATATAGTAAAAACCCTCTGGCACCTGGTAATCGCCCTGCACTCGTTTGGGACCCAGTGAACCCGCTAATGCACACACAGGGTAGGTTTTAAATAATGAGTAAGTTGTAGCCTTCTCCTCTTTCACCCAAACCTCAAGCTGACTATCATACTTAAAGGAGCGAATGTAAATTGCGCGTGCAGGCCATGTCAGTTTTTTAGCCGCAAATTGTTTTTTCAACGTATCCAACTTTCGCTGCATGGCCTCTTGCGGGCGAGGAAAACTACGCTGATAATCTACAAATGAAAGATAGGAGGCAGAGGGCCCAGATCCCAAACCTGGAGAGGGCTGTGCAAATCCTGTAGAAGAGATAAATAGTAAGCCCAGACACAATGACAAGTACCGTGTAAGAATCTTACTTCGTACAAAAAAAACAAATCGCTTTTTTATGGTATCGGTCATCTGTTATAGATTACCTCTTGCTTCTTGTTCCCTTTCAATTGCTTCAAAAAGTGCCTTGAAATTACCCTTTCCAAAACTGGTAGCCCCTTTACGCTGGATGATTTCAAAAAAAAGTGTGGGACGATCTTCTACAGGTTTTGTAAAAAGTTGTAGTAAATATCCTTCGTTATCGCGGTCTACCAAAATACCTAATTCTTTTAGGGGTGTTAAATCCTCATCAATCGTCCCTACTCGCTCTAATAAGTCATCGTAATAGGTTGTTGGGACTTGCAAAAACTCAACTCCTCTACTCTTTAATTCTGCCACTGTTTTTACAATATCATTGGTAGCCATTGCCACATGTTGACATCCCTCACCCCCATAGAAATCAAGGTACTCCTCCACTTGGCTCTTCTTTTTACCCTCTGCGGGTTCATTGATAGGAAACTTTACAAATCCATTTCCACTACTCATCACTTTACTCATCAATGCAGAATACTCTGTTGAAATATCTTCATCGTCAAATGATAAAATATTTTTAAACCCAAGCACCTCCTCATAAAAACTTACCCACTTATTCATTTGATTCCAACCCACATTACCTACGCAGTGATCAACATATAACAATCCACAATCTGTAAGTTTGAAAAAAGGATTTGACCAGGTTTTATACCCAGGCATAAAAATCCCGTTATAATCTTTTCTTTCAACAAATAAGTGCACCGTATCTCCATACGTATGAATACCGCTCATCACAACAACCCCATCTTTATCTTCTAGTCGTTGCGGCTTCATATAACTTTTGGCACCTCGCTTCGTTGTCTCCTCCCAGGCTTTGGTGGCATCCTGCACACGTAACGACAAACACTTGACTCCATCTCCATGTTTGTAAATATGATCAGCCATCTCATTGTTGCTACGGAGCGGAGTAGTTAACATAAAAGTCAATTTATGCTGGCGCACCACGTAGCTTGCCCTATCTTTTATTCCTGTTTCCGGGCCCGCATAAGCCAAGGCCTGAAATCCAAATGCACTCATGTAATAATGAGCCGCCTGTTTTGCATTTCCCACATAAAACTCTACGTAATCTGTTCCTTCCAAAGGAAGAAAATCGGTATCAACAGCTGAAAGGGTGGCAGAATCGGTCATTGTTTTCATGGTTCAAAAGTAGAATATTTTCGCCTCACTACTATCTTTGTAAGATGACAAAAGTGGGCATTCTGGGAGGTGGCCAATTGGGACGCATGCTGCTGGAATGCGCAGGCCAATTTCCGGTAGAAACATATGTGCTTGAAAACGATGAGAACTGCCCAGCCCATGACCTCTGTCATCATTTTTTTAAAGGGGATATAAGAGACTTTGAGACGGTTTACTCTTTTGGTAAAAAGCTGGATTGCATTACCATTGAAATTGAACAAGTAAATGTGGAGGCTCTTGAAAAGCTAGAAGCAGAGGGCATACGGGTTATACCAAAGCCATCCGTTTTAAAAATCATAGGAAACAAGATTACCCAAAAACAGTTTTACAAAGACCACTATATTCCATCACCCGATTTTATCATAACACAAAGAAGAGCCGCATTAAAAGAGCATATCAATTTTCTACCCGCTGTACATAAAATTGGTATTGGCGGTTACGATGGGAAAGGGGTACAGTTACTCAAAAGCCAAGAAGACATCACACTAGGTTTTGATGCCCCATCTGTTTTAGAAAAAATGGCAGACATTGATAAAGAAATAGCCATCATGTTAGCTGTAAATGATAACGGCGATACAGCAATATTTCCTCCAGTTGAAATGATATTTGACCCCGCCTTGAATCTGTTAGACTATCAAATATGCCCTGCAACTATTGCCTCCTCCGTCATTGAAAAAGCAACTGCAATAACCAAAAGGCTGGTAAAAAAATTTTCCTCCCCAGGCGTCTTTGCTGTTGAGCTTTTTGTTGACAAATCAGGAGAAGTTTTAGTAAACGAAACAGCGCCTCGCGTTCATAATAGCGGTCATCATAGTATTGAAGCCATCTCTACTTCTCAATTTCAAATGGTCTGGCAGGTTTTATTAAATCTTCCACTGGGTTCTACCCAGCTAATACAGCCCTCATTAATGGTAAATATTGTGGGTGCGGAAGGACATTTGGGACCTGTCTATTATAGGGGCCTTGAAAAACTAAGCGAAAATCCAACCGTTTTTGTTCATCTTTATGGAAAGGCACTTACAAAGCCCGGTAGAAAGATGGGGCACGTAACGGCTTTGTTAAATGACATGACTAATTGTACCACCACAGCTCATTGGATTAAGTCTACACTTAGAGCAGAAACAAACCCAAAAGAAAAGTGAAAAAAAATCGTCTTATTAAAGTTGAACAACAAATTTTTACTGGCATTACTTCTTTTATGAAAAAACCAGAACTATTCACCCTTTGTATAGGCTGCCTTACATTGCTTGCTTGTGGAGATTCCAATAAAGGCAAAAATTCAAATGAAAAATTAGGGCAGAACGAAAAAAATAAGTCGATAGGCGTTCATGCTTACATTGTAAAACCAGAATCATTTGCAGAAGAAATTGAGGTGCCTGGAAACGTAATTGCCAATGAATCCGTTGAAATTCATCCTGAAATGGCCGGTAGAATAATTGCCTTAAATATTCAGGAGGGTAAAACAATTGAAAAAGGAACACTCATTGCTAAATTATTTGATGGTGATCTTGTTGCGCAGCTGAAAAAACTGGAAGTACAACTTCAATTAGCCCAAAAAACAGAAGAACGCCAATCTCAATTATTAAAAGCACAAGGAATTAGTCAGCAGGATTACGACATTAGTCTCTTACAAGTCAATAATTTAAAGGCGGATATTGGGATCATTAAAACGAACTTAGACAAAACAGAAATCAGAGCACCCTTTACTGGCAAAATGGGTTTAAAAAATATTAGTGTAGGCGCTTACGTTACGCCAGCTTCCGTCATAACTTCTATCAACCAAACCAATGTTCTAAAAGTAGATTTCACTGTGCCTGAAAAATATATTGGTAGAATAAAAGAAGGTCAAAAAGTAGCACTCCTAACCGCAGGAGCCAGCGAACAAACAACTGCCACCGTCATTGCAACCTCATCTGCAGTACTTGAAAACAGCAGAAGTCTTCAAGTTAGAGCGTTATTAAATAATCCTAGTAAATCAATTCTACCAGGGAGTTTTGCAAAAGTAAAAATTGGCTTTGCCCCCGATCTGCAATCTAAATTGATTCCAGCCCAAGCAATTTTACCACAAGCAAGAGGGAAAAAAGTAATTCTTTATAAAAACGGAATTGCGATTTTTCAAGATATTACCACTGGAGTTAGAAGTGCTGAAAAAGTCCAAATTACTGAAGGGATTGCATTGGGCGATACCGTTGTAGTTACCGGTCTAATGAATGTGCGACCTGAATCAAAACTAACAATTACCAAAGTAGTGAATCCATAATCATGAACATTGCCGAGCTAAGTTTAAGAAGACCAGTACTAGCGGTGGTGATGAACATCATCATCGTTTTATTTGGAATAATCGGTTTTAGATTTTTAGGAGTCCGTGATTATCCAGCAATCGATCCTCCTAATATCAGCGTCAGAACCTCCTACCCTGGCGCTAATCCGGAGATTATTGAGACACAAATCACTGAACCACTTGAAAAAGTAATCAATGGTATTGCTGGAATACGAAATATTACTTCGTCGAGTAGTAATGGAACCAGTAATATAAATGTTGAATTTGAATTAGGGGTTGACTTAGAGTCTGCTGCGAATGATGTAAGAGACAAGGTATCACAAGCTGTGCGCTCTTTACCCTCTGATTTAGACTCTCCACCCGTTGTTGCTAAAGCGGATGCAAGTTCGGAGTCTATTATTTCCATGACCGTACAAAGTCCTATCCGGAATCCTCTTCAAATAACAGAGTTTGCAACGAATGTGCTAGTTGAACGACTGCAAACCATACCTGGCGTAAGTGGAATACAAATATGGGGTGAGAAAAGATATGCCATGCGTATCTGGCTGGATCCAAACAAAATGACAGCCAGAGGAATTACTGTAAACGATGTTCAGGCAGCTTTATCTAGAGAGAACTCAGAATTACCTTCAGGTAAAATTTATGGAAGCTCAATCGAGCTTTCCGTTAGAACTTTTGGCAGACTCAACTCAGAAGAGGACTTCAGCAATGTAATTATTAAAAATATAAACGGCACCGATGTTCGTCTCAGTGATATTGGGGAAGCTAGTCTTGGTCCAGAAAACGAAGAAACTCTATTAAGAGGCAATGGCATTCCCATGATCTCAGTAGCCCTTATTCCCCTACCTGGATCAAACTATGTTGCGATTGCAGATGAATTTTATAAAAGATTAGAGCAGATAAAAAAAGATGTCCCTTCCGATATCACCCTTAACGTAGGAATGGACCAAACAAAATTCATCAAAAAATCAATTTTGGAAGTACGGGAAACGTTGATGATTTCATTTCTACTCGTTGTGATGATTATTTACGCCTTCTTCCGCGACTGGGTAATTGCACTTCGTCCTTTGATTGATATCCCCGTTTCACTGATAGGTGCATTTTTCATTATGTATTTAATGGGATTCACCATCAATGTTCTTTCGCTTCTTGCTATTGTTCTTGCCACAGGACTTGTAGTAGATGATGGTATCGTAGTTACAGAAAACATTTACAAGCGAATTGAAAAAGGAATGAACAAATGGCAGGCTGCACTAGAAGGATCGAAAGAAATTTATTTTGCGGTCATTGCCACTTCTATCACACTGGCTGTTGTATTCTTACCCATCATTTTTCTGGAAGGATTTGTAGGAAGATTATTCAGAGAGTTTGGAGTAGTTGTATCTGGTGCCGTATTGATATCCGCGTTTGTGTCTCTGACTTTAACACCAGTGCTGAATATAAAACTAACCCGGAAAAACCCAACGGCACATTCTTGGTTTTACAGACTAACTGAGCCGTTTTTTAAAGGCTTAGAAAGTACTTATCAACAACTACTAAGCGCATTTATGCGTATAAAATGGGTAGCACTTGTCATTATTGCACTTTGTGCAGGCGCTATCTATTTTATTGGCTCCAATTTACAATCAGAATTAGCTCCTCTAGAGGATAGAAGTCAGTTTAGAATACAATTAACTGCTCCAGAGGGCACCTCATTTGATGCAATGGATAATTACATCACCAATGTAACTGAAATGGTGCTTGATTCCATTCCAGAAAGAAGAATGGTATTTAGCTTAACTGCACCGGGTTTTGTTGGAACTGGAAATTCTAATACTGGCTATTTGCGTATCATGTTAGTAGACCCTCAAGATAGAAAACGGTCACAGTCTGATATTGTAAAAGCTGTCAATAAAAACATTGGAAAATACAACGAAGGGCGCGGCTTTGTAATAGAAGAACAAACAATTTCTGTAAACCGCCGCGGAGGACAACCTGTAGCTTTTGTTATTCAAAACAACAATTTTGATAAACTAACAAAGGCCCTGCCTAAAATTTTAGAGGAGGCACGAAACAGTAAAATTCTATTAAATCCTGATGTAGATCTGAAGTTCAACCGCCCTGAGGTTAGAGTTGAAATTGATCGCCTTAAAGCGGCCGCACTTGGTGTAAGCATTACTGATGTATCACAAACCTTACAGCTCGCCTACAGTAATCGCCGAATGGGATACTTCACTAAAGATGGAAAGCAATACAGTGTAATCGGACAGGTAAGTAGATCTGAAAGAGACGACCCGGGAGATATGCGTTTACTTTTTGTGAAAAATAATCGAGGGGAGTTGATTAGTCTGGATAACCTAATTATAACTTCTGAAACAAATAGCCCCCCTTCCATTTTCCATTTCAACCGTTATAAATCTGCAACGGTATCCGCAGGGCTTCAACCTGGTTACACAATTGGAGACGGAATTAAAGAAATGGAGCAAATCACAAAAAAAGTTCTAGATGAAACCTATGCTACCGCACTAACAGGATCTTCACGCGACTTTAAAGAAAGTAGTGGTAACACAGCCTACGCTTTTTTATTGGCCCTGATTTTGATCTTTTTGATTTTGGCTGCCCAATTCGAAAGCTTTATTGATCCACTTATCATCATGTTCACGGTACCGTTAGCTATAGCTGGCGCCGTACTATCCCTTTGGCTATTTGATCACACGTTAAATATATTCTCACAAATTGGGATGATCATGCTAATTGGATTGGTAACAAAAAATGGGATTTTAATTGTTGAATTTGCCAACCAAAATCAGCTAAAGGGAATGAGTCGTGTTGATGCGGTGATTTATGCATCTGGACAACGACTTCGCCCGATATTGATGACAAGCTTAGCCATGGCTTTAGGAGCACTACCTCTTGCATTATCACTAGGAGCTGCAGCAACCAGTCGTATTCCACTAGGCGTAGTAATTGTAGGTGGAGTCACCTTTTCTTTAATTCTGACTTTGTTTGTAATCCCTGCTATGTACGCCTATTTATCAAGGCCTAAGAAAAAAAGTGAAATAGATAACATAATTGGTTCTGTTAATTACCCTGCATGAAAAGACTAGTTCCCCTCCTCTTCATTCTATCTATCTCTTTAGCAAAGGCACAGCCAGCCAAATCGGGATCAGCAAAAGAAAACCTACCCTTATTGACTTTGCAAGAAGCCATTGAACGAGTACTAGCTAATAACTATGGACTTCGCATTGCCAAAAATGATTCTGCTGCATTAGCAATTGAAAATGAATTCAAGAATGCTGGTTTTTTACCAAGATTTAACGCCAACACGGGACTGACACTGAACAATAATGACCAGTATCAAAAATTCAGTGATGGTGCCATACGGGAAAGAAAAGGCATCCAATCAGAAAACATCTCTGCTGCGGTGGCTCTTAACTGGACTCTTTTTGGGGGATTGCGCGTTTACACGATGCGCGAAAAAGCCCAAGCCTATCAACAATTAGGCGACTTGAATTTGCGCAACCAGGTGATCAATACAATTGCGCAAGTGAGTAATAGCTACTACGCAATTGTGCAACAACGTCAACAATTAAAAGCACTTGAAGAGCAAATAGAGATTAATCAAGAACGAGTCAAATTAGCGGCAACCAAACTTGAGATTGGAACCGGAACTAAACCTGACCTTTTGCAAAGCAAAGTAGATTTAAATGCACAAAAGGCTGCACAGCTGGAACAACAGAACGTATTAATTGAGTTGAAAAATGAGCTCAATAATTTAATGAATCAGTCTCCCGGCACTACATTTGAAGTAGAGGACTCCATTCCATTCACAAAAGAAATTGCTTTAACGGATTTACAAGAGAATGTAGCCACTAAAAGCCTTTCCCTACAAGTTGCCAAAAAAAATATTGACATTGCAGCACTTAATTTGAAAGAACAAAAAGCCGAACGTTGGCCGCAGATTAATTTCAATTCGAACTACAATTTCACCAGATTAGATAACAAAGCAGTAGTTAATCCCTTTCAACCGCTATTTAATAGAAACAATGGGTTTAATTACGGATTAACAGCTACCATCCCCCTTTCCAATAATTTAATACTGCGAAAAAATATAACGCAGGCTAAACTGGACTTAAAGCGACAAGAATTAGTATACGAAAATCAGCGCAATCAATTAAACCTAGCAGTTGTTCAAGCGTACAATCAATACCAATCTTCAAAATCATCCTACCAACTGGAGGAAGAGAATATTCAGCTTGCGAAAGAGAATGTACGTATCGTTTTGGAGGTTTACCGACTCAATTCAACAACCCTAATACAGCTAAAAGAGGCACAAAAGAGTTTGCAAGATGCCTACACCCGTTTGATTCGTGCTCGCTTTCAAACTAAACTAGCTGAAACGGAACTATTGCGGCTAAAAGGAGAGCTTTAGCTCTAAATAGACCACTCTCGAAAATTTGTCATTTCTTTGCTTGTAAATAGCATCAATGAATCCGGTTATAGGCATCATCATGGGAAGCGACAGTGATCTTCCAGTCATGCAAAGTGCTGCAGACATTCTTAAACAATTTGAGATTCCCCATGAGCTAACTGTCGTATCTGCGCATCGAACGCCCACCCGTTTAATTGAATATGCCAAAAATGCTAAAGAAAGAGGCCTTAAAATTATCATCGCGGGGGCTGGTGGAGCGGCTCACCTACCTGGTATGATTGCTGCAGTGACCACTCTACCTGTTATAGGCGTACCCATTAAATCTTCTAACTCGATAGACGGCTGGGATTCCGTACTCTCTATTTTACAAATGCCCAATGGAGTACCCGTTGCAACAGTTGCGCTTAATGCATCAAAAAATGCGGGTATCCTTGCGGCCTCCATTTTAGGGACAACCAACGAAGAGATTTCAAAAAAAATAGCTGCGTATAAAGATTCGATGGAATCAGAGGTGATGCAAAAGGTTGAAAAGCTAAAAAAAGAGGGCTGGGAAAATAAATTCGATTAGGGCAAATACAACACTGTAAACTGCTGCCCCAGCGATAAGGAAGCTTGGGCCACCTGGTCAAGCCATTCAAAACCATACTGAGAAATAAACTCACCACAGTTTAAATAACGTTCCTGCAATTGTCCTTTAGGGAACAATCCATTTTTTATAACTTGTAATTGCTGCTCCTTAGTAGCATACTTTTTTCTAACCGCTCTTTTCATTTTCTTTTCCAATTCTGAAGCCTGATTGGTGGCTCTTTTTTCCAATGCAGCAACATGCGCAGTTAATGTAGGATCAACCTGTGATGCTTTTTCACGTAAGCCCTCATATAACTCATGTAATAACCGCAACTCCTCAGTCAAAGAAAATTGCGCCACATCTTCAGCGGTTAATAGTTGATTACTAATTTCCTGTGTAGACAAAAAAAGTTGATGCGTTTCCAGCTGTAGTCCCGCAATTTTTTTAGCCATAACTGACTCAATCAATTGAAAGGAATTACGAAGAATCAATAGAGGAAATGGCACTCCAAATTCCTTAAATAATGCCCCAAATTGCATCCAATATGCAATTTCACTTCCCCCACCCACAAATGCAATGTCAGGTAATAACGTGCATTGATAAAGCCCTCTTAGTATCACATTTGGACTAAAGCGCTCTGGATGGCTCAAGTATTCTTTTTCTATTGCAATGGAATCAAATGTAATAGATGAACCCACTACGCTCCAGTCACTCCCCGCTTTATCAATCCTTTTTCTCGAATCATTCTCTAAGTAAAAAAGATTGATGGGGCGTACATGTGCCTGCGCCTCATACCCCAACTCTTGTAAAGTTTGAATAGAGGGCTGCAACAATTTAGCAGTAGCACCTGGCTCTAAATCACGCTGAATTATAGGTAGAAACAAACGCTTTAACTCACTATGATCAGGATTTAAAACGACCAATCCATATTTTGAAAACAGTTTGTCAACTAATTGAAAGGTAGCATCAGCTATCGTGCAACCCTCAACATAACATGAACGCAATAGCGCAATCCACTCTTCGCCTTTCGGGAGAACCCCCAACTCTCCTTGCAGTCGATCCAACAAACCAAGTAAGGAAGCATCAACTTTCATCCTTCCTACAGCACCTGTTTGCTGCGTTTCCCAGACAAAAGTTGAATTAGTTAGATGAATATGGTTCAGCTCTTCCAGATCTGCATCCTCTGACCCCAAATAAAAAACAGGAACAAAATGATACTGCGGAAATTGACTCTTGCAATACTTAGCCAATTGAATGACATGTAAAATCTTGTAAATAAAATAAAGTGGGCCCGTAAATACGTTATTCTGATGGGCAGTTGTAATGGTAAATGTTTTCTCGGAAGCTAAACTTTCAATATTTGACAGAACCGCAGCACTTGTCTCCACTGTTTTATATTGTTCTCGCAACCGCGCAACTATTACATCACGATTAGGGCTTAGTTTTAAACGCTCCTCAATAGATTGCTGTAGTCCTTGTAAGTTAACGGGTCTAGTTCCCAAAGAAGCGAATCGCTCTGGATTAGCAACAAAGTCATTAACTAACCCTGAAAAAGCATTTGTTGCTGCATAGGGAATATGTTCGGAATGGATCGGCATGTAGAGCGTAAAAGTAAGCACAAGATTAGAAACGATCTACAGCAAACGGGGTTATATCCATAGAGAGGGGTAAATGATCAATAATTTCCGCAACCAATTTTCCAGTACCCGCTCCCAAACTTAGCCCCAGCATGGAATGCCCTGTTGCCACCGTCAAATTTGAGTAAGAGGGCACTCTACCAATATAGGGAAGCCCGTCAGCGGAGCAAGGCCGATATCCGTACCATACTTTTTCTACGGGAGGAACAGATAGAGCAAGATCAGGATAGTATCTTTTTACGGCATTGACAATTCCTTGCACCCGATTAAGACGAGGAGGGGTTTGATGAGAAGTGATTTCCATAGTTCCTCCAAATCGAATTGAAGTGGAGGTAAAAGGAGTGATTGCCACACGACCTTCCACCAAAATGGCAGGATAATTAAACCCATGCACGAAATCATTTACAGTTATTGAATACCCCCTACCAGGCATCATTGGTATAGATATATCTAATTCGGACAACACCCCTCTACTCCACGATCCAGTTGCAACCACTACTTCATCCGCGTCCAAGATACCCTGATCATACTTTACACCAGTTACTCTTTTACCCTTGACTATAAATCCATTCACAGCAGTATTAGATATAAACTGTACGCCAGCATCTCGAAGTTGTAAAAGCAAAGCTTCGGTCAACTGATTGGGAGAACAATGTGCATCACATCCAAAGAAAAGGGCGCCCTGCGCATCTATAGTTAGATTCGGCTCTGCCCTATTTAATTCTTCTTTACTTAACAGCTTTGTGTCAGTCAATCCTAATGCATGTGCTTGCTTAAGTGTATCATGCGCATGATCAAATTTTTCAGCCGTCTGAAATATTTCCAACAATCCTTTTTGCTGGTACAAGAACTCAAATCCTGGTAATTGAGACCAGTTTGAATATTCTTTTTTACTTAACAATGAAATATCACGCAATGGAACTGCAGCAGCGGCTGCGCGATTAGTGGTAGAGGAACGAACAAAATGCCACCCCCACTGTATCAAATTCCAATCTAAGGTAGGCTGTACATAAAATGGACTTTTAGAATCAAACATCCACTTTAAACCCTGTTTAACTATTCCGGGTGTAGCAAGAGGTATAAAGTGGCTGGGACAGATATAACCTGCATTTCCCTGCGAGCAATTTGACAAAAAGTCTGCTTGGTCAATAACAGTAATTGAATGCCCTGCTTTACGTAAATAAAACGCACTGCTTAGTCCAATGATTCCTCCGCCAATTATTACAACATGCATATACTTTAATTAAATTACTTGAAACCCAAACGCATAAGGATCATCCGCTTCATCTATTGTGATTGTGTTATACCCATATACTTTTGCCCACCCTCTGATAGAGGGGATAATTGCATCATAGCCGCCAACCTTAGTTATACCCTCTACACAACCCTCAAACGTGCTTCCAATGATACTCTCATGTATAAAACGATCCCCCACCTTTAATTTTCCAGTAGCGGCCCATTGTGCCATACGAGCACTGGTTCCCGTACCACAAGGTGATCGATCAATCGCTTTATCTCCATAAAAAACAGCATTTCGTGCAGTAGATGTTGGATTGATTACACTACCTGTCCATAAAATATGACTACATCCCTTAATTGTGGCATCAAGGGGATGTGCCACCTCCACTAATTCATTAATCTGTTGACGTAAAACTCTTGAATAAGCAACCAGTTGCTCAGCTTTGTAATATTCAAGCCCTTTAAAGTTTTTTTGTGGATCGACAATTGCATAAAAATTACCGCCATACGAAATATCAACGGTCAACAAGCCTAATCCAGGACAATCCACCTCAAGTTCTTTGGTGTGTAAAAAAGAAGGGACGTTAGTAAGCTCTACCCAATCCACCTTCAGTTTATCCCCTTTGTATGTGCTACCGTATTTAATTTGTATTAAGCCAGCAGGTGCTTCCATTCGTAATGTACCAGGAATTCGAGGCTTAATAAGTCCCTCTTCTATTGCTATCGTAATAGTACCTATAGTTCCATGACCACACATAGGCAGACAGCCACTTGTTTCTATAAAAAGAACGGCTACATCATTTTGAGGATCATGCGGTGGATATAGAATACTACCACTCATCATATCATGCCCTCTAGGCTCAAACATTAACCCCTTACGAATCCAATCAAATTCTCGCATGAAATGAAGACGCTTTTCACTCATTGTTAGGCCTTCTAATTGGGGTCCGCCTTGCCGCACTAAGCGAACAGGATTACCACAAGTATGCGCATCAATACAATGAAAAACAGCGTTCATGGCAAAGAGGATTAGGTAGTAAAGATATCAACTAATCAAAGTAAATTCGTACAGATTTATACCATGGAAACCTACGGAAAAATATTATTAATTGCGATGCCTGCTTTTTTGGCATTAGTTCTTTTCGAGAAACTTTATGGTCGATTTAAGGGCTTTGACACCGTTCGACAAATGGACATGATTTCTTCATTGAGCTCAGGTGTTACCAATGTAACAAAAAGCGTTTTAGAATTAACCATCGTAATTGCAATCTATCCTTTTTTACTAAAGCATTTTGCTGTTACTTCTATTGAAAACACCTGGATTGTTTACCTGATCACTTTTATCATTTTGGATTTCAATGGCTACTGGATTCATCGATGGAGCCACCAGATTAATCTGTTTTGGAATCTCCACGTTATTCACCATAGTAGTGAAGAATTCAATTTAGCCTGTGCATTACGCCAAAGTATTTCAGCGTTTTTCAATTTATTCACTATTCTTTTATTACCGGCAGCAATACTTGGAATTCCTCAACAAGTCATTAGTACCATTGCTCCGTTGCATTTGTTTGCACAATTTTGGTATCACACCCGCCACATTGATAAAATGGGCTGGTTAGAAAAAATTATTGTAACCCCCTCCCATCACCGGGTACACCATGCAATCAATCCAGAGTACATGGATAAAAATCTTTCCCAGATATTTATCATTTGGGATAAGCTTTTTGGAACTTTTGCAGAAGAAAAAAAAGAGATTCCTCCCGTTTATGGAATTACGCGTCCAGCACGAACCTGGAATCCAATCCGTATCAACTTTCAACATCTTTGGCTACTGATAACCGATAGCTGGCGTACCCGCAACTGGAGCGATAAACTAACGCTTTGGTTTAAAAAAACAGGATATAGACCTGCAGATGTTCAAGAAAAATATCCAGTCCAAAAAATTGAAAACGTCTATCAATTTGAAAAATATGATACGAAAACATCGCTATTATTTACCAGTTGGGCATGGACACAGCTCGTTTTTTTACTGCTTTTTATTTCTTATCTGTTTGGATCTATTGCAGCTATTAATGAGTTGAACACCACCTACATCTATTACTACGGGGCCTTCATTTTTATCTATGTTTACGCGCTAACTGAATTTATGGACCGTAAGCCATTTGCACTTTTTTGGGAACTTCTAAAAGCAGTGGGCGGTTTTACTATTCTATATTTTCAACAAGATTGGTTTGGACTTTCCAGTCACTTTGCAGACGCAACTATAGTAGTAAAGAGTTATCTACTCTTTTCCTTGGGAAGTAGCGCTTGGTTTTGGTATACGCACCAGCAAGAAGATCGCGTGTTGGTAAAAGCCTGATTACTCTATAACACCGTTTCGATAACGGGGTATACTTGTTAGCGAATTATCTTGTAAATAATCGGGCAGTAATTCCTCAGGCCAATTTTGATAAGCAAGCGGACGAATAAATCGCTTGATAGCATCTGCGCCAACAGCGCCAAATCTAGAGTCGGTTGTAGCTGGAAAGGGTCCGCCATGATGCATGCTCTTACAAACCTCTACCCCGGTTGGAACTCCATTAAAAATTAATCGACCACAACGTTGTTCCAATAATCTGATTAATTCCTGACTAGCCTTTGCTTCAGACACCGTCGCCATTAAAGTGCATGTCAATTGACCTTCTAATGCTTGTGCTACCAAAAGTAGTTCGGCATAATTTTTACATACGATGATTTGCGTGTAGGGACCAAAATTCTCTTGATGGAGTAATTTATTTTCCAGCCAATCTGATGCAGTTACGCGCGTGAGCAATGGCTGTCCCTCTCCCACTCCAGCCTGCTGTTGAGATTGAGCAATTAGCTCAACACCTTTTTGAGCAATTAGCTGCTCACTTTTTGTTCGGTATAAATGTTCAATACCCGCGTGCAATAATTGGGATGGTTGAATTTGTTTGGTCAACTTGATCATTTCATCGCAAAACAAATTGAGTGCTTCACTCTCCATACCTATAAGTAACCCAGGTTTTGTACAAAACTGTCCAACTCCTAATGTGTAAGAAGCCGATAATTGAGCAGCTATTTGCGTAGGCTCCTGCTCTAATTTTTCAGACAGTAAAAAAACGGGATTAACACTTCCCATTTCAGCAAATACAGGTACTGGAATAGCCCTTTGTGCTGCCCAATCAAATAATTGCTTTCCTCCCGTAAAAGATCCCGTAAAGGCAACTGCACTAATTAAAGGGTGCTTTACTAGCCACTCACCCACTTGGAAAGAAGCTCCATAGACATGCGCAAAAATTCCAGATTGCAAATGGCAGGTGACGATTGCTTTTTCAATGCACGAAGCGGCAATAGAAGACGTTTTAGGATGTGCGGGGTGCGCTTTTACGATGACAGTACAACCCGCCGCTAGCGCACTTGCAGTGTCCCCGCCCGCAGTTGAATACGCAAATGGAAAATTACTGGACCCATAAACAACAACAGGCCCCATAGGAATCATATGCTTTTTAATAACCGGTTTTACCGGCTGAGAACTAGTATCTTGATCAATAGAAGCTTCTAACCAATAGCCTCTTTCACAGGCATCCCCATAACTTTCCAATTGAAAAATAGTGCGATTTAACTCGTTATTTAACCGCGCCTCAGGCAAATTAGTTTCTAATGCTGCTGCCGCAACTAATGCGGATCTTTGCTTTTCTAATTCACTTGCAATTGCATGCAACAACTGATTACGTGTTGCCAAAGTCGATTGGCTATAGGTAGAAAAAGCAGCATACGATTTGGCTACGCATTCTTCAATTTGCGATCGAGAAAAATCTGAATAAGACATGAATAGAAATTAAATTAACAAACGGGTCTGTTTGCAAGGGCTGTATGAATCACTTCAAGAACGCGTGCTCTTTCTTCCCCTACCAACGTCAATCGTGGTGCACGGACAAACTCACTTCCAATCCCCACTTCCTGTGCTGCCAGTTTTATATACTGAACTAATTTGGGATGAATATCTAGTTCAAGTAAAGGCATGAACCAGCGATAGATTGAACGTGCTTGCTCCAATTCTCCTTTCTGCACCAAATTCCAGATTGCAACGGTTTCTTTTGGAAAAGCATCTACTAACCCTGCAACCCAACCATGCGCCCCTAAACATAATTCTTCCATTGCAAGTGTGTCTACGCCACATAAAATTTTAAATCGATCTCCAAAACGATTCAGCATCCGAGTAAGATTTGTCACATCTCGAGAGCTTTCCTTTAGTGCTTGGACATTGGGGTAATCGATCAACTGATCAAAAAGTTCTGGTCTAAAATCAATTTTATAGTCAACCGGATTATTATAAATCATGATGGGCAATTCCGTAGACTGTGCTACCGTTTTAAAATAATGTGCCGTTTCCCGATCATCACTCTTGTAGCGCATAGGAGGCAATAACATTAATCCATCTGCGCCCCATTTTTGTGCAAGTTGCGTTTGCGCAATCGCATCCGCAGTAACAGATTCAGCAATATTAAGTAGTACAGGAACACGGCTTCCTGCAAAAGCTTTTGCACTCTTTACCAATTTTTCTTTTTCTTCTACCCGAAGCGTGCTAGCTTCTCCCAATGAACCACCAATGATTAACCCATGTACCCCCGCATCCAGCTGAGCCGCTAGATTCTTTTCAAACAATGGAATATCTACCTGATCAGAACTTGTAAATGGGGTAAGCAAAGCGGGATAAACTCCCTGCCAATTGACTTGCATAGTTCAGTTTTTTTCTAAGATAACTAAAGATTGAATTAGGAAACCAATTCTCCCTCTAAATCGTAATCGTAAGCCTTCGTAATTTTCACTTGCACAAAATCTCCAATGGTCAATTTTGTATTTGTATTGACAACCACTTCGTTGTCGACCTCAACAGAGTCAAATTCAGTTCTTCCTAAATAGCGACCTGCTTCTTTTTTATCAATCAAAACACGATAGATCTTTCCTATTTTCTCTTGGTTTAATTCATAGGATATTTCCTGTTGAAATTCCATGATTTCTTGCGCACGTGCTTCCTTCTCCTCTTGCGTTAATGTATCTGCCAATGTATGCGCAGAGGTATCTTCTTCGTGTGAATAAGTAAATATTCCAACGCGGTCAAAACGCTGTTTAGCCAAAAAACTCTTTAGCTCTTCCACATCCTCTCTGGTTTCACCAGGAAAACCTGTAATCAAAGTGGTGCGCAAGCAGATACCTGGAACTTTTGCACGAATGGAGTCTAAAAGCTCTTCCATCTCAGAACGAGTAATCTGTCTTTTCATCGCTTTCAACATCGGATCAGCCGCATGTTGTAAAGGCATATCGAGGTAATTACAAATATTGGGTCTCTCACGCATCACATCGAGTATTTCCAACGGAAATTTAGACGGGTATGCATAGTGCAAGCGTATCCATTCCAAACCCTTAATATCAGCCAATCGATTAAGTAAGTCGGGCAATGCTCTTTTCTTATACAAATCCAACCCATAATAGGTGAGCTCTTGCGCAATCAACATAATCTCTTTTACACCTCTTTTCACCAATAGTTCCGCCTCAGCAACCAACGACTCCATGGTACGGCTTACATGTCCGCCTCTCATAAGAGGAATCGCACAAAAAGAGCAAGTACGATTACATCCCTCTGAAATTTTTAAATAGGCATAATGTGAAGGAGTAGCCAGTAATCTTTCACCAATCAATTCAGACTGATAACTCGCTTCCAGTTTTTTTAGCAACTGGGGAAGTTCCATTGTTCCAAAATAGGCGTCAACTTCCGGTATTTCTGTTTCGAGGTTTTGCTTGTATCGCTCACTCAAACATCCAGTAACGTATACTTTTTCGAGCTTACCTTTTTTCTTCAATTCTACTTGCTCTAAGATCGTATTTACGCTTTCTTCCTTTGCCTTATCAATAAAACCACAGGTATTTACCACAACAATCTGATGATCTAGTTTTGTATTCTCGTGAACGACTTCAATTTCATTGGCACGTAATTGTCCACTGAGCACTTCACTATCTACCATATTTTTACTGCACCCTAAGGTGATAATATTCACTTTTTTAGGATGTAGCGCTTTAGTTCTCATTCTTTTGAAATAGTTGTGTTTGAAAATAGGCTATTTACAAAAGCCTGCTTGTCAAAAATCAGTAAATCTTCCGCCTGCTCTCCCACTCCTACAAATTTGACAGGAACTTTAAATTGATCAGCAATAGCTAGCACAACACCACCCTTTGCTGTTCCATCTAATTTGGTCACTGCGAGTGCCGTTATATTCGTAGCCGCAGTAAAATGACGCGCTTGCTCAATTGCATTTTGTCCAGTTGAGCCATCTAATACCAAGAGTACTTCATGCGGAGCATCCGGAATTGACTTTTGAATAACTCTCCGAATCTTACTGAGCTCTTCCATCAAATGAGCTTTATTGTGCAGCCTCCCCGCCGTGTCAATCAACACAACATCTGTACCACGAGCCAGGGCACTTTGTACCGTATCAAATGCAACAGCAGCAGGATCGCTTCCTGTATTTTGCTTTACAATAGGAACCCCAATACGTTCGCTCCATATCGTGAGCTGCTCAACAGCAGCGGCTCTAAAAGTATCTGCCGCACCTAACAAAACCTCTTTACCCGCTTTTTTGAAATTATAAGCCAGCTTACCAATTGTTGTTGTTTTACCAACTCCGTTTACCCCTACAACCAATATGATATAGGGGCGACTGGGCAATTCAGATTTAAAATCATAAAAATCTGTCTGTGTGTTACTTATGAGGATTTGTTCAATTTCATTTTGAATAAAAGAACGCAAACTTTCCTCATCCCCAAACTTTTGATCAGCTGCTTTTTTCTCTATTCGCTCTAATATTCTAACCGTAGTCTCTACCCCAACGTCTGAACCAAGCAAGGCCTCTTCAAGTTCATTTAATAACTCTTCGTCCAATTTGGTTTTGCCGGCAAGAGCATTAAAGATTTTTGAAACAAAACCTTCCCGCGTTTTTTTAAGCCCCTGGTAAAGCGACTCCTTTTCTTGACGACCAAATAATTTACTGAAGAATCCCATCGACTTTAATTAAAAAAAAAGCTGTCAGACCGAGGTAAGACAGCTGTATAAGATACCCTTATCGGGAATTAATTACTTCTGGGCTAAAAACTCTTTCACTTTATCCTTGTGCACCATTTGCTCCTTAAAAGTGTAAGCACCTGTTTTAGGGCTGCGTACAGCCTTAATTACTTTAGTATAATTTTTTGCCTCTGCTGCCTGCTTAGGGTCTTTCTTGATCGCGGTTTTTGCTGCTTTTGCCATACGTGCGCGTTAATTCAGTGATTGAATAATTTACTTAATTTCTTTGTGAACAGTCACCTTTTTGAGAATGGGATTGAATTTTTTCAATTCCATACGCTCAGGATTGTTCTTTTTATTTTTTACAGTGATATAGCGGCTGGTACCAGGCTTTCCACTTGCCTTGTGCTCAGTGCACTCTAAGATCACTTGTACGCGATTACCTTTTTTTGCCATGATTAGTTCGCTTTAAACATTAAATTTTTTCGCCTTGCGCTCTTAATTGTTTTACCACACTATAAAGACCATTTTTATTGATGGTTCTGATAGCCTCAGTAGACAATTTCAACGTAATCCACTTATCCTCTTCCGCAAGGTAAAAACGCTTGCGTTGTAGGTTAGGTAAAAAACGACGCTTGGTCTTAATATTAGAATGGGACACCTTGTTTCCACCTACTGGTGTTTTACCGGTGACCTGACATACTCTTGCCATATAACACAAATTTGGGACGGCAAAGGTAAGGGAAATCAGAGATTTAAAAGGAAAAATAGTCTTTTTTTTATCCGCCCATCCCCTTTGCAATTCCGCACATTCCTCCTTTGCTTGAATAGCCTTTTGGGGTACCTTTGCACCCTGGCTGAGCACTAGTAGCCAGCCATTTAAACTCTAAATTACATTTTATGGCATATGACGTAATCGTTTTGGGAAGTGGCCCAGGGGGCTATGTAGCCGCTATTCGGGCCTCTCAGCTTGGACTTAAAACCGCTGTTGTAGAAAAAGAAAGCTTAGGCGGGGTCTGTTTAAACTGGGGTTGCATCCCTACCAAAGCCTTACTTAAAAGTGCGCAGGTAAACGAATACATCAAACATGCCAAAGATTTTGGAATTGAAGCCACTGGACAGCCACAATTTGACGCTGTCATTCGCAGAAGCCGTGGAGTTGCCGATAAAATGAGTAAAGGCGTTCAATTCTTGATGAAAAAAAATAAGATCGATGTTATCATGGGCTTCGGCAAACTTGCAGGAAAAGGAAAGCTTGAAGTCACTGATAAAGATGGCAAAAAACAAATCGTAGAAGGTAAACATATCTTGATTGCAACAGGTGGCCGTAGCAGACAGTTACCTACTATGCCCATAGATGGTAAAAAAATTATCGGATACAGAGAAGCAATGGTATTGCCTGAGCAGCCTAAGTCAATGATCATTGTGGGTAGCGGTGCCATTGGCGTTGAATTTGCCTATTTCTATAATAGCATGGGAACAAAAGTGACCATTATAGAATTCTTACCTCGTATTGTTCCTGTAGAGGATGAAGAAATTTCAAAAGAGTTAGAAAAGCAATACAAAAAAAGTGGCATTGAAATTCTTACTAGTAGTGAAGTAACTGCGGTAGATACGAAAGGAACAGGTGTAAAAGCTACAGTCAAAACTGCAGCAGGAGAAAAAATAGTCGAAGCAGATGTTTTGCTTAGCGCTGTTGGAGTTGCTGCAAACATTGAAGGTATTGGCTTAGAAGAAACGGGAGTAAAAACAGAAAAGGGGAAAATTATCGTAGACAAGTTTGGTCAAACAAATGTTCCTGGCATCTACGCGATTGGAGACTGTGCGCCCGGACAAGCATTGGCACACGTGGCAAGCAAGGAAGGAATTGTTTGCATTGAAGCCATTGCCTACAATGAGAAAAAGTATAATCACAAACCTGAACCAATCGATTATAACAATATTCCAGGATGTACCTATTGCGTTCCTGAAATTGCCTCAGTTGGTTATACCGAAAAGCAAGCAAAGGATGCTGGATACGAAATCAAAGTGGGTAAGTTTCCACTTAGCGCCAGCGGTAAAGCCTCTGCAGCTGGTCATACAGAGGGTTTTGTCAAAGTAATTTTTGATGCCAAGTATGGCGAATGGCTGGGTACACATATGATTGGATATAATGTTACCGAGATAATTGCACAAACAGTAACCGCCCGAAAACTGGAAACAACCTATCATGAGGTTCTCAACTCTATTCATCCGCACCCCACGATTAGTGAAAGTGTGAAAGATGCCATAGAAGTGGCTTACGGAGAAGCAATTCACCTCTAATTCAAAGAAAAGGGCCCCCGAAAACGGGGGCCCTTTCACATAAGCATGATTGAGGTTGCGACCTGTAAACCCAACAATAAAGCAAAGACATCACTATCTGTTAAAATGCTGCACCTCTCATTATTTTTTTAGTATTAATCCTCAGTTTAGATGCATTGAGGTTAATTTAGATGCATGAATAAGACTGGTCTTTCCCTCCTAGCCCTCCCCTTTTTTTTAACGATTCTTGGTTGTCAGCAAACAGGTAATACCTCCTCACAAGAGGAGAAGAGTCCCAAAAAACTAAGTCCCTTAAACTTTTCAGTGGTAGCAACTTACCCGCATGATACCAGTTCTTACACGCAGGGGCTACAGATTTACAAGGGTCGTCTATTTGAAGGTACTGGCCAATATGGAAGCTCTAAGCTGATGGAAATAGAGTTGAAAACGGGAAAAGCCCTTCGTTCTATTCAACTTAATGAAACTTTTTTTGGGGAGGGGGTTACCATTTTAAGAGATACAATTTACCAGTTAACCTGGCGAGAGAAAAAAGTTTTTTGCTATACGCTTGATTTCAAAAAAATTAAAGAATATACAATAGACAAAGAAGGTTGGGGACTAACAAACAATGGAAATGACCTACTACTCACAAATGGAAGCGGAGAATTATATTTCTATAACCCCCACGGAATGGTTTTGATTAAAAGTCAACTGGTCACAGAAGAAGGAAGCCCAAGCTATAATCTAAACGAACTGGAGTATATAGAAGGATTTGTGTATGCGAATCAATACACTACCCCGTATATTTTAAAAATCAATCCTACAACCGGCGAGGTAGTTGGGAAGGCAGATTTTACATCTTTGCTAACCCAGGCACAATCGATTTATGCTGGAGCGGAGGTGTTAAATGGTATTGCCTATGACTCTGAAAGCAAAAAGATTTTTATAACGGGGAAATGGTGGCCTCAATTATTTGAAATCACACTGGGTCATTGAGTAACCACATAAATAAGAGAACTACATCTTTCTACATCGCTCATCGTTTTACGAGTTGAGCGAAGACCTTGCCAAAAGCCATCGACGTAATTTGTATTCCCATATTGATAACGGGTGCTGAGTAAGGAGACATAGAAACTGTCAAACCAAAGTGGTTTTTTAGACATAACTCGCAACCCATTATTCTTCATTAATTGCTCCATCGAAAAGGGAGAAAAATGATATAAATGTCGGGGAACATCATAAGCAGCCCAATAAGGTCCGTAGTGATAAGCATCTAGCGAAGTATAATTAGGAACGGCAATAATTAACACCCCGTCTGGCTTGAGTAAGTCTTTTAATTTTTGAATCGTGCGTTGCAGATCATGGATATGTTCCAAAACATGCCAGAGTGTAATGACATCAAATTGAGCGGTATTCAGACTTTCCAGTTCACTAGCATCTAATAAATTAATTTGAAATTGTTCGGTGGCTACTTGACGAGCATCTGCATCTGGCTCAATTCCTGTCGTGTTCCAGCCTGCTTGTTGCATGTAGCGTACAAAAGCGCCAGTACCACTTCCATAGTCAAGCAGTGCACCAACTTTTTTACCTGAAACATCTTCGATCAACTTTCTTTTTTTTGAGAGCATGTATTTACGTACCCATTGGTAAAGCTGATTGACTATTCCTTTATTTGTGTTGGTGTGAGAGATATACTCTTCAGACTTGTAATAAGGTCCAATTGATTCTTTGTCAGGCGCACCTACAGTGATTCGAAGCGAGCAATTTTCACATTCAGCAAGTGAAAACTGCTGTTGCGAAATAGAAAAATCTTTAATCTCAAAAATCAATTTCCAGTTCTTAAGTCCACAAACTGGACAAGTCATATGCGTTGTAGCTGTGGTCACAAGGAGCGATATTGCAAGGAAGATCCATCTTTTGGAGAAATCTTTCCTGGGTTAGAAATGGAATTTGGTTGAACGCGTCCCGTCAATAAAACCCAGCCCACGATTGTTAATACTGCTATCAGTAATAAAATTCCCAGCCAATTCAGCGGAACAACTCTTTTAGTTTTTTGAGATAACCTTTTAGACATCTCCGCCGAATCAGATTCTAATTCTCCCACCTGAATAGAGTGAACCGCTTCACTTCGAATTATCTTTTCTGCAACTAATGCTTTCAGTTGATTTTTTATAATTCCAGGTTCAAAAATAATTTTCTGATCACTACCTACTCTCCACACCCCTATACCCTTCCATTCAATTGACGCATTGCCACTCACCTTATTCAACTCTTTTACAATTTGGAGATACGCAGATTCGTCATTTTGTGAAGCCGCTGACCTGCGAAGTTTGAGCCAAGAAAAAAATGCATCAGTATTCACTAATTCTGATGCTTCAAAAAAAACCTCTTGACTAGGCGGCGTAAGCAATCTTGTAGTGATATCTAACTTTGCAGATACTCTTCTAACACGCAAATACCCTAGGCCTTGCAGAGGCAATTCTCCAGAAAATGCGAGGTATTCAATAAAAAAAGGAATCAATGGTGCATTTTTAACTGAGGCGAAAATACGACACCCATTAAGAAATTAAAACCATAGACTGGATATTGATTCCAACGCTGATAGGACTGATTAAATAAGTTGTTGAACTGACCCCATAAACGCCAAGACTGATTAAGTTTAAATTCAAGACTTGTGTTTACATCAAAAGCACCCTGACTTCTGGCAATCCCTCCCCCCTTTTGTAAATAAGATGCTCCTCGCCATGTGTAAGCAGCTAGATCCAGGTAAAGGTCCTTCAATACCTCAATACGGCTGGTTAGTTTGAGTTCTAAAGGCAAAAGTCCCCATGCACGCGCTTGATTTTTCAATGCCGAGAACTGATTAAATTGAAAACTGGCGCGTACAGCCATTCTATCTGCAACCTGGTAACCAACTTCACCAGATAGTTGAATTTGCTGTAAACGAGGTTCAAAAACTACTAAAAAAGAGTTTCCTTTCGTAAGCGAAGAAGTATCATTAATGAAAAGCGGAACGTCCTTTATTTTAAACCATCCACCCCTTACGGAGTAGGAAATATGAGAGGAGGAGGCTCCTTTAATTCCTGCATATGCCTGCCATGAACGTGTGTTATATATCGAACTAGGCACTTGAATCCAATTGTTTGTCCGAAAAAGTCCTTGATAACTATTTATCTGGTTATTACCCTCCCAGCCCCATTGAATAATCAGCCGTGTGCTATCTACTTTAAAGGCCCCATTTATAATGGGCAACAAAGTAAAACCAGATCGATCCCAAACTGGACTTAGTCCACCTTGTATATTAAATTGTCTACCCCAATGAGAAACCAACAAACGAGAGGCTGCAACATTGTTAGCAATAGAGGCTCCATTCTTAAATCCAATAGTAATTAAATGCGCATCAACAAGTGCAGACACTCGCCAGCTTTCATTAAGATTTTTAGTAAACGGAACTGTCAGTCGGATAGATTTTTCGCTATTCCCAGTTTGATCAGAAAAATAACCAGCCTCCACTTGCGATCCAACGGTTATACCGTAGCTAGTTGGATTGATTGTTTTTACCCCAGTTTGAAATGAGACTGCTGAATAATTTTGACTATCATCTTTAGAAATTGGCAATACAATGGGTGTGCGAAAGCCATAACGATTCACCTGATCTAAATTGTAACGAACTCCTGCATCAACACTTAAATTTTTTGATAGATTTTTCTTAAACCCATGGAGAGCAATTTCTGATTGCCCAAATTTTTGATAAGGAAGCTTGCCTGTGGCACGTTGATAGATTGCCGAAGCAGAAAAGCCTTTATTTGTACCCTCTCCTTTACTAAAGTAAAGTTGAGCGAATGGAGATTTTAAATTACCATATCCAATTTTTGCGTACAGCTTATCAGCAAATGGAGAATCAGCTTTGATTGGCAATGCAAGAGGACGCAAAGGTGATAGTTGAAAAGGAGGAAAAAATAGTTTTGAGGAAGTAGCGTAAGAAAGAGCTATTCGACTTGAGTCAGCAATTGGCAGATTAGGCAAAAATTGAAATTTAGAACTTGTTGCAACCTGAGGGCGATACGCAGAAACAATATCGACACTTTTAACCTGCGCACTTAAAGGCTTTAAGAACAAAAAAGAAACAATCAGCCAGCAACACAAGCGGAGAATAGCTATCGATATAGTAGAATTATTGGTTGGCATTATTAATTACCTTTTTCACTTTTTTTAACTAACTCAATTTTTTCCAATGCTTCTTTTCTTAATACGGGATCGTTGGCATTTTCATAAACACTTTGAAACGTGGCTATGGCATTGAAATAGTCTTTTTGTGAAAGATAAATATCGCCTAACAACAAATAAGACTTTGTCACCCACCACTCATAAGATCCGGACTTATTAATGGTTTCAAAAGCCATTTTTTCAGCCAGCTTCCACTGTTGGAGTCTAAAATGCGAAAGAGCTAGTTCATAACGAGCCTCTGCAGCTAGTGCAGCCTTATTTAAAAGCGGAATAGTATTAAGCAGTTGCTGTCCCTCTGTTTCCTTGTTATCAACAAAGCATTGCTTTGCTTTTGCAAGAGCCCCTAATGCCTGGTCTTCTTTGCTCTTTTCTTTTAATAAGACAAGTGAATCACCAAATTGAGAAGCAGCAGCCCAGTTTTTTTGTTGATAATTTGCACGCAATAACGCTCTAAAAATTTCAAGCCGATCTTCTGTTTTTACCGTTAAAGGAATAAGTTGCTCATACCAATAAGCAGCTTTATCAAACTTCTTGAGTTCAAAATAATAGATACGCGCAAGGATAAAGTTAGCCTCAAACTGATACTTACTCTGATTGGCATTTAATAGCTCTTCTAATGGCACTATTGCCTGCTCCCATTCTTTTCTCAAATAATAACAAGTTGCCAGCCTAAACTGTGCATCGGGAAAATATTTACCCTGCGGAAACTGATTGAGATATTGCTGAAGAGAAGGGATGGCACGCGTATAATCTTTTGCGTCAAATTGCTGTTCGGCCACCAAGTATTGCAATGAATCCTCCAGATTTACAGAAACGGATATTCCTCTCTTTTTTAAGTAAGTAGTATATTCAGTAGCTCTACCCAAATCAACATACACTGCTTTTAACTCTTCCAATGCATCTGCAGCTTCAGCAGAATTAGGGTATTGTTCAAAAAGACGCTGGTAATACGATAAAGCCTTTTCATTCTCATCAAGATTGTAATAAACAACAGCGGTTTTAAACAAAAGATCAGGTTGTTCAGCTGCACTCGCATTTTGGAGCAAATCTTCTAAGACCGGAAGTGCATCACGAAATTTTTCTCCTTCCATATACGCATCAGCTAAGCTCATTTTTGATTTCAACACATAGGGCGACTGGGGATAACGAACAATCAGCTCTTTTAATAGCCTGATTTTATTATTGACGTTATCGATTCCTTCAATTGATGCAATCTGAAAGAATGCATAGGGGGCTGCAGGCGCATCCATATCTACAAAGCCTTGGTATAACTGCTTCGCATTTTTGTACTGGCGTAAAAGCAGCTGACAATCCGCTGCGCGTAAACGTGCATCTAATTCAAGTGATGTGTTTCCTGCCTGATTGCCATATTTGACTTTTTCAAAATTACTAAGCGCGAGTTTGTATTGGGTCAGATTTAAATAAGCGTAACCAAGATTATAGTACGCATGTATGGGGGATGCTTCGCCTGACACCACTCCTCCCAGAGAGAGATACTTATTATAATAAAGAATTGCAGCAGTGTAGTCCTTTTGGAGATAGCAAACTTCGCCTAACCAAAAATTTGTAATTCCCTGGATTGAAACAGCCCACTTATCATTTATAATTCGAAGTAATAGTTTTTTTGCCTCAATGAGATCACCATCATAAAAAAGCTCAACCGCTCTACCAAATCGAACAGATGGTATGAATTGTTGAGTTTGAGTAGAGGGTATTTGGATTTGCTCAAGCATCTGAAGCGCACGCTTGTAATTACTAGATGCCGCCAATGATGCAAACAACACCTCTTGCGCCTCAAGTAAAGAGGAGGATGCTGGATTATTTCGAATATACAACTCCAATTCGCGCACTGCCTCATCAAAATAACCAAGCTCGTAGCTAAGTTTTGAAAAGTTGAGCTGGGCGGCAGCCTGTAAATCTTTCTTTACTGCGCTCTGCATACAGAGTGAGTAGGCAGAGCGAGCTTCTCTCTTATTTTTTAATTCAACATAAGACTCACCCAAATAAAAAAGCGAATAAGCGGCAATTGTATCCTGCGCGCCAGATAATTTCTTAAAATTCATTACTGCCTCAGCATATTTTCTCATTTTAAACTGAGAAAACGCTAATTCATAAAGATCAACTCGGGTAGTTTCGGAAGCAGCAGATAGATAAAAAGAAAGTAAGGGTAAAGCTTTTTCAAAGTTGGCTGTGACAAAGTAGGCATGCCCTAAAACCTGATTGCGTTCTGTGGAGGGATAAGAGGAATCCTGAAATAAGGAAGCATTTTTTTCGAGATAGCTGATTACCTGCTCTGCTTCACCTCTTGCCATCATTATTTGGCTAATGTAGTAAACTGATAACTTCCCAAAATTTGAATCCTTTTCTACTTGTTGAAAACAACTAATGGCCTCATTCATCTTTCCCTCACCAAAAAGAATTAACCCATAGTAATAGGTTGCAGCCGTCTGATAAGCGGTCCCAGGTAATTGACGAATACTGTTTAAAAGCGGCTTAGCAAAATCATATTGCTTCAATACAAAATATGAATACCCTTGATTGAATTGCATCTTCGCAATTTCTGTATTGGCTAAATTAGCCACAGATAAAAGCTTGTATTGATCTAGTGCTGCAGGCCAATTTTGTTGGATGAAATAAAAATTTCCCAAATAAAAACGTATTCTGTCTTTCCACGATTGAACATTCGTTTCTGCTAAAAACTGAAGAGCATCAATCTCTCCGTTTTTATCAGCTTTCAGCAATTGACAAACAATTTTGGCATAGCGAAACTCTTGTATTTCTAAATCCTGATTTTGTAGAGAGAGGTTTGGCTCTTGAAATGAAACACGCTCCAGTAATTGACAGCCTTCCTCTATTCTACCCTGGCGAAAAGTGGAAAGTGCTCTATATAAAGGCAAGTCTTGTTCTGTGGATTGCCGGGTCCGTTGCGCAAACAACGCAAATTGACAAAAAAGAGAGATTGAAATAAGCAGAAGTAGCCGCATAATCTAGTTCCTATAACGGGCGAATATTGCAAATATTTTCACCTCACCCAAGCAATGGTTGCAAACAGATGTGGATAAGTGAGTAATTAGGAAGGCTTTAACAAAAAAATCTTAAGTTAGTGGAGTAAAATTGCATGACATGAAAAAATTATTTAGTACCCGCTATACCGAGAACAGTATCTCATTTTCACTTTTACTATTGCGTCTTGCCATGGGGGGCTTAATCATTCCACATGGCTTTAATAAATTAATCAAGTTTATGACCGTCGTAAAGGACTTCCCGGACCCTTTTCATATCGGAAGTACTGCTTCATTAGCACTGGTTATTTTTGCTGAGCTTTTCTGTGCGGTTTTGCTGATTGCCGGACTCATGACCAGGCTTGTAGTTATACCGCTCATCGTAACCATGGCAGTGGCGCTATTTATGATTCACAATAGTGACATTTTTGGAGAAGGAGAGCATGCCGCTCTTTACTTGGCAGGCTTTTTAGTACTCCTTTTTGCAGGCCCTGGAAAAGTAAGTATGGACAGAATGCTTGGAAATTAGTAGGAATGGATAAAGTTTATGCATCCATAATTACAATTGGAGACGAACTACTAATTGGGCAGACAATCGACACGAATAGTGCATTCATAGCCCAACAACTAAATGCAATAGGTATTTTAGTTTTACGCAGAATTGCCGTAGGAGACCGAGCGGATGAAATTCGATTTGCGCTAGATCAAGAATCAGGCCATGCAAAGGTTATTATTTTAACGGGTGGGCTTGGACCTACAGCCGATGACATTACGAAGCCTTTTTTATGTGACTATTTCGGAGGAACGTTACAGAGAGACCCCGGCACGCTTGCACATATTCAGTATTTATTTAACGAAGTATACAAAAGACCTGGCGCATTATTAGAGCGAAATCAAAAACAGGCTGATGTTCCTGATAATTGTACTGTCTTACCCAACCCTATAGGAACGGCACCTGGAATGCTATTCAGAAAAAATAAGGTAATTTATATCTCACTTCCGGGAGTTCCACAAGAGATGAAAGACATCATGACGGGTTCAGTGCTTCCGCTATTGCAAAAAGAGCTTTCTACACCTGTTGTTTTACACCACACGATACTAACAATCGGAGTGGGCGAATCGGTACTTGCTGAACAACTCATCAACTTTGAAAAAAACCTTCCCCCCTCTATTTCTCTCGCCTATTTGCCACAATACGGCATGGTTAAACTAAGGCTTACCGCTTTGGGTGAAAACAGAGAGGAGTTAATATTACTATTAGACCAGCAAATTAGCCTCTTAAAGAAAGAGGTAGCAGCACATCTTGCTATTGATACGAATGAGGAATTAGAATCCTATATAGGTAAGTTACTGCTTGCAAGAAATGCCACGGTAGGTACTGCTGAAAGTTGTACGGGTGGTCTCATTGCAAGTCTAATCAGTGCAGTACCAGGAGCCTCTCGTTATTTTGGAGGAAGTGTAGTGAGCTACTCCAACGAGGCAAAACAAAAATTACTTGGAGTAAAGTCGTCCACCCTAGATCAGTTTGGGGCAGTGAGTGAGCAAGTGGTTAAAGAAATGGCAAATGGTATTCTTACATCAATTGGTTGCACGTATGCCATAGCAGTTTCCGGAATTATGGGACCAGCGGGTGGAACTCCTGAAAAACCCGTCGGCACAGTTTGGATTGCAGTCGGTAACAAAGAAAAAATAGTAACAAAGCAATACAAATGGGGGTTTGACAGATCCAGAAACACAAAACAAACCGCCTTAAGCGCCTTGAATCAACTACGTCTGTTCATTTTAAAGGACTCCACGGATTGAGTACAATATTGTAGATTTGCACTCTGATTGCTGCTTTTAAATCCTTTATATGGCGATAGTTGAACTGGTGATGCCAAAGCTTGGTGAGAGTATCATGGAAGCCACTATTTTAAAATGGCTTAAAAACCCAGGTGATGCAGTGGCGCTAGACGAAACAGTCCTTGAAATTGCAACCGATAAGGTAGATAGTGAAGTACCCAGTACTGCTGCAGGCATTATTGATGAAATTCTGTATAGTGTAAATGATATTGTGCCAATTGGCGCAGTGATTGCCCGTATACGTACGGAAGCTGCTTCAACTACTGCTCCACCCCCTGCAATTTCTCCAACTGTCCAAACTGTTAAGGCAGAGCCCGCCAAAGAAATTACCTCCCCCTATAATCATCAAGAGACAAAACCAATCACTATTGGATCCTCGAGGTTTTACTCCCCGCTTGTATTGAATATTGCAGCCAGCGAAGGGATTAGCATGAGCGAACTGGAAAACTTACCCGGTACAGGAAATGAAGGGCGCGTAACAAAAAAAGATATTCTCCACTACGTAAGCACTCGCAAACAACCAAGCAGTCAGCCATCAAAGGAAATGATTGTGCCTGTGCAAAAAATTCAACCAGAAACGCAATCGAATCACTCTTTGCCTGTGAGTTACACTGGCAATGTAGAGATTGTAGAGATGGACAGGATGAGAAAGTTGATTGCCGACCACATGGTTAGGAGTAAACAAACCAGTCCGCATGTAACTAGTTTTACAGAAGCCGATGTTACCAATTTGGTTCTTTGGAGAGAAAAGGTAAAGAAGGACTTTGAAAAAAGAGAAGGGACTAAAATTACATACACTCCACTTTTCATTGAAGCGATTGTACGTTGTATTAAAAAATTCCCTTTGATCAATTGTTCTCTTGATGGCAATAACATTGTCATCAAAAAGGATATTAATATTGGAATGGCGACAGCCCTTCCCTCCGGAAATTTAATTGTACCTGTAATTAGAAATGCAGACCAATTCAATATGGTTGGTTTAGCTAAACAAGTCAACCAATTAGCGGATGCGGCTCGTCAAGGAAAATTGAGACCCGATGACACGCAAAATGGAACGTTTACTTTGACCAATGTAGGAACCTTCGGATCCTTGATGGGAACTCCCATTATCAATCAACCACAAGTAGCCATTTTAGCGGTGGGTGCTATTAAAAAACGACCGGTAGTAATTGAAACACCTGCAGGTGATAGCATTGCCATCCGACATATGATGTATCTCAGTATGAGCTATGATCATCGAATTGTAGATGGAAGCCTGGGCGCTACTTTCCTTACTGCTGTTGCGAAAGAACTTGAAAGTTTTGACCCAGAACGACCTCTTTAATCTACAAGATCTAAGCCCCAGTCTTTTCCTTTGTTTACTGCTGGTACTCCATCAGTAATCCAACGAGCAGGACGTTCTCCTTTCAGCAGCCAATCGAAATACTGTTGCTGCCGAATAGAAATATCTTTTTGATTTTTTCTCTCGCGCAGATTATGCGCTTCACCATTATAATTCAACATCCATACTTTTTTTCCTAAGCGACGCATAGCCGTAAACAGTTCAATCCCTTGGTACCAAGGCACAGCTCCATCTGCATCATTGGCCATGATCACCAAAGGTGTTTTGATTTGAGGCACTTTAAACAAAGGTGAGTTCTCCAGATAAAGATCTCGTCGTTGCCATAAAGTGGCACCAATTCTACTTTGTGTCATCTCATATTGAAATTGTCGATTAACACCACTCTCCCATCGTATCCCTCCGTATGCACTGGTCATGTTTGCTACTGGTGCACCCGCCCATGCAGCCTTGAAAATAGAAGTCATGGTAACTAATTGCGCAACCTGTATTCCACCCCAACTTTGTCCCTGTATTCCCATGTTTGCGGCATCAATCCACGGCTCTTTGGCAAGTTGCTGGGCTGCACTAACCACATAATTATAGCAGCTCTTTGCAGGATAGCCAATTTGGTAATGAATGTCAGGACTTAATACTACATACCCCCGGCTTACATAAAAAGAAATGTTCAAACGACTACCCGTGGGTGAGGGAGGAATATAACTATGCAAAGTATTTGTATGTGTTTCATAGAAATACAACAATAAAGGGTATTTCTTTTTAGGATCAAAATTCTCCGGCAAATAAAGCACCCCTTGTGCATTTTTACCGTCAATAGCTTTCCACTTATAAATAGAAGAGGTGCCCCAATTGTATTGCTGTTGCTGAGGATTAATAGAAGTCAACTTGGTCTCTACATCTGTTTGCTCCCCAAACTGCCATGCATGCAGATCTGGCGATAGCACATAACTTTCTTTGGTATATAAAACCACAGGGGAATACTTTGATAAAACAGGGTTTCCATACGTGAAAGGCCCTGCTTTCCTTTTTTGCCAACTCAAGTTTTGCTCACTCCATTTTGCTAATACAAGTCCAGCCGATTTATCTTGTTCCTGCTGATAACGCCAAAGACTCCATCCTTTTTCAGCTACATATTTCTCTTTAACATCTGCCTTGATATAGCGAAGACTTTCTTTTTTAATTCTTCCCTGAAGCGTGATGTTACGTGGTTTTTTCTGTCCGTTCAAGGATACTTGCCACGTATCAAAACGATCGTAGATCCAAGCAGTAGAATCTCCTGCTTCAAAACCGGCAATGCCATACGGATCTGCAGGCCCAGGAGAGTCATGTTCCTCGTCATATAATGCGAAAGGAATTTGACGACTGATCACTTGGGTCTTTCCTTTATACCAACTTACATATTGTTTTAATGAATAATCATACCATATGATTGCATCTCCATTGGGAGAAACAAATGAGGAATACACAACACCATCCAACCCTTTTTTGATTAATGTAGTATCACCTGTTAACACATCTATTTTATAAATATCCTTTTTAGACATGCCCTTCCATTGCGATTCAATTCGATAACCCCAGTCACTAATGCCAAAAGCAACATCACCATCTCCTTCGGCAGTCGTAATAACCTGCGAGATTTTTTCTGACTCAAGAGGAGTAAGAGTCAAGTTATGCAAATCAAACACCGCTAAATAATTACGCTCAAGGTCTCTCTTTAAATTAAAGAGCTGCTGTGTTTGCAGATAATCATCATTATAATGCCAGATATCAACTTTTACCTGGTCAATTTCTGGTAAACTGGTATCAGCAGCAGGCTTAATGGGTGCGACTCCAAAATAAAGTCTGCTTCCGGATTTACTGAATCGGGGTTTACCAAATTCACTTACCGTATTGCCTATTTTCATACCCATCGTGCTCCGATCAATTATTTGTCGTGCCGTATCATCCGTTGCTCGAAATAGAAATAATTTATAATACTTAATTAATTCTTTAGGCCTTGCATCACGCTCAGCTAAAAATGCAAGCTGAGTCCCGTCCTCTGAAAAAGTAAAAGACCTGAAATCATTGCCACCGGTTGCAATCGTATCCAGCTGTTTGGTGGTTGCATTTATTAATAGCAGCAACGTTTTACTAAGTGAATCTTTTTGATTACGCGCTTGCTCTGCAATGATACGACCTCCTTTTTGTGCCACTTCATATTCCGTAATTCGCTGAACCGTTGTTTCGGTTCCCAGATTTAAATTGATAATAACCAATGGGGCAGGCGTTTCATTCGCTTCAGTAGACTTTTCTAAAGACTCCTGATGAATTACCAAAAAACCATCTTCCTCGGCAGGCATTTTAAATGACTTAACCATTGGAATTCTCTTGACTTCTCCCTTTCCCATTTCAACGATTACTAGTGAGTCTTTAGGAAACTCCTCCGGCTTTTTCTTTTTGATTCGTGCCTCACGAGTTTGCACGTAGAGCGGTCTCACTTTAAAGACTAAAAACCGTCCGCTAAAACTAAACTGAGGTGCAGACCCACGCTCAAATGCCTGTGTCTCCTTAGTACTGAGTGACTGAATAAAAAGGGTGCCATCACCTTCTTGTGGCTCTACTGTATAAACGACCCATTCTCCATTAGGGCTAATTAACTTATCACCTATCCTCTGCCATTGATCATAAACAGTGTGGTCTAATGGCTTTTTCTGCGCCCAGGTTAGCGTTGAAATAAATAAAAAAACAGGGTAGATTATCTGTTTCATATATTGAATTATAGGTTCAATATACTCCAAAGATTTCACTCAGGTAAAGTAAAAGTATAATTTACAAACTACGTGATCGTCGCTTCAATAAAAGCATATGAAGCGCCAGCGCAATTAGAATAAAGGACAGCCCAACATAAAACCATTTGTTCAATAACTGATCTTCCCGATAGACAACAAAAGCCAACAGTATTCCATATACAGGTTCTAAATTAAATGCAAGATTTACCGTGAAAGCAGATAATTTTTTTAACGCTGCGCCAGAAAGCTGAAAGGCCCAAACTGAACAAAACCAAGAGAGCACCAATAACCAACCCCAATCTTTGAGCGTGGGCAATAAACGAACCCCCTCCTCCCACTTCAAATAGAATGGAACAAGAAGCGCAATAAACAAAAATCCAAAAGATTGTTGCCAAACTAGCAAGGTTTCCACATTGGTATTTCTTAATATCTCACGATTGAGAATAGGAAAAAGTGATGCTAATAATGCGGAAATGACTCCCATAATAATACCAGTAGTGTACTGCGTATCAAAATGAAAAATGATATAGACACCCAAAAGAGTCAATATACCCAGCATCACCTCAGCACCATCAAATTTCTTTTGTAGAATGACCGGCTCCAGTACGGCCGTAAAAAAGCTAATTAAAGCAAAACACACTAATGCAATCGAAACATTAGCGTATTTTATTGCTCCATAAAAAGTAAGCCAATGAGAGGCAGCAAATATGGCGGCAAGAAGAATTTGAAGCTTAAGTTTGGATGTGGTTTTTTCAATCGCCTTTTTCCAGCTAAAAAGTAAAAACATTGTAAGGGCTGTAATCAATAATCGGTAGAAAACAATCATCAATTCATTCAGCGTAATCAACCGACCAAGAATACCTGTAAATCCTGCGAGTAGGACAGCGCCATGCAATTGATAAAAGGCTTTTCGCATGCAGATTATTAACTGTGTTTGGAGCCGTAATGAGCAGTTGCCGCATAGTTTCGTAGTCGCCAGACGCCGACTACACCTTCCTTGATAATTCCTTTATTCATTTTTGATGCACCCAGCGTCCGATCCTGGAATAGGATAGGCACTTCATGAACTACATATCCGAGTTTCCAGGCTGCGTATTTCATTTCAATTTGGAACGCATAACCCACAAATCGAATAGCATCGAGATTCATAGCTTGCAAAACAGATGCTTTATAACAAACAAAACCCGCTGTAGGATCCATGACAGACATGCCTGTAAGTAATCTCGTATACAAGGAGGCACCTTTTGAAAGTAAAACACGCAGAATTGGCCAATTGACTACTCCTCCCCCTTTTACATATCGCGATCCGACAGCTACATCTGCCCCTCCGCTTTTGCAGGACTCGTACAAACGCAGTAAATCAGTAGGGTTATGTGAAAAATCTGCATCCATTTCAAAAATAAAAGAATACCCTTTTGCTAAGGCCCAACGAAATCCATGAATATAAGCAGTACCTAAGCCAAGCTTTCCCTTTCTTTCCTCTAAAAAAAGTTTGTCCGGATAAACCAACATCAATTCTTTTACTAAATCGGCAGTGTGATCAGGAGATCCGTCATCAACCACTAACACATGAAATTCTCCAGGCAAATTGAATACTGCCTGAAGAATACTGGGAATATTTTCCCGTTCATTGTACGTAGGAATTATGACAAGTTTATCCATTCTTTTTTAGCATCGTTCTCGTAAATATTTCCGTCAACTTATTTTTAGTATGCTGCGGAAAATCACCTTTCATCATCCAATCATAGTACTGCGGCTCACTTCGTAATACCTCAGCGACTGGCTTTCCTTTGAATTTGCCAAAGTTGAAAACTTCCACTCCATTCTCCCAAACAAAGCGACGTGCAAAATCAATAATTTGTTCCTCCCCAACAGATTTTAAAATAGAGTCTACTGTATTACCCAAAGCAGGATATCGCTCCACTTGCGAGGATAAGATTTCTAATGTCGCGGTGGCATCTACCTCGGCAGAGTGCGCATTCTCTAACGATTTTTGACAATAAAATTGATAAGCCGCAGATAAAGTACGAGGTTCCATTTTGTAAAAAATCTGTTGGACATCTAGCATTTTTCTGCCCTTCATTTCAAACTCCACTTCTGCACGCAAAAATTCCTCCACGAGTAAAGGAATGTCAAAACGATTGGAATTATATCCAGCGAGGTCACAGCCATCTAAAAATTGTTTTAATTCTTGCGCTACCTGTTTAAAAAAAGGTGCGTCTTTGACCATTTCATCAGTGATTCCATGCACATCACTGGATGCTTGGGGAATAGAAATTCCAGGATTAATCAATTTACGTTTAACAGAACGATTTCCGTCCGTCAAGACTTTCACAATAGCAATTTCAATGATCCGATCAGTCCCTAAATTGACACCTGTCGTTTCCAGATCGATGAATGCCAATGGTTTGGTAAGCTGTAACATAGTGGTAAAGGTAT
>Ga0214917_10000142_pt1 | contig 84202 bp, 80 predicted proteins | sample LL_1208_BB_MetaG_FD_177983 | JGI IMG/M metagenome (GOLD analysis project Ga0214917, IMG submission 177983) | Freshwater microbial communities from Lake Lanier, Atlanta, Georgia, United States - LL_1208_BB | ecosystem: Environmental > Aquatic > Freshwater > Lake | place: USA: Georgia | collected... | reverse complement strand
TTAACTTAATTCTCGGCTATGAGTTCAACGACAAACTAATTACAGTCGGGCTAACAATTGCAACCGGTTTAGTTATCTTCAGCTCTCTTCAAAAAAGAGCCCCAGAAGTAGTCCAACCAGCAATGGTGCCGAGCCAACCAGTGCAGTTCAGTCAGCAACCTGAAAGCCCAATGCCAATATTGGCCTTGATTGGTGCATTTGTCTTTCCAATCATCGGAATTGTTTTAGGGCATCTTTCGCTCTCGCAGATGAAAGCCGGAACCATGAGTTCAAGAAACAGGGGACTTGCTCAAGCTGCACTTGCCATCAGCTACACCATTATCGGCATTGCCCTTTGTTACTTAATTTGGATTCTCGTGATGATTGCTTCTTTGTTTAACTATTAGTAGCGCTCATCTTCTAAGTTCACATCGAGAGTAATTAGCTCAGGGCTCAGGCCGACAAGGATCAGGGTCTCGATGAGGAAGTCGACTACGTCATCCACTTCCTGAGCTGACCAGCCTTTTTCGATGTTGTAGTTAGGTATCTCGTCATCTGGTTCTGTCCAGCCTTTATCTTTGACGATTGAGATGGCTTCCTGGTTGTCGGGATTACCGATTTCTAGCCAAATAACGTCTTCCTCATCCCAAAGGCCCTGTATATAAAGGTCTTCGTAAAGCGGGTTTTCGATACCTATAATCCACATTCCTTCGGTTTGCACCTCTAAAAGCGCTGTTTTTATCTGGTTAGCTAGATGATGCCAGCTTTGTGGTACTGAATAGGTCATTATTTCCTCCTATTCCCTTTTAACTGTTTAGAGCCTAGACTTATTCCATCAAGATCACTTGATAGTAGTCGTTTGCAGCACATGTTCGAACCTTGAGTCTGAACAGAATTTATAGATGTGCCAGTCTTCCTTCTAGAGAACAGTTGGTTCTCATGTGTGGGTTTGCGCAGTTCGACTAGCCCCCATACATAAAGGAATAAAGAATATGCCGAAAAACGGCACTAGCTCCCGTGCGCCTAAGAAAGCGACACTAAAAACTGGCCCTAAAAAGCCACACCGTAAAGGCACCACAGCCCCTAAGGCTGCTGCTGAAACTACTCGCAAGCCAAGACACTCATCCGCTAAGCGCGATGAGCGTCCAGCTAGACGTGAGTGGACCGAAGAAAAGCCAGTTAGATCTGGCGAAAGACCAGCCAGGGCAAGAAGAGCCGACGAGAAGCCACAGCGCAAAGACCGCAGACCTGACTGGACTCCAGTGAAGTCAAAGGAATCTTTTGCCGGTAAGCAGGCGAGAACCGCTGGAGCTTCGACCAGGCCAAAACGTGATGACCGTCCAGCTAGACGCGAGTGGACTGAAGAAAAGCCAGCCCGTCGTGACTCACGCGCACCAAGACGTGAATGGACCGATGAGAAGCCGGCCCGTCGTGATGACCGTGGTTCCAGAGATCCGCGTAGATCAGATCGTGTGGCTAGAGATGAGAATCGTCAGCGTAGCTTCGATGGCGCTAGGTCTAAAACTCCAAACAAGAAGGCTTTCTTTGAGGATGTTGTTTTAGAGAAACTGCAATCAGTCGAACAGTCTGAAGCAATCATCGAAACCCGTTTCGAAGACATGGGTCTACACCCTCGTCTTGTTGAAGCTCTGAAAAAGATGGGTGCTGAAGCTCCTTTCCCAATCCAGCAGGCAACCATTCCAGCGGGTATCTCCGGTAGAGATGTTTTGGGTAGAGGTAAAACAGGCTCTGGTAAGACCATTGCTTTTTCTATTCCACTGATTACCAAGCTAGTTGCTGGTGGTTCACAACCGCGTAAACCTAACCGTCCACGTGCTCTAGTGCTTGCACCAACTAGAGAGCTAGCCGATCAGATTGATAGAACACTTTCACAGCTAGCTAAGTCAGTTGGTTTTTATACCACCTGTATTTACGGTGGTATGCCGCAGCGTCGTCAAGAAATTGCAATGCAGCGAGGTGTTGACATTTTGGTGGCAACCCCTGGACGCCTTGAAGACCTAATGGCACAGAAGATAGTTGATCTTAGAGATGTTGAAACGCTAGTTATCGATGAGGCGGATCACATGTGTGATCTTGGCTTTATCGAGCCGGTGAAGAGAATCACCGCTGCTACTGGCGATTCTCAGAAGATGCTGTTCTCGGCAACCTTGGATAAGGAAGTAGATGCTCTGGTACGCCAGTTCCTACCAAACCCTTATGTCTATGAGGTGCCAAATGAAACTGAAGAGACAAGCGATATTGTCCACCGAGTAATGTTTACCGAGCCCGATGACAGAAGCGCAGTGCTGCTTCGTCTAGTTCAAGGCATGGGTAAAACACTTATATTCACTAGAACCAAGATGACCGCTGAGCGTTTGTCCGAATCCCTCACCAGCGCTGGTGTCCCAGCCGCTAGATTGCACGGTGATTTGAACCAAAACCAGAGAAACCGCAACCTGCAGCGCTTTATGGGTGGCGAGGTTAGGGTTCTGGTTGCTACCGACGTGGCAGCTCGTGGTATTCACGTTGACGACATCGCAATTGTGATTCAAGTTGATCCACCAGAGGAATACAAAACCTACCTGCACCGTTCAGGCCGTACCGGCCGCGCCGGTAAGCAGGGAACTGTAATTACCCTGGTTCCTCGTTCACGTAGACGTAAAGTTGAGGATCTGCTTCGAAGAGCAGAACGTGATGCGATCTTCACCGATGTGAAGCCAGATAGTCCACTGCTAGCTCAGATTGCTGGACCGATTGCACCAGCTCCTGCTGTTTCACTGCTTGATTTTGGTGACAGTAGAGGTGGCTCTCGAGATGGTGGACGTTCTCGTTCTGATCGCGGTTCAGCTAGAGGCGGTTCAAGTAAATTTGCTGGGAAACCAAGAGCTGGTTCTAGAGATGGAGCCAGATCGGGCCGTCCAGCAGGTAAGTCTTCGGGAAAGCCAGCTAGAGGTAGATAACCTTTTCAAAAAACAGCCTGAGATTCTTCAGGCGGTTTTTTGCTATTCGGTTTTTACGAGAATAAATTCGCCTGTTGCAAAGAAATGCTGGAGCCGCTTTTTGGTTCGCTTCATATAGGTTGGCAAGAATTCAATAATCTCGGCAGCCTTCATCTCAAGAATTGAGTTGGTTAGGCAAAGAGCTCTTGCCATAACTAAAATCTCAAAGTCTTCTGGAGAGATCTTGGGTAGTTCGGCAATTGATGAATAACCCTCTGCAACATACTTCTCTCGCTCCTTATCTTCTCTGAGATAGAGGGCATTTATAGAAAGGTCTTGGATTGGGAGACCAAAACCAGCGTCATCAAAGTCAATTACAGATAATCCATTTGGCCCTTGGATAATGTTGCCTGTGTGTAGATCGGCGTGGATGGGTTGTAGTGGAATCTCTTTACTCAGTCTTTCGTGCAGGTCATCTGAGATCTTAAGGGCATCCATCAAGAGTCCATACAGCTCATCATCTATCTCTTTGGGTTGATTAGGTCTGAGCAGGTCTTTTGCCTGGAGTAGTGAGTTATTGATATTAGGTAAAGTTGCTGGAGCAGTGAAACTAAGGTTTTTTGCAAAGAGCTGTAGTTTGGCCATGGCTTGACCAATACCGAAGAGCTGTTCGTTTGTCGGCTCATCGCCAACTTCTTCACCTTCTAGCCACTCAAACATCACCGCGTTGAACTCAGCTTCTAGAGGGGGAAAGTAAACGGAAGTGTAGAGCTCACCTGAAGTTGTTCTTACCGGCACTGGTGCTGAAACCTCACCATCTAGAGCTTCAAGCCACTGCATCTCGGCGAGGATCTCATTGGCTGTTTTACTGGAGCCTAGGTTGATCCGCAACGCATAGGACTTTTCAGCCGATTCCACCTTAAAGGTGCTATTAAATCCGTGGTTTACATTCTTGAATTCCTTGGTTTCAAAACCATACTGGGCAAGTAGCTCTGGGACTAACTTAGTAACTTCAGCAATCTGGCCAGCTTCATCAAGTTCGGTATAAGTCATAGTTCCAGAATAACTTGGAGGGGGATAGGTAGTTACTTTTGATTCGAGTGAGACTTAAACGCAGAATCCTCCGGGGTAATTACTTCCGGAGGATCCTGTTTGATGCTGTGACCTCCCCACCTACCTGAGGAGAACCCCTTGGGCTCTTGTCAATGCGGAGGAACGTTTAACCAAAATCTATTTTGTTTTGGAAGATATATCAAGCATGTTGATAGATCTTTATTGTCCGCACTTGAGATTAGAATCCATTCCACAGGGCATTGAGGAGTAATAATGCCCAGCCACACGCTATTCATTTATCTTGATGAATCTGGAAATTTCGATTTTTCAAATAGAGGGACAACACATTTAGTAATGGCAGCAATCTGAACTTCTAATCCTTCTCACAACCTCAGAGTTTTGGGCAGGCTAAAGTATGAATTGTTGTCATTCGGCATAAACATCCCAAACTTTCACGCTTCAGAGGATGTCCAGCAGGTTAGAAATTTGGTTTTCAGTAATCTAGTAGATCTTTCGATAGCCAGCACTCTAACTATCTGGGTCCGCAAAGATGACAGTAGATTAGCTGATCGAGCTCCAAAAAATGTTTATCGCATTTTTGGTGCAGCTTTCGCTAAGTGGGCACAGACCCAAAAGGTTCAGCTACAAGCGGAAAGAGTCGTTCTGGTGTTTGACCGGGTGCTCACCACGAAAGACCGAAGTGCTTTTCAGTCCACCATCAAAAGCATGCTCGCGGATTTGGATGGCACCTATTATGTTTACTTTCACAACGTTCATAAGGATTTCAACGGGCAGGTAGCCGACTACATCGCCTGGGCTCACTACGTTGATCTTGAACGAAACGAAAAGCGACCATTGAAAGCCCTTCCACCCCACTTTTCTGATGCCCATAACCTATTCGATTGGCTGGAACCAGCTCAGTAGTAGGGGTTGCAAGCCCCACCCTTCCTGGGCTAAACTCTAAGTAGCCAAAGACCGCCGGTTTCGGCAGAGGCTAAATCCCCTGATTTATCAAGGTTTTAGCCTGTGTTGACTAAGGTCCGCTAACAAGCGGCATCCTGCGCAGGTGAACTGAATTAGATTTTTCTAGCTCTGGTCATTTGCGCCAGAGCTTTTTTGTTTTCGACCCTAGGGCTACCGGCATCACAGATATAAGGAGCGCCATGGCGGACAAGCAAGCCTCAGTCGCAGAGTTAACTGGTCTATTCCAGTCCTCTAAGGCTGTTCTGCTCACCGAGTACCGCGGACTCACTGTGGCACAGCTAAAAGAGCTGCGCCGTTCAATCAGTGCCGATGCAACTTACGCCGTAGCCAAGAACACATTGCTAACCATTGCAGCTAAGAATGCTGGAGTTGACGCTTTCGAGGGTCAACTTTCAGGTCCTACCGCAGTGGCATTCGTATCCGGAGATGTAGTCTCTGTTGCGAAGGCAATGCGTGATTTTGCTAAGGCAAACCCACTGTTGGTCGTTAAGGCGGGCTTCTTCGATGGAGTCGCACTAACCGCTGCAGAGGTAACCAAGCTTGCCGATCTCGAATCCAGAGAAGTACTTTTGGCCAAGGCCGCAAGTGCTTTCAAGGCTTCGCTATTCGGTGCAGCATACATGTTCCAGGCACCTCTTGCTCAGGCTGCTCGCGCAGTCGACGCTCTGCGTCAAAAGCAAGAAGCTGCATAACCAAAAAAAACGCTTTACAAACAAACATTAGGAGAAACAAATGGCAAAGCTGACTACAGACCAGCTAATCGAGGCCTTCAAGGAGCTATCACTAATCGAACTTTCAGAGTTCGTTAAGAAGTTCGAAGAAGTATTCGAAGTTACCGCCGCTGCTCCAGTTGCTGTCGCTGCTGCACCTGCAGCCGGTGGTGGCGCTGCTGAAGCTGCAGAAGAGAAGGACTCATTCGATGTAGTTCTTGAAGCTGCTGGCGACCAGAAGATCCAGGTTATCAAGGAGGTTCGTGCTCTAACTAACCTAGGTCTAGGAGAAGCAAAGGCCGTCGTTGACGGTGCTCCAGCAACCGTACTAGAGGGTGCTAACAAGGAGACCGCAGAGAAGGCTAAGGCTGCTCTAGAAGCTGCCGGTGCAAAGGTTACCCTTAAGTAATCTGCTTCACTGAAAAGAATTTCCCGTCTTGGTTTAGGCCAAGGCGGGTTTTCTTTTATTTAGTTAGGCTTAAGGCATGAAGTATTACAACAATCTAAGTGAACTAATCGGCAATACCCCTCTGGTTAAGTTGAATAAGGTTACCGATGGCATTAAGTGCACAGTCTTAGCAAAAGTTGAATACTTCAACCCAGGTGGATCCATCAAAGACCGTATCGCCGAAAGATTGATTGATGCAGCTGAGGCTAGTGGCAAGCTAAAACCTGGTGGAACCATCGTTGAGCCAACATCGGGAAACACCGGTATTGGTATTGCTCTAATTGCTCAACAGCGCGGGTATAAGTGCATTTTTACCTTGCCGGATAAGGTTGCCCAAGACAAGATTGACACCTTGAAGGCTTACGGAGCTGAGGTAGTTGTTTGCCCTTCAGCCGTTTCACACGAGGACCCTCGCAGCTACTACTCAGTTTCAGATCGCTTAGCTAGGGAGATCCCTGGAGCTTTCAAACCAGATCAATACAGCAACCTAAACGGGCCTCTGTCACACTATGCAACCACGGGGCCAGAGATTTGGAAAGACACTGAGGGAAAAGTAACCCACGTGGTCATTGGGGTTGGCACTGGCGGAACGGTTTCTGGAACTGGCAAATACCTAAAAGAGGTGAGCCGAGGTGCTGTTAAGGTGATCGGCTGTGACCCAGCAGGGTCGGTTTACTCTAATGGCAATGGTAGGCCCTACCTGGTTGAAGGTGTCGGGCGAGGGGACGACTTTCTCCCTGAGGCTTATGACGGTTCAGTAGTTGATCAGTTAGTTCCAGTTCCAGATATTGAATCATTCATGATGACCAGAAGGTTGGCTAAAGAAGAAGGACTCTTAGTTGGGCCAAGTTGTGGGATGGCGGTAGTGGCAGCCTTGAAAGTGGCGCGAGACCTACCAGAAGAATCAGTCGTGGTGGTTATTCTCCCCGATGGTGGACGAGGATACCTAGCAAAAGTATTCAATGATACTTGGATGCGAACACACGGCTTCATGCCGAGACTGGATGATGCAGTTGAAGATCTGCTCAGCGGATCTGTCGATAAGCCGGATCTGGTTCGAATCACATCAACTTCAACAATTTCAGATGCTCTAGCCACTGGTTCCGATGCAGTTGTTGTTTTCGATAACCAACCACCGGTTCGCATCGGTGAAGTTATGGGAGTTCTCCGAAGAGAAAACCTATTGGACCTAGACCCAAACAGTCTGGTTGTTGAGCATCTGGAAGCTAAACCACCGTTACTTGGTTGCACCGACACTATTGCTAAAGCAAGAGAGGTGCTTTCTAAGAATGATTGCGCTTTAGTTTTACGTGAAGGGGAAGTGCTTGGATTACTAACTAGGGCTGGCATCTGATTTAGCTTGCCTGATATTACTGGTGAAACTTTCACCGCTTACGATTAGGCTTAACTTACTATGACAGAATTTGAAACCAGAGCCATTCACGTTGGCCAGCATCCCGATGAAAAAACTGGCAGTGTAATTCCGCCAATACACATGACCTCCACCCATAAGCAAGATGGAGTTGGCAACCTACGGGATGGCTTTGAATACAACCGAGCCGCTAACCCAACTAGATCTGCTCTGCAAGAAGCGCTAGCTTCCTTGGAAGGCGGAAGATTCGGGCTTAGTTTCTCTTCAGGACTTGCCGCAGAAGATGCAGTGATTCGTGCTGTTCTAAAACCAGGCGATCACGCCATCTTGGCTAATGACATGTATGGCGGCTCATACCGATTGTTTGCCCGTGTTTTCAAGGACTGGGGCGTCGACTTCTCGATTGTTGATCTAAATAACCAGGCTGAACTTGAGTCAGCATTTATATCGGGTAAGACAAAAATGGTTTGGATTGAAACTCCATCTAACCCGATGATGACAATTTTTGATATTTCCGCAATCGCTCAAATAGCTCGAAAGCATGGGGCCGTATCGGTTGTTGACAATACCTTCGCAACGCCTTATCTCCAGCGCCCATTGGAACTGGGTGCCGATGTAGTAACTCACTCAACCACCAAGTATCTAGGTGGGCACTCAGATGTTCTCGGTGGTGCTGTGGTTTTGAACGATGGGGAGCTTGCCAAGAAAATCGAGTTTATTCAGTTTGCTGTTGGGGCGGTTTCCTCACCTTTTGATTCTTGGCTCACCCATCGCTCACTGAAGACTTTAGCTTTGCGTATGGATAAGCACTGCTTCAACGCCCAAGCAGTGGCAAACTTCCTTGAGTCTCAGACCAAAACAGTGGCTGCTGTTTACTATCCTGGGCTATTGAATCATCCAGGCCATGACATCGCTAGAAAACAGATGTCTGGTTTTGGCGGAATGATTTCTTTCAAATTAACTGGTGGTGAAGCCGCAGCTAAACGTTTCTGTGAATCAACGAAACTTTTCACTCTCGCTGAAAGCTTAGGTGGGGTTGAATCGCTGGTGAATTATCCAGCCGAGATGACGCACGCTTCGGCAAACAATTCGCCTCTTGAGGTACCTAAGGACATCGTTCGCCTATCGGTTGGGGTAGAGCACATAAGCGACATCCTTGCTGATCTGAATCAAGCTCTAGACAAAATCTAGGAAATTTCATGTCAGGTTCGGAGCAGGAGAGAGTTCAGGCAATCTACGATGAGTTTGCCAAGACCTATGACGATCACTACTCGGCCAAAGAGTTTCAGGAAGAAGATCAAGAACTCTTCAAGATTCTTTCTCCTTGGATTAGAGGAAAGGTGCTCGATCTTGGCTGCGGAACTGGCCTTACCCTGCACTACAACCAAATCGCCACAGCGGACTACCTGGGCATTGACCCCAGCGAAGGGATGCTCAAAAAACTAGGCGAAAAGTTCACCGGCTACCAAACTGTTCAAGCCACCTTTGAGCAGTGGGTGGGGTCAAACACCGAAAGCTTTGACACGGTTTTGGGGCTATACGGCGCTCCTTCTTATTTCGATAAGACCTCGTATCAGAAGGTTTTGGATCTTCTGAACCCGAAGGGGCACTATTTCTTGATGTTCTATAAGCCCGGCTACTTCCCAGCACATATTTATACCCCGGAAGACATAGCCTTGGCCAAAGCCAGAATCGACTATGACCTGATCAATCAAACCTTTGAAAACACCTTTATATTTACCCAGTATCTGGTTGCTACCAATATCCCCAGCCAGTATCTGCCTAGCGGTAACAGATCGTAAGAATAGGTTTTTAGCCCGCAAAAGCGTGGGAAAATAGAGGCTGTAACCCCACCAATACCGAAGGAGAATCCTTATGGCATCAAAGAAAATTTGGCGGTCCTTTGCCGCTGTAGTCTCGGCTGTTCTTGCAATAACCTTGGCGTCTTGTTCTTCAAATTCAATTTCTGGGGACACCATTACCCCAGGCAAGCTGACTATCGGAACCGGTAACCCAGCGTACTCACCATGGGTACTAAACGATGACCCTGCATCCGGTGAAGGTTTTGAAGCTGCTGTTGCATATGCAGTTGCTGAAAAGCTCGGTTTTGCTAAATCAGATGTGGTTTGGGTTAGAACCACTTTCGATGAAGCTATTGCACCGGGACCTAAGAACTTTGACTTTAACCTTCAGCAGTATTCAATTACTGAGGAGAGAAAAGCAAACGTTGACTTCTCATCCCCTTACTACGAAACCGCTCAGGTGGTCGTCACAGTTGCTTCATCCCCTGCTGCCGGAGCTAAGAGCATTGCTGATCTAAAGAACTATCTGATTGGTGCGGCCACTGGAACCACATCCTTTGATGCAATTGGCAGTGTCATCAAGCCAACGCAGGCAGCCCTTGCTTTCAACAACAACGATGATGCCAAGGCTGCTTTGACTAACGGCCAGGTTGACGCGATTGTTCTTGACCTACCTACCGCACTTTACGCATCTTGCTGTGAACTAGACGGTGGAACAATCATCGGTCAGCTACCAACAGCTGAAAAGGGCGATCAGTTCGGACTAGTTCTAGACAAGGGCTCAAAGCTAACTGAGGCTGTCAGCAAGGCTCTAGATGAACTTCGTGCCGACGGAACTCTAGCTAAGTTGGAAGAGAAGTGGCTCACCGCTGACGCCGGTGTTCCAGTCTTAGAGTAATCCGCTAGGAATGTCTAACGATAAAGCCCGGTCTCAAGCCATCAGTGATGTTGAGCTTGAGCGCCGGGCTTTTCGTAAATCCAGAAAACAGAAATCAACTCTTGTTGCATTTATCAGCACGGTTGCCTTTGCAGTTATTGCCTGGTTCACAATCACGAACGCACCAGGATGGGATCGGGTAGAGCAAAGTTTCTTTGATTTAGAGACGATGCAGGCAGCTTGGCCTAAAGTGCTTGATGGGCTGTTGCTGAACCTTCGGGTATTACTCTTTTCAGCTATCGGAGTTTTGGTTTTTGGTTTGGCATTGGCGCTACTCAGAACGCTACGAGCGCCAATATTCACCCCGATTAGGCTTCTGGTCAGAGGCTACGTAGATTTGTTCCGTGGCTTACCGCTAATCATTGTTTTGTATTTGGTTGGTTTTGGTATTCCAGGACTGAGATTGGAATTTCTCGGTCGCATACCGGCAGAGGTTCTCGGAACGGTTGCACTTGTTCTCACCTACAGCGCATATGTTGCTGAAGTTTTTCGAGCAGGAATTGAGGCGGTCCATCCCTCGCAGCGGTTAGCTGCTCGCTCGCTCGGTCTCAGCTATGGTCAATCCATGCGACTGGTTGTGCTACCCCAAGCATTTCGTAAAGTGGCACCACCGCTGATGAATGACTTTGTTTCCCTACAAAAAGACGTCGGGCTGATATCAGTCCTTGGGGCCGTAGATGCTGTTCGAGCAGCACAGATTGAGGTGGCAAGATTTGCTAACTTCACCCCTTATGTCATCGCTGGCTTACTGTTTGTCTTACTGGCCATTCCAACTGTTCGGTTGGCCGACTACATCACCACTCGTCTAGCTAAGCGTGAGCAAGCTGGAGGTGTCCTGTGACAAATCTTGGGCCGATGATTTTGAATGTGAAGAACCTCAAGAAGGAATTCGAAGATAAACAGGTGCTTCGTGGCATTGACCTAGAGCTCTACCGCGGTCAGATTGTTGCGCTAATTGGTTCCTCCGGATCCGGTAAGTCCACTTTGCTTCGCTGCGTGAACCTTTTGGAAGAGATTTCTGATGGTCAAATCTTCCTAAACGATGAGGACATTTCTGATCCCAGAATTAATCAGGATCTGATTAGACGAAAGGTCGGTCTAGTATTCCAGGCCTATAACCTTTTCGCCCACCTAACTATTTTGGAAAACATCACCCTGGCGCTTAAAAATGTGAAGGGGCTAAGACCTGAAGCGGCTAACCAAAAAGCTCTAGCGCTACTTGAGCGTATCGGCTTGGCCGAAAAGGCAAACGAATATCCAGATAAGTTATCCGGTGGGCAACAGCAACGAACAGCAATCATGCGGGCTGTTGCGCTTGAGCCGGAACTACTGCTTTTGGATGAGGTAACCAGCGCACTGGATCCAGAACTTGTTGGGGAGGTTCTCGAGCTGATAAGAGATCTCAAAGCTGGTGGGACATCGATTTTGATGGCCACCCATGAACTTTCTTTTGCCAGAGATGTTGCTGACTGGGTTGTATTTCTTGACGGCGGGGTCATCATTGAAGAGGGGCCAGCTGCCGAATTCTTTGGGAAGCCTAAAATGCCTAGAACCATTGAGTTCCTGCAAAGGCTGCGCCGACGCTCTGGCGAGATTTAGTAGGCTGGTATTACTACCAACGATGGTAGTGATTACAAATTATTTGGGTTGTGAAATTTATGCGCATATTGCTAATAGGCGCGGGTGGCGTTGGAGACGCCGTAGCAAAAATAGCTGCCAAACGCAGTTTCTTCGAACACTTCATAGTTAGCGATTACGATCAGGCTCGAGCCGATAAAACCATCGCCTGGATTGAAAACAAATACGGGCCGGAATCGGCTGCTCGATTTAGCTCAGCCAAGATTGATGCAGCTAACGCAGCAAATATTGCTGCGTTGATAACCGAAAACAAAGTCGACTACGTTATTAATGCTGTTGAACCTAAATTCGTGCCGACAATATTCGCCGCCTGCTTTACCGCAGGGGCTAATTACCTAGACATGGCCTTGAGTCTTTCTGAAGCGCACGAGCACGATCCTTATCACAAGACAGGTATCAAGCTCGGCGATGCCCAGTATGCCTTGAACGACCAGTGGCAACGTGCTGGAAAACTTGCACTAGTTGGCATTGGAGTCGAGCCAGGGCTCAGCAACATTTTTGCCAAGTATGCTGCCGATAATCTTTTCAGCGAAATCGATGAGGTCTCGGTGAAAGACGGTGGAAACCTAGAAGTTAGAAATGATAAGGGTGAAGTTATTTTTGCCCCATCATTTTCAATTTGGACCACGATTGAGGAGTGCCTAAACCCACCAACACTTTTTGAAAAGCGCAAAGGCTGGTTTACTACAGCTCCGTTTAGTGAACCAGAAATCTTTGAATTCCCAGAAGGTATTGGTGCGGTTGAGTGCGTGAATGTTGAGCACGAGGAAATCAGCATGCTACCTAGGACCATGAATGTTGGCAGAGTCACCTTTAAGTATGGTCTTGGTACCGAGTTCATCAATGTGTTGAAGACTTTGCACCAACTCGGCCTAGACGCCACTAAACCGGTTCGGGTTAGGTCTGCTCAGGGTCCGGTTGAGGTTTCCCCTAGAGATGTTGTGGTTTCGGTGCTACCGGACCCAGCCTTTATTGGGCCAAAGATGACCGGTAAGACCTGTGCTGGAGTCCTAGTTACCGGTAAGTCAAAAGATGGCACACCCCGTGCCACCTACATTTACCACGTGGCCGATAACGCTGAGACGATGGCTCAGATTGAGGCTCAGGCAGTGGTTGCTCAAACGGCATTCAACCCAGTTATCGCCCTCGAGCTTATTTCTCAGGGTATCTGGCAGGGAGTTGGGGTTATGGGTCCAGAAGAATTTGACCCTAAACCATTCCTGGATCTAATGAGCTCATCAACTGGTTATCAGGAGAAGTGGGTTTCTCAAGAGAGGCTGCCGGCTAGTCCGCTGCGCCACCCGTAGGTCTGACTAGCTCGTGGCTTGTGAGAAGATTGGTTTCAAGCTGGAGAGCAGTTGGATAGGGCATGCAGGATAAAGACTTTGATGTCATCATAATCGGATCGGGTTTTGGCGGTTCGGTTGCTGCTTTGCGTCTAACCGAGAAGAATTACAAAGTTCTGGTCATCGAAGCTGGGCGAAGATTTGCCGATGATGAATTTGCCAAGTCTTCCTGGCGGTTGAGTAAATTCTTATATTTTCCACGTCTTGGGCTAAATGGCATTCAGCGAATAGATCTACTCAGAAATGTAATGGTGATGAGCGGTGCAGGAGTTGGCGGCGGCTCTTTGGTTTATGCAAACACCCTGTATCGGCCACCAGCGAGTTTTTTCAAAACTGGCACTTGGGCACAAATGTGTGACTGGGAGAAAACTTTAGCTCCCTACTATGATCAAGCCGAGCGTATGCTCGGTGTCGAAACAAATCCATTTTTATCACCCAGTGATATTGAACTTCGTAAGGCCGCTGACAAATTAGGCTACGGTGATTCATTCCAGATGGCACCCTTGGGAATCTATTTCGGGGAAGCCGGTAAAAAAGCTAAGGATCCGTATTTTGGTGGAGAGGGTCCGGACCGAGTCGGTTGCATTAATTGCGGCGAGTGCATGACGGGATGTCGTCATGGTGCTAAAAACACACTGGTAAAAAACTATTTATACCTTGCTGAAAAAGCCGGAGCCAAAGTTATCGAACGCACCACGGTCACCGAGATCATCGACAAAGATAATGGCTACACCATTCAAACCAGATCGAGTGCCGGTTGGAAGAGAACCAAGACCTTTACTGCAGATCAAGTTATTGTTGCAGCTGGCGCTTTAGGAACAGCTAAGCTGCTTCACAAAACTAGAGCTAAAGGTAATCTCTCTGGAATGAGCGACAAACTCGGTTACCTCAGTAGAACAAACAGCGAATCTTTGCTTGGAGTGGTTGCCAAATCAAAAAAGATTGACTTTTCATCTGGGTCGGCAATCACCTCCTCAGTTTTCCCAGATGAACACACCCACGTGGAACCGGTTCGTTACGGTAGGGGATCTGGGTTTATGGGTGTGATGGAATCGGTGATGGCATCCGGACCTAAAGGGCAAACACCTAACCTGTTCTGGCTAATGGTTGCCACGCTAAAGAATTTCTTCCGTCTGCCAAGCATGTATTCGTTACGCTCCTGGCCAGAGCGCACACTCATCTTGCTGGTAATGCAGGCTAGGGACAATTCACTGGTTACCTTCCTAAAACGTGGCTTACTAGGTAGGAAGGTAAGTTCTAGGCAAGGCCTCGGGGAGAAGAACCCCGCTTGGGTTCCCCAAGGTCATACTCTGGCCAAGACTCTAGCTGAGCAGATTGATGGTACGGCCGGGGCGGTTATTACCGAACCATTTGGCATCCCAATGACCGCTCATTTCTTAGGTGGCGCAGTAATTGCCGAATCTGCAGAGCAAGGCGTTCTCGATGGTTACCTTCGGGCCTTTGGCCAAAACGGCCTACACATCCTCGATGGCGCAGCGCTATCGGCAAATCCTGGGGTTAACCCATCCTTGAGTATTACTGCTCAGGCAGAGTGGGCCTGCGCTCACTGGCCGAACAAGGGCGAGCAGGACCCACGCCCAGAGCTGGGTAGTGAGTTTAGAGTTGTTGATCCGGTGCCGCCAGCTAACCCAGCTGTTCCAAGAGGCGCATATGCGCAACTAAAGGTGAGCATCCGCTAATTACATAGCTAGAGTTTTACGTTTACGGAATATGCCTTGGGCAATTGCCGCACCGAAGAGAATTACTAAACCACCGATTGGTTCATACCACTTTAGTTGCTCCCCGAGAGCGAGAACACCGAGAGTAACAGCAACTAGTGGAATTAGGAAGGTGACTGCTGAACTAACTGCGGATCCAACTTGTTTTAGTAGCGGGTAGTAAAGGGTGTATGCGATAGCCGTACCGAAGACACCAAGCATCAAAGTTGCCCCAAGTGATTCCGGAGTGATTGGTCCAGTTAGCATAGGGCCGGTTGCGTAGAAAGGAATCATCACAATAGTTGCACCGAGTATTTGCCAGAAGGCAGCAACTTCTGGCGGTTGGTTCATCGGCTCGATGAACTTCTTGATGAACGGTCCACCAAAACCATATAGGGTTGGCGCTAAAATCACTGCAACTACAGCCAGCATTGAATCGCTGGTAATTCCTTCCCATACTCCTACCAGCACTAATACCCCCAGGGTTCCGACAAACAAACCAATGATTTGATTCTTGGTCACTTTTTCTGATCGGAATACAGTCAGTAGCGCCAGCACTGTCGCAATTGGGGTAAAGGCATTGGTCATTCCAGCAAAAGCTGAGGAGACGTGGTGCTCGCCATAGGCGAATAAGGTGAAGGGTATTGCATTGTTGATTGCCCCCACGATGAAAGCAAACATGATCAGTCGCTTATCAAAACGCAGCGGCATCTTTCTGATTTTTATGATTATGAACAGCGTCAGTGCACCAAAAAAACATCGCCAGAAGGCAACCCCAATTGGTGGCAGGGTTTGGTTAGCAAAAATCATGAAGTAGAAGGAAGAACCCCAGATAATTCCAGCCCCAAAGAAGTTGAACACCCAGCTGCGACTGCGGGTTTCTTGGGCCATTAAGCCAGCCTACCCAATCAGGCTAGGCTTAGAGGGTGTTGAAATTCATCAGGGTTGACCGCAACGCGGCTTTTTTCATCGTTCTCGCTGGAATCATCGGCCTAGTTTTAGCCAATTCGGTCTCTGGTTTTTCAGAACTGGTGGAGCCACTGCATCATTACTCCGAGCTGGCCCTAGCCCTGTTCTTCTTTGTGATTGGTCTAGAACTCAAGAACGAGCTAACCCACGGAGTGTTTGTAAACCGTAAGGCCCTGCTGGTTCCTGGCTTAGCCGCCGTGTTTGGAGCTTTTATCCCGGCTGGAATCTACTACCTAGTGACCAGTTCAGATCCCATGGCCAGTTCAGGGTGGGCGATACCGATGGCAACCGATATCACCTTCGCTCTAGCGGTTTTTTCAATCTTTGGTTCCAAGATGCCTAAAGGTAGTAAGCAGTTCCTCCTTGCTTTTGCCATAATCGATGACCTTCTAGCCATTCTGGTAATTGCGCTTTTCTTGCAAAGTGATGTTCTCACCGCTGTATTAGTAACTGGTAGCGCGATAGTTGGATTATTGGTGCCAAGTCGATTTACTGAAAAGATTCAGTATGCACTGGTTCCAGTAATCAATCTGATTGTCTTGCCGCTGTATGCATTTGTTTCACTCTCACTTCATATTGAAACTACAGTTCTTGCTGTGCTCACTTCACTAGTTGGTATCGGTGTAGTGCTTCGTGTAATCGGAAAGAGTATTGGCATTACCCTAGGAGCTTTTATTGGGTCAAAATTAACTAAAGACGCATTACCGATTGGAAGCTATGCTCGGCTATCAGTTCTCGGCGGCATCGGTTTTACTGTTGCCTTCTTTGTGAATGACATTGTCTTCGGAGACAATGATGTGTTTCACACCCAAGCAATTGTTGCCTCCCTGATTGCAGCGGTAGTCTCAGTGTTGGTGGCTGCTATTACTCTGCGCTGGAAACAAAAGTGAACTTTCAAAAGGATCAGATTCTCGATAGAGCAAGAGGCGCTATTTTAGCCACAGCAGTTGCCGATGCGCTTGGCGCTGGCTATGAGTTTGGACCAGCGCTTGCAGATGACATTCAAATTATTTTCCGCGCTAAACATTTTGACTTAGGGGAATATACCGATGACACCGCGATGCTCGTAGCAGTTATGAAGGCAGCAGCAAAAGGTGATCTAATTTCTGAAACTGATTATGTTGCTGAAGAGTTTTTTGCTTGGTATGACTCAAAGCCAAAAGATATTGGTAATCAAACTAAGGCTGTATTTGAGTTAGCGCAGAGCAGAACTGCAGAAAGTCTAAAGCTAGCTTCCATGCAGTATTTATACGAGAGTATGCGAGGAGCCGGCAACGGCTCGTTGATGCGCACCGCTGCGGTTGCGCTTCCATATTTATCAAACCAGGAGAAGCTTGCAGAAGCAGCCGATAAAGTTAGTGCGCTTACCCACGTAGACCTTGACTGCCGTGAGGCCTGTGTTATTTGGACTAAGGCCATTCGTCACGCCATACTCTTCGAAAACTACGATGGGATTCAGTTGGCTATCAACGATTTACCCGAGTTCAGACAGGCCTACTGGAACTCGATTTTTGATGCTGCCGACCAGGCCGAAAGGCCAGCCTCGTTTGAGAATAACGGGTGGGTTATTTCGGCAATACAGGCTGCCTATAAGGCAATTATGATGACCGATACCGGATCTCCAGCTGACCTAGTTGCTGGTATTGAAGCCGCGGTTCGTTGCGGATGGGATACCGATACCGTTGCCGCTATTGCTGGGGGACTGCTTGGGGCAAGATGGGGATTGTCAGCCATCCCAAGTCAGTGGCTCGATATCATTCATGGCTGGCCAGGCTACAGGTCGACCGACTTGATTGCTTTAGCCGATGAAATCACCGAGCCCATTTGGCTGTAGTTGGAGTAATGGGAAAGTAATATCTCTTTGAACTAAGGGGAATTATGTCCGGATTAGAAATTAACTTTTGGCTATTTGTTGCTGTTTGTGCTGCCACTTGGCTAGTTTCGGTTATCACTAAGGAATACTCCTGGGTTGATCGTATTTGGTCGATAATTCCGGTTGTTTATATGTGGATTTTCGCATTCGAGGCCGACTTCGCTGACCAAAGAGTTAATCTAATGGCCGTTTTAGTAACACTTTGGGGAGCAAGGCTTACCTTTAACTTTGCTAGAAAAGGTGGCTACGCTCCTGGTGGTGAAGATTACCGTTGGGCAATTCTTCGTAAGAAGATGAGTCCTTTCCTGTATCAGGTGTTCAATATCTTCTTTATCGTGATTTTCCAAAACGCACTACTACTGGCAATAACTCTTCCAGCTAACCTAGCGCTTGGCGCTGAAAAAGATTTCTTAGCTTCTGGCTTCGATTATGAAGTTATCTTCCCGGTTCTTTTCTTCGGGCTATTGGTTATGGAGTTTGTTGCCGACCAACAGCAGTGGAATTTTCACCAGCTCAAAAAGCAAGGTAAAGCCAGCAAAGGCTTTTTGGACACAGGCCTATTCGCCTCATCACGACACCCAAACTTCTTTGCCGAGCAAGCTCAGTGGTGGGTCTTGGCGTTTTGGGGATTTGTCGTGGCAGGTTTCTCTCATCCGGAATATTTCGTAGGTGTTGTAGTACTTACGGCTCTCTTTCTTGGTTCGGCAAGGTTTACCGAGCAGATCTCTTTGGGCAAGTATCCTGAATACAAGGAATATCAAAACCGCGTAAGCATGATGATTCCTTGGTTTCCCAAGCGATAGCCCGAAGCGAGAGTAATTGCCGAAATTCAGAGACCCACTATTCGAAGCGGTGGCGGTATTTGCCGTCGTGCTCGGTGTGACCTTTGCAATTTCATCTGATGCCCCAGAAGCTAAGCCGCAACCCAAACCATCACCAACAATTGAAAAGGCCCACTATGTGGTGCCTACTGGGGATCCCCAGAATCTAGTCACTGGTCTAAAAGCTCCCTGGGAAGTTCTGTTTCTCCCAGATGGCCAAGCTTTGGTTGACGAGCGGGATACCGGTACCATCTTGCAAATTGGAACCGACCTGAGTGTTACCCACGTTGCCTTTACCAGTGCAACTCCGCCCTGCGAGAAATTCTGTGAGGGTGGGACCTTAGGCATGGCTTACGCTAAGGACCGACCGGGTAACGCCTTTAGCCTTTTTGTTTTTCTAACCACGCTCAAAGACAACCGGATTTTGAAATATGACCTAGATAAAGTCGATGGCAATTGGCAACTGAGTAATAAACGCGTATTGCTAGCTGGCATTGACCGTAGCGGTAAATCAACCACTCATAATGGCGGAAGGCTCGTTATTGGGCCAGACGATAAGCTCTGGGTCAGCCTCGGGGATGCTGGTATGAAAGGTGCCACCTCGCAAAACTGGAGTCGGTTGGGCGGATCAATTCTGCGACTGAACCTTGATGGAACCGTTCCAGAGGATAACCCAAGACCGGGCTCGTATGTCTGGGCTAAGGGTTTCCGAGACACCCAAGGCATGGCCTGGGATGGTTTTGGCAATATGTGGACAACCGAGTTCGGTGAAGACACTTGGGATGAACTCAACATGGTTGAAAAGGGTAAAAACTATGGCTGGCCAATAGCCGAAGGTAAATACAAATATGTTCCTACCGAACTAAAGCCAGGTGAACCAGACTCTAACGGGCAGGGAACAGCTGAATCTCCTGCACCACAACCAACGGCAACTGAATTGCCCTCAGTTCAAGAAGTGGTTACTGACCCACGCTACACACCACCGGTTTTAGCTTGGCATCCAAAAGAGGCCGCTTGTAGTGGAATCATCTATACCCAGGGTTCTTTGATTTCTGCCTGTCTTCGTGGCGGTAAGCTCTGGGTGATTCCAGTGATTGGGGACAAACAGCTCGGGGTTCCCCAGGAATACTTCACAGGTGAATTTGGCAGACTGCGTAAGGCAACGCTTGCCCCAGACGGATCACTCTGGCTAATTACCAGCAATAAAGATGGTCGCGGTGGCTGGTCACAAGGCGGGGAAAACTACCTAGATGATCGAATTATTCGTGTTGAGTTAAAAAAGGTTTACTACTAAATAGCAGCAAGCGCTCTATCGATTTCTTCTAGGCAGAAGATTCTGCTGTGACCAAAACCTTCAACGATTCGCAGCGTTGAACCAGCAACCTGCTGGTTAAGCCAAATGCTGCAGGACATATCAACATTTACATCTTTGTCACCGGTAATAATGTGTAGTGGTTTTTTGATTGAACCAACCTCAAAGCCGTAATCAACCAGCATGGAATATTCATCTAGCATCCAGCCGGTCACTCCAGATTCAAAAGCAATTTCACGTTGAGCAAATCGGAACACAACATCAGGGCTTTCTAGCCAAGCCTTAGTCTCTGGATCTGCGTCCTTGAAATCAGCCATTGGGTCGGATGAAAGATACTCAACCTGCCATTTAGTAAATCGCTCTTCAAGATTTGGCTCCCATCTTCTAACTTCTTCGAAAACTTTGATTTCATCTTCCGGTGCATTAGCCAGTGGGTTGAAATCTTCTAAAGTGGTAGGAACCATCGGGGCAAAAGCGATACCCGAGACACAATTGTCGACGAGTAGCAAATCAGCTAATGCCCTAGGGCCTCCACCTGAGTAACCGATAGTGATGAAATCATCGAAGCCCAGGTGCTTCACAACCGCCTTTGTTACCTCGGCATCATCGGCAATCGGTCTTGGACCAACCGCGGTGGATCCGGCATAGCCCTGCCTTACCGGGGCGGCAACGGAATATCCGTGAGAACTAAATACCTCAAGCATTTGTGGGGACATCGGTCTAGGTGCTGGTGTTCCGTGATGATAAACCGCAAGTTTGTCTCCACCTGGATACCAGTAGGTTTGAGTGATCACACCAGGGGATGTTTCAATAAAAAGCTTATCCATGTTATTTAGGCTAGCGCCTAACTAATCCAGAACAGGGCAAGTATTGCTGGGATTAGGAATAGGAGAACACAAACTCCTCCGATAACAAGAAAGTTGGCCGAGATCATCCCAGGGTAGACACCGATAAATGGTCCAAGAAGTGTTTCCAATAGGTAGGTAACTAGAGCCAGCACAAGAAAACCAAGCCCGATAAGAAGAAGTACTCGACGTAATATCCGGAAAGTTCCATTTCCTTCTCTTGGCACCCCGCATTCGAAGCAAGCGGCGGCGTTAGAAGGGTAGGGTGCTGAGCATTCTGGACAAACAGCTGGTTCCGGTCTTAGAAAAGATTTAAGCGATTGCTTTAGCGTGTCTAGCATCGGCACTAGCCTCTCCTAAACCGCTTTCTAGACAGAGTTGTGAAGAACATGATTGAGCCGACAATCGAAACTATTACTCCAGTAATTGTTACGAAAATGCCAGTGTAGAAAAGGTTTATGCCACTATTCCAGTCAAGTGGAATATACATAGCTCCACTGATGAGCATGAAAAAGACAAATGTTGGCCCCACTGCGGCAATAACTCCTATTATTGTCAAAGCTAAGCCCAGGCGGTAAAGCGGTAATGTTTCTATGCCGGTAAGTAGTCCACAACTAGGACAGTTTCTATCTGCAGATGTAATGCGAGCGTTGCAATTGATGCAAACCATAATTCCCCCTTATGTTGATAAAAAATTATCAAATAAATCCAAGTATTTCTTGCATCTTTAGGAACTTAACGTAAGTGTTATTTTCCCAATGCTTTAAGCAGCATGCCCTTTACTTGAGTTTCAACAGGCTTGGTTAGCTTGACTAGGGCAAACGAGGTAGGCCACATCGAACCCTGATCCAGCTTGGCGTGTTCAGAGAAACCTATGGTGCAGTAACGAGTCTTGAACTTAGATCCACTTTGAAAAAAGAAAATCACTTTCCCATCTTTACCTGGTGTGTAGTAGGCAGGCATACCGTACCAAGTTCTGGCTACCAGTTCCGGAGCAGTTTTGCTGATTAACTCGTGCAGGCGAAGACCCATTTCTTTGTCATCTTTTGGCATTTCTTTGTATTTAGCCAGCACTTCGGCTAGATCAGCGGCTGGGTCTTTGCCTCTGGCTCTGGCAGCTTCTTTTGCCCTGGCGGCAATTGCATCTTTTTCAACTTGGCTAAGCCCTGGTTTCTTTGGCATTTTTCCTCCAAGACAAGGTTATAGTCTCAATACTTAGCTGGCCGAAGGTTATTCTTTAGTTAGCGGAAGACTATTTAGAGTCTTTTATATCCAGAGCGGGATGAGAATCAGATGATTTCAGATCAGCAAACCATTGACGCAATCGCAGCTAGCCCTAAAGACTTCGTTGAATTGGCCCAGGTTACTCGAGGTGGTTTAGTTGAGTCCTGGCATCGGGGTATAGCTGTGGTTACTGATCCTGAGGGCAAAACCATTGTTCATAAAGGAAATGCCAAGCGACTTATCTATCCAAGGTCAGCAATCAAACCATTTCAAACAGTGGCGATGGTAAGAGCAGGTTTGGATCTAACCGGTAAAGAATTAGCGATAACTTCAGCAAGTCATAGATCTACTCCAGAACACATAGCAATTGTTCAAGGAATATTGGCTAAGGCTGGTCTGCCAGAAAACGCCCTACTTTGCCCCGAGAGCATTCAATACAACTGCTCTGGTAAACATGCTGGGTTCCTATATAGCTGTGTGAAAAGCGGTTGGGGTACTGCGGATTATCTTTCGGTAGATAATCCAATACAGAAACTTGTGGTTGAGGTTTTGGAGGAGTTTGGCTCAGAGAGAATACTCAAAACTGCAGTTGACGGCTGCGGTGCACCGCTTCATGCCATGACGGTTGAGGGAATTGCCCGATCCATAGGTAAATTCACCAAGCAAGAAACTTCTCTGGTTGATAACCTGACGGCTAATGGCTGGGTTATTTCCAATCATGGCGTTCCAGATGCAGTATTACTTGATTCGGGCTTTGTTGCTAAGAACGGGGCAGAAGGAGTCTTCGTTGTTGGCACTCGATCCGGTTATGGGATCTGCATAAAGATTGCCGATGGCAACCTAAGGGCAGCTCCACTGGTGGCAATCAAACTTATGCTGGAGCAGGATCTAATCACCCGCGAGGAATACCTGGATCTTTATAGCAAACTAGCTGTGCCTAGCCTCGGTGGCGGTAAGCCCCAAGGTGAGATCATCGCCTGCTAGGCAAGTTTTGCTTGTTCAACATGTGAAACGCGCTTACTAACCGGTGGGTGTGAGTAGTAAGCCAAAACATAAAAGGGGTGCGGTGAAGGGTTGGCTAGATTTTCAGTGCCAAGTCTTTGTAGTGCTGAGATGATGTGTTCTTTGCCATAAACCTTGGACGCAAATATGTCAGCACCGTGCTCGTTCTTTCTTGAAACTGAGTTATCGAAGATGCTTAGTAGGAAACTTATTGGCGAGAACAGCATGCCAAATGCAATCAGCGATAGCACCAATTGGATACCAGATCCACCGAGAGCTCCGGTTAGTGCAGGCTCTTGGAGTGCCCAACCAAATAGAGCAAAGATTAGAAAGCTCTGCACAAGGTTTAGAATCAGGCCTGATCTTACGTGACCTAGTTTGTCGTGGCCCATCTCGTGACCTAGCACTCCGACAACTTCATCTACAGTGTGCTTTGCAATAAGGGAGTCAAATAGAACAATAGTTTTTGTTTTCCCGATGCCGCTGAAGAAAGCGTTAGTTTTTGATGAGCGCTTTGAGCCATCCATTACATAGATTCGCTTTAGTTTGTAGTTTTGCTTTTCACAAAGTGCGAATATCTTCTCTCGTAGCTCTCCTTCCGGTAGTTCCTGCAATTTATTGAATAGCGGAAGTATCACTGTGGTTCCAATAGCTGCCGTTAGTAGCCCGACTAGGTTGATTGCTAAAAAGGCAATCCACCATATCTGGTTTGGAACAAGTTGATAAACCCAGAGAAGGCCAAGCAGGATTGGCCCAAGAATTACTGCTCCTAGGATTATCCCTCTGACTCGATCAAGAATAAAGGTGGTAACAGTTGTCCGGTTGAAGCCATACTTAGCTTCAATAACAAATGTCCGATAGATCGAAGCGGGTATGCCAAGCACAAATAGACCTAGCGCCATAACTAAAAGAAATACCAAATCTTGCCAAATCTGACCGGCGATTACCCCAGCGACATACTGCTGGATCTGCCCAAACAAACCAAGAACCAGGAACACCACGACAACTGAGGCCTGGATAATCGTGGTTGTTGTCTCAAAGCGACGTTTAGTCGCGGTGTATTCGACAGCCTTGGTGATTTCAGCTGCAGGCTTACCAACTAAAGCCTTGCGACTTGCCATCACATCCAGTTCATTGAGGACTACTTTGAGTAAGGCGATAGCTATGGTGATCACAATGATTAGGTTCTTGAGAAGCTCAGCGTTCATGATTCTCCTAGAGATATTTGTATTTCGTTACGCAGTCTTATTACAACTTAACCGCTGAGTAGCAAGTAATTTGGGGCATGTTTACCAATCCGTTACCGATTCAAAGTTAACCAAGTAGCGATAAATAAACTCGGGCAGCTCGAGTGACGAGAGTAAACTGAAAAATATCAAGACTATGAGGGGAGTCAAAAATGTTCAGTCCTGATGCAAAACTCGATGTTGTTCTGTTTTTTCTTTTAGGTAGCGGTATCTTCGCTTTCGTTGGAATCAAGTTCTGGTTACTAAAGAAGAGCCCATTTAAGAACTTTGGTATTGCTATTGCCCTGTTTGGTCTAGCTTTTCTTGGCTGGGGCTTAGTGATTGCAACCAGGCCAGAGAATCTACCGATGTATGTTGCCCTATCAATTGTTCCTTTCGTGTTGGGGTTCTTATTCTTGGTGAGCTCCGCAACATTCAACTGGTCTAGCAAAAATAAGATTCTGATTTTTGCAATTGCTGTGGCCTTCCTTGCAACCCTTTTCGTGCTAAGAACCTGGGTATTCCCATCCGAGCCAGCGTTTAGTGAAAACGGTTTGCTCTACTTCCACGCAAAGCCTGAAGTATTGCTGATGTATGTTTTGGCTTTTGCTGGTGCTTTTATGCCAGCTTTGCATGTGATCAGCACCAGAATTACTCTCTGGCGTCAGGCAGCGCTAACCAGAATATTCTTCAACCTTATTGTTTTAGGTGGAGTAATTCTTATGGTTAGCGAGAATGATCAGCTACAGTTCCTAAACAGCTATATCCTCTCCGCAGGATTCATTGGACTGTTGGTCATCTTTGGTTCTAGCAAGATTCATATCGAAGACAAGTAGTCTTCTAGTTCTAAACGCTCTCCTAATTTGGGAGAGCGTTTAGTACTTAAGCTGCTACCAGAGCCCGAGGCTGCTTGGACGAATAACGGCTTGGGAAAGTTCTCTATCAAGATTCGCTTTTGCTTTTATTGCAAAATCCAGGTCAACAGATTCTAGATGCACGATTTGCCCAGACCCCAGGCAAGCCAAACGATGTAGATCTGCCGTGATTACTCGACCAGCGACTGGATATCCGCCGGTGGTCCCACAATCGGGACCCAGAATTACTGGCTCTCCGGAGGGTGGTATTTGAATACTTCCTGGAAATACTGGAAAGCTAGCCAAACTTGATGAGTATTCGGTTTTTATGTCATTGCCGAAGAGTCTTATCCCGGTTCTTGAAATTGATGCCACTTTCCAACTGCCGCTTAGATTACCCTTGTGTGGTCCAGCTAGGAAATGAATGACTGGGTTTTCTCTGGAGCGAGACCAGTTACTAAAAGCGCCAATCTGTGGGTTAGAAAGTTCAACCGTCGAAACCTCGAACTCATCACCTGCTTTCAGTTGAGGGTAACCCAGACCCGAGAGCGTGTCGAAAGAACTTGAGCCCAAGGTTTTTGGCACGGTTAGTCCAGCAATACTGATGTATGCCGGATTTGGACCGAGACTTGTCACTGTTAGGTCCTCACCAGCTTTGAGCACTTGAGCGGTTTGACTTGCTGCTTTGCTTGAACCAATCTTCACAACAGCCTCTCCAGTTACAGCAAATAAAAGAGGTTTGTCGGTCCTGAGCATCAAAGGCCCACTCAAAATCTCAAACACTGGTTCAGCACTCGATCCGATAAGCATGTTAGCCAGCCGATAACTGACCTGATCCAGAGCGCCGGAGCGGGGTACTCCCATATCTTCATAACCACTGCGTCCGTTGTCCTGAACAAGCGAAATTCCTGTGGAGATTATTCTTACGGTCATTTGGCTAGACCTTCAAAACGAACTACATCTCCTACTTCAAACAGACAAGGAGACTCTTCTCTGTAAGCGTCAAATAGTTTTATTTCGGTATGACCCAGCAGGTGCCAGCCACCAGGCATCTTCGATGGGTAGATGCAGCTCATTCCTGCCGCGATGCCAACTGATCCACTCGGCACTTTTACTCTTGGAGTGCTAAGCCTCCCGATTTTGGAAAGCAACAAGGCTTCGGGCAATTGTGGGTCTATTGGAGTTAAGTAAGGAAAGCCAGGAGCAAAACCAATCATGGCAACTGACCAAGTGGTTAGCTGATGGGCTTTGATAATTTCAGCTACAGAGACATTTAGTGTTTTTGCTATGAGTTCTAAATCTTCACCGTCGTAACTAACTGGAATTAGGTGTTCACGACCAGCTTGGATTTGATCCTGTGGTGTTATTTGTTCAATGGCCTGCTTTACAGTTTCACAATGATCACCAAACTCCGCAAAAGTTATTACTAAACTTTCTAGACCTAGGCGGATAGTGGCATGAGGCAGCAGTTTGCTTAACTGTGAGCTGACACTTAGCGGCTTAATAGAATCCAACTCCACAAAAACGGAGTCTTCCCCATAGGAGCTAATTGTCATTCCCATGTTGGTCTAACTCTCAAAAGCCTTGACTGGAACTTGGTTTTGTAAAAGTAGATCCTTTACTGCTTTTGCAGATCTTGCGGCATCTGGACTATCGGCGTGAATGCAAAGGGTCTCGACCAGCAATTTGATTTTGTTTCCGGTGATGGTGGTAACCGTTCCTTCTTTTGCGATTTCTCGGACCTGAACCAGTGACCTTTCATAATCCAAAACAGATCCGGTTTCAGTTCTTGGAACGAGTTGACCCTGGTTGGTGTAGGCGCGATCGACAAATCCCTCCGGAATAAACCGGATCCCTTGTTCTTCAGCTAGAGCTTCAAGCTTGCTATTCGGAAGCCCAAGAACAGGTAATCCGGGTGCAGCACTAACAACCGCGGCCAGAAATGAAATAGCCACGTCTTCGTAAACCATGGCGTCGTTGTATAGAGCACCGTGAGCCTTAACGTGGTTCAGTTTGATACCTAGCTTTTCAGCCTCGGTTTTCAGAAGCTCTATCTGCTCGGTGATGCTCCTGATTAGGTCTGCTTCGCTTATCGCACCTCTTAGTGAGACTCTGCCGAAGTTCTCCCGGTCGGGGTAAGAAGGATGTGCCCCAACCTTAACTGAGTGCTCTTTTGCTGCCCTTAGGGTGTCGACTAGTAGTTGACCACCACCGGCATGGGCACCGCAGGCCACATTAGCCGATGTGACTATCGGCAATAGTTCGATGTAGTCACCTTCGGTTTCACCTAGGTCAGCATTTAGGTCCATAGCCTCACTTCCTATTCCAGAGTAGGGCACTAGGCCAAAGATAAACTGAAATTGTGTTTGAGATAAAGCCAATAAGCCAAGCCGACTATACGCAGTGGTTGGATCTTTGGCAAGGTTACCTAAGTTTCTATGAGACTGAACTAGCTGAGGAAGTTACCCAGACCACCTTTGACAGAATCCTAAAATCAGAGATTCACGGGGCAATTGCTATAGATGATTCAGGCAAAGCTCTAGGCATTGTTCACTGGCTTACCCACCTGGACACATGGTCCATCGAAGATACCTGCTACCTTGAAGACCTTTTTGTATCTAGCCAAGCAAGAAGTCAAGGTGTTGGCAGATCACTGATTAGATACGTGGAAACCTGGGCTAGGCAAAATAATCTGGCAAAGGTTTATTGGTTAACTGCTGAAAATAATCTAACCGCTAGAGCGCTATACGAAAAAGTCGCCGACAAAACCGGTTTTATCCACTACGAAATTAGAGACAAGTAAGTGGAGATATTCGGAATAGGATTTCTAGCTGGTTTGGCCCTAGCCATACCACTTGGCCCAATGGCAATGCTGCTAATAGTCACCACACTAAATAAAGGCAGGAAAGTTGCCGGGGTGGCAACCTTTGCGATGGCATCGGTCGATTTTAGTTACGCCTTTTTAGTTTTTATGCTTGGTGACCTTGTCGTATCAAGCCTTGCCCAATTGTTACTACCACTTCGGATCGCAGGTTCACTGCTACTTATCTTCGTAGCTCTGCGGATAGCGATTAGTGCTAGAAAAACCCAGGCTGAAGGTGTTAGAGCTAAAGAAGTCAACACCAAAAGTGCCCTGGTTACCTTCGGTACGTTCTTTGGTTTGACTGTTATCAATCCCGCAACTGCGTTCTATTTCGTTGGAATAACTCCCAGCCTCTCAGCAATCTCAGGAACAAATGCCTGGCTGGACGCATTTAGCTTTGCCGCTGGAATCTTCCTCGGGTCGGTTATTTGGCAGTGGGTGCTAGTGCTTGGATCACATCTGATATCAAAGTCAATAAACAAGAAATTCCAGCAAAGACTGCAGTATGTCGGGGCAATCTTGATTATTGGCATGGCTATTTGGCTGTTACTGCGCTAGGTAACGATTTAGGCAAGACCATCTAATTGCCTAGGTCACATTCAGAATGCCTTGTAGTCTAGGGGGAAATTACGTTTTGTGCGAAGCGTCATAGAAGAAAGAGTTATTCTGATGTTTCGCAAATTAATGCTTCTGCTTGTCTCAACTTTCTTATTTTTAGCCGGTCTGGCTCCGGTCCATGCCGATGAACCCTTCACAGTTACCTTTGAAGATGGTGACACCTCTTTTGTGAAGGTTGACTTCGGTGCAGCACAGAGCTCGACCATAGTAAGTGGATTTGATAGCAACTCGACCAAGGTCTTGAAAGTTACTCGCGGAACACCTTCATGGGCTGGAACCACAATTGTTAACAGCCCAACAAAGATCTTGTTAAAACAAGGAACATTAACTGCCTCAGCCAAGATCTACTCACCTAAAGCTGGCGTGAAGTTGATGCTGAAAATCGAGAACAGAGTTGTCCCAGCAAATTCAATTGAATCTTATGCAACCAAGGACAGCGTGTTGGGGTGGAGTGATTACACTTTTGATTTCACAGTGCCAAGACAAGGCACGGCTCCATTCAATGCGGGGTTCACCTATAACATGGCAAGCCTCTTCCTTGACTACACGCTCTCTGACGGTGCCGTAACAACTGCCGGACAGGTCTTTTATGTTGATGATGTTGTCTTCCCTTCTGCTACCGGTGGTGGCGGTGGCGGCCAACCAGTAGTTGCTACTGAAACCCTGCTAACTTATGAAAGCGGTGACACGCTAGGTGCCTTGAATGCAGCGCTAGCAACCGGTGAGCACCCACAGGGAATTTTCGGTGGCGGCTCGGCTCTTATTCACGCAGATCCACCATCTGGTGCATTCGGCACCAAGGCCTTGGCTATCACCAAGACAGGTGCTCCGTGGACAGGCCTAAATGCTCTGGTGGACACCACCGGTCTAGTTCGATACACGAACGCGCAACACAGCAAAGTAACTTTCAACTTCTACTCACCAAAGAGCGACAGTCCATTGGCAGTCCAACTTTTCTCCGGTGGATCTTATGTTGAACTAAAGAAGGTTGCTAAGCAAGGCTGGAGCACTCAAAGCTTTGACTTTGCCGATGTGAATGGCTGGTCAGCAAATGTTATCTACGACAAGGTAGTTATCTTCCCTGACTTCCAGGTTGAGGTAAGTAATCCTGCCGATGTTTACTATGTTGATGATGTGGCAGTGAACGGAGCCGTGACACCAGTAATTGAGGATGTTACGCCTCCGCCACCACCGCCAGCTGATGTTAAGCCGTCAGTGACCCTTGCCGCTCTGCTTACCGCTAAAAACACCAAGGTGGGCACAGTGCTCTCAGTTAGTAAAGGCGCTTGGGCTGGAACCGCTCCGATTACCTATAAATACACTTGGTACCGCTGCACCAACAAAGCATCGACCGCATCAACGGCTAAACCGGCAACTGCGGCCAAGTGTCTGGTTATCGCTGGAAAGACTTCTAGCATCTATCGCTTAGTTAGCGCCGATAAGGGCAAGTACATTCGCGCCATGATCACCGCAACTAACGTGGCTGGAACTTCCTATAGCACCACCAAGTCGACCGTTACAAAAGTAGGGTAATCAAGCAATCCTCAATGATTCAGACAGGGCTAGTTTTCCTAGCCCTGTTAGAATCATGAAACAGTCATGGAAAAGCTCAAGAAGATTCTAGAAAACCTGCCCCACCCGGTGCGCTGGGCACTAACCATGTTTATCGGGTTTGTTCTCTTGGTGGCGGGTCTAATCATGATGATCACACCTGGTCCTGGCTTACTGTTTATCTTCTTCGGGTTATCTATTCTTGCCCTAGAACTTGAGTGGGCAAGAGAACTAAATAAGCAAGGCATGCAGGGCTTGGAAAGGGTAGTTTCAAAAATCAAGTCTTGGTTTAAGCGTAAAAAAGATTGAGTTTCTAAACTAGGCCCATAATGACGGTGTCTTCCTTCCGCGAGCATCAAAATGCCAGCTAACCTTCGTAGCTACTTATATTTTGTTGGCAAAAAAACCTTCACAAGGCTTCTTTGGCTAATTGGAGATCCAATCGGCAGGTTTGAGTATTCTCCTGACCTATTGACTTTCAATAAAAACAGCAAGCCAAAGAGAGTTCAAAGAAGCATCACTGGAATCCTTATTTCAGCAGATCATGAAATATGCAGTGACATATTGAAATCACCAAACTGGCTGTCAAGACCTTTTGCGGAGCGACTCTACCTTGGGGCGGGAGGCTATGAACCAGGTGTAATTCATCCATTTCTTGATTCAATAATTGCTTTGGATGGAGCCGACCAGCGCCGCATTAAAAAAGTTATGTATGCTGCTTTCTCTCCAGCAGAGACAAACCGCTGGAGAGAAACTTGTGAAATCCAGATGAAAAACTTGATTGACCAAGTCAAGAATGAAGAGGCATTCGATTTCGTTTCTAGTTTTTCAAATCCACTGCCATTAGAGGTAATCTGCAAGATTATTGGCGTACCGAGAGAGTATATCGAGCAGTGCAACAGGTGGGGTAGAACTTTAGCTGGTATTGGACTCGACTTACCAAAGAATAATCGTGAACTAGGTGAACTCGAGAAGGCGGCCACAGAGCTGACCGAATTGATTAGCAAACTACTGCAAGAAAGAAAGAAATCTCCAAAAAAAGATCTATTGTCGGTAATGCTGGAGGCAGACAGCGAGGGGCAGAAACTAGAGGATAGTGAGATTATCGCTAGCGCAGCCTTCACACTGATTGCCGGTTTCGAAACCACGATGAACCTGTTTAGTGTCGGAACGCTCTTGCTACTTGAAAACCCCGATCAGCTTGAACTCCTCTCAAAAAAGCCAGACTTGATTACAAACTTTATTGAGGAGGCACTGCGGTTGACCTCACCAATTCAATTTGTTGTGAGGACGGCAGAGACTAATCAGATTCTGGCGGATGGTACCAAGGTTAGAAAAGGCCAAACCATCATTTTGAACCTAGCCTCGGCAAACAGAGACCCCAAGGTATTCAATAAACCTAATGATTTTGACATTCAGCGAGAAAACGCCAAGAAGAATGTGTCTTTTGGTTTCGGTGCTCATCACTGTATTGGTTCAATTCTGGCAAGGGTAGAAGCGGAAGTTTTTTGGCAAGAACTGCTTAGTGGATATCCAGATGTGTCCGCTTGGAAGCTAAGCGGTGAACCAATCTATGAGAAATCTAAACTGATACGTAGCATTTCTAGACTGCCAGTTTCTCTCCAAGACAGAGACTAAGGCTGATTAAAGCCTGAATCTGTCTTTACCTTAGTCAGCGAGGGTAACTGCGAACCAACGGTTTTCGTTATCACTGAATGCAAAAGCTTTGACCCCGGAGTGTTCGGCAGGTTCGGTTGCTTGAACTCCAGCCGCTACAAGTTTCGCTCTGGCTGATTCTAAGTTCGCTACGCGAAAAGCTATCGATGGAGTTGCTAAATCCAAACCGTCGGGATTATTTTGCATAAGTTCTAGAGGGACCAGTTCAAAACCGAAGTCTTGATCAGCAAAACCTACCTCCACTATCGAGAATTCGCCTGCAGCTTTACGCCTTTTCTCTACCATGCCAACTTGCTCAGTCCAAAAGCGCAAACATTCATTAGGGTTCTTGACGTAAAGAACTACATATCCGACTCTCATAATCAACTCCAAAAACTAGGACAACTGGCCAAGTTTATCGCCACGCGTGGAGGGTTGCTAAGGCTTAAGGCCCTTCCAAATGCTTTGAATTGGTTCAGGCTTAGGTGGCCTTTCACCATAGATGGACCTATAGATTCTTCTACCAGATAGGTAGTGGGCAAGCTGGAGCATAGCTGTTTTTTGCTCCTTACCTTTTAGATACTTTTGGTAAAGCCTTGCTGATTGCTTTGCCCAGGGATCACCGTGGTAACCACTTGATAAGGCGTGGCCAACCTCATGCAGCATAGTTTCCTTATCAAAGTGACACAGAAACATGGCTTTCTGCTCATGATCCCACCAGCCCATGGCATGAGGGACATCTCCTTTGAGACCAAAATGAGAATGTATTCTCACCCAGTTGACCTTAATTTTCTCTTTCTTAGAAACTTCGTCTAAAAGTTGCAGCACGGGCTTCCAATATTTCCAGGCCCTTGCATCAAATTTTTGCCCTGGTCTGACTTCAAAACCAAGTTCAGTAGCCCAAACCGGAACCATCCGATAGCGACCAGCTATCTTCAGTTCGATTAGTTTGTATGGGTTCGAGGCCATATGATCATTGTAGTTTCGCCTCTTATCCCCAAATAAGGCAAGCTTTGCTTGAATATGTGAGTCAAAGCACAACTCTAAGACAAAACCCTCTGATTTCTCAGAGGGTTTCTCGCTGTCTCTTTGCGAACGTCTACTTTCGTAGAACGCGGAGAATGGGGGATTCGAACCCCCGAGGGCTTTCACCCAACGCGCTTTCCAAGCGCGCGCCATAGGCCACTAGGCGAATTCTCCAACGGAACTATAAAAGTATAGCCGTTTGATCTCTAGCAGTTCTTGGTGCTGGTTTTACCCTTACTAACAGTCACGCAGAGGCTTCCCTTAACACCAGAAACTGTTGAGGATAACTTAACTCCATTGCTCAACTTGGTTACTGTGTATTTCAGCGCTTTAGCTGCTGACACCAGGTAGGCAGCGCTCACCGGCTTCTTAGCCTTTTTGGCTAATTCCGCAGCTTTCTTAGTAATTGCTGCAGCTTTAGCAGTTGATTTACCTTCAGCGGTGATCTGGTTTGAGGTTTTGATAATTGTGTTCTCGTCAAGCACCTGTGTCGGGGCGACGATTGCCAAATCAGGTGTTACTGAAGTAGTCAACACAACATCACTGCTGATAGTAAGGGCTACTGAAACCGCGGAAGAACTACCAACAGACTTTACTAACAGCGAGTTTGAATCAAAGGTGGAAATCTGATCAGCTCTGATTTTTGTACCCAAAAGATCTAGTTCGAAACCGAAGCTGTAATCAGTCTTAGTCGGATCATCGGGGTTTGGAGTTTTTACCATTTCAGTGAACTTCAATAGCTCAGCAAACCCTGCGTATTGGGATTGCATCAACTCTGTCTGAACCCCCGCTGGATTATCCAGAATTTTCGCTGGAGTAAAATCATCTACCTCCGAAGGTATCGCCTTCATTTTGATTGACTTTCCAGTCGGAGTACCTATTCGGCCAAACACTTTAGTTCTGTTCTCAGGGCCGAAGTAGGTGTTGTAGGTATTGAGATCTGTATAAGCTGTATCCCCAATGATTACAATATTCATGGTCAACTCTCCAGTGGACATAGTTACCCTAGAGTTCTGCTTGTTGGATTCAATCTTCGTCAGTGTTGTTACGGCTGGCGCTTGGTCATATTGCATAGTTAAGGCCAGATCCATTGTGATTCCATTTTGGGCCTTGAGGTATGCCATGTTGGCCAAGTTAGCGTCAACATAGTCTTGATACGCATCGCTAGCCATGAACTGTTCAAACGTCAGATTAGCTGTGCTTTCTGCCTTGGCTGGGCTCATCCCGATTGAGCTAAGTGTAATCGCAGCAAGGAATGCCGTCAGTGTTCTGAGTATTTTCGACATTGTTCCCGTCTTTCTGGGTTTCCCCCTATGTTTTTTAGCCTACTCCTTATAGATGTCGGTACGGGTTAGTAGGTTTGAGATAAACAGGAAGGACAATTGTGAAGATTTTCTCGGGCTGGGGCTGCTTTATGTTCATCGTTGCTGCCTTGACAATTATGGGGATTGACGCTGGCAAAGAAAACCCTTTGGTTTGGGTTTTTATGGCTGTAGTAGTGGCTTTGATGGTAGTTCTTTATTTCTACTTACGGAAAAAAGAACAAAAAACTTACCTAGCCAAGATGGAGCAGATGGCCCAGAGCCTAGATCAGATGGCTGAGTCTGAGTTCCCAACCGAAGACGTTGTCTTTGCCACAGAAAAGGATGAGGAAATTGTTGTTCGCATTTCCGGTGTCGGGCTAAAGGAATATCGGAGCAAGGGATCAACTTATGGCGGAGCTTACGGGGGCCTAAGTTTTCGGGTAGCCAAGGGTGTTAGAGCAAACGTAGGTGGGATGCGGGGCGGTTCAACAAAGAAACCAGAAGAATCCACTTTGCTAGATGTCGGTCAGGTTACCTTCACCAATAAGCGAATTGTTTTTACAGGCGATAATGTCGTGGCCGAGTTTCTGCTGGATAAAATTGTCAACCTTGAAACTGGACCGAATGGTATTCAATTGGAAATCTCAGTTTCAAATCGACCAAAAACAGCAGTGCTTGAAGCGGCAAACTATCCGGAGCTCACTCCAGGCATGGCAGCGGATTTGGCCCTGACTTGGCAAAAGGACGGCAAGCAGGGTGCTGCGGCTCAAGCCAAGGTTTTGGCTAACAAAATCAGGGTCATGGTTGCCGAAGAAAAAGCGGGGAAGTAGCCAAATACTCAAAGGGTTAGAATTGGACTGGACTCCCCGTGCGGCGTCACCTCGGCTAACTCCCCCAGGATCGAAAGATAGCAAGGGTAACTGGGCTCTGGCGGGTGTGCGGGGAGTCTTTACCACAACCCCCGTTCTTGTCTGAGATTAGGTTTAGGCTCTATTCGTGTCCACTGCTTTATATCGTCGCTATCGTCCAGAGTCTTTTGCTGAGCTCATTGGCCAGACTCAGGTGACCATTCCACTCATGGCAGCTCTAAAGAGCGACCGAGTAAACCATGCATATCTGTTTAGTGGCCCACGCGGTTGTGGGAAGACTACCTCGGCAAGAATCCTTGCCCGTTGTTTGAACTGTGCTGAAGGTCCAACTGACACTCCATGTGGCAAGTGTCCATCGTGTATTGAACTTTCTAGAGATGGTTCAGGATCACTTGATGTTATTGAAATTGATGCTGCTAGCCACAACAAAGTCGAAGATGCCAGAGAGCTCAGAGAGCGAATCGCTTTTGCTCCTTCTCGTGATCGCTACAAAATCTTCATTTTGGATGAAGCTCACATGGTTACTAAAGACGGCTTCAACGCTTTGCTCAAGGTGGTCGAAGAGCCACCGGCTCACGTAAAGTTCATCTTTGCTACCACTGAGCCAGAGAAAGTTATTTCAACTATTCGGTCGAGAACCCACCACTATCCATTTAGGTTGGTGCCACCAGCACAGATGCTCGAGTATTTGCAAGAGATGTGTGCTTCGGAAAATGTAAAGGTTGAAGAAGGTGTGCTCTCTCTAGTTGTTCGTTCTGGTGGGGGTTCAGTACGTGACAGCCTTTCACTACTTGACCAGCTGATGGCAGGCTCAGAAACTAACAGCATCAGCTATGACCGGGCAGTCGGACTTCTCGGTTACACAGACTCAGCTTTATTAGACCAGGTAGTTGACGCCTTAGCCGAGGCGGATTCAGCAAAAGTATTTTCTAGTGTTGATCAGGTAATCCAAAGTGGTCAGGACCCCCACCGGTTTGTTGAAGACCTCCTCGAACGAATCAGAGATTTGATTATTGTTGGCTCAGTTGGCCAGGCTGCAAAAAATGTTCTACGTGATCTACCGCAGGATCAATTAGAGCGCTTGCGTCTTCAGGTTGAACGTTTCGGCAGAGCAGAGCTCAATTACGCTGCTGAGGTTATCGCTGAAGGACTCACCCGTATGAACGGCGCCACAAGCCCGAAGCTACAGCTTGAACTAATGATGGCTAAGGTTCTAATTCCTTCACAAGATCAAACAGAGACTGGGTCGCTAGCAAGAATTGAAAGACTGGAACGGCGAATCGGAATGGCTGCCGTTCAAGCCGAGCCAGCAACTGCAGCGTCAGCACCAACTTCTCCTGCGCCGGCTGCAGCTGCAGTTACTTCGGCACCAGTCGACCTGCTTGGTTCTTGGCCCGATGTGCTCACGAAGCTAGCCAGCCTTTCACGTTCTGCCTGGACAGTGGTCGTGGCACAGAAGCCGGTTGCTTTTGACGGTGAAGTAATTGATATCGCTTTTGCTAATGATGCCGATAAGGAACTATTCCGAACCGGTGGCACCAATAGTCCGAGCGAAGTGCTTCGCCGAGCAATATTTGATGTTTTGGGTATACGGGTAAAGTATCGGGTGGCGACTCCTGCTCAACCGCAGATGGTCACCGAGCCAATTTCGAAAATCGAGGAACCAGTTGTCAAACCTTTAGAGCCAGTAGCTAAGCCAGCAGAAGTATCTAAGGTCGATGAGGTAAACGACAAGCGCAATAAGTTAATTGATACCGATGCCCAAATTGGCGATGCCGTGATCAGGGATATTCTCGATGCTGAGATTATCGAGAGAGATAACTAAATGTATGAGGGTGTAGTCCAAGAACTCATCGATGCTTTATCCCGGCTTCCAGGTGTTGGCCCAAAATCTGCTCAGCGCATCGCTTTTTATCTGGTGCAAGCAGATGACGAGCAGGCTAAGGAACTAGCCAATATCTTGCTAGAGGTTAAGGCGCGTGTTCGTTTTTGCAGCACCTGCTTCAATGTGTCTGAACACGAGCAGTGCAACATCTGTCGCGATCCGAGAAGAAGCAAAGAAGCCATCTGCGTTGTTGAGGAATCGAAAGATGTCCAGGCCATTGAGAAGACCAGAGAATTTCGCGGCTACTATCACGTCTTAGGTGGAGCTATCAGCCCAATCGATGGGATTGGTCCAGAAAATCTTCGTATCAAGGAGCTGATGGGAAGGCTCAATGACCCAGAGATCAAAGAAGTCATTATTGCCACTGACCCCAACCTTGAAGGTGAGGCAACCGCTACCTATCTAACTAGGATGCTTGTTCCGCTTGGCATAACTGTTAGCCGCTTAGCATCAGGGCTTCCAGTAGGTGGAGATCTCGAATATGCCGATGAAATCACGCTGGGGCGGGCTTTTGAAGGCAGAAGGATTGTTAGCGGGAACTAGGTTCTGGGCTAAACTTAGACTATTCATCGTCGAAAACCCCCATTCCTCCAACCCAGGAGCATTTAGTTGGCGCTAATTGTCCAAAAATATGGCGGCTCGTCAGTAGGCGATGCCGACAAAATCAAGCATGTCGCCAGGCGTATCATCGATACCCAAGCAGAAGGTAACCAGGTTTGTGTTGTTGTCTCGGCTATGGGGGATACCACCGATGAGCTGTTGGATTTAGCCAATCAGGTAGCGGTCAATCCTGAAGGTAGAGAACTTGATATGTTGCTTACCGCGGGTGAGCGTATCTCAATGGCGCTTTTGGCAATGGCAATCAACGACCTTGGCGCTAAGTCGCTATCGTTTACCGGTTCTCAAGCTGGAATTATCACCGATGAGGTTCACGGTAATGCTCGTATTGCCGAGGTAACACCTGATCGAGTTGCTGAAGCTCTCAATGCTGGAAACATTACGATTGTTGCTGGTTTTCAAGGGTTTAATCGAGACTCGAGAGATATCACCACTTTGGGTAGGGGTGGCTCGGACACCACTGCGGTTGCCTTAGCAGCTGCGCTAGGGGCAGATCTTTGTGAGATTTATAGCGACGTCGATGGAATCTATACTGCGGATCCTAGGGTTGTCCCAACCGCTAGAAAACTAGAATCAATCGATGTTGAGTCGATGCTGGAATTGGCTGCCGCTGGAGCAAAAATACTTCACATTCGTGCCGTTGAGTTTGCCCGTAGACATAATGTTGACCTTAGGGTCCGTTCAACTTTTAGTAATGATCCCGGAACTGTAGTTCTCTCTGATGAAGACGGAGTAAAACAAATGGAAGAGTCAATTGTTTCAGGTGTTGCCACCGACAAGACCCAGGCAAAGATAACCGTCATCGGCATTCCCGATGTGCCAGGTAAGGCTGCGGCGGTTTTCACCACGGTTGCTGAAGCTGGTGCGAACATCGACATGATTGTTCAGAACACACCGACCGGTTCCGACGTGACCGACCGTGTGTCCGATATCACCTTTACTTTGCCTAAGGGTGAGCTAAAGAAGGTTTTGGATGCGCTTGCGCAAAACCGAGATGTGCTTGGTTACCGTGAGCTGGAAAGCGATGACCAAATTGGAAAGCTTAGTGTCGTTGGTGCCGGTATGCGCACTCACTCAGGTGTCTCGGCAATTTTGTTCCGTAGCCTAGCTGAAGCTTCAATTAACGTTGAAATGATTTCAACCTCTGAAATCCGAATCTCTGTGGTTACCAGCTTGGATCAGGTCGATGACGCAGCCAGAGCAGTTCACAAGGCTTTTGATCTCGATGGTGATTCAGTTGCAACTGTTTACGCTGGCACTGGGCGCTAAGCATGGCTAAGCCAAATCTTGCTTTAGTCGGTGCTACCGGTGCTGTTGGCACCGTGATGATTGACATCATTAATAATCGCCCTAACATTTGGGGAGAAATAAGACTTATTGCCTCGGCTCGATCGGCTGGGAAAAGGATTGCTGTTCACGGCCAAGAACTAACTGTCGTAGCGCTTTCCGAAGAAGCTTTTGACGGTATTGACATCGCTATGTTTGATGTTCCGGATGAGGTCTCTGAAATTTGGGCTCCAATCGCTGCCAGTAGGGGTGCTGTTGCCGTTGATAATTCGGGTGCTTTTCGAATGGATCCAGAGGTTCCGCTTGTTGTTCCTGAGGTAAATCCAGAGCAGGCAAGAAATCGCCCCAAGGGAATAATCTCGAATCCGAACTGCACGACAATGACCATGATGGCAGCTCTCGGTGCTCTGCATCGAGGTTGGGAGCTTAAGGAACTGGTTGTCTCTAGCTACCAGGCTGTTTCTGGTGCCGGGGTAGCGGGAATCGACCGACTCAGAGCGGAAATTCAGGCTGTCGCTGGAACAAATGTTGGTGAGCAAAGTAATGATCTTGAGAAAGTTTTGGATGTAACTGGCTTGCCGGTTAGTGATTCGGAATTTTCTGATCCAATTGCCATGAATGTTATTCCTTTCGCAGGATCACTCAAAGCCGATGGTTTCTCATCTGAAGAAATGAAGGTTCGTAACGAAAGCCGAAAGATCCTCGGGATACCTGATCTGAAGGTAGCGGTAACCTGTGTTCGTGTTCCAGTTCTAGTTGGACACAGCCTTGCTGTTCATGCAACCTTCGCCAACCCGATTACGGTAGCTCAGGTGCATAAAGCGCTTTCAGAGGAGCCAACCATCAAACTTATGGATGATCCCGCTCAGGGAATCTGGCCAACGCCTAGCCTGGTTGCTGGTCAAGATCCAACCTACGTTGGTCGAGTGCGGGCATCGCTAGATTTTCCAAACTCTATTGAGATGTTTGTGGTTGGCGATAACCTGCGCAAAGGTGCAGCTTTGAATACCTATGAAATTGCTGAATTAGTTGCTAGTGAATTCTGATTTGCTTAGTAACCTAGCAGTATGCGCAAGTTTCTAATTGTTTTGGTTTTAGCCCTAACTGGCTTTGCGCTGGCTGGATGTTCTAGCCCAGATAACCAGACTCCAAACACCCAGATTCCTGACAAGCCAGCGGCCGACGCTCCAACCGTTAATGCCGCCGACTATGCCAATACCTATGGTGGCTATGTTTTTGGTGTTGGTGGCGGAACAGTCTGGTGCACAATAAACACCAAGCCGAATTTTGTTATTTGTGAACACCGTGAGGTCGATGTCACCTATCAGCTTCCATCTGCCCCAGCCAGTTGTGAAGGTGCCTGGGGATACCAAGCAAAACTTTGGGCTTTCACCCCGTCCGAGGGTAAAACCGCCGATTGGTATTGCTCGAGTGGATTGTTCTCCGATCCAGATGGAATATATGATCTAGCCTCTGGCTCGAAAATCACTGTCGATGGAATTACCTGCTTTGCTTCCGAGCAAGTTGCCCGTTGTGACAATGAGACTGGGCAGTATCTGGTGCTCGGGGCTGAAGTTTACGCGTTCGGAAACTAACTAACAGCAGTGAGAGTAACAACTCTCACTTCAGGCCGACAGGCAAAACGTACCGGTGCAAATATCGAGTTTCCTAAACCAGCGCAAACATTAAGCCAATAAGTTTTATCCTTTGTGGTTAGTTGATGTGTGCCCCTTGCGTATTTAGTCGGAAGATCGCAGTTGGTGACAAGAGCTCTGCCGATGAAGGGCCAGCAAACCTGACCGCCGTGGGTATGTCCGGCAAAAATAAGTTCTGCCTCCAAATCGGCTAGACCATCTAAAACGGCTAGGTATGGGGCATGGGTAACCCCAATTACTAAATCAGCACCTTTTATCTGTTTCGCAGCAGCGCTAACTTTTGCTAAATCTGCTCGGGATTCATGCGGGTCATCAGTGCCAACAAATTTGATTCTGAGTCCCTTTACTTCAACTAATGCTGAGGCATTGTTTAGTTCAGTCCAACCCAAATCTTTGAAACCCTGATTGAGTTTTGCAACGTCGAGTCGGTTTTTCGGGTTGTTATCGCGATGGCGTTTCGACGGGTGTAGCAGGTAGCTGAACGGGTTTGTAAGCACCGGAGCATAGATATCATTTGAGCCGTTTACGAAAACCCCTGGTTTTTTCAAGGCTTTTAGTGAATTAAGCACTGGTTCAATGGCATCTCGGTGACCTAGGTTATCGCCGGTGTCAACAACCAAATCTGGATTTATCCGTTCTGCCAGCGTTGCTAGCCAGCGCTGTTTAGCCCGCTGCCATGGTGCCATGTGTATATCGGAGATATGTAATACGGTTATGCTCTGGCTTCCCTTGGGTAACACCGGAATGGTTGAGCGCTTAACGGCAAACCAAAAACGTTCAATCAGGGTTGCCCAGATCAGGATCAGAAGCGGAATACTTATAAGCCAGAGCATTATGGTCCGGTTGAAAGCACCAGCAAAATAGCGCTTAGCGAATTCACCGCTTTACCCGCTGCCGGAACCGTGCCAATAACATTTCCAGCTGGAACAGTCGGATCGCTCTTGAAGAATTGACTCTGCGAAGGTTGTGGAACGCTCACGGTTGGGAAACCGGCATCATTGAGAATCTTTATTGCCTCTGTTTGAGTCTTGCCGTGAACATCAGGCACTTTAGTGAAACCACCCTTGGAGACATAGAGCTTAATCATGCTGCCCTTAGGGATTACCGTTAGCGCTTTAGGGTTAGTGTATGCAACGGTACCCGCTGGCAAAGTTGATCCAACTAGGTTTGTCATCACCTTCACGTTGAAGCCAGCAGCAACCAGATTCTGAGTTGCTGTGTCTGGGACTTGTCCAGCAACTGATGGAAGATTCAACATCGTTGCGTCAACCATGTCCTGCGGAGGTGCATCAAACTCAACACCGGGGTATGCCTTATTGGCGGTCTTCATGATGGTGCGCCAAATGTCGTGACGAACTGTGCTTGCCTGTTTGTTGTTAAGTTTGATTTTTCTAAGTGAAGTATCACCAGAAACGTTACCAACCCAAACAGCAGTGCCAACCGCTGAGGAGAATCCTGTCATCCAGGTGTGAACACCGGAGTCTGTGGTTCCGGTCTTGCCAGCTAGTGGAGTCCCATCGCCGGTGTTTGAGGCAGCACCGGTTCCACCGGCAATCACTCCCTGCATCGCCTTGGTCATACCGGCGGCAACTTCTGGGGTAACTGCTTGGGTGCAGATTGACTTAGGAACAGTCAGTTCGGTGTTGGTTTCGCGAACGACGACTCTGTCGATGGCTATCGGGGTGCAGAAGACACCTTTGTTGGCAACTCCCGCAACAGCGGCGGCCATGGTCAGTGGTGCGATCTCGTTAATGCCAAGGATCGATGAAGGATAGAACAGTAGGTCGGTGCCGTCGGCTCGGTGCACACCGAAACGCATGGCGGTATCGCGGATATCGCAGAGATCTAGCTGGCTAGCCATGGCAGCAAAGGCGGTGTTCACCGACTTTACGGTGGATTCGTAGGCGGTTAGTTCCTCTGGCTCTTTGCTGTCGTTATTTGGCGCCCAGGTTCCAACTAGGGAACCACAGCGCGAGCTGAACTCGGTCGCATCCCACTCTCTTATTCGAGCATCGACTCGGTCCATGAGTTTGTGCCCCTTACTCAACCATTCAGCAAGGGTGAAGATTTTGTAGGTTGAACCAGTTTGGAATCCTGATGATCCACCGTAGTTTTTATCAGCCGAGTAGTTCACCGAGGTGTGACCGGGCGTATTGCTATCGGTTTGGTCATAGATTCGGTTCTGAGTTAGCGCCAGAATTCTTCCAGTCCCGACTTGAACTGAAACCGATGCAGCACCAATCTTGTTTTCATTGGTTGGCGGTGCCCAGGTCTTGGTTGCTCGATCAGCTACCCGCTGCATCTTGATGTCCATGGTGGTATAGATGTCTAGTCCACCACGTCGAAGCAGAGCTTCACGGTCAGTTTGGGTTGGGCCAAATTCAGGTGAGTTACGAATACTCCAAACAACATAGTCGCAGAAGAAGGCGGTGGTTTGATCTGCCTCACAACCGACAGGAATCTTTTGGATGTTCAGCTTAATTGGAGTCTTTTTATATTTATCAGCTTCAGCTTGGGTGATGTCACCGGCGTCAGCCATGTTCTGAATCACATAGTTTCGTCGATTAAGCGCTCGCTCTTTGTTTTCTTCTTTATCTGGTCGGTAATCCTCAGCACCTTTGAGCATCGCAGTCAGCATGGCCGCTTGGGGGATGTCTAGATCCTTGGCATGCACACCAAAGTAATACTCGCTGGCTGCCTCAATTCCATTGATGTTTGTTCCAAAGAAGGAAAGGTTTAGGTAACCAGCCAGAATGTCCTGTTTGCTATAGCTTTTTTCCAGCGCCAGAGCCAGGCGAACCTCTTGGAATTTGCGCTGCAGTGCATAGGCGCTGCTGGTTTGCATAGCAATTGCTTCTGGGTCACCACTTAGGACAGCTGCTTCCAGCAAATTGTTTTTCACATACTGCATGGTGATGGTTGAACCACCAGGGCCCGAGCCTGCCTTAGCAATGTTGGTCAAAATTGCTCGGCTTAGCGAAATCCAGTCGACACCACCGTGTTCGTAAAATCTTGGGTCTTCGGTGTCAATCGCGGCGCGGATCATATTGGGGGAGATTTCATCAAAGCCGACCGAGATTCGGTTCTCGTTGAAGAAACGAGCTACCTCAATCGGTTCACCATCTTTGACCGCATAGATGGTTGAAGCTTCAGCTGCGTTTACCGGTCTAATGAAGTCTGGGAGATTTTGGAAGATCGATATTGTGGCGCTAACGCCAAGCCCACCTAGCCAGATGAAGGGCACAAGCAGGGCAATGCTCAGGATGCCGGCAATGGAGCTGAGGCCAAAGAGGCTCCACCAGCCTCCGCGGCTCTTCGACTTATTACCCTTTTTGGACATAAACTCTAGGTTACCTTCAATATTTGAGAGGACGCTGAAGACTATGCCAATCTGGGAATACACCGTTACCCCGCTACCACCCCACAATCCCAAGCAAATACTGGACCATTGGGGTGCTCAGGGCTGGGAATTGGTCCAAATTGTGCCCACTCCAGAGGGTGGTTTTGTGGCCTATATGAAGCGTGTTAAGGAGTAAAAAATGGGTCGTATTGAAGATCGGCTGGTCGCTCTTGGTCACCCACTACCCGCCGTGGTTCCACCGGTAGCCGCTTATATCCCAGCGGTTGTAACCGGCAATCTGGTTATGACTGCGGGGCAGTTACCAATGGTTGAGGGCAAATTAGTTGAGAGGGGCAAAGTGCCTAGCCAGGTAAGCCCGGAACGCGCCAAAGAGTTAGCTCAAATCTCGGCATTAAATGCACTGGCTGCTGTGAAATTTGCCATCGGAGATCTTGACCGAATCACAAGAATTGTGAAGGTAACCGGGTTTATCTCATGTGAAGCGGATTTCACGGCTCATCCAGCAATCAACAACGGGGCATCAGAATTTCTAGGTCAGGTATTCGGTGATGCTGGAGTCCATGCCAGAACTACTGTTGGCGTAAGCTCATTGCCCCTTGATGCACCGGTTGAGGTTGAACTTATAGTTGAATTCAACTAATCGTGAGATTCAGTTTCCATCTTTTCTTTGATGGAAGCCATCACTGTGGAATCGGCAAGTGTTGTCACATCTCCGATTGCTCTTCCCTCGGCAACATCTCGGAGTAATCGCCGCATGATTTTTCCAGATCGAGTCTTTGGCAATTCGGCAACGACCATAATCTGCCTTGGCCGAGCAATCGCCCCAATCTTCTGCACTACCCAATCCTTGAGAATTTTAGCCATGTCGGTTTCCGCAGGAGCATCAGAAATTTCATCTTGCCTGAGCACCACGAAGGCAACTACTGCCTGATCAGTGATTTCATCTTTCGCCCCGACTACCGCAGCTTCGGCAACCCAGTGGTGTTCGACCAGCGCAGATTCAATTTCCGCAGTTGACAGTCGGTGTCCAGAAACTTTGATCACATCATCTATTCGACCTAAAATCCAGATGTCGCCTTCGGAATCGTAGCGAGCGCCATCGCCGGCAAAATACTTGCCGGGGAATTTGTTCCAATAGGTTTCCTTGAACCGTTCTGGATCTCCCCAAACTCCGCGAAGCATGCTTGGCCAAGGCTCATCGATGGTTAAATAGCCAGCTGCGCTACCGTCACTTGCAATTTTTACTGGCACACCCGCCTCATCTACTATGCCAACAGTTATGCCGGGCAAAGGCTTTTGAGCGGCACCGGGTTTGGTTTTAAAGGCACCCGGAATAGCAGAGATCATGATGGAACCGGTCTCGGTCTGCCACCAGGTATCAACTATTTCGCAGTTCTTGTTGCCGATTACATCGTGGTACCAGTGCCAAGCCTCAGGGTTGATTGGTTCACCAACCGAACCGAGAATGCGAAGACTGGATAAATCGTGACCAGCGATTACATCCCTACCAACTTTCATAAAAGTTCTAATTGCAGTTGGAGCTGTGTAGAAAATCGAGACTTTGTACTTAGCGATAATCTCCCACCATCTTCCAAAGCTAGGGGTGTCTGGAGTTCCCTCATAAATAACCTGCGTGGCAGCATTTGCTAGCGGTCCATAGACCACGTAACTGTGTCCAGTTATCCAACCGACATCCGCGGTGCACCAGTAGATGTCACTTTCGGCTTTCAAATCAAATACTGTGCGGTGGGTGAATGATGCGCCAGTTAGATACCCACCGGTTGTGTGAAGAATTCCCTTTGGTTTACCAGTGGTTCCGGAAGTGTAGAGAATAAAAAGGGGATGTTCGGCTTCAAAACCCATGGCAACATGTTCTGGAGAAGCATTGGAGACAACATCATGCCACCACAAGTCTCTTTCAGACATATTCACTGCGCTGTTAGTTCTGCGAATAACTAAGGTGTTCTCAACACTTGGACATGCGTTATCAGAAAGCGCCTGATCAACCGCCACTTTTAGTTCGTGAACTTTGCCTTTCCGGAATCCGCCATCGGCAGTGATAACCAGTTTGGCGCCGGCATCCAAAATTCGATTGCGCAGAGCTTCGGCACTAAATCCTCCAAACACCACACTGTGAACCGCTCCGATTCTGGCCACAGCCAACATGGCAATTATGGTTTCCGGAATCATTGGGCTATAGATTGCGACTCGGTCTCCTGCAGAAATACCAAGGCTCAACAGGGCATTGGCAGCCTTTTTGGTCTCGCGAAGGAGTTCGGCGTAGCTGAATGTTTGGGTGTCGCCAGGCTCTCCTTCAAAAAGGAGGGCAGTTCTATCGCCTAAGCCAGCCAAAACATGGCGGTCAAGGCAGTTATAACTGGCATTGATCTTCCCATCGGCAAACCACTTGGCAAATGGAGCATCACTGAAATCAAGGGTTTGGCTGAATGGTTCATCCCAGTGCAGCTTTCTTGCCTGTTCCGCCCAAAAAGCCAAGCGGTCTCGGGAGGCTAACTCGTATAGATCCACCATGACTCAACCCTACGCCCAGAGCTCACCGCTTTACTATCTGGTTAAAATGTTGTTATTATTTGTCTGTCAGCTTCGGCTGACCTGCGATATCTTGATTCCCCCAATCATTTATCGCCGGCCCCGGTCACTCCCCCCAGAGACCGGGGCCCCTTTACTTAATCGCTTTCCACAGCCAGTAGTACCACGGATTTTTCAACAATAAAGTCGCAACCAAATTCGCCTTTTAGTTTTCCAGACAACATGGATTCATGAACCCGCTTGAGCTATTTGCGGATTCGGAAGTGACCGATATCCTCATAAATTCGATTGAACCAATCCAAATCCTAAAGTCAGGCAAGCTGCAATCGTCAAGCCTTTGCTTCTCAAGTGAAGCTGAAGTTTCAGGATTGGCGAAATCATTTATTCGAAATGCTGGAGCGAGAATTGATTTGGCGAAACCATTTTCTGAAGTTAACATCGACACTGAACATGGTCAACTACGGGTTCACTGTTTGCTCGGTGGTGAATGCTCAACTGGAACACACATTTCAATAAGGCGACATCCAGAAAAACAGCTGGCTCTCCAAGACCTTCTAAGTTTCGAATCAATTAGCCAATCCCAGTTGGATAAGTTACATGAGATTGTTGCAGCAAGATCCAATTTTGCAATAGTTGGAGCTACCGGTTCTGGCAAGACAACGCTTTTGAGGGCGATGTTAGGTGAAATCAGGGATCAACGAATAATCACGATAGAGGATTCACCGGAACTTCATTTGAAAAACGCGGTTGCACTCTACACAAGACCAGCTAACGCAGATGGCTTTGGCGAGATTAACCTAAAAACTTTAGTCCGTGAAGCGCTAAGGATGCGGCCGGATCGACTAGTTGTTGGTGAAGCCAGAGGCGAAGAACTTGCGGTATTGCTGCAGGCTTTGAACACTGGACACACCGGTGTCGGATTCACTCTGCATGCTAATGGCACCCAGCAAGCCATCAGTCGAATGCTTGGATTACTCGCGCTTTCATCTATTCCAGAAAACGTAGCCGCAGCCATGCTCGGTAATGCAGTTGATTATGTGATTGAGCTGAGCAGTCTTGATCGTTCAATCATCGCGGTAGAGAAGCTTGTGATTTAGTTGGAGGCCTCCCTTGCCCTGGTTAGATTCGCTGGCCTAATTCGTTCAGGTGTTGAGATGCCAAAGGCAATCACAATAATTGGCGGACTTCCCAAAGATAAGAATCTTCGGTTTCTGCTGGAGGTAGCACTGGAAACAGGTTCAGCGGTGAATTTTGAAATCGATCTGGTTGCGGATCAATTTGGCTTTCAAGAGCGTTCGATTCACCGAATTCAGACGCTTCAGGCCGCCCCGCAGGCCAGTGCAAGGCTGGTGATTTGGCTTCCTTTCATAGTCCTTGCCGTTGCTTGGTTAGCTGGACTAGAGATACTCTCAGCGGTCAGATCTAACCCACTGATTCTCGGCGGCTTCCTATTCGGAGTGCTGCTACTTGTATCGGCGCGATGGGCCACGAGCAAAATGATTCGTCGAGCAAAACCTTCGATTAGTTCAACCGGTTTTTATCTTCTTGCTCTCGCCATGAATGTGTCTGCATCGGGTTCTTTAGTTAGAGCACAGAATCGATGTGAAGAAATATATCTTCGGGTATTTGGTGTCAATCCGCCCTCACGGGAAATGCTGGCTTTAGCCGAAATCACGCATTTGGTGGAGCAAACCGGTGCTCCAGCAGGAGAGTTGTTACGCAGACAGGCCGAAATTTTGCAACGTGAGGAATTATCAAAACTTGAGCAAAGAATTGAAAAGCTCTCCATACGTTTATTGCTTCCGCTTGGTATTGCGGTGTTACCTGCTTTTGTGCTCATCGCTTTACTGCCGTTGAGTGTATCGATGTTGGCCCAATGATGAAAGGAAAGTTAGATGCTACAGAGAATAAAAGAAGAAGATGGAGCAACCACGGCAGAGTATGTGATCATAACTCTGGCAGCCGTCGGCTTTGCAGGATTACTTCTTGGAATATTGCGTTCGGACGAGGTCAGAACGATGCTCTTAGAACTGGTTCGAGGAGCAATCGAAAACCCGCCAACGACCTAATCAGTGAATCAGGAACTATCACAGCAGAATTTGCCTTGGTTATTCCTTCGGTTGTCTTGATTATTGTTTTTGGGATTTCAATAATGGGGTTGCAGAACACACGCATTCAGCTTGTTGAGCTTGCCGCTGTTGCCTCACGAGCCCTGGCTCGTGGTGAAGATCTGGATGACATAAAAGTTATGGTTCAAGAAGTTCTTCAATCCGCTGAACTAAAAACTGAGGTCCGAAATGACTTTAGCTGTGTGAATTTGACAGTCGTGTCAAAAGTTTTTTGGATTGGCGAATATAAATTGAATGAGCAACAATGTTCGAGAAAATCTGGGCTTTGAAGCTAAAAAATGAACTTGGATCGGGTTCTGTTCTCGGTTTTGCAACATTTTTTGTAATTTTGGGAATAATTAGCCTGATTTTTATGAATACTAATGAAAGTGTTGAGTTAGCTAGGTTACAAGCCCGAACGGACGGAGCTGCTATTGCGGCAGCTGATGTCCTTAGGGGTTTGGCAACAGGCTACCCATGTGAAACGGCTGAGGAGATTGTGCAAGGATTCGGCGGGACCCTGGACAGATGTCATATAGTCAGTTTTGACATCTATATAGATGTCTCACAGGAAGTTATGGGTATAGTTCATAAGGTTCAATCTCACGCGGGTGTGGGATTGGATTCAGCAAGGTAGGAGATTTAGTGGCTGAAGCGTCAAAACTGGTCATCGTTGAGTCACCAGCGAAGGCTAAGACTATAGCTAAGTACTTGGGCTCGGACTTCAAGGTTCTAGCCTCGGTAGGTCACATCCGGGACTTGATTGACCTCAAGGAACTACCCCCCGAATTGAAGAAAAAGGGCAGCATTGGCCGATTCGCTATTGACGTGGATGATGACTTCAAGCCCTATTACGCCATCTCACCTGGAAAGAATAAGACGGTCTCCGAACTGAAGGCAGCGCTCAAAGACGCTGACGAGCTATATCTGGCCACAGATGAGGATCGCGAGGGTGAAGCAATCGCCTGGCACTTGCTGGATGTGCTCAAGCCTAAGGTTCCGGTACACCGAATGGTTTTCCATGAGATCACCAAAGAGGCAATCCAAGAAGCTGTGAAGAACACTCGAGCAATCGATGACAACCTGGTTCAAGCTCAGGAGACTAGACGCGTTGTCGACAGACTCTACGGCTACGAGATTTCACCAGTTTTGTGGCGGAAGGTTCAGCGTGGGTTGAGCGCTGGTCGTGTTCAGTCGCCAGCGGTGCGGCTAATAGTTGAGCGTGAACGCGAACGCATGGCTTTCGTATCAGCAAGCTATTACGACATCAAGGCGCTATTCGATACCAAGGTCGATGGTGAACCTAAATTTGAAGCCAAGCTATTTAGCTATAACGGGCAGCGTATTGCCAGCGGTGATTCGTTCAATGAAAAGGGCGAGCTTGTTGCTCAAGTCATGCTTTTGGATCAGGCAAAGGCTGATGCATTGGCTGAAGCTATTAAGTCGACTGGCCCAAAGATTGAAGTTATTTCAGTTGAGGCTAAGCCGTCAACAAGAAAACCAGCTGCCCCGTTCACAACCTCCACGTTGCAGCAGGAGGCTTCCAGAAAGCTTCGTATGTCGGCTAAGCAAACCATGGATGTTGCTCAGTCTCTCTACCAAGAGGGTTACATCACATATATGCGAACTGACTCCCCAACGCTTTCGACACAGGCAATCAACGCCGCTCGAAGCCAAGCTAAAGAGATGTTTGGTGAAGACTATGTTGCCGCAGCGCCAAGAATTTATCAGGGTAAAAACAAGAATGCTCAGGAAGCCCACGAAGCTATTCGTCCGGCAGGTGAGGTGTTCCGTAAGCCAGCAGAGGTAGCGGCTGAACTAAGTGGTAGAGCATTTGAACTTTACGATTTGATTTGGAAGAGAACAGTGGCAAGCCAGATGCAGGATGCCAAGGTTTCTACGACAACTGCGAAGATCGCGATTCACCCGCTGGCTAATGGTGACCGTGCCGAATTCTCAGTCAGTGGAACTGTGGTTACCTTCCGCGGTTTTATGGCAGCTTACGAGGAGAGCCAAGACGACTCCGGTAAGGAAGAGGACGAGGCAGAAGAGAAAGAAAGCAAACTACCTAACCTTGAGGTTGGTCAGAACGTTGCTGTTGTTGAGGTGAACGCTAAGGGTCACCAAACTAGTCCACCGCCTCGATACACCGAGGCGAGCCTGGTGAAGGCACTGGAAGAAGACGGTATCGGTAGACCATCAACTTACGCTGCCATCATCTCCAACATCTTGAACAAGGGCTATGTCGTAAAGCGCGGACAGGCACTAGTTCCTGAGTGGATTGCCTTTACCGTCATTCGCTTCCTCGAGGAGAACGTTGAGCGTCTGGTTGATTATGCCTTCACCGCGGCCATGGAAGAAGATCTCGATGAAATCGCTGAAGGAACAATGAACCGCAGTGAGTGGTTGAAGGAGTTCTACTTTGGCTCTAGCGCAAACCCAGGTTTGCACTCGATAGTCGATAACATCGGAGACATTGATGCTAAGGCGTTGAACTCACTTGATCTTGGTGATGGAATAACGCTCCGCACCGGTAAGTATGGGCCCTACCTTGAAATCTATGTTGAGCCAGGAACAGAAGGTGCGGATGAGAATGGTCGAAGAATCATTAACATTCCAGAAGGTTTAGCACCAGATGAATTGACCTTGGAAAAAGCGCATGAGCTTATTGAAGCTCCAGTGATTAAGGACCGAGTTCTAGGAGTCGATCCAGCAACTGGTTTCAATATCATATTCAAAGATGGTCGCTACGGGCCATATGTTCTTTTGGATGACCCAGATGCAAAGAAACCTAAGACGGCATCTTTGTTTAAGACAATGTCACCAGAGAGCATGGATCTTGAAACTGCAGTCAAGTTGCTTTCGCTGCCGAGAGTAATTGGAGTAGATCCAGAATCAGGACTGGACATCACTGCGCAAAACGGTAAGTTTGGCCCATACCTGCTCAAAGGTAAAGAGTCTAGAAGTCTTCAAACTGAAGATCAGATTTTTGAGATTGATCTTGATGGCGCACTAACGCTATTTTCTCAACCTAAACTTCGCGGTCGTGTTACCGCGGCAACTCCTTTGAAAGAGTTTGGTGAAGACCCAGCTGCAAAGACCAATGTTGTTGCCAAGAGCGGACAGTTTGGTTTGTATGTTACTGACGGTGCAATTAACGCAACCGTTCCTAAAGACGAACCGCTTGAGGAACTTACGGCAGAGCGCGCCTTTGAACTGCTTGCAATAAGAAGAGAGAAATTAGGGCTTGAGCCTGGTCAACCAGCACCAAAGGCATCCAAGTCACGCCGAAGCGTAGCACCAGCTAGAACTGTGAAAAAAGGTTCGACTCGGAAGGCGAAGTAATTGAGCGGACTTTTTATTTCATTCGAGGGTATCGACGGTGTCGGTAAGTCAACTCAGGCTGACCTATTGGAGAAGTATCTAGTTGGTCTGGGTAAGACTGTCGTGCGTACCCTCGAACCAGGTGGCACTGAGGTTGGGGTAGAGATAAGAAAGATTTTGCTACACCATCGCGGGGAACTGGCTCCTCGCGCCGAAGCCGCTCTTTTTGCAGCAGATCGAGCCCATCACGTGGCTAGCAAAATTAGACCAGCTTTGGCTCGGGGTGAGATTGTGATCACCGATCGCTACTTCGATTCCTCGGTGGCCTATCAGGGTGCTGGCCGAGAGCTCTCCATGGATGAGGTTAGGAACCTATCCCTTTGGGCAGTTGGTGGTTTACTTCCGGACCTGACTATTCTGTTAGACCTTCCGGCTGAGGTAGCAAGGTCTAGGCGCAATAAGACCGGAACCGAGCCGGACCGTTTGGAGAGCGAGAAAATCGAGTTCTTTGAGCGAGCTAGACAGGCTTATTTGAAACTAGCCAGTGATGAACCAAATCGGTTTTTGGTAGTTGACGCCTCGGCTGAGGTTGAGCAAATGCAGGAGATTATTAGGGCTCGCGTTTCGGGGCTAATCTAACTTTATGGTTACTGCTCCAAGAGTCTTTCGCGATGTTGTCTCACAGCCCGAGGCTGTTGGGGAACTTCTGCTGGAGTTAGCCAAATCCACCGATGTTCACCACGCTTGGCTCTTTACCGGCCCACCTGGATCTGGTAGGAGCGAGTTAGCCTTTGCATTTGCAGCAGCTTTGGTATGTGAGGAAGGAGGTTGCGGTCAGTGTAATTCTTGCCAGATGGTCAAGGTGGGCAATCATCCAGATGTTCAGGTGCTGAACACAGAGCGAGTGCAGATAAGTATCGATGAGGTAAGTGAGTTCATCGAGAAGTCCCAGCAGATGCCAGCTATCGCTAAGTATCGAATCATGATTGTTGAAGATGCCGATCGCATGTCTGAACGAACCAGCAACCTATTACTCAAATCCCTAGAAGAACCACCTAAGGGAACAATTTGGATTCTATGTGCACCGAGTGAAGCTGATCTTTTACCAACTATTCGATCTAGGGTTCGCCGCATCATGCTTAAGGTGCCGAGTGTTTCTGAGGTTGCTAGATTGCTGGTTGAAAAGTATGAGGTCTCCGAAAGTCTTGCTCTAGCTTCAGCTGCCCAAGCACAGAGCCACGTCGGTATGGCAAGGCGTTTAGCCACTAATGCTGCTGCTCGGGAGAGAAGAACCCGAGTCCTCGAAGCTGTCTTGGCAATAACTGATTTGCCAACAGCGATAGCAGCATCTGAGGTTTTATTGAAGCTAGCCGAAAGTGACGGTCAACAACTAACCGGTGAATTAGACGAGCAGGAGCGAAATGATTTGATGGCAAGACTCGGTGTTACCGAGGATTCTAAACTTACGCCTAGCTCAAGATCACAACTTAGAAAACTTGAAGAAGCTCAGAAAAAACGTGCCACCAGATCCAAGCGCGATGGTCTCGATCGTATCTTTGTTGATTTGATGGGGCTATATCGTGATGTTTTGACTGTTCAACTAAACTCCGGCCAAGAGTTGATCAATCCTGATCTAAAGCGTGAGATTACAGCGCTGGCTAGAGACATTAGCCAGGCTCAAGCCATACATGCAATCGAGAAAATTCAACAGGTGCGTTATCGAATGGACAGGAATGTTAAGGACACCCTTTTGCTTGATTCGCTGACGGTAAACCTTAGAAGGAGAAAGACCAGATGAGCAGAAAGAACACCGTCGTGCTCAGCCTGAGCATTCTTGCAGGAATATTGTCGATGGGCATACTGGTCTATCAGCAACTGCCGGATGCAATTTCCGATTTTTCCCCGACTAACGGAAAAACTGAGGATGTTGCCGAAGATTTGGTTCCCTTCTATAGCCAGAAACCCCTTTGGCGTAACTGCGAGGGGAGTAATACTCAGGCTCGCTGCGGTGAGATTGAAGTCCCGCTGGACTGGTCCAAGCCAAGCGATGGAAGTATCAAGATTGCCCTAGCCATAAACCCAGCTATCGATCCCAAAAATGCCCCATACTTGCTGATGAATCCAGGTGGGCCAGGTAGCAGTGGGCGAGACTGGGTCACTGAGTATATAGATTCGACGGGGACCGAAAGACTCAGAAGCGAATACAACATTGTTGGATTTGATCCACGTGGTGTTGGCAAGAGCACTGCGGTTAAGTGTCTGCCAGCTGAAGACTTAGAGAAATACCTTTATGAACCATCACCATATGAGTACCTCTCGGATCAGGATCTGGAATACAGCAGAACTCAAATAAAGAAGTTTGCGGATGCTTGTCTAGAAAACACCGGAGACTTACTCGGTCATGTTGATACCGAATCCGCAGCCAGAGATATGGATGTTATCAGGGCGGTCTTGGGAAGTAAGCAACTGAACTATTTAGGTTTCTCGTATGGGACCCTGCTTGGTGCAACCTACGCGGTTTTGTATCCCGAAAAAGTTGGTCGGTTTGTTTTAGATGGAGTAGTCGACCCTACTACTTCAGCTGAAGAAGATTCCCTTAATCAGCTAAAAGGGTTCAAATCGGCCATGGAGGCCTATCTATCCGATTGCATAGATAACGTTTCGGACTGTCCATTCAAAGGCCTGACGGTTAACCAGGCGATGGAGAAGATCGGCAAAGATTTCCTCGGGGTCTTGGAGGATAAGCCATTGAACACCAGCATTGATAGAAAACTGAGCCTCTCATCTGCTTTTACTGGAATTATCGCAGCGCTTTATTCTGAAGACTCTTGGAGCTACCTGACTAAAGGCTTCAACGAATTCTTCGCTGAAGATAGAGACGGTCGTATTTTCCTACTACTTGCTGATTCCTATTACACGTTTAATAGCGACACCGCTGAATTCGATAGCAATATCAACGAAGCATTCAAGGCTGTGAGTTGTTTGGATTCGAGAGAGTCTGAAGATGAAGCGAGCATGAAAAAGCAGAATGATAAAGCTTTGGCAATTAGCCCGGTCTTTGGAAGATATTGGCAGTATGGTGGGTTGGCTTGTCATGGGTGGCCTTTCCCAGTAAAGCCGTTGCCTGCCGATTACTCAGCTAAAGATGCTCCCACCATGCTGGTGATTGGAACGACTAATGATCCAGCCACACCTTATTCGCAGGCAAAGAACTTTGCTGAGAACGTTCTGGCTCACGCCTATCTGTTGACCTATAAGGGTGAAGGTCACACCGCATATGAGCAGTCAAACAGTTGTGTTGCCGATGTAGTTGATGATTTCTTTATCGACGGCACACTCGTTGGTAAGTCAAAGACCTGCAAATAGAACATGAAAAATAACCGAGTTCAGGAGTTCTTCTCCAAAAAGTTTCGTGCCCTGCTTTCCAATGATCCCAGTGGCACACCCCCTTGGCTGGATGTGATTGCCAGAGGGGATACCGGAGGTCTTTTTCTACCGACTGATGCTCCTTGGGTGGTTCATCGCGACTTTGGAACACTGGTGGGTGGTATTCGAGCGCTATTGGTTCAGGCCCTTCATCCAGGAGCAGTTGCCGGTGTTGCCAACCACTCAAGGTATGAAGCAGATGCTCTCGGCAGACTGGCGGGGACCATCAGGTGGCTTACGGTAACCACCTTTGGTTCTTTTGAGGCGGTAGCTCAAGAAGCTAGCCGGGTAAACCGCTTGCATGACCGAGTAAAAGGTGAATACCAACTCAGTGATGGTTCGAACAGAAGTTATCAGGCGGCGGATAAGGATCTGCTTTTGTGGGTGCACGTTGCCTTCACCGAGAGCTTTTTAGTCTGCCACCAGATGTTTGCAAGTCGACCCATGCCAGGCGGGGCAGATGCCTACGTCAGCCAGTGGTCTCGAGCAGTTAAAGATCTTGGGCTGGCTAAATGCCCGATGTCGGTTTCAGAACTCAATGCCACAATCGAAGATTTCGCTAAGAGTGGAGCTCTTCGGGTGGATGAAAAAACTAGAGATGTGATTAGGTTCATAAAAAAACCTGGCCTACCCTGGTGGTCTTCGGCTATCTACAAACTTTTGTTTCAAGCCGCTGTGGTTAGCCTTAGCCCAACCGAGAGAAAACTACTTGGTCTTAATTCTGGTCCGCGCTGGTTGATTATTCCCCTTACCAAATTCACCTTACGTTTAGTGAGGTGGATTATTGGGCCAGAGTCTCCGATTGAAGAAGGTGCACTGGCTAGGTTGAGGCGAGTTGGCCTGCTGCAGGAGAATTAGAATTATTAGCGCTAAGTAATCGCCACCCTAGCTCAGTCGGTAGAGCAGCTCCCTCGTAAAGAGCAGGTCAGGAGTTCGATTCTCCTGGGTGGCTCCATTTTCATAAACAAGCTTTGTAAGCTAAATACTTTTCTGGTTTCTTGAAGGGATTTGTAATGAATTGCAAAAGTTGTCAACGCCAACTAGATCCTAAAGACAAGCTTTGTCCATACTGTGGAGTTAAGACCCAATCGGCAGCAAATCTTGGTTCAAGACTGAAAAATCGTATTTCCTTCACTGACCGTCAGATAAATACTTGGACCTGTTGTTTAGTGGTTTGTTTTCTTTTCGTTATCGTGATTGCAGCCTTGATTACAATCGGCATCTCGCTCCGGCAGATGTGACTCTTTTCGGGTCTGTTTAGTTTTGCTAGACTTACCTTGTTGATGTGAACAAGGAGGTTTGCATGAGTCAGATTAACTCTGCAATTTCAGCTAAAGATCTTTCCCAAACTCAAGAGTGGGAAGTTATCAAATCAGCTGCCCTTACCCTCCGCGGCCACCAAATAACTGATGGCTCTATCCCAGAACAGTCCGTTCACAAAATCTGTGCTATAGCCGTTTCTGGGATTTCTGGTTCGCTTAGAGAATTAGCCAGCAAGATTCCGCACGATAGCGAGTACTTGTTGGCTTGTGCTGATGACTTTGATCGCTGGTCGGATACAGGTTTCGGAGTCCCTGATTTTTACGACTCGCTCTCGGCATTCCACCCAGAACGCAACAGGGTCGATGGCCTTGCCCACCTAGTAGTTTTCCCGATGTATACCCAAAATGGCTCTACCGACCGCTTTGTTGAAGCGGTGCTGTTTGAGGTAATTTGGCCAGAGTTTGTCTCTCGGCTGGAGTCATCCGAATACGGCAACCCAGCATTTGTGCCAATCCGGTTTGTCGATTTCACTCCAGGCTACGTCACCAACTCAGCGGTGCTTTTTCCTGAGTCAGTAGCGCTTACCCCTAGGGTTCCGGTTGGATCACCAGAGGGTACCAAGGCAGAGCTACCACCGTTTACCTGGGGTGGGATATTTGCTGATCGTGAGGCGGCAAGGTATCGACGCGTGGTCAAAGCTGCTGCGGAAACAACTCGGTTAGAACTGCCGGAGGCGGCCAAGGAACTTCTCGAAAACCAGAAACTTGCCGAGCAGACTTTTGTGATGTGGGACTTAATTCACGATCGCACTCATATGCGCGGAGATCTTCCATTTGATCCATTCATGATTAAACAGCGTATGCCGTTCTATCTCTATGGTTTAGAGGAAATGCGTTGCGACTTAACCGCGTTTAGAGAATCGGTAAAACTATTTAGAGCAAAAGATACTGACGAGGAAACCAGAAAGTATGCGCAGCTGGTTCAATATGCAGTGCTATTTGATCGCATCTTCCGGTTCCCACTATCTGGAAATAGAAAACGTAACTATGACTCCGTTGCCGGACAGTTGCTCTTTGCCTATCTGCACCAACAGCGAGTGATTCACTGGACAGATACTCAGCTCACTATAGATTGGGACGAACTACCTGATGCCGTTGTGTCGCTTTCAGACAAGATAAATGATTTGTATTGGCGATCAATCGATCGGCCAAAAGTAGTTCACTGGTTAGCCGCTTACGAATTAGTAAGTGATTATCTAGCTCCACACCCAGCATCGAAATGGGCCAAGCGTGAAATACCGCTAACTGGAACCACTGCGGAGCTAACCGATCAGATTATGGATGACGAATTCCCACTGTCAATGTTTTATGAAGCATTACTGAAAAAGATGACTCCGGTTATCCAATCAACGATTGGTATTACTGGGAAAGATTAAAGTCCGACAGTTCACTCAGGAAGCAATTCCAAACTAGAAGAACATTGTCCCTAAGGAACATGGTCCTGCGTTTAAGCATGAAAACTGGTAGTGCGCTGATTCCAAGCATCTGGCTGCGGAAAGGGATTACGCGGCCAGGGCAAATTAGATAAAAGGGATAGGTCTCTTCCGACACGCCGAAAGAGAGTGAAACTTGCGCGTTCCCGATATGCAACTTATATTGTCGTTATCAAATTGTTATAAAAAAAGGAGATTTATGGGAGCTGGTTCGGGAGGCGGCCCGTCTATAAGCGGGCCAAGCCTGCAGGCCAACATAGCCCGGCTTCAGCATAAATTCACTTTCAGTAATCAAGCAGGCAAATTCGGGGTAAGTGGTTCCGGCAGGGCCAGAGTGATAGTTTCTGAAAATCCAAAGGCAACGGCAAGACAATTCTTTGAATCACTTTCTATTGGATCAGTAAAGACCAAAGGTGCTGGTTGGGAATTGGGTAAGTTTTCCGATGGGTCTGCTGTCTTCTTTCGACCAATTTCGAAAAGTGGAGGCCCTGCTGTCAATATCAAAGTAAAGGGATCAAAACCTATTCGATACAAAGTGCACTTTGAACAAACCGGCTGGTTAAACCAAGGAGATAAAAAATGAAATTAAAGCTGAACCCAAATGAGATCGGCCTGCTAACGAGCCTTGCTGGATCCACCTTTAGGTATGTAGTTGGTGCATCACTTCAGCACGAGCTTACCGCGGCAGAAATCTACTTGGTAACCGAAACAGATGCTATTTCTATACGCGCAACGACGGAAGAGTACAAATTCGATGGAGAGTATGAGGATTTCAATCGATTAGGAATTTCTAAAGCTAGCAAGTCAAAGGTCCAACGTGTTATCGAAGAAGGTGAGCTTCTTAGAAAGCATAATGGCGAAAGAATTCTTGCTGTTTTCTTATTGCAAGATAGGATCAACGGATATTTGGACGGAAATCCAAACTTCAGTTTGGAATCAGACTGCGGAATCATCTTCCAATTAGAATCCGGCTTTATCGGCGTTTATCAATCAGACCGCAATCTGCCAATTCTCGAAGTGTCTTATTCCGATACTATCTCGCTCGAAACTAGTCCAAGAATAGAAAGTATCTTTGAGGATGACATTAATCAGAAATTTGACTACTTCAGAGAAGTTAAGAAAATAGGATAAGGCAAAATCAGTTATCAAACTTGAAATAAAGACAGAATTGGACATGATTCTATATGGGGGAATCCCAGGATGGTTCCCTCTTGGTTTTCCATGTGGTGGCCCGAATCAAATTCCGGAACTAAGTAGGTTACAAATTGATGTAGCACCTAGCTCACTTGTCGCCTTTGATCAGCTGTCTAGAGTTAGCGACCCCAAAAACACAGCACTTCATTTTTACGTTCACGACAGAAAATTCAAAAACATTCTGGTGAATCCTGAAAAGTATGTCGATAAATTCGCCAAATATGGAGCACTCCTAACGCCAGACATAACCTTAGGAACCGAAATGCCAACTTGGATGCGAATACAAAAAACGCACCTTTCAAGATCCGTAGGCGCATTTTTCGAACAACGCCAGTTCACAGTCATACCCTCCCTTAGGTGGGTGGACTTATCCGATTTAGACTTCGTGTGCGAGGGGGTACCCAGAAATAGTGTCATAGCGGTAAGTGGACTTGGAAGTTTTCGTGATGCAAAGTTGAAACGTGTTTTTGAAGCTGGCCTTCAGGAGGTTGTTGCCAGGCTTGAACCTTCCTGCATAGTCATCTACGGTCACGTTAGCTGTGAACTACTTGATTCAATTAGCAAGTCGACGACACTTAAAAACTTCCACACTGCTACATGTTCACACTGTAAAGCGGATTTCGCTGAAAACATCGGCTTGTTTGATACTAACTAAGTTAGTTTCCACTGATTTGGGCCAGGATCAACGTTTTGGCCCTGTGGAGTCTTGCCACAAGTTCAGCCTGCCTAATTCCGAGCTCTTGCGAGACATCACTCATTGTGCGCTCTTCTATAAGTAATCCGTAAGCCACCTTGGCGATAGCCTCAGGTAGCTTACTTACCTCATGGGCAATTTGTTCTTTAGTAAAACCAGATAGATCTGGCTCTCCCTCTTCAAAGGTGACATCTAAGTCAAATTCGTTTGCCATCATCTCTCCTAAATAAACTTACTTCGATAACCCTGCACCACAGATCTCATGCCAATACCGCAGACGCCGACTAGTTGATTGCCGCGGTGATACTCAAATACACACTCGCCAGAGATTTCCCCAGCAACCATGCTTACCCGGTCAGCTAATCCCAGTAAACCAAAGGCTAAGAGGTGATTGTCATACTGATCTGACCAGAATGACGGTACCGGTCTAAAGTCCTCATCCAAGATCCCAGGGTAATTATCCCCATGATTGAGCATTGCGGCGATAACCGAGGCTGCTCGCTTTGCGGTCTCGGTTGGCATGTTCCAGTGCTCGACTCGTCTTGGTTCAAAGTCAAATATCGGGTTCACAAACCTGGCTACATCGCCAATTGCAAAAACATTAGTTATTCGTGAATCATCTTTCCGAGTAACTCGCATCGCTGAGTCGACCAGCACTCCATCATTGCGATCGATCTTGTTATTGGATAGCCACTCAACATTCGGGTGCGAACCGATGGCTTCAACCAAGACATCACATTCAATAGTTGAGCCATCGTCTATTTTCACTGCTGTCACATGGCTAGTGCCAACCAAATCCTCAACCGAACGCTTTAGGAGGAATCGCACCCCCATGGCTTCGTGTCTAAGTTGCATCTGATTAGCTAGTTCAGTACCCAGTGGTTTGAGCATCGGCGCTGAAGCATTGTGAATCACGGTAACATTACAACCCAATTTGGTAGCTGTCGCTGCTACCTCACAGCCAATAAAACCGCCACCAACAATAACCACATTCTTACCCGGCTGTAGTTGTTCTCTCAGCGCTATCGCATCATCTAGGGTTCTAAGCGCGAAGCGGTTTGCTAAATCGTAATTGTGCACCGCAAGGCGCTTTGGCCTCAGTCCAGTTGCAATAACCAGTGCGGAATATTGATGCACCTGACCGTCGCTGTCAGTGATCGTGTTTTGTTCAGTATCTAAAGAAGTTGCTTTGGTTCCTAGAACCCAATTGACATCCGCTACTGAACTTCTCTTTTCAAAAGCAACTGCACTGTGACTAACTTCGGCGGCAAGTACCTCTTTAGACAGCGGGGGACGATTATATGGTGCCCATGGTTCATCACCAATGACGGTTATTGGTCCGCTATAGCCAAATCGGCGCAGTGCTTCAGCGCAGCGCAAACCCCCCATTGAGGCTCCGACTATAACTACCGGGTGCTGCATAAATTATTCGACGATACGGATTGCCTGCATCGGACAAACATCGACAGCTGCCTCAACATTGGCTCGCTCCGAGTCATCTGCCTCAGCGGTGTATTCAAGCTTGTCATCGCTATTAAGGCGAAAAATGTTTGGCGCTTCAAAGACACACTGGCCGTAGTGCTGACACTTGGTCATGTCTACTTCGATCTTGATCATGGTTATTCCTTTTCTTCTACGGTCGAAGGGTATAAATCTTTAGACGGGGTTCTGATGCCCCTAAATTCCCAGTCCCCACCTAGGGCAGTTGAGACTACTTCCTCAGAGGAAGTTGGCTGGGCACCAACATCCGTCCTTATTCCAGTTGGTCCCTCAACGATGCGGTTGGTCAATCTACCTAAGCCCTCAACCTCAACTTCAACCACATCACCTGGGTTTACTGGCCTTGAGTTAGCAGGAGTTCCAGAGAACAAGATATCTCCTGGCACCAAGGTAATGGTCCTGGCAATATCGGCAACCAGGTAGTGCATATCCCACTCCATGTTGTCGGTGTTATCGTCTTGTTTTAGTTCGCCATTGACATAGGTTCTAATGAACTTATTCTTGAAATCCCAATCGGTTACTAGCCCTGGTCCAATCGGTGCCAAAGTGTCTGAACCCTTCACCCTCAGCATCGATCCGGCATCAGTATCTCTAAAATCGTGCAGACCATAGTCATTACCGATGGTGTATCCGGCGATGTAGTCCCCAGCTTCTTCGGGAGAGATGTTGCGGCAGGTCTTGCCAATCACAATTACAATTTCACCCTCATAGTTCAACCACTTTAGGCCTTTAGGCCTGACCACATCACCGAGATGTGAGTTCAGTGCTGTGATCGGTTTGTGAAAATAAGTGGGTGCTGGGGGTAACTTGGTCATGAACTCTTTGGTTCGAGAATCATAGTTCAGATGAACTGCAATTATCTTGGTTGGTTCAACCGGTGGCAGGTGTATCGCATCCTTGATTGCCACGACCCTACCGTCACCGGCAACTAGGTTCTCACCGTCTCTAACTACCTGGGTTGGATAACCATCAAGCAGGATTCTTCTGTATTCAGTCACGAGAAAGTACCAGGTCCTTAGGTCTTGGGAAGCCGCCCTCAGGCTTTGAGAACCAGACGTGAACCTGTCCGGTTCCAATCGAGTTCTCATATTCAGAATACAAAACACCCTTTGCGGTGTTTAGTTCTTCTCCGGTGGCTCCGGCCATGGCTAGCCAGTGATAGAAGTTAGCTTCGGGCTTTACCTTAGAAAACTCTGGCATGGTTTCTAGAATCTTGCCGTGCTCACCATTTTTCATCCACTCTAATCTCTCGTAATCCATCTCACGAGCTAGATCTGAGTAAATGTGCTTAGGATCCGATGCTTCGTGCTTTCTCAAATCACGGAGCTTATAGAAAGTGTGTGAAAGAGCACCGGAGGCAATCAGGATAACTTTTCTATCGCTGTCTCTAATTGCTTCACCTAGAGCACGTCCTGCTCTGATGAAATCTTCGTGAGTGCCAGTTTGACAAACCGACATAGAAATCCAACGCTTCTCATCTAAGCCACGACCTAGATAGTGCCAGAGGTTTACCGTTGCGTAGAAGATCGGTAGGTGTGGATCAGCAATTGGTGTAACCCAGGTGCCGTTCTTCTCATCGTAATTACGAAGCGAGTTAGCTAGTTCTGGATCACCCTTCATGGCATAAGGAATCTGTGACATGCCTCGAGGAAGCTCCTCTGAAGTGAAAAGACCTGATCTTTCAGCAGCCGAAGTAATAACAAACTCGACTGTGGTTGCCCAGTGGCTGTCTAGGACCACAACGGTGTCATAGTCCAGAGTTTCAAAGACGTCCTTGCGGAGCTTCTTTAGTCCTGGAACTAGTGAAAGTTCCTTACCTTCATTGAGGTCATATCTAACCGCCTCAGGGAGCATGATTGTTGGCACGTGAGCCAGTAATGCGGCCCCTACTACTTCACCCATTGTTTATTCCTTCCATCCGTTAGGAGAAAAAACCGTGTTCTTCACATCGGCATAAAAATCAAATGACCAGTTACCACCCTCGCGGCCGATACCTGATTTCTTTGAGCCACCAAAAGGTGCCCTTAGATCTCTAACAAAGAAGCAGTTCACCCAGATGGTTCCAGCAACTAGTTCTTTAGCTACTCTCTCAGCTCTATCTTTGTTACCTGAGACTAATACCGCTGCTAGACCAAACTCGGTGCTGTTGGCCATCTCAATAGCCTCTTCATCAGTCTTGAAAGTCTGCATACATAAAACCGGCCCGAAAACCTCTGAAGTGACAATCTCAGACTCAGGATCTGGATTCATCACCAGTGTTGGTCTGAAGTAGAGGCCGCCTAGATCACTGTTTGGTTCACCACCCATGACGATGTTGGCACCGGATTCTCTTGCTCTATCAACAAAGCCCTTTACTCTCTCAAAGTGGACTTTGTGAATCTGTGGTCCTATTTGAGTGAATTCATCTCTAGGGTCACCTTGAATGATTGAAGCAGCTTTAACTTTAAACTTCTCAACAAATTCATCAGCGATGCTTTCATGAACCAAGATTCTAGTTCCAGATAAACAAACCTGACCAGCATTGTCATATTGCTCAACGGCAAGTTCAACTGCTAGATCCAAATCTGCATCTTCTAATACAACACAGGGAGATTTTCCGCCAAGCTCAAAAGACACCGGAGTTAGATTATCAGCAGCTGCCTTAGCAATAATCTTTGCTGTTGGAACTGAACCAGTAAATGAAATTCTAGAAATACCAGCGTGTGCTACCAGAGCTGCTCCTGCTTCTTTACCAAAACCTTGCACCACATTGAAAACACCATCCGGAATACCTGCCTGCTTAGTGAGCTCTGCAAAGAACGATGCACTCAACGGTGTCCATTCGGCAGGTTTCAGGATGACTGTGTCACCTGCAGCAAGGGCAGGGCCAATCTTCCAGGTTGCTAACATCAGCGGTGCATTCCAGGGTGTAATAAGCGCTGCAACACCAGAAGGATCCCAAGAAATCTTGTTTGTGTGTCCACGAGTTTCAAACTCTGGGTGTTGGAGTTCGTTTATTGCCCACTCAGCAAAAAAGCGAATGTTAAGTGCAACTCTAGGCATCACACCTCTGCGATGTGATCTAAGCAGTGAGCCGTTGTCCATAGTCTCTAGCTGGGCTAGAGACTCTATATTTTCTTCAACTAGTTCGGCTAAACGAAGTAGTTTTTCACCTCTGCCTTTAGGCCCAAGTGAAGCCCAAGCTGGGAAAGCAGCCCTAGCAGCCTTGACGGCTAAATCAATCTCTTTGTCTGTGCCCCTTGAGATTTCACCTAGGAACGAACCGTCAATCGGGGAGGTGTTAGTAAAGGTCTCGGCAGAGGCTACCCGCTGACCATTGATGTAGTGGCGGGTGTCTACTTCAAGCCCAACAACCGATACTGTGCTCAACGCCTTCGTTCCTCACTATTTTGCCTATTCATTAGGATACTAATGATTTAGACTAGGGCATACTAAATACACCGATACCAATGCTTTCATAACGATTCGGCAAGGAGCAGCAATGGTCAACCGCCCGAGAATAGCCATAGTTGGCAGGTTCACAGAGCACGCCTCAGCAATTAGAAGCCTAGGTGTGGTCTCCTCCAGAAGACTGCTCGAGGCAGTCTGGGTAGCCGGCGGTGAACCGATCACCTTCCTGCCTGTTGAAAACCCAAACTGGGAAGAACGTCTTCAAGGCATCAAAGGTGTCTTGATCCCAGGCGGTGGGGATGTTAACCCTAAATGGTATGGCGAAGAGCCAAACACCGAGGAGCTCTACGGGGTTGATGATCTGCAGGACGAGAATGACTTTTCAATTGCAAAATATGCCTTTGATAATTGCCTTCCGACCCTAGCTATTTGTAGAGGATTTCAATTAGTAAACGTGCTTATGGGTGGAAGCCTCGTTCAACATATGGATAAGGACCACAGAAACTTCATCCATCAGATCACAATTGACAACGACATGGAAGGGCTAGGCCTTAGCAAGCCAAATCTAGAATCTTCATGTTTCCACCACCAGTCAATCAAGAAACTAGGTGACGGATTAGAAGTTCTCGCCACCGCATCAGAAGGCCATGTCGAAGCATTCAAAATCCCATCAAAAGCATGGGCCTACGGTGTTCAATGGCACCCAGAGGATAACTACAAAGAGAATCCCCAACAGTTGGAGTTATTCCAACGTTTGGTAATTGAAGCAAATAAAAACTAGTTTCTCTCTTCTGCAAACTTAGTAATAGCTCTTAGCTGTTCCGCTAATTGTGCTTGTTTACTTTTTGCTACTGAGTTCGCAACTGCTGTTTCTTGTTTATTGAAGGCAGGGAAGAGAGTATCCATAAGTTTTCTGCCCTTGCTGGTTAACTCAACAATTACAAGGCGTCCATCTTCTTTACTCTTCTTTCTAACTAGTAGCCCTCTTTTTTCAAGAGTTGATAGCACTCCGGTAAGGGTGGCTTTAGAAAAGCCACCTTCTTCAGCTATCTGCCTAGTTTCAATTGGCTCCCAGATCCAGGTAACCCAGAGCACAACAAAGGCAGTCCAGGATAGATCGTTTTTAGCAAGCACTGTTCTTTCAAGATGGTTTCTAACTGCATTTGCTGCTCGGAAGAGGTTGGAGGTGACGGCCATGGCTTCAAAGTTGATGTTTTTGTGGACCAGCTTTTGATTTACCTGACGCTCGGTTTCAGCGAGGGTGTGTGGTCCGGCCATGGTTTGCTCCTTTTTTGGGTATAACTATTGTCTACCAATCGTTAGCATCAAAATAACTTTTTAGGCACAAAGCCCGAAGTTTTTGGTTTTGGGGACTAATCTGAAAATGATTTGTATCCAAACAATCGGAGTAATAATGACAGCGCTGTCTGAGCTAACCCTTGCAGATTTAGACCTCTTCGAAGCCGGAGCCCCGTGGCAGGTCTTTGACCGGCTTCGTGAAGAGTCCCCAGTTCACTGGAACGCTGAGGAAAAGCCCAACCACGGCTTCTGGTCAATCACCCGTTATCACGACATCGTCAAAATCTTGCGTGACCCTGACACCTTTACCTCAACCCACTTCACCAACCTGGAAGAGGTAGATGCCGAGCAGGAAGAAGCTAGAAGATCGCTACTTGAAACCGATGGTGCTAGACACCGAGCTCTAAGAAGGCTTTTGCAGGACCAGTTCACTCCCAATGCGGTGGCAGGGTATGAGACTTTCCTGAGAGGTCTGACCGCATCTACCCTAGATGCAGCTTTTGCCAAAGGGGAATTTGACTTTGTTGATGAGGTGGCGGCGGACTTTCCAATTAGGGTGCTCGCACGAATGCTCGATGTCCCAGATCATGACACCAATAAGTTGATTGAGTGGGGTAACCGAATGATCGGTAACACCGATCCAGAGCACGCAGACATACTGATTGATGACCCAGAGAGTGAGAAATATCGCTTAGTGCCATTTAGATCTCCTGCAGCTCTGGAAGTTTTTGAATACGGACAGCGACTCGCGGCTGAACGTAGAGGCAAAGACGGTAAGGACCTGGTTTCAACATTAATCAACCAGGTTCCAGCAGATGGAATTCCGCTATCGGAGCGTGACTTCAATACCTACTTCCTGCTGTTAGTTGTAGCTGGTAATGAGACAACTCGTCACACCATCTCACACACCATGAACTACCTGATTGAGAATCCAGATCAAATGGCTCTATTGCAGGAAAAGCCAGAGCTTATTCCTTGGGCGGTAGAGGAGTTTATTCGTCTAGCTTCACCGGTTTACCACTTCAGAAGAACAGCGACCAAAGATGTTGAATTCCAGGGAGTGAAAATCAAGGAAGGTGACAAGGTTGTTCCTTGGTTTGCCTCAGGTAACCGAGATAGCTCAGTTTTCCAAGATCCATACAAAATGGATGTCACTCGTAATCCAAACGAGCACATGGCCTTCGGTCGCGGTGGGCCACATATGTGTCTAGGAAACTCGCTTGCCAGGCTAGAAGTTCGCATTATGTTTGAGGATTTACTCTCACGTATTTCCAAGATGGAACGCGTCGGTGAGATAGATCACCTTCGATCAAACTTCGTAAACGGTATCAAGCGCTTCCCAGTGAAGGTAACGCTTAGATAAGTTTGGCTACCTTTTCTAGGTAGTTATCAATCAGGTAGAAGGTTCGTTCTCGAGCAGCTGGATCTTCAGCAACTGTTTGCTGGAACATGATCTCTGGGTCTTGTCCATCGTTACCGACCTCTCGAAGACCTCCCCAGTCAAGCCAACCTTTTAGAACAGCCGAAGTTAGCTCCGGGTGAAATTGAACTCCCATGCTGCGTCCATAGATAAATGCCTGTGAGGCAATCGGGTTGCGAGCAATCTCAGTTGCACCAACTGGCAACTGCCAGCGGTCGTAGTGAAATTGGAACCACGGACCGTTAGATAAAAGATCCTGGCGCTCTGACCAGATGTTTGTCCAGCCGATTTCTCCTTTAGGTCCGGGCGCTACTGAGCCGCCAAGAGCTCTGGCCATGAGCTGTCCACCGAAACAAATTCCAAAAACTGGTTTATCGGCTTCGATGGCATTTCTAACCCATTCCAATTCTGGAGTTAGCCAGTTACCGATGCAGGCATCATCCCAAGCACCCCATGGAGCACCAAGTGGAACGAGTAGGTCGAATTCTCTAAAATCTGGAAATTCAAAGGGAATATTTGGGCTATCAAATTGAGCCTCGGGGACTACCAGAACCTCGGTTAGTTCAAAGCCATGACGGGTTAGAGCTTCACCCACCCAGCCGGTTGGGCTGACGTGATCGTGTTGAATAAAAAGCGCTTTCATAAATTCCTTCATAACTTTTTGGGATAACCGTTATTTCTCAAGGCTACTAACAAGTATTATCCAAATATCGTTTGAATGCGAATGAGTAACAAAGGAGTTGCAATGGGCACCAACCTAACCGCACTACGCGAGAACCTTCAGGAACAGGGCATCGATGTTCTTAGGATTATCTATGCGGATGTTTTAGGTATTACCCGCTCTAAGGATCTGTTAGTTAGCCAACTGGAAAAAGCTGCCGGTCACGGACCTGCTTTTTGCCAAGGGGTTTGGGTTACCACTACCGGCGGTGATGTTCTCGATGCCGAAGGTATTGCCGGAGATGGATTGCAAGATCTGATTACTCAATTAGACCCAGCAACTATTCACCCTATGCCGTGGGAACCAGGCGTTGCCTACGCAGTTGCCGATGCGCTAAACCCAGACATGTCACCAAATCTTTTCTCACCAAGAACTGTGCTGCGCAAGGTTATCGATGCATACAACGCTCTTGGCCTTGTTCCAGTTTGTGGTCCTGAACTTGAGTTCTATATCGCAGATAGAACGGAGGACGGTGGCTTCAAGAGATCACTATCTAAGACCGGTCGGGTATACACAACCGGTGCTCTGGTCGACCCGAATGGTGTTTTCCTACACCTGATTCGCATGCTTGACCAGATGAACATCGGTGTCTTTGCTGGTAATCACGAGTTCTCTCCTAGCCAGTATGAAATAAATCTTTGGCACTCAGAGGCTATGGATGCGGCCGATCGAACCTTCATGTTCAAGACGGCGATCAAAGACATCGTGGCACGTGAAGGTCAGCATGCAACCTTTGTTGGTAAGCCCTGGAGCGATGAGGGTGGATCAGGTTTCCACCTACACTTCTCGGTTACCGACAAAGCTGGTAAGAATTTGATGCACGATGGCGATGAACTATCTGAAGTTGCATTACAAATGATTGCCGGTATCACTGCAAATGCAAATGCACTTACTGCTTTTACCAACCCAACCGTGAACGCATTCAAGCGACTCGGTCCTGACACCCTCGCTCCATTCAGAGCCAACTGGGGTTACGATAACCGTTCAACCATGGTTCGCGTTCCACCGGAGCGTGGTGGCGGAACTCGCCTAGAAGTTCGCGTTGGCGATGGGGCAGCGAACCCGTATCTGATCATCGCTGGGATCTTGGCGGCTGCCTTGGATGGGATCGTTAGAAAACTAGAAGCTCCTAAGGCTGCCGAAGGTATGGCCTACGACAACGAGGATGCTCCAACCCTTCCGGCTACTTTTACCGAAGCGCTAGATGCACTCGAAGCGAACGAGAGAATGCGTGAGCACATGTCTTCAGGGATGATTGGTATTTTCCTCACCATGAAGCGTGATGAGATTGCTCGTTACAACGCTGCGGTTAGTGACCCGGCAACTCGTGAAGTTACCGATTGGGAAATCAAAGAGTATTTAGAGGATTACTAAATCTTCTTTGAGTTATCTGCAACTAGCGTTCCACCGTTGAAGGTAACTCCGACTTCGCGGTAATAGCCGGCGAGAATTTCTCGCACTGGAAGTATTGACGCTAACTCATCCCACTGTGAGTCACCGAGAATAAGTTCTGCATCACCTTTCCAAGGTTGACCTAGATCGGCATCAACGCCGCTCATGGTAACTAACTGGTCGAGTGAGTTACCGGCACCTGGAACAATTGAAGGCATCCAGCGTGAGTGCATCATCGGGTGACCATTAACAAAACCGTTGGTTTCTGATGGCTCGCGTAGGGTTACCCTGGCACTTGCCAATCTGTGGTCATAGGCCGATAGCGAAGCACCTAGCATGGCACCGTTTTCTAATTTCGGTGTTGCCTTACCGTGGTTGAAGATTCTGGTCACTGCAACATTGCCAAGTTTCTTAGGATAGCCCTGGAACCAACCTCTGGCGATAGCAAAGTCTTTGGTAACCCAGATTGCTACGCAGCGGCTATAAGTTTTACCTTCATGTTTACATCTCACGACAACAAAAGCTTCGAGGTACTGGCTTCTAACTGGATCAAGTAGTTCCGCTTTACTCGATGAACAGGACTGCCAGTCAGCCCAGATCAGTGCAACTGCACCTGGGTGCTCATCGGCAAGCTCTAGTTCTTTTGGCAGGATGGCTCTAATGTTTTCTGGATCGGTTAGATACTCAACGGTTAGGAGAGTTCCGGAGTAGTACCAGGGCATATCCGGGATGATCGCGCTCTTACCGGTTGGGGTTTTCGGGGCCATAAAGCCGTGCAGTTCAGTCATAGCACTAGATTACCGAACCATTTGGATGCGAATAAACAGGGTAAAGACTAAAGATAACGATTAACTAACCATCGGTTCATAAGTCACAAAATAGAACCATTTTTCTATCATTCTCGGCAAGGCTTAAGAAGATCGTTCATACCCGAACGATTCCTTGACCTCGACGAGGAGAATAAATGTCAAATCAAGTGACCGATAACTCACTGCGCAAGAGTCGCCTTGGTGTTCTCGGAATCGTATTTTTTGTGGTTGCAGCATCTGCCCCACTAGTTGGAATGACCGGAGCTGTTCCGGTAGCCATTCTGGCCGGTAACGGTGCCGCTGCGCCAGGAGCCTACCTGTTGGTAGGTCTAGTGCTAATTTTGTTCAGCGTTGGCTTCACCGCGATGACCAGCAAGGTAACCAACGCCGGAGCCTTCTTCGCCTACGTCGGCCGGGGACTTGGCAGGAACATGGGTATCGGATCGGCTCTGGCCATGGTGGTTGGATACGTCGCGATCCAGTTGGCCATCTATGGATTCTTCGGCGGACTGCTTGCCGGTCAAATGGAAGCGAACTTCGGCATTGTGCTTCCATGGTGGGCTTGGGTACTTATCGCCTGGATCATCGTGACCGGACTTTCGCTATTGAGCGTTGACGTTGGTGCAAAAGTTCTTGGAGCCCTGATGCTTCTAGAAGTGCTGTCACTGTTTATTGCAGGGTTTGGTATTTTGCTAAATCACTCAAGCAACATGGACTTTGCTGCGTCTTTCTCACCGATGAACATCTTCGCTGGTGGCTTTGAAGGTGGAGCGGGTATCGCTATTGCCTTCGCATTAGCTTCCTATATTGGTTTTGAAGCAACCGCTATTTACGGTGAAGAAGCTAAAGACCCTAAGCGAGCTGTTCCAAGAGCAACCTACTGGGCCGTTGGTCTAATCACCGTGCTGTTTGCAGTTGTGTCTTTCGCCATGGTTACCGGTCTAGGTTCAGCAACTGTAGTTGACCAGGTGGCAACTCTGTCCGAAGGTGGCGCTAACCCAGCTGCAGTCCTGTTTGCACTTACTGAAACCAATGTCGGCCACTGGCTAGTGGTAGTGATGGAGTGGTTGGTTGTCTCTAGCTTGTTTGCCGGTTTGCTTGCATTCCAGAACGCCAACTCGAGATACGTTTATGCGCTAGGTCGTGCTGGAGTGCTACCTAAAGCACTGGGTAAGACCAACAAATTCGGTGCTCCAACCGGAGGTGTGATTGTCACCTCAGTGCTTGCCTTTCTAGTTGTGATCTTGTTTGTAGTGCAGAACCTAGACCCAATTCTGAACCTGTTCTTCTGGAGCAGTGCCATCACAGCAATTGCTGTGATGCTTGTTGAGCTTTTGGTAAGCGTTGCGGTCATTCGCTACTTCATGAGTAACCCAGGAACCCACTGGTTCAAGTCGATTGTGGCACCAGCAATTTCAACCATCGCTCTCGGCTTTGGTTTGTATCTTCTGATGTCACGCTTCAACCTGCTCTCCGGCCTAGCCCCTACTGTGGAAGCCACCGGAGTGGCTTGGTCACTGACCACGCTCGGTTGGATCCTGGTATTACTCCCATTCATCGCCCTTGTTATCGGTATCCTCTGGGGCCTGATCAACAAGAAGGATGAAGGCAAACTTAGCGAGGACATACTCTCCTAGAGCAACACTAAGCGCGAGGACCCAGGCCTAAGGCCTGGGTCTTTGTGTTTTTGTTTAGGGTCCTAACGTTTTTCATGGCAAACTAAAGGTATGTCAGCAATGAGGCTAGAACATGATTTACTCGGGGATTACGAGATTCCCGCAAGCGCCTACTGGGGAGTTCACTCCGCTAGGGCAGCCGAAAACTTTCCAATCTCCGGTGTCCCAATCGGGCACTATCGTTCGCTGATCAAAGCTCTCGCCATTGTTAAAGAAGCTGCAGCAAAAGCAAACCTTGAAGTTGGCGAACTAGATTCAAAAGTTGCCAGCGCAATTATCGCTGCCTGCCATGAGGTTGCTGCTGGAAAGTTTGACAAAGAGTTTATTGTTGATGCGATTCAAGGTGGTGCTGGTACTAGCACCAACATGAACGCTAATGAAGTTATCGCTAATCGAGCCTTAGAGCTTGCCGGTTATCAAAAAGGTGAATACGAACACATTCACCCGCTAAATGATGTGAACATGTCTCAGTCAACTAATGACGTTTATCCAACCGCGCTAAAAGTTGCCTTGATTCTTGAGATTCGTGAACTGATCAAGGCTATGGAATATCTCCGTGCTGCTTTTGCGCGCAAGGCAGACGAATTCAAAGATGTCATCAAGATGGGTAGGACGCAGCTTCAAGACGCGGTGCCGATGACTCTGGGCCAAGAGTTTGCAACCTTTGCTCGAATGACTCAGGAAGACGAGCAGCGACTCAAGGAAGTAATTCCGCTGTTAAGTGAAATTAACCTCGGTGGAACTGCGATCGGTACAGGCTTGAATGCTCCGAGCGGATATGCTGAGGCAGCTTGTCGCCACCTCAGCGAACTTGCCGGTTGGCAATTCGTAGTTGCCGAAGATATGGTCGAAGCGACCCAGGACAGTGGAGTATTTGTTTTAGTAAGCGGAGTTCTAAAGCGCGTAGCGGTCAAACTAAGTAAGGAAGCGAATGACCTTCGCTTGCTCTCTTCAGGCCCACGAGCAGGTTTTGGAGAGATCAGTCTGCCAACCCGTCAAGCAGGATCATCCATTATGCCGGGTAAGGTCAATCCAGTTATTCCAGAGGTAATCAACCAGATAGCCTTCACCGTTATTGGTAATGATATGACCGTGACCATGGCCTGTGAGGCAGGTCAACTTCAGCTAAACGCCTTTGAGCCAATAATCACCAGAGCGCTAATGATGAGCATTATTTATTTACGCCAAGGCTGCTACACCTTCGCCGACCGTTGTATTGATGGCATCACAGCCAATGTTGATAAGTTGCGCGAAGATGTTGAGCGATCAATTGGAACTGTCACTGCACTTTCACCGATGCTTGGCTACGAGAATGCGACATTGGTAGCGCAGACCGCCTTAGCAGAAAACAGCACAGTAAAGGAAGTAGTGCTCCGTCTAGGTCTAATGACCGAGGAAGAGTTCAATGGAATCCTTGGCGATGTAGATCGCCTAGTTAGACCAAACGACTAGTTGCCCTGCTTACGCTTTACAAAGAAGGCGCCGGCGGCGCTGCCAACCAGGATAAAACCGAGGCCCCAGAGAAACCCTTGAAACAGGCCATCATTTCTTTCAATTTTCTTGGAAAGTAATTCCTGCTTAGTGATATCTAGTTCAACACCATTCTCATCAAAACACTGGTTACCTTGTTTACTAGTCGAATAGTTCGAGTTGTTCACAACGGTGAAGCTGAAATCTCCAGAATTTACATGTCCGTCAGTAGAGGCGATTCGCCACAGCACCTTATATTCACCGGGAATTGAAATATTGACCGTGGTACTCAGTGCATTACCTTCAACCTTGGCGCAGGCTGGACCTAATTGCTCGCCAGTTCTAGCATCGGCAATGGCAATGAGGTTACCTTGGCCAAAAGGCAGATTCATCGCATCCTCATCAAAAGTAAGCATGATTCTGATCGGCCCAGCTTCTACTGTGCTTCCGGCAATAGGCGTATTGGTAACTAGATCGCCGTGGGCAAATGCTGGGGAAATGCCGGCAAATAAGCCAAGAACTAAAAGGGCTGAGGCCAATAACTTTTTCATAGGGTCAAGTTTATTCGCCTAAAGAAGGTCTAAAATTGAGGTAAAGGAAGCCACATCGGAGCTCAAATGCCAAAGTCCAATTCACCGTTGAATTACCTGCGACAGATCGTAATCGGTGCAGCCTGTGGTCTATTACTTCTAGTTTTGATTATTGGTGGCTTTACTCTGGCCGCACCTGGCTCAAATAGCTCTGCCACGGACACAACTACCCCAACCAACACCCCCACGGTTAGCCCAACCGCTGAAGGCAGGGACTGCTCGGTGGCTGAACTAGCCAGCGATGCCCGTCTGGTTGGCCTGCATGCCCAGGTGCTGAACCCTGCTACCAACGAGGTACTTTTTGACATTGAAGGAGATACGCCAACCCAGACCGCATCGGTTATGAAGCTCTTCACCGCAACCGCAGCGCTTCAGGTGCTGGGCCCTAACTACCGCGTTCAAACCAAGGTATTTGCGGATCTTGATAACCCTGGACAAATTGTTGTTGTTGGCGGTGGCGACCCTACGCTATCTAGAGTTGGGGTCGGCAAGGAAGGCGTCTATAAAGATGCCCCTAAAATTTCCGATCTAGCTGTTCAGATTAACGCTTGGGCAAGGGCAACACCAATAACCTCAATCGTCTTAGACTCAAGCTACTTCACCGGCCCAACCTGGGAGCCGGATGTTCCTGAGTCAGAGCGCACCTTGGGATACCAGTCTCATGTGACAGCACTTCAGGTTGATGGTGACCGGGATAACCCCACCATGGAAACTTCTCCCCGCAGCAACGATCCAATCGGCAGAGCGGGAACCGCTCTGAAGAAAGCAATCGGACCGTTAGCGGCAAATGCAACTTTGACTCAGGCTAAAGCCGGAACTAATCTCTTGCAGATTGCCTATGTCCAGTCACAACCAATTAGTAAGTGGATCAAGCACATGCTTCAGGTAAGCGATAACACCGAAGCAGAGTTTTTGGCGCGCTTGGTTTCAAAGCAGCTCGGTTACGACGGTTCGTTTAGTTCAGTTGATGCAGCCATCAAGGCTGGCCTCATTCGTGCAGGACTAGATCCAAGCGGACTACTTTTTAAGGATGGTTCTGGTGAAAGTGAGAGCAACCTAGTTCCAGCCACCTTCATCAACGCGCTTTTGAAAAAGATTCTCAACGAAGAAGGCGATTTGGAAGTAATCAAGCAGGCTCTACCAATTGCTGCTGAAACAGGTTCACTGGCTAACCGGTTCAAGGGCGACAACATTGATGCCGCTGGCAAGATTTTTGCAAAGACAGGTTGGACTAGACACGAGTATTCACTTGCCGGGATTATCAAGGCTAAGGATGATACCGATTTAGTCTTCAGCATCGCTTCAGTCGGTGATGTGAATGCGACAACTAAGGTTGCCATCGACAACCTCGCTACTGGTTTCTTCCGTTGCGGTAACAAACTTTCTGCTGAAACAAAGCCGAAAACTGAATAAGGAAGGTAGCAATGACGCTAACCGAACAAGAGCTTTTAGCTAAGGTGCCAACCAACCTCTATATAGGAGGTAAGTGGGTAGCTGGTCATGGCGAAAAACCAATCTGTGTTGAAGATCCAGCCACCGGTAAAACACTGCTTGAGATTTCTAACGCCACTGCTGTAGATGGCCTAGCAGCGCTATCTGCTGCCAGCGATGCACAGGCTGCCTGGGCTAAGACCGCTCCACGTGAGCGTTCTGAGATTCTCCGTCGAACCTTCGAGCTAGTTCGCGCCAGAAGCGAAGAGTTCGCCATGCTAATCAGCATGGAGATGGGTAAGCCTCTAGCTGAAGCCAGGGGAGAAGTTGCCTACGGTAATGAATTCCTGAGATGGTTCGCCGAGGAGGCTGTGCGCATTTCAGGGCGTTACGGATCATCACCTGAAGGAACTGGTCGAATGCTGGTAACTCAGCGTCCAGTTGGGCCAGCCTTTGCAATTACGCCTTGGAATTTCCCACTAGCGATGGCCACTAGAAAGATCGGTCCAGCAATTGCTGCCGGTTGCACCATGGTGGTAAAACCTGCTGAGCTAACTCCATTGACAACGCTTTTGCTTACCGCAACTTTGGAAGAAGCTGGCTTACCAGCTGGTGTGGTTAACGTAATTACCACCAGCACTTCGTCGGCTACCAGTGCACCAATAATTTCAGATCCAAGACTTCGCAAAATAACTTTCACCGGTTCAACCGAAGTCGGTGTGCGTCTGTTGGAACAGTCTGCTAAGCAGGTGCTTAGAACTTCAATGGAGCTCGGGGGAAATGCACCATTTATTGTCTTTGAAGATGCGGATCTAGATGCAGCGGTTACCGGCGCGATGCTAGCCAAACTGCGCAACATCGGACAGGCCTGCACTGCAGCAAATAGATTCATCGTGCACGAATCTGTGGCTGAAGAATTTGCTAACCGCATGGCCGAACAAATGAGTCAGATGCCGCTAGGTAGAGGTCTTGATCCAGAAACTAAGATTGGCCCGGTCATCAATGAGAAGGCCAGGGAAAACCTCAAGCGTTTAGTGGACACCACCGTTAGTGAAGGTGGCGCTGTGCTAACCGGCGGTAAGGCTGCCGACGGTGCTGGATACTTCTTTGAGCCAACTGTTTTGATGGATGTGAAGCCTGGTTCAACTATCTTGGCTGAAGAAATCTTTGGACCAATTGCACCTATTGTGAGATTTAAGACCGAACAAGAAGCAATCGACATTGCTAACGACACCGTCTACGGCTTGGTCTCCTACGCATACACCCAAGATCTCAAGCGCGGTCTTAGACTTGTCGAGCACCTGGATACCGGAATGACTGGCTTGAACAGCGGTTTGGTATCTAATGCGGCGGCACCGTTTGGTGGCGTCAAGCAGTCTGGTCTAGGACGCGAAGGCGGGCTAGAGGGAATCAACGAGTATCTTGAAACCAAGTATGTGATGATTCCCGATCCAAACATCTAAAGAAGGTTCGATCATTGTCGAAACATCAGGTCCAATTTAATAGTGGCCTTTCTTACTGGTTGAAGCTTTCCCTGCCTTTTCTAATCGCGATTTCAGCCTGTGTTCCAGCGATGTGGCTGCAACTTAATGCAGCTGGTAGCACTGAGCCGATTATGGGCTTACTCGCCTACGGCTTAGCGATTGTTGCTGCAGCTTTCATCCTGGGTTGGATCGGCGAGGCTGCTGAATTGGATCTGTCCGGCGGTCTGGCCGTCGGCATCTTGGCTTTGGTAGCGATTTTGCCAGAGTATGTAGTTTCTATTTACTTTTCTTTTGCCGCTGGTAGCGATCCGACCATGGTCGAATATGCCACTGCCAACCTAACTGGCGCTAACCGCATAGTTCAGGGATTTGGTTGGCCCGTGGTTGCACTGATTGCCTACTTCTCGATTAAGTCAGTTCGTGCCAGACGATCTGGCAATAAAAAGGAATTTGGTATAGCCCTTGAGTCCGATTCAAGAGCAGACATCGGCTTTTTGATTTTAGGTTCAATGGTGATGCTGATTGTTCCAGTAGCACATTCGATGCACTTACTTACCGGAATTCTGCTTGTCGTTATTTACTGTGTTTATCTCTGGCGCATTTCAGGCTCCTCCAGATCAGAACCTGAGCTTGAGGGAACATCCGCCTATGTTGGTGCGTTACCTAAATGGACCAGAAGAATATTTATTTTGCTGATGCTGGTGGTTTCAGCTACTGTCATCTTCTTATCTGCTCATCCCTTTGGTGACAGTTTGATTGAAGCTGGCAAGGCACTAAACATCGACGAATATATTCTGGTTCAGTGGTTAGCTCCGGTTGCCTCAGAGGCACCGGAATTTACCCTCGCCTTTTTATTTGCTGCTAGAGGTAAAGAAGGTGCTGCCCTAGCAATTCTTATTTCAAGCAAACTAAACCAATGGACACTTCTTGCTGGTTCAATGCCGATTGCCTACGTAATCGGTGGTGGAGAAAATGCTGCACTACCGATTGACTCAAGAGGCGCCGAGGAACTGTGGCTTACTACGGCGCAGACACTTTTAGGTGTTGCGATTCTGCTTACTCTTCGCTGGGGAATGACCGCGTCAGTTTTGATTCTGGGATTGTTCTTAGTCAGTGTTATTCCGGATGAGACTTTCCGAAACGATTTGGGAATCGTACATATGGTTCTCGCATTAGTTTATTTCTATGTGAACCGGCATTACATAAAGCCGACTATCAAAGCGCCGTTTAGCAAACCGAAGGACTAAGCATGAAAACTCCAGGCCGAATACTCGCACCTGCCCTATGGGCAACAACCCTTGGACCGATAGCCACCTTCCTCGGCTACACCTACGGGGCATATGCCTGGCCAGGTTATGACGGAATGGTGAAGACCATCAGTGATCTAGCGGCCAATGATTCACCGGTCCAACTGATGATGTCTTCAGTCTTCATTTTTGGGGCTATCTGTGACTTTGTAGTTGCCTTCTATGCCAAGGCTTTCCCAATGCCTGCTCGGATTGCAATATTTGTCGCTGCTTTAGCAACCATCGGCCTCACCGTTTTTGCTACCCCAGACCAAGAAAGCTATTCGATTCCGCACAGAATCTTCGCGATCATGAGCTTCATTATCTTCTCAATTTGGCCGCTGTTCGCCATTCGTCGCGGAGCGGATGCTCCGCCGATGCTGCGGCCGAGAGCCGCCGTGTTGGGAACCATCTTCTTGGTATCGGTTAGTGTTTGGTTTCTCTCACTTTGGGCCGATGATGCTTCAACTATCACTGGGTTAGGTGAACGCATTGGTGTTGCTGTTCAGGGGATCTATCCCATGATTGTCATCTGGCACACCTGGTATTGGATGCGAAAGAAAAGTAATTGAAATTCGTTGACTCGGCCGGTAACCAGATTGGTTCAACCCAACTGGGTCGACAAATACTTCTAGCTGCGGCGGGTAAACCAGAACTCGCAGCGGAAATTAATTCAGTTAAGAACTGGCGTAAGGAATATCTATCGGCATTTAGGTCAATTGCAAAATTGGAATTGATGAATGATCGTTCCGCACTTGAAGTTTCAACCAGAGGTCTAGCTGAATTTGAAAGATCAGTTCTAACTGATGACAATCAACTCTTAGTTGAGGTAGTTCGCAATGCTTGGCGGTTGAGCAAGGATGCAGTTTCCATAGTTGTTGTTAGCGGAACTGGTTTAGTCAAGAAACCTGAAGTTAATGCTGAGGAGTATATTGAGCAGCATCTAGCCGAACCAGGTGTAAAAGAAGCTCTGCAAAACTTTAGACTTGATCACATCGATGAGAATTTGCTTATTGCTCTTGCAGGTGGAGCGGAGTATTCACCAGCTCGCACCTGGTTAGATTGGGGAGGGCATGTCGCAATTGTTGCCAGAGCTAGAGAATCGCTATGGGTTGAATTAATTTCGCATGCTAGGCATAGTGCTGGGACTTTGTATGTTCCGGTGCTCAAATCAAAAGTCGATGCAATCGATATTGAAAAAATCAGTGACGCTGAACTTGCCAAGATAGCTGGCCTTGATCTGATCACTGATTACGAGGCGATTGCCGGGTGGTTGTCGATGTTAGCTCGAACCGAAACTAGAAGACTAGTGCTTGGTAGTTACGCCTATGCTCCTGGCGTTAAGCACCTCCAGGCGCAAGCAGTGCAGCACTGCCTGGCTCGGGCGATGACCGAAGCATTACCTAAATCCAGAGTTGTGCTTACCTGGCTGGCAACCCCTACTGATTCCTATGTCGCCCCAGCCAGCTTTAGAACAGACATGGACGAGCGGTTCCAGAAACGAAGCCTTGGGACCCAAATCAGGGATTTGATCTTTATGGTTCGGAAAAACCAGCCGGAATCATTTAGGGATGAGTCAGGTAGGGAATTGGTGGTCATTGATTCGACCTCCTCACTGCAGGGGCCCTCATACGCCCTAGCCAAGAGGGTTCAGCGCTGGCTTAGCTACCAGCAGGTTTATGCCGACCGCACGGTGGCTTACCTTGTCTCCCCACCGGCTAAGACCCAGTCGGTGCTGGGAACCAGGATATTGCGAGCCACCTACGCAGGATCAGCCAAATTTGGTCTAATTCCCTTCGAAGTGAAGCAAGCCGTGGAACTCTCGGCTGCACTGCTTATATGCGTCCTAGACCAGCCAAAACGCCTAAATCCAATGGCAAGTTATCTAGATTTAGCCGTTCACGGGGGTCTCTGGAGGCTTATTTATCGGCCGAGCGATAGCTGGCGCGCAAGTACCGTTCGGGGACTTTTCGGTTACTTCAAAAAGGCCTAAACCCTTTATAAACAAAGGGAAACGCTTACATACGCAAAGATAACAAATCAGTAAAGACTGCCTGAAAGCGGTTTCTGGAAAGCGGTTTCAGGCATAAAGTCTAACCAAGCCATAACTTTTGGCGAGATTTCCCGTATGCCAGAGCCAGTGCTGGTAACGGACATAAATACTGAAAGGTAATTAAAGGATGAACCTCAAAAAATCAGGGTTGATGGGATTTTTGACATCACTCGCGGTCATTGGTTCTTCAATAGTTGGTCTTGGAGTTGGTGCAGCATCAGCTGCTTCATCACCAATCACCGTAACTTTTGAAAGCGATGACACTTCAGGCGCTTCCTTGGGTGGCTCTGCAGACTTTGGAGGCAACGCATCAAGCGTTGTTACTTCAACTGTTGGAGCAAATACTTCCAAGGTTGGCAAACTAACAAACGGTGGTGAGTGTTGGTCTGGTACCACATTCTTGATTAAGTCATCTGGTTGGCAGCTTGTCTCAGATGTTTCCAAGATAGTCACCGCAGACGTTTACTCGACAACTCCTGGTGCTGTTATGAAGCTCAAGGTTGAAGGCGGAGGATCTGATCCTGCTCGTGAAGTGGATGTCATTCACCCTGGAAACGGTTGGCAGAGATTAAGTTGGGATTTTGCAACTGGAGCAGCTTTTGCTCCTGGCAACTACATCAAGGCAAGCCTGTTTGCAGGTTTCTCTTGTGGTGGTGGACCTCGCCCAACTGAAGTTCTGTTTGACAATGTAACTTTCGCAGGTGCAACTTCACCAGATGTAGTAGTTCCAAGAACTACTCCTTCAGTGCTAGTTAACTTTGAATCGAACGATACCTCTGGATACGCATTCGTAGGTTTTGGTGGAAGCTCAGGTTCAGCTGACAGTTCAGCTCCTGCAGGTGGTTCAATTGGATCCACTAAGTCGTTCAAGCTAGCTGAAGGTGGCGATTGTTGGGGTGGAACAACCTTCATCAAGCGCGGAGATAAAGAGTCTTTAGTTTCTTCAGCTAACAAAGTTGTCAAGGCGAACATTTACTCGCCTGCTTCTGGAAAGGTAATCAAGCTAAAACTTGAAAACAGTTCTAGCGGAGCTAACAAAGAAGTTGACGTAACTAGCGTTGCAGGTTGGAAGACCTACAGCTTTGACTTCACTGGCTTTGATGCAAACGTGGACTACAACATGGCTTCGATTTTCGCTAACTTTACTTGTGGTAGCGGAAGCAAGACCAGTGACTTCTGGTATGTGGACGACGTTGCCTTCAACGGTGCTGTTGGTGCAAACCTAGAAACCCCTGTTACTCCAGTTCTAGTTAACTTCGAGTCAAACGACGCTTCAGGTTACGCACTAACACCATTCGGTGGTAACGCAGCTAGCGTTTCTTCAAGCGCTCCAGCTGGCGGTTCAATCGGATCAGCAAAAGCCCTGTCAATCACCAACTCTGGTGAGTGCTGGACTGGTGTTACCTTCCTAAGCTCAAGTGCTTCACTGCTTGGTAGCGGAAAGACCACTGTAACTGCAAACATCTACGCTCCTGCCGCTGGCAAGGTAATCAAGCTAAAGCTTGAGGACTCAGCAAACGGTGACATCAACAAGGAAGTAGACGTAACAAGCGTTCAGGGTTGGAAGACCTACAGCTTCGACTTCTCTAGCTTCAACTCATCACTGAAGTACAACAAGGCTTCGATCTTCGTTGACTTCACATGTGGTGGCGGAACTAAAGACGGAAGCACCTGGTTCGTTGACGACCTAGCCTTCCTAGGTGCAGCTGGTGCTGCGCTTAGCGGCAACAGCGGTGGTGGCTCAGAGCCAACTCCATTCACTGGAAACGCTGTTATCCGTTTGGCTGGTCTTGACGCAAGCACTGCTTTCAACCGTCAAGCTGACGCTGACTTCTACGTAGGTCAGACTTGGTACCGCGGTGGTTTGCGTGTATTCACAAAGCAGGTAGAAGTTGCTAAGACTCACCGCCTAACCTATGTAGTTTCTAACGCCGCTGACGGAAAGCCTCTAGCTAACGTAAAGGTCAAGTTCGTATTCGGTAAGGAATACTCTGGTTCAACCGCAAAGGTAAACGTCGGTGCAGTTAGCTCGACTGGAAACCAGCAGATCGTTGAAGGCGTAACTGCCGCTGACGGAACTGTTTCCTTCGACATCACCAGCACAGACGTAGCTGCGGATGCTGCTGACAACCCTGGTAACAACGTTGCTGGAAACTACACCGGTAAGCACCTTTACTCACAGGTAACTGCATGGGTATCGAACCAGAACCAAGACTCAATTGACTTGGTTGACTTGGTGTTCTACAAGCCAGCTGGTGCCCCAGTAATCAAGACCATCGTGTCGCGAGTAACCGGAATCAACGAGACCAACGCCTATGTTGGTACTTGTGAAGGCTGGTGTCAGTACTACGCTGCTGGTCTTCGTTACTTCGAGCGCGGTGTTCAGGTTGGTACAACAACTACCTTGAACTGGACCATCACTGACACTGACGGTGCTCCATACGCAAACAAGAATGTTTATCTGTTGCTAGGTAAGACCTACTCAGGTTCAAACGCGAAGGTTAGCGTAAACGGAACTGCTTTCCCTGGTACAGGTGACGAGAAGAGAATTACTTTGACCACCGACGCCAATGGTTTGCTGAGCTTCGATGTTGCCAACAGCAACTTCAACGCTGATGCAGATCCATACCAGGCAAGCAACCTTCAGAACCCAAGAAACGGAAGCAAGCACCTATTTGTGCAAATCGCCGTTGTTGGTGAAAAGGGTAACCAGGATGTTCTGGACATTATTGACCTGAACTACTACCAGCCAGAGAATGCTGGACCAGCAACCACTTACAACGTGCGTCTAGCTGACTGGAACGCAAGCAACTCATTCGACGGAACCCGTATTTGGGGCGACGGCGGAATCGGTTCTTGGTTCCCAGCCAACACAGGCTACTTTGCTAAGTATGTTGCAGCTGGTTCAACCTTCAACCTTCGCTACAAGGTCACCAACGCTGCTAATGGAGCTCTTGCTCCTAACGGCACCGTGGTTACCCTGCAGCTAGGTACAGCATGGTCTGGATCTAACGCTAAGTTCACTGTGAACAACGTAAACGTTGATGGACTAACCAAGTGGGGCGCAAACGGTCAGCTTGACCAGGCCAGCACCACTGCTGTTGTCTCAAACGGATACATCACCGTTCCAGTGACCGCTTTGGACCCTGCAATTGATGCAACCACTAACCCTGGCAACGCAAAAGCTAACCCAGACAGCCTAAACCCACTGTTTATGCAGGTGAAGGTAAAGGTTGAGGGCAACGCTATTACACAGCAGGACTGGGTAAACATCATTGCTACCAAGCCACTTGAATCGGCTCCAGTGATCTCCAGCATCTCCGCCACCTCAGGTAAGAAGGGTCAGGCAATCGACATTGTCGGAACCAACTTGGGTGACGCGCTGGGCACCACAGTGTCCCTATTCACTGCAGCAGCAAGCGGTAAGCCAGCTGTTACAACTCCGGTAACTGTCCTATCAGTGAACGCTGATGGAACTCGCTTGACAGTATCTTCTCCTGCAATTGCGCAGAAGGGTTACTTCAGAGTGACAAACAGTGGCGGAACAGCAACTGGCAACGCCCTATTTACTGCTAGCACCACTACGACCGCAGCGCCGACCATCACTCTAACCAGCTCGCTGGTAAAGGAAGTTGGATCGACTTTCATTCTGAACGGAACCAACTTGGCTTCCGCATCATCCATCGCTATCGGAGGAGTTAGTGCACCATTTACTATCTTGACCGCAAACAGCGTGGTTGTGACAGTTCCAGAGAATGTCGTATCAGGTTCAACTATGAGTGTGACTAACCTCGGTGGTACCACTACTACAAGCAAGTTTGTTTACCAGGCTGCAGTAGTAAGTGACTTCACCAAGGCCGCTAGAGTTGGCCAGAACGTAACCTT